>Ga0335078_10007915_pt1 | contig 15784 bp, 16 predicted proteins | sample Lox_Sample_32_FD_206711 | JGI IMG/M metagenome (GOLD analysis project Ga0335078, IMG submission 206711) | Soil microbial communities from Loxahatchee National Wildlife Refuge, Florida, United States - Lox_Sample_3.2 | ecosystem: Environmental > Terrestrial > Soil > Wetlands | place: USA... | reverse complement strand
CTCCGCAGCGCGCGGGTCCCTCCTATGCACTACCTGGACAAGCCGCAGCAGCGAGCCTTGCCGAAACGATCAACGGGGGTCCAGTTCTCAGTGTCGAAAAGGGTCTAGTTCCGGACGTCGGTTGACAACATGCGGGGCAAATGGTTTTCTGGTCGAAAAGGAATGGCATCAGCGCCGACCGTTCTGGCCCTGCGACGCGATCTCTCGTGCTGTCGCAAAAAGCACGTCGAGATCAGCGCCAAGAGCGTCAGCGAGACGCTGAAGAATTTTCAGCGTTGGATTTCGAGCGCCCCGCTCTATGCCACTCACGTATGTCCGATCCAGACCCGCTCGATCCGCGAGGTCCTCTTGCGTCAGGCGGACCAGTTCGCGGTGGCGGCGTACGGCAGCGCCAAAATGCCTGCTCAGGTCCATCGGCGACACGGGTAAGCCCCTGATGCCTACGAGTCCACGGACGATGAGTCACCTTCATGCGCCGGTCCCTAGATATTGACAAAAGAGGCTTGCATGCCCCCTCATCCTGTGGTGTAGTGCAAATGGCTGCGGGCCAATGATGACAATAAGTCACGTCAGGGATGGGATGGGGGTCATGCCGAACGCGGTCTCGCTGTTCGCCGGCTGCGGCGGATTTTGTGAGGGGATGGAGCTATCCGGCTTTGACGTGAAGGTGGCAGTCGAAATCGACCCCTTTGCCGCTGAGACCTATCGGCACAATTTCCCCAGCGTGCCTCTCTTTGCAGATGATATTGCCAATTTCCTAGCGGGCGGTGATGAGCACGTGCGACGATACGGACTGCGAGACGTGGACGTAGTGTTCGGCGGGCCGCCATGCCAAGGATATAGTCAAATCGGGACGCGCGATCTGAAGGATGCCCGGAACAGCCTCTACAAGCAATTTGCACGGATCGTTGAACGATTGCAGCCGCGCATGTTCTTGATGGAAAACGTTCCCAATCTGCTCCTTCTCAACAAGGGCCATTTCCGCGATCTGATTCTGAGGAAGTTTGCAGATATAGGCTACGCCAACACGATCTTTCTAACTGTCAGCGCAGCGGACTACGGCGTGCCTCAGCTTCGCGAGCGAGTGATCTTCGTGGGAATCCGCGACAGCGATGCGGTCAGCGGATCGCTTCACGAACTGTGTGGTGGAAGCCTTTCGGCGATGCGTGTTCGCCGGCCCTTCACGGTGCGCGAGGCGATCTCCGATTTACCGGACGCTGTTGTTGCGAGTGGTGAGGTGCTGTCGTATCCCGAGAGGGGGAGCCTGTCAGCATTCCAGAGAATGATGAGGCTTGATTGCGATGGTGGTCCGTACACGCGTAAGGCAAAGCGATCGCGCGCCATCGGCAAAGCACCTATAGCACTCCACAATCACCACACTAAGGAGATTTTGGCTCGCAGACTTCACCTGATTTCATTGTTGAAGCCGGGGCAAAAAGGCGACAGCCTTCCCAAGCAAGTATGGAACGGACGACGGCCAGAGAAATGGCGGCGGCTCGACCCCGATCAGCCTTCGTACACAATCCTGGCGCAGATGCATCGCGATCTGAGTGAATGGGTCCACCCGCACTTGCAGCGGTGGATAACCGTACGCGAGGCAGCTCGGCTGCAATCGTTCCACGATGGCTTCGTTTTTAAAAGCAGCGAGTGGCAACAATTAAAGCAGATCGGAAATGCCGTTCCGCCCTTACTAGCTCACGCGCTGGGCAAGATGGCGATGACTTTGCTTGGAAATATCAGACCGCGACGCCGCGGCGAGCGTCTTCGTGCTGGTGATCTGCTTCAATATGCGGCAGCCGAGTAGCTGCACGGATCGCGTCCCGCAACGCCAGCAAGCAACCACGTTCTCGCGTCTCGCACTCCCATATAACGAGAACCTTCCAGCCCTGTCCCTCTAATGCGGCGACGTGGCGAGCGTCGCGTTCTCGATTCCCTACAATTTTGGTTTGCCAATAGAGAGCATTGGATTTCACCGAGCGTGTCCCGTCAATGCAATGGGGACAGCCGTGCCAGAAACATCCGTGAACGAAGACGCAGACCCGGCGCGATGCGAACACTAAATCCGGGCGTCCCGGAAGGCCGCTGCGATGCAGTCGATAGCGCAGACCAGCAGAATGCAAAAACCGTCGCACTAGCATTTCCGGCTGGGTGTTCTTGCCACGGATGCGCCGCATATTCTCGCTGCGAGCAGCAGGCGTCAGCTTATCGACCATGGCCTAGTCTTCACTTCTATCGGGCTCCACCTGAAAATATTGTTTTACCTCGCCCCACCGGCCACGTTGTAGGTTTAGACGAGGTTCTGAAATCGCAATCGAAACGGCTTCAAGGATATTCAGCACCACAGTAACGCTCTCGTGCATCTCAGCCGTGTCGGCAGACAATTTGTGCTGTTGTGTTACCCACTGCGTTCCAAACCAGGAAAATCTATTCCAGCGGTCTGCAAGGTGGTCAGTCTTGTGAAACTTGAGGCGGTTGAACAACCGGTCGCTACCCGCCCCTGTTTGACCGACATACACAAGGTCATAGTCGGCATACAGTGCATATATCCCCCGTTGCATCCGAAATTCCACCGGAACCGCCTGCGTGCTGCGCGACGCCGCACCCCGAAGGGAGCCGGGATTATTTTGCCATCCCCAAAAGACCTTCTCGACGTGCCAATGGATTCCGTATGTCTGAATCATATCAAGACCATTGAGAAAGTGACGGGGGGTTGGCCCCTCTAACTGTGGAGGTCATATCTCGTTCTGCGGCATCTTTTTCTTAGGTCTGAAACCACCAATTGACAAGTCATTCGAGGGAGAAGGTCAATTCGTTTTGCTTTCCCACGCAGGCGGACATTCCCCCATCGGCATATTTCCAATGTCGCCGCGCGATGATCCTTGCGCGAGCGCCGTTGCCGCGTCGATATGATCGGCCAGAGTCGGCGCGCCGGCTCCGACACGGGCGAACGCGCCATGCCGGACCCGAGTCAGCATCGAAGTGAACTTGCTCATGGCCGGCTCACTTCGCGGCCATCGACGGCAGCTTGCCGCTACCGTTGTCGCCCGTGCCCGAGCCGCCGACCGTCACGTCGTCGCCGCCCGTCGCTTGCATGCCTTGCGCGTCGGAGCCTTCCGGCCCGATATGCTTGAGCGATGCCAGCGCGCGGTCGAGGCCGTTCTTGCTCACGGTGTAGGACGACGGATGTGGCGGGACGACGGCCGCGCCGGGGCACGTCTTTTCGGTCGCGACGCTGGCGGACAAGTCTTCGAGTCCAAACCCGCGCATGTCAGAAGTACGCCAGTGCGGAGGCACGACGGCATTGCCGCCACCGTACGCGCTACGGCCGGTCGCAACATCGTAGTTGCCACGCTTCACGATATGCGACTGCGCGGTGTTCTTCGAGGGAATCCTCACCATGATGGCTTACTCCTAGATTCGGGTTGCGCATCTCTCGCGTTACTTTTGTGGTTCCGTCAATGAAGCCCGGCGATCCGCCGCGAGCTTGTCGGCATTCTCGATTCGATTGGCAACGCCACGCTCTATCTTGCAGACCGATTGATCCGGTGCGCTGAACAAGGCTTGCTCGGCCACGAGCGTCGCAGCATGCGAGCCAATGACATGCTCGACATGCTCGCGTGCCGATGCAGCACGATCCTTGAACACGATGGCCGCGAGATCGGCGGGAACGAAAGGCCGCTTGTCAGCGGGCATCGCGTCGCATACGGCGATGCAGACACTTGCCAACGTGGCATCGCCTTCGGCCGCCGCACGCTGACCCGCGTGCAAAAGCGCTTGGGGCGAGCGTTGCAAGTCCTTGACTTCGGCATAGAGACGGGAGCGGCGTTCGCTTCCAAGCTCATGACTCGTCGCCAACGCCAACGGGCTGAACAGATTCGAGGATGCCCGGATCGCTGTCGCAATCTCTGCCATCCTCGCGCGATTCGGCTGGCACGCCGCGCGCGCATCGGTGGCGACGGCATTGCAAAAATTGATCCGGTCGCGCTTCTGTTGCTCGCGGAATCCCGCCAAGTCGCCGGCCGGACGACGTTGCTTCGAGACTTCGCCGCGATTGTCGATGACGGAGCGGTACTCGTAATCGGCAAGCGCCTTCGCCTGTTGAGCATCAAACTTGGCGATGCGATCCTTCGCGGCCGTCACGTGCTTCGTATGCGCCGTATGATGCGCGTGAAATTCCTCGCGCAAGCTGGCGAGCGATGCAGCACTGACAACGATGTTGCTGGCGAAGGGATTGGCGCGCTGGCGCTCGCGATTTTCGAGGCCGGCGGCGATCTTCTCAAGACTGGACTTCATCTGACGACTCCGCGTTGTGTCACCGGCCCGATGCCAGCAACCCAAATGTCGAGCGCTCGACGGTCATCGCTTCGTTTGCGATGCTCGCCGGCTCACCCGACCGCAGCATGTTCGCGGAGCTTGTCACCGCGTCCGACTCACTCGACGCGCGGCGACGTGTCAAAAATCACTCGACAGGGAAATTATCCCACATGCTGGCGGATCGCGCCATCCCCGACGCCTGAAGAAGATGGTCTTGACCGGAAAACAGGTATTCCAGGATCGCCGCAGAAGCGCTTAGAGCGCGATCCGCCCGAGCCAGGGATTGCCGCTCACTCGGCCGCGACGCTCGCCCCTGGCCCGCCGCTGGCGCTCTTGCGTGCCTTCGCCTTCGCACGTTCCCGAGCTTGCGCGGCGAGCTTCCGGGCGTGCCGCCATTCCTCATATTCGGCGTCCGTCATGGAAGCTCGGGCTTCTCGCCACTGCGCTTGGTATCGGACCCTGGCCGGATCGGGCGCGGACTTGGGCGTCGCCTTCGGCGGCTCGAATGGGCGCTTAAACCTGCCTTCAAGCAAAGCGGCGGAGACGGACGGCGCGTAGCTGCCCGAAATGCGGAACATGCTGCCGGCCGGCGGCTTCTGCGCAGCCTTGTGGCGGTCAATCTCGCGCGCGATCCTTTCAATTCGCTTGAGGGCGCGATCACGGTCAATGCCCCGCGGCTCGGCTTCGATGATGGCGCGCGCAAACGCCAGAATCTTGCGGTCGCTGAAACTGCCGCGAAGGCCGCGCGCGATGGAGTCGGCGTTCATGGATCACCGGAAATCCGAACCTAGGGGCCAGCGCCCGCGCAGTCCGCATGGCCCCGACCATCCGCGATGGCCACGAAGGCGCGGGCCGATTTCTGCCGGAATGCGCGAATCAGCGCGGAGTAGGACGGGCTGGCGCACGGTGCGCACGATAGGGCGCGGCTCGGGCTTGCCCGCTTCGCAAAGCTGAATGTCCTTGCACGACTCTGGCAACGTGTACATAGCGGATCACCGTCGCTTCAATGGCCTATAAAATGTCTCGCGCTCGGCAATTCGCTCGATCCCCTGACGCGGCTTCGGCGGCTCGGGCTTCGGCGGCGTGAAGTAGAGGGCGTTGAGCATGATGCGACCGCTTGGAGTCACCCACCAATCGCCGAGATCGTCGCGCACCTTGCGCCATGTCAGCGTGAAGCGCTCGTGTTCGGGCTTCATTTCCGGGCGCTTGATCCATTCGCACTCCATCACCTCGCGCTGATACGCGGTGAGCGGCGCGCCCGTATGTTCCTCGAATAGCGCATGGCCGGCGGCCGTATCGGCAGGCACCGCAATGCGCGTCGAATTGTAGAGGCGACGGCGAGCGGTGAAGTCAACCACGTTCTCACCTTGAAACGGTGACAGCCGTAGAGCCTGATTCCGCTTTGTCGTGCGCGGCACGAAGATGCCAGCTTCGTGAAGTGGAACGAGCTTCATGCCCGGCGGCGTATTATCGCCATCGCCAGCCGTAGGCTCAAGCGACTCAAGATGCTCGCGAGCGGCACGTTGCTGTTCTGCTCGGCGTTGTGCAGGTGTCTTGGGGGATTCGTCGTTCACCACAAAGCCTCCGCTTCCTGCACGTCATACGGATCACCGGCTTCCGCCCCTTCGGCGACCTCGGCTTGAGCTTCGATCAACTTGCCGTCAGCAATGCCGGTCGCATTGTCGGCTTCAACCCATCGCAAGATCGAAATGAGATTCTTACGCATGTCGCGGGGCAGCCGCTCCGCTTGCTCGTAGGACATACTGAAAAAATCAAAGGCTGCGTCGCCGTTGTGCGTCACCACTTCGGCTTGAGTCCGCTTGTCGATAAAGGACTTGTCGGCTTGGCGCATCAAGTGGATTAGCAGCGTGTCGGATGTCTCACGCACATATCCCACAACCTCTCCCTTGTAGAATTGCGGCTTATCGACGCCGACAACGGCACGGCGTGCCATCTCGGCGGCGAGCAAACCCCGGAAACTTTCCTGAGCTTCGCGAAGCCGCCGGCCAAGCCCAATCGGATCGTTTTCGAGGGCATGGTAGATCACGGCGCTATGCCGCTCCGGGCCAAACGCGGCGCGGATGCTCGCGGCGATGCTGCCATTCGCGGCGACGAGGCGGAAAAAGCAATCCCATTCCGCCGCGTCGATTGCTCGATACGGGAGGATCGCTCCGCCGGGTGTCTTACGTGGCCTAGCCATAATGCCGAATAGGATACGCTCGCCCCGGCAGAGTCGTCAAAGTGACACGGGCGGAAACGCGCGGCGGCCCTAGCGCGAGTGCAACCCAAATTTTTGCGGCGGCATTTTATGCGGGCGGCTTCACGTCGAAAGGGTTGCCCGCGCCGGTCACATTTTTTATCCGGGATGCGGGGGCCATCGCGCGAGCCGAAGACCGGGACGCGCGCGCTCGATTGACGATTGATTGTCGCTGCAACGAATGTGCCAGCGTGATTGAAACCGCGCGGATTTATTCGCTCGCGATGCTGATTTAATGATCGAAATCGGCGCGGCGAGGGAGCACTTTGTCTCTCATGCACATGAGAGACGAAAGGACGTGCGTTGTGAGTGAGAACATTGCCGCAGTTAGCTACATCCGTACCAGCAATGCGAACGCCGCGACGGCGACGAATGCGGACGACAGTCGCGCGAGACAAGCTCTTGCGATTGACGCCTATGCGGAGCGCGCGGGCTTGCGCGTAGAAGCGATGTTCATTGACGCGAGCGTGAAGGGCAAGGACGCGATTGGCGAGCGTAGCGGCTTCTCCGCGCTTCTACAGTGGTGCGAGGAGTCAGGTTGCCGCACGATCCTGGTTGAAAACGCCAGCCGTTTCGCCCGCGACGTGATCGTTGCCGAAACAGGCTATGCGATGTTGAAAAAAGCCGGCTTCCGATTGATCGCTAGCGATGATCCCGACGCATTCGAGGGCGACACGCCAACATCGAAGATGATCCGTCAGATTCTTGCCGTGGTGAGCGAGTTTGAGAAGGACAACCTTGTCGGCAAGCTACGCGGAGCGAAAGAGCGAGCGAGTGCATCATTGGGCGATCAATGCGCGGGTCGCGGTCGCGTCTACCGTACCGGAAAGCCGGCGATGATTGCCCGCGCCAAGGAACTCGCCACGCAAGGCGCGACGCTGCGCACCATCGCCGGTACGCTCGCAATCGAGGGACACCGCACGGCGAGCGGGCGTGCGTTCGGGCCGCAACAGGTTGCGCGGCTCGTCGCCGCGTAGACCATCGTCGCTCCATCAGCCCCACCCAGCGAAAGCTCGGCGGGGCTTTTATTTGTGTGCGCAGCCATCATGCCGGCCGCGTCTCGAATTTCGATGCTGCATAGCGTGCTGGGCGTGCGGATCACGTCCGACGCCCCTGTCCACTGTGCTACCCGCAGCATGGGAGCGGTAGATGCACGGACAGTCTCTAATCCGGTGCCGGATTCAACCCACCGCATGATATTCGTGATATTGGCGACAACCGGATTCGAGTCCGGTAGACCGAAGGACGATTGATCCAGCCGAGTGGGACCGGGCAGCCCGTGGTTTACGCCAGATAGATCGCCCGACGATATTTCCTTCGTGGTCTGAATTAGACCATGGATTAAATCCTCTACCCCAAGCGGCCCGGTAGCGAGCACGCCCGCCAGGGCGCGCGCAGCGGATGGTAGCCGCGCCGATACGTTCTACGTATAGGAGGGTACCTGTACCCTCGCCTTTAATACCCCCGCCGCTTATACCCTCGCCTTCTGTGCCGCGATTGTCCTACGGGATCACCATGCGTCTCGGGGATTCTTGCCGGCTGCAATCCGTGCCAGGAATGCTTGAAGCAATCCATCCGACATGGTTGGGATGTGCTCGGCTTGCTCGTGCATGCCGGCCTTTTGGAGAATAGCGAGCACCTTGTTGCCGAGCACGTCGTCCGCCGCGACTACCACCTTGCCACGGCTGGCGCTCGCGGGTGCGGCGCTGGCGTCATCCTTGTGCCCGGATCGCTCGCGCCGCTTGCCGGTGCGTTCCTGTCGCTCGTGCTTAGGACGATGCTCGGCACGGGACTTCTTTCGCGAGCGCGGATCATCCTCGGCGTAACCATCGGGCGGCACGTCGCCCACCTTGATTTGCGATTCGATCTCGGGCGGGACGAGCGTGTACCAGTGCCATGCGTTGCCGTCGCCAGGGTCCACTCGCTCAACCCACTTCGACTCGGCTGCTTCGTCGAGATAGCGGCGAGCATTGCGACGGTCACGGACGCCGCAATTGCGCATGTACTGTTCGATTGGCGGGAAGCTCGGGCCGATCATTTGACTCACCGGGCCGCGCTGGCACGCCGTGACGTACATAACCGCGCGCCAGACTGGCACCGGCATGGACTCGTCCGCCTTGATGAAGCGACGCACGAGCGGAATTTCCTCGTGCGTTGCTCGCCGTCCCTTCTTCCCCTTTGGCGATGCCACGGCCGGCGCTCCCGTAAGCTCTACTCGGCCGCTGCGACCGACTCCATGAGCTTGCGCACATGAGGAGTCGGCGGATCGGCGATGCGCCATAGCGTCGGGCCGCTAGCGTGTTGCTCGGTCACGAACCATCCCGATTGCCTCACCAGGGAATAGGCTCGCTCCGCTGTGCGCCGCTTGAGACTGCACATGGCTTGAAAACGCGTGAGGCTCAACGGAACTGCATCGCACTTCGGGTCCGCGATGAAGCGGTCAATAATTTCCTCGGCGAGAAACACGGCGCGGTAGAACGTGCGACCGTTCGGGCGGAAAGCCGGATCGTGAGCAACAGCCGCGCGCATCGTGGCAAGGTCTGTCTTGTGCGTCATCGCAACGCCTCCGCTTCCGCCGCAAGGCGCGCGGCTTCATCGTCAACGGCGGGCTTGAGATCGCCGAGCCGGTTGGCCCGCTGGATCGTGCGTACCTTCTGCGCCTGAGTTTCCGCGCCGGCACCGTGCGTTGCGCCAGCTTCGACATGACCGGAGCGAGGTTCCGTCCGCGCCATGAAGCCCGGCCTTTCTTCCGGCTCTACCGTGCGGACGGCCTTTGCCCGCTCGCGAAGCTCGGCAGACTTCACGTCATGCACGGCGGCCTTTCTTTCGAGGTACGCGGCAATGTCATTGACGTTGTAGAGAGTCGTCCATCCGTTCGCCGCCAAATACCACTTCGGGCCGCGATCCTGGCCGGCAGGGCGAGCGCGCATGGTCCGCAATTGATTGTCCGCCATGCCGAGCCGCTTGGCGCACTCGGCGGACGTGACAAAGCCGGCCGGCAATCGTGTAGGCTCGATTTCTAGCTTGATGTATCCGGGCATAGCGAGACTCCATAGGTTGAAGGATGCCCGCTTTTTGGCCGGGCGCGTCACCTTCGCCGTATGGAGTCTTCTGACCGCGAGCCGGCTAACGCTCGCGTCTGATCTATATAGACTCACTGCCCGGCAAATGCAATCCATCGAGGCTTTCGGGCAGCCTCGGCCGGGTCCGTTTCAGTGGGGTGGCGTAGTGTGGTAGATTTCGCAAAAAGCCGGTTTTACTGGGCAAAAGTTGGTTGGCGGAGGGGACAGGATTCGAACCTGCGATAGGGTGTTATCCCTATAACGGTTTAGCAAACCGCCGCCTTCAGCCACTCGGCCACCCCTCCGCGCAAGAGCGGTGACATCACGGCGTATGCCGGAATGGCTTGTAGCGGTGAGGGTTGGGCGCGTCAACGCGACCCATCCACAGGCGCGCCGGCGCATGCCGGGACATTCTGCCCTCGCGATCCTCGACATTCTTTTTCGAACCCGAAAGAAATTGCCGGTGTGAGCTCTTTCATACCCTCACCGCGCGCGCTCGTGCAAATAATCGCATGGAGGACAAGGCCGGTTGATGCTCCGCAGACCCCTTCGGGCGACATGACCCGCGAACAGCTTGAGCGCTGGATGGCGCTGCTTTCGCTCATCGCCATCTGGCTTCTTGTGGCCGCGTGCGGAAATGTGACGCTGTGGATGGTGGCAGACGGGTAACGGCCTGCCTCCCGGCACATCACCAGGGGCCTTCGGCGGGCGTTTTTGCGCCGGTCAGGGCCTGCCAAAGGCCTTGGCGGTTTACTTCATCTTAATAAAGAACGCCCGATGATTCCGGCCACGGAGAGTGGGGAGTGGGGACATGGGGCTGTCCAAGCGTTCGATCGAGATGCTGCTCGATCTTGTCGAGATCAAGCTCAGCTATATGGATATATCCGATCGCGAGGATGCCCGCGACATGCAGATCCTCGAACGCTGCAAGGCCGAGCTCAGGGCGCTCGATCAGGGCACGCAGGCCATGCTCGCGAACGAGCGCCGCCGCCTTGTCCGTCCGCGCGCCGCGGTCTGACGCTCAGAACGTCGCCGCCATCGCGCGCGCCGCTGCCGGCCGCGCGCCAATCGCTTTGAACCAGCGCTCGACATTGGGGAATTCCGGCAGCGCCACCTTGTGCCATTCGTAGCGCGCGACCCACGGATATGTAGCCATGTCGGCGATCGAATAGTCGCCGGCGAGGAACGGCACCTCGCCCAGGCGCTTGTCCATCACGCCATAGAGCCGCCGCGTCTCTTTCACGTAGCGTTCCTGCGCATAAGGGATCTGCTCCGGCGCCTGGCGCAGGAAATGATGCGCCTGGCCGAAGAACGGGCCGACCCCGCCCATCTGGAACATCAGCCATTCGAGCACGGCATATTTTCCGCGCGCATCCTGCGGCATGAACTTGCCGGTCTTTTCGGCGAGATAGATGAGCATCGCGCCCGATTCGAAAACGCGCAGCGGCTTGCCGTCGGGGCCGTCACGGTCGATGAGCGCGGGAATTTTCGAATTGGGATTGATGGCGATGAATTCGGGCGTGAATTGCTCGCCCTTGCCGATATTGATCTTGTGCAGCTCGTAGGGAAGCGCGGTCTCCTCGAGCATGATCATCGGCTTCCGTCCGTTGGGCGTGCCCCAGGCATAAAGATCGATCATCGCCGGCCCTCTTCCTGATATGTCGGGCTTTTCCTAGCGCACCGCCCCCGCGCGCGGAAGGGCGAAGCGGGAACAAAGCCTTGCGCCGGGCGTTCGCTCGGCGCGGGAAACCCCGCGCACGAGGAGCACCTGCATGCGCGTTCTGGTGACAGGAGCCGACGGCTATATCGGCGCGATGCTGACCCCGCTTCTCCTCGAGCGCGGCCATCGGGCGGTGGGGTTGGACGCGGGATTCTATCGCGACGGATGGCTCTACGAGGACGGGCGCAAGCGACCCCAAACCGTCACGAAGGACATTCGCGACATCGCGGCCGCGGATCTCGCGGGCTTCGACGCGATCGTGCATTTGGCCGAGCTGTCGAACGATCCGCTGGCGCAACACGACCCACGCCTCACCTACGCCATCAACCATCGCGGCTCGGTCGAACTCGCAGCGAGCGCCAAGAAGGCGCGTGTCCGCCGCTTCGTCTACACTTCCTCGTGCAGCGTTTATGGCGCGGCTGCGGACGGCGGCTACCGTACCGAGGAGTCCGCACCCAACCCGCAGACCGCCTATGCCGACTGCAAGGTGCTCGTCGAGCGCGACGTGATGCCGCTCGCGGGCGACGGCTTCGCGCCCGTGTTCCTGCGCAACGCCACCGCCTACGGGCCGAGCCCGCGCATGCGCTTCGATATCGTCCTCAACGATCTTTGCGGCCACGCCTGGACCGCGGGCGAGGTGAAGGTGCTGAGCGACGGTACGCCATGGCGCCCGCTCGTCCATGTCGAGGATATCTGCCAGGCGATCGTGGCGGCACTTGAAGCGCCGGAAGAGGCCGTCGCGGGACAGATCTTCAATGTCGGCGACGACGCGCAGAACTACACCGTGCGCCAGATCGCCGAGATCGTGGCTGCCGTCTTCGCCGGATCGCGGCTGAGCTTCGGGCCGCCTTCGGCCGACAATCGCTCCTACCGCGTCGCATTCGCCAAGATCGGCGCGCGCTTGCCCGGTTTCCGCTGCCGCTACACGGCGGCCGATGGTGCGCAGCAGCTTCACGACGTCTTCTCCTGCATCGGCATGAGCGCGCAGACGTTCGGCTTCCGCGCCTACACGCGGCTGAAGCAGCTGAAGCACCTGGTCGCGGCCGGCGAGATCGACGGCGAATTCCGCCGCACCACGGCCGCGCGGCCCTCGCTCGTCAACGCATGATCTTCACGAAGACGCGGCTTCCGGGCCTCGTTCTCGTCGAGCTCGAGCCCAGCCGGGATGCGCGCGGCTCGTTCGCGCGCATCTGGTGCCGGCGCGAATTCGCGGCTGCCGGGCTCGATGTCGAGATTGCGCAGTCGAGCCTCTCCTCGAACGCGGCGCGCGGCACGCTCCGCGGCCTCCATTTCCAGCGCCCGCCGCATGAGGAGGTGAAACTCGTGCGCTGCGTTCGCGGCGCGATCTTCGACGTCGCGGTGGATTTGCGGCCCAATTCGGCGACTTATTGCCGCTGGCAGGGGTTCGAGCTCGCGGCCGAGACCGGCGCCGCTCTCTATATACCGAGGGGCTTCGCGCACGGGTTCGAGACGCTCACGGACGACAGCGAGGTGCTCTACCAGATCTCGGCCTTCTATGCGCCCGAAGCATCCGCCGGCGTGCGTTGGGACGACCCCGCCTTTGCCATCGACTGGCCGCTGCCCGTGGCCGCGATCTCCGAGAAGGACCGCTCCTGGCCCGATTATCGTGCTTTAACGGCTTTGCGCTAAGATTGCGCGCCGCGCGGTCTGGCGTGCGGCGGAAAAGGGCGAGGACGGCATGACGACGCGGGTCCATCCCGTGATCCTGTCCGGCGGTTCGGGGACGCGGCTTTGGCCGATGTCGCGGGCGCTCCATCCGAAGCAGCTCTTGCCGCTCGTGTCCGAGCGCAGCCTGCTTCAGGAGGCGGCGCTGCGGGTCGCCGACCAGACCATGTTCGCCGCACCGCTCGTCATCGCCAACGATGAGCACCGCTTCATGGTCGCCGAGCAGCTGCGCCTCGCCGAGGTCGCGGCGCGCGCGGTCGTGCTCGAGCCGATGGGCCGCAACACCGCCCCCGCGATCGCGGTCGCGGCGTTGCTCGTGATGAAGGACGATAAGGACGCGCTCCTTCTTGCCATGCCATCGGACCACGTGATCGCCAATCTGGCGGCATTCCGCGCCGCGATCGAGCGCGCGGCCGAGGCCGCGCGGCAAGGCCATCTCGTCACGTTCGGCATCACTGCCGACCGGCCTGAGACAGGATACGGCTATATCCAGTGCGGCGCGGCCATCGCCGGCGCGCCCGGCAGCTTCGCGGTCGCAGCCTTTGTCGAGAAACCCGACCGCGCGCGCGCCGAGGCCTACATCTCGTCAGGCGAATATTTTTGGAACAGCGGCATTTTCCTCATTCCCGCGGCGCTCCTCGTCGCCGAGATGGAGCGGCTCCATCCGGCGACGCTGGCGGCGTGCCGCGCGGCGCTCGCGCGGGCGAAATCGGATCTCGACTTCCTGCGCCTCGACCGCGAGTCCTTCGCCAAGTGCGAGAATATCTCGCTCGACTACGCGGTGATGGAGCATACGCGCCACGCGGCGGTCGTTCCGGTCGAGATGGGCTGGAGCGATGTCGGCACGTGGGATGCGCTGTGGCAGATCGGCGCGAAAGACGACGCCGGCAACGTGATCTCCGGCGACGTCATCGCCGAAGCGACGAAAAACTCATACCTGCGCTCGGAAGCGGGCCTCGTCGCGGCACTCGGCATCGAGGACCTGATCGTCGTCGCGACCGGCGACGCGACACTCGTCGCGCATAGGAGCCGCGCCGCCGATCTCAAGACCCTCATCGCCCGGCTCGAGCGCGCGGAGCGGCCCGAGCTTGCGGCGCACCCCCTCGTGCACCGGCCGTGGGGCACCTACCGCACGATCCATGCCGGCGAGCGCGTGCAGGTGAAGCACATCATGGTGAAGCCCGGCGGCAAGCTGTCGCTGCAAATGCATCATCACCGCGCTGAGCATTGGGTGGTCGTGCTCGGCACCGCCAAGGTGGTGCGCGGCAACGAAGAGATCATGCTGCACGAGGATCAGTCGACCTATATCCCGCTCGGCACGCAGCACCGGCTCGAGAACCCGGGCAAGATTCCGCTCCACCTCATCGAGGTGCAGTCGGGCAGCTATCTCGGCGAGGACGATATCGTCCGCTTCGAGGACACGTACGGCCGGGCCTGAGCCTCAGATCTGCGTGCTGAGCCGCAGCAGGAAGATGTTCTGCGAGAAGCCCGTGGTCGATTGCAGCCCGGTCGAATTGCGGCGCTCGAAAGTCCAGGTGAAGCCGAGATAAAGGTTGCGGTTCATCAGGTATTTGGCGCCCGCGCCGAAGCTGTAGACATCGTCGGTACGGTCGATGACCTTCCAGTCGTCGTTCTCCCAGCCGGCATTGGCGTTGAGCAGCAGATTGCGCAACAGCTCATGGTCGAGGCTGATGACGGAGGTGCTGGCGAGATAGCCGGGCGACAGCGCGGCGCCGGGCGCGACCGCGCCGATTTCGGCGTTGCTGTTGTAGGGAACGCGCGCCGTGGTCAGCTTCAGTGTGTCGAGCGTGGTGAAGTTCCACACGAGGCTGCCGCCGATATCGAACCCGCTGATGGTGCCGAACTGCGAGGCGCGATAATCCTGCTCGAGCCAGCCGGCATAACCCTCGACATAGGTCACGCCGGTGAGGTCGACGCGCAAGCCGGCATCGATACGGTAGCCGTTGGAATCGCGGATCGGGATGCCGTTTCCGGCGGCATGGTCGAACTGCTGCGAGTTGCCCGAGCCTCGGAGATAGGCCTGGTAATCGGGATAGAACTCGTACGTGCCTTTGACCGCGCCCTCGAAGCCCGTTTCGTTGCGGTCGTCCTGAAAGACGGTGCCCCCGCCGATGGCGGGCGGCGCCTCGTAGTCGTAGCGCGTCACGATCCCATCGACCTCGTAGCCGATGCGGGTGCCGGTCTGCGCGATCCCGACATTGCCGGTCTCGGTGTTGTAGACGACCGGCTTTGCGGCGTTGCCCGGCGAACTTACCGACGTGCGCGGCTCGTGAAGCCGGTCGAAACGCACGCCGCCAAGAATATGGGTGAGCGCCGTCAAATCGATGCGGCCGCTCAGCGCGCCGTATGCGTCGTCGTAATTCTCACTGGTATGCGAGGAGTAGCGGCCGAGCGCCGCGCCGGCGCTGACGTCGATCTCGTTCTGCGGCAGGTTCGAGCGGATGTCGAAGGCCGGCACCACCTGCGTCAGCCAGGCGCCGACCTTGCCGGTCTCGGTCGCGAACAAATTGTCGTTGAAGCCTTCGTCGAGCTCGGCGCGCGGAAAGAAAAAGAAGTCGCCGAAACGGATGCCGAGCGGATCGATCTCGGGCCGCGCACGGTCGGTCACCGTTTTGCCCACTACGGCCGGCGCGCCTGGCTGCGGCGGCGCCTCGGGCCCTGTGGGCAGCGGCGGGATGGGCGTCATGGGCTCGATCACCTGTGCCCGACCGAGCGATGGCAGGA
>Ga0335078_10007914_pt1 | contig 15785 bp, 12 predicted proteins | sample Lox_Sample_32_FD_206711 | JGI IMG/M metagenome (GOLD analysis project Ga0335078, IMG submission 206711) | Soil microbial communities from Loxahatchee National Wildlife Refuge, Florida, United States - Lox_Sample_3.2 | ecosystem: Environmental > Terrestrial > Soil > Wetlands | place: USA... | reverse complement strand
GCTGCTATCCGACTGCCTCGAGGCCAGCGATAAAGGTGGCACGAAGCACTTATGAATACCCGCGTTGCTAGAGTCTCCCGAACCGCCGGCCACCTGCTTGGGACTTGGCTGACTGTTGTTGGCCTGTTCGCCGCGTGCCAAGCCGAAGCTGCCGAGACACACATCACCACAACGCATCGCGGCTTTCAATTCGACGGGACTATATCTCGCGAGGTGTTGGAGAATTACTTTTCTCGGTCAATTACGGTGGAGGGACTATTCAACGGACGGGGCGATCTGGATGACAATATTCGTATGCTCAAGAGCATCGGCGCCAAGTACGCCGGACGGAGCCTGTGTTTGTGGGGGGCGGAGAACAACTTTCTGGCCAATGTCGAGCGGGCCAGGCAGCAGGTGCCCAAGGCGATCGCCGCCGATCCAGAGATGATCCTCGAAGCCTGCGTTTTCGAGACCGTGAGCCCGCGCGTGGAGCGCATTGCAGTGCCGGATTGGGTGTTCAAGGCGTTGGGCCAGCCGGTGGAGAAGAGGAACTTCATCTACACCAACATCATTTACCCCATTGGGCAACGCAGACCCATGGGCAACGCCCAGGTGCCCGATGAGAGCCGCTTAGAGACACAGCTTTGGTTTTATTACCAGGCGGCCTCATACATTGACCTCGGCTTTGAAGCGATCCACTTCGGGCAGGTGGAGATCATGAATAAGAACGACCGCGACAATGCCCAGTGGGATCATCTGCTCACACTGGTTCGGGCCTACGCGGCGAAGCACGCCCGCCGGCACATGGTACTGTGCAATGGCCACACGCCCAGCGGCGGACTGACGCAGGACGGTAGGCTGCTGCTCGATTTCCACGCCTTCCCGCTGCGGATCAAGGAGAACCCCAACCGGTCGCAGGATGCGATCTTGCAAGTGGGCTTTTCGGACGGCATCTACGGGCGCAGCAAAGGGGGCATCACGCCCAGTGGGTGGAAATGCGAGCACCTGCCCTATCTGGTGGAACTCGACAACTGGGGCGTTAGCCGGAGGCCGGGGCAGGCGGGCGCGGGAAGCATCTGGGTCTGGGGCTATGACGAAATCACGTGGTTTGCGCATCAGAGCAAACAGTATCGCGCGGACTGGCTGAAGTACGCCTGGGATTGGGTCCGGAAGACCGACCCCAATGGTTACCTGGAGATGCCGGGCAGTCGCACGGTGAGCTCGCCGGACATACATTGGTACTTTGCGAATAACCCCAGTCCGGCGGTCCCAAATGGGTTCGGTGACGAAGAGGCAATCCATGTGATCTGGGCCGCTGACACAGCCGAAGCGAGTCCAAGCGGCATAAGGGAACGGTGAATGTCTTGTATTTGCGGCATTTTCGGGACACAAATACGTCGTTGAGCGCAGATAATACCACATCACATCACTTAACCAGGAGACACAAGCTATGCTCTTTAGGCACAAACTCTGCCCTGCCCTGCTGTTGCTGCCCATGATTGTCTGCGGCGCTGCTCCCACATTGCCGGGCGTCACCGCGGCGATGCAATCGGACGTTGCCGCCAACGATCGGTCTGGCTCGGTCACCGTGGTTGTGACGAAGGATAAAGTGCTACACCTCGAAGCTTTAGGATTTGCGGACCTGGAGAAGAAAACGCCGATGCGCACGGATTCGGTGCTTTGGATTGCCTCGATGACGAAGCCCATTACCGCCGTGTCGGTTTTGATGCTGCAGGACGAGGGCAAGCTCAACGTGGCAGACCCGATTGCGAAGTACATCCCGGCCTTTGCCGACCTGAAAACGCCGTCCGGCAAAGCCGCCAATCTCACCCTTGCCCAGGCGCTGACGCATACGTCGGGCCTTGGGGAAGGCGACAACGGCGCGCTGGGAAAGTGCCGCACGCTGGCGGAGATGATGCCGATCTTCCTGGCAGCGCCAATGCAATATGAACCGGGCGCAAAATGGCGATACACACAGTCCGGGATCAATGTGGCGGCGCGCATTGTGGAGGTGGTTAGCGGGCAGTCCTTTGACGCGTTCGTGCAGGCGCGCATCCTGGAGCCGCTGGGCATGAAGAACACGACCTTTTATCCGGAAGGGGATGAGGCGGCGCGGCGTGTCGCAGGTTATTGGAAGGACCAAAAGACTGGCCAACTGGAGCCAGTGATCCTGCCACCCGCCTTCGGCACGCGAGGGCACGCGCCGCTGGGCAATGGGGGCCTGTTTTCCACCGGACCCGATTATGCACGGTTCTGCCAGATGCTGTTGAATGGCGGCGAACTGGACGGCAAGCGCTACCTGAGCCCGGAGTCGTTCAAGCTGATGACGACGGTCCAGACGGGGGACTTGCCGACAGGATTCCTGCAATCGGCGGAGTATGGCTATCGCGGGGTGAATTATGGCTGGGGGATTGGCACGTGCATTTTGCGCGCGCCGCATCCGGGCGTCGCGGCGATGCTGTCGCCGGGCACGTTTGGTCATGGCGGGGCGTGGGGGACCCAGGCATGGATTGATCCGGTGCGGGGTGTGGCTTATGTCCTGATGGTGCAGCGTCCGAATGTGGCGAATGCGGACGCGAGCGATGTCCGGCGCGCGTTTCAACAGGCCGCGGCGGATGCGCTGGCCAAGCAGCCGTGAAAACCGCTACTTCTCTTCGGCGGGCGGGCGTGGTTCGCCGGCCAGGCGGCTACGTAACCATCGCCCTCGTCTGCGCCAGCATGGCGTTGTGCGGGGAGGCTGTGGCGCAAGTAAGCTCAGAATCGGGGGCCAAGGCGCTGGTGGATTACATTAACCCGATGATCGGGGCGGGCTGCGGCGATGGCATTTACGGCAAGACCTTTCCGGGAGCGGCGACTCCGTTTGGGCTGGTGCAGCTTTCGCCGGATACGATTACCGGCGGCGACAATGGCTGCGGGTATTCCTACCCGCACAAGTCCATCGAGGGATTCAGCTTCACGCACATGAGTGGCGTGGGATGGTACGGCGACTTGGGCAACTTCCTGGTCACACCCACCGTTGGCCCGCTGAAGACAGAGCGGGGCGTCAACGGCGGCGGAGATGGCTACCGCTCCCGGTTCAGCCACACCACCGAGGTAGCGCAGGCGGGTTATTACGCCGTGACGCTGGACGACTACAAGGTCCGCGCGGAGCTGACGGCTACGCCGAGGGCGGGCATCCTGCGGTTCACGTTTCCGCAGTCGGAGCAATCACGCATTCAGATTGATTTGGCACGTCGCGTGGGCGGGACCTCTACTCGCCAGTATGTGAAGGTCGTGGATGATCACACGATTGAGGGCTGGATGAAGTGTCCGCCGTCAGGTGGCGGCTGGGGTAATGGCGATGGCCGGGCGGATTACACGGTATATTTCGTAGCTGAGTTTAGCCTGCCGTTGACGAAGTATGGGGTCTGGTCGGCGGACATCCCGGCGGGGTGGAGACGGAAGCGGGAGGACATTGAGTCACGCCGATACCGCGAGGTGGTGGCCGCGGCCAAGGTGCTCACGGGGTGCCGTGAGATGGAAGGTGATCACCTTGGTTTCTTCACGGAATTCGCCACCAGCGACCAGCAGCCGGTGCTCATGAAGGCCGGCATCTCCTTCGTCAGCATCAATGGGGCGCGAGGGAACTTGCGGCATGACATTCCGGACTGGGACTTTGAGAGGGTGCGGCGGCAGGCGCGAGGTTTATGGGCGGATGCGCTGGCGGGGGTCGCCATTGAGGGCGCCACCGATGCGCAGAAGGAGACCTTTGCCACCGCGCTGTACCATTCGTCCCTGGACCCGCGCAGCTTTTCAGACGCGGACGGATTCTATACGGGGGCGGACCACAAGGTTCACCAGACCGCCCAATACACTTACCGGACGATCTTCAGCGGCTGGGATGTGTTCCGCAGCCAGTATCCGATGCTGACCATTCTCCGGCCGGATGTGGTGAATGACACGGTCAATTCGCTGATGCAGCAGGCGGAACTGAGCGGCAACGGCTACCTGGCCCGCTGGGAGATTGTGGGCGTGGAGTCGGGCTGCATGATCGGCGATCCGGCGGTATCGGTCATTGCCGACGCCTATTTGAAGGCCATTCGCGGGTACGACGCGCAGGAGGCTTATACCCTGTGCCGGAATTCGGTGATGGGGCCGAAGACGGGCCGGCAGGATTGGAAGGCGTATGAGGCGAAGGGTTATGTCCCAGGGAGCATCTCTTGGACGCTGGAGGACAGCTACTTCGATTACTGCGCGGGGCGGTTTGCCGAGGCGCTGGGCAAGACCAATGACGCGCGGCTGCTGCTTCATCGCGCGTTGAATTATCGCAACATCTACGACCCTTCGGTCGGCAATATGCGAGCGAAGAAGGCGGATGGGTCGTGGACGGAGTGGCGCGGGGCCACGGCTGACGGCCAGGGCTGCGTCGAGAGCAACCCTTATCAGCAGGGTTGGTTCGTGCCGCAGGACGTGGCCGGGCTGATTCAGCTCATGGGGAAGGACTACTTTATCCGCTACTTGACTGAGTTCTTCGAGAAGACGCCAGCCAGCTTCCAATGGAATGCCTACTATAACCATGCCAATGAGCCCGTCCACCACGTGGCTTACCTGTTCGCCTATGCGGGCCAGCCATGGCGCTCGCAGCAGTGGGCCCGCTTCACCGTGGACCACGCCTACGGCCCGGGCATTCACGGGCTTTGCGGGGATGAGGATGTGGGGCAGATGTCAGCATGGTATCTGCTAAGCGCGATCGGGTTCCACCCGGTGTGCCCGGTGGACGGGGTGTATGTGATTGGCAGTCCTTTATTCGGCAAGGTGTCCATCAGGCTTGATCCGCACTACAGCAAAGGCGGCACGTTTACGGTGATCGCACACAACAACTCGGCGCGGAACCTGTATATCCAGTCGGCACGGCTCAACGGCAAGCCGCTCGAACGAGCCTGGATTCGTTACCGGGAGATCATGGCGGGCGGCACCTTGGAATTTGAGATGGGACCGGATCCGAATAAGAGCTGGGGCGCGGCGGCTGAGGCGGCGCCGCCGTCGTTGAGTGATGAGGCGGGCGGCGCCTCCGTGGCGTCTCCAGGTGGCGCGACGTCAAGATGATGAGAGTATTCAATCTGATTTGGGCAGGCGTACTATTGATTCAAGCGGCCACGGCGTGGGCGGCTCAGGCGGTAACGCAGCCTATTATAAAACCTCGCCAGGCGATGGTCTTGTGGTATCGGCAGCCGGCCGAGAAGTGGCTGGAAGCAATGCCGCTGGGCAACGGCCTGATGGGGGCGATGGTTTTTGGCCGTGTTCAGCACGAACGCATCGCCCTGAACGAGTCCAGCTTCTGGTCAGGCCGGCCCCATGACTACGACAACCCGAACGCCTTGCAGTATTTCCCGCGCATTCGCGAGTTAGTCTTCGCGGGCAAGTTCCAGGAAGCGGAGAAGATGGCGGATGAGCACTTCTACGGCCTTCCAGCAGCCCAGCAGGCCTACCAGCCGCTGGGGGATCTGCTGCTCTCGTTCGATGGCGTGGAGCAAGTGGAGGATTATCGCCGCGAGCTGGATATGGAGGCGGGCGTGGCGCGGATTACTTACCAGGTCGGCGACGCACGTTTCACGCGCGAGGTGTTTGTTTCCTACCCGGACCGGGTGATGGTGGTGCGCATCAGCAGCGACAAGCCGGGCCGGGTTGCGGTGCGGGCGGAGTTGCAGAGTCATTATCTGGAGCGCGTGACGGCGACACCGGGCAAGTTGGTGATGGAGGGGTGCTGGAAGGGACCGATCACGAACAACTGGCTGATTGCACCCGTGGAAGGAAAGGGAATCAGGTTTCAGGCGGAACTTGAGGCCTGGAACGAACGAGGACAGTGCGCGGCTGATGCCAACGGGGTGCGTGTTCAAGGGGCCGACGCGGTGACTCTCGTTGTGACTGCGGCCACCAGTTATGTGAACTGCCACGACATCAGCGGCGACCCGGCGGCAGCGTGCCAGAAGAGGTTTGCGGGCGTCGCGGGTATGGACTACGCGGCGCTGAGGCGGCGGCACGTCGAGGATTTCAAGGGGTTGATGGGTCGGGTGCATCTGGACGTTGGGGATCACAGTCTCGACGACACGCCCACGGACGAGCGGCTCAAGGCGATGCGGGACGGGCGGAGTGATCCCGGCCTGGAGGCCTTGTGCTTTCAGTTCGGTCGCTACCTGTTGGCCTCCAGCAGCCGGGCGGGCGGGCAGCCGGCCAACCTTCAGGGAATCTGGAACGAAGATGTGTCTCCGTCCTGGGGCAGCAAGTACACCATTAACATCAACACCGAGATGAACTACTGGCCGGCCGAGGTGTGCAACCTGTCCGAGTGCCACCAGCCTCTATTCGATATGCTGAAGGACATCTCGGTGACGGGGGCGAAGACGGCCAGGACCTTCTATGGCTGCAACGGGTGGGTGGCCCATCACAACATTGACTTGTGGCGCGGCACCGCGCCAGTGGATGCGGCGCGGTTTGGGATGTGGCCGGTGGGCGGGGCCTGGCTCTGCCAGGATATTTGGGAGCATTACGCCTTTACCGGCGACCGGCAGTTTCTCAAGGAGTATTATCCCGTGATGAAGGGAGCCGCTGAGTTCTTGTTGGAGGTGATGTTGGAGGACCCGGTGCATCATCGGCTGGTGACGCCGTTCTCGATGTCGCCGGAGCATGGGTACTACGACAGCAATGGGAAGATGGCCTTCCTGTCGCCCTCGCCGACCATGGATGTCGGTATCATCCGCGAGTTGTTTCCGCACTGCATTGAGGCCAGCGAGACGCTGGGGGTGGACGCGGTATTTCGCGGGGAGTTGAAGGCCGCGCTAGACAGGCTGCCTCCGTACCGCATCAACCGCCTGGGCTACCTTCAGGAATGGATTGAGGACTGGAACGCCGGCAATCAGGGACACAACTGCTCTCCCAATTTCCCGTTCTATCCCGGCAACTCAATCACGCTGCGCGGCACGCCGGAACTGGCGGCGGCCATTGACAAATGGATGGAGACGCGTCACCCGGGCGGCGGGTTCCCCTCGGTCTGGTACATTTCCGTCTGGTCCCGGCTGGAGCGTGGGGATAAGGCGGGGGCGTTCATTTCGGCATTTGTGGCCAAAGCCGTCGCCTCGAACCTGCATAACGGTGGCGCCAACCAATCCGACGCGAGCTTTGGCTTCACGGCGGGCGTAGCGGAGTCACTGCTACAGAGCCATGCCGGTGAAATCAGCTTGCTGCCGGCGCTGCCCAGGGGTTGGACGGAGGGTTCCATCAGTGGCTTGCGGGCGCGCGGCGGTTGCGAAGTGAGTATCCGATGGAAGGACGGGAGACTCGAGTCGGCGGAGATTCGCTGCCAGCCTGGCGGCCTCCGCAGAATCCGCGCTGGGAACAGGACCGCCTCGTTGTGGTTCAAGCCCGGCGAGCCCCTGCGCCTGAACGCGAACCTGGTTAAGAGCGATTAAGCGCCTTGATCCGATGGGATGACGGATCGCTCGCCTTCGCGTCCACCGGTTACGCTTGGGACTCCTGACCCGCGCGCTTGGATTGGGGCAGACCATGGAATTGACGGGAGCCCCCTCACCCCCTCCCTCTCCCCATCGGATGGGGAGAGGGTGCCCGTTAGGCGCCTTGGTAGGCCTGTCGTATGTGGCGAATGGCGGTGCTTCTTCGCCAGAGGAACTGATTGGCGTAGGCCGCCCGATCCTCGGGCCCCGACGACTTGCTGCCGTATAGCTTGTGCCGGCGGCTCATGGCCTCCGCATCCACCGCGATTTCATCATGGTGCGGCAGCGAACCCCGATAGTTGAAGTCGGCTGCGTTCACCAGGCGGATTGGGATGCTGGTAAAGCCCTCGCAATACGTGGCCTTCGGGTCATACTTCTGGGCATAGCGCCCGGAAATGAGCTGGCCGGCCCAATGGCCGGCGGCTCCCGCCTGGGTCCCGGGCCAAAGACTGGCGTTGACTGAGAACAACCCTGACGTGAGGCTGAGCGGCAGGTGCGTTTAGGCCGGCTCCGGGTTCAGGGTCATGCCGGGCTCGAAAGGCATGGCGGCATTGCCGCTCTCAATGCGGGAAGCGAAATGTGCAGCGAGCCCAACGCCACGCGCACACAATAAGGGCTGATCCCGGAAGCCAGCAACAGCGCCCCAGCAGGAAAGCCAGGTCTTCGCAGTCGCCGTACTTCTGCGCCAGCGTCTCATCCGGAAAAAGCCACGCGTCCGGACAGCGGCCCGCCTTGTTTGCCGATTTCCGGTAGCGCAACTTGCCTACCAACTGGACGACTTCATCTGCCCCGGAAATCGAGGCTCCCGGCGGCATGCGAGCGAAACAGCGCCTGCTCGGAGACCGGCAAGCCCGCCACCAACTCGCCGAGCGCCTGGGCCAGCACCGCGTTGTCGCGGGTCGTCAGGAACTCCCGGATGTCTATGTCGTAACGCTTCTTCTCGCTGGGGATCAGGCGCGAGGCCCGAATGATGGGTTGATGGATGATCTCGTCTCCACTCCAATTCCACGAGTCCCACGGTTTCCCCCACGAAGTTTGCAGACACATAATGCAAGAGCCGGGTTGAGGTTTTTGTGAGAGATGGATGGTGAAGTTCTGGAGCCGTCCGTCGGTATCCGCCGACGTCAGCGCGGTCAGTCCCTGTGTTACTTCGAGCAACATCTCTCTCCGGCCAGCCAGAGTATCGTACCAAGAAAGAATGCAAGGCCAAACATGCATAATCCGAAGACGATGACCCCCGGTTCACCTTGACCGTGAGCAAGGAGTATGGCGCCGGGGAGAAAGAAAAACGTGAAGGATAGTATGGCTTCGATTCGTGCCAGTGCTTTCATAACAGGGTGTACTTTGACGCTATCGTGCTTTTACTTTGCCATACAAAGTGATTGCTGTCAAGCGCTGCCACTGGGTTGGCATAGCGGCATAATCACTACTTCGAGTGGAATGAGGATGTTAGCCTCCAGCGGCAGAGATTCATTCGACCCGCATTCCTCGGAACCGGGATGAAGAAGGGGGCACCTGAGCGGGGGGGCGGTTCCTCTGCATTCCCCGTTGACAGGCGGAAGCAGCATGATAACATTCGCGCATGAGACGCGTTGCTGCCAACGCTTCAACCTTATCCGCGCGATACCCCCGGCGATCCCATATTCGTATCGGCAAACCGGCGTTCACGCTACTCGAACTGCTGATGGTCATTGCAATCATTGGCCTCCTGGCGGCCCTCTTACTGCCGGTCCTCGGACGGGCGCGGCTCAAAGCCAAGGAAATCCAATGTCTCAGCAATACGCGGCAGTTGGCGATGGCTAGTTCCATCTACGTAAGCGACAATGGAAAACAGCCGGTGTACAACGCTCCTGTCCATGCAAAAACGCGTCCATGGCCAGCCCCGAACTCCAAAGTCTAAGGTCCATAGTCCAAAGCCGGAAGCGCGGGGCAAGGAAGAAGGAAGAATGCAGCAAGGTCGAGCAGGGATGAAGGATGCAACCGGAAAGCTGAGAGCTTAAACTAGGAAGAACGCAGCCCAACCGACCGTGAGGTAGAGCGCCGCCAGGCCGCAAGCAAAGCGAGGAGGGATTGACCGTGGGAAACGCCTCTTTTGCGGCGGGTCACGGACATCCGCATGCTCCAGGAACTGCTCGGTCATGCCGAGCTTGGCACTACGAAGATTTGCACGCAGGGGCTCCGACAAGGCTGGCAAGGTGTCTCCAGCCCCTTGGACGATCTCCCGGCCAGGCGGCCCGGGTCAGAGGTGCACGGCCCGCAGGATCCGCAGGGGAAGGCAGAAGGCGGAAGGGTTGGCAGGGCTCTCCCGCCCGGAGACCAGACCGTCCCGCGGGCTTCACGGGGGCCTCGCCGTAGCCTCGCCGTATACACACCGTAGTACCTCTGTCCCCGGGACAGAGGTACTATTGCGTGGTAACGGCGTGGTGATGGTGTGGCTATGGAGGGGGGACGGAAGTGCTACGATGAGGATGGCTTGGGACTACGGAGGGCTTGAGGTTCGGCTGTTTGGGGCGCGAAGCTGGGCTCGGACGCGTCGCGGAGGCGCTGGAAACGTGTCATGGGCGAGAGCCGGGGTACCGGCCAACACCTGATCCTCAAGAGCAAAGCCCAGTGACGATCCCTTTGGAGACAGCCAGGAACCCAATCTCTGTGTTTTTGGTTAGGCTATGAAAGTATGTGGCGTGGGTGTCCGCGCCGGAGACTTCGGCTGCACCTTTGTTTCCCTGGCAGCCGTCATAGGCGTCTTCCTGGACGGTTTTCGGCACTGTGTATCGTGACCGGCGGGCAAAAACGACCGTGTGAATTGTCTTTCTCGGGACTTTTAGCCGATTCAGAATGCGCGTGCATGAGCAAGCCAAACCCCAACCGAGGTAGCGGGACAGACAGTAGAGATTACCCGGTCTGCCGTGGCATTAGCCCGGCAGCCTTTGCGCTGATAGGCTCGGACTTGTTGGCGCCCCCGGAGGAGCGAATCGCCGCCATGAGCGTCTTGGGGATCAAGGGAAAGTGAAAATTGGAACGTGGGCCTGACATGAGACCATGAGCCAGGGATTGCATCTGCGCACTCTACGACCCGAAAACTTGGCGTTTGCGGATTCGCTGCGCGCCAGTGTGGGCTGGAACCAGATGCTCGACCATTGGAGACGCTTTCTGACAATGGAGCCGGAAGGGTGCTTCCTCGCCGAATGGGACGGCCTGCCCGCAGGGACCATAACGACCTTGCGATATGGCTCGCAAATGGCGTGGATCGGAATGGTGCTGGTGCATCCGGAATATCGCCGCCACGGCATCGTGCGGGCCATGTTCAGAAATTGCATCTGGTGGTTGCAGGAACGCGGCGTGTGCTGCATTACGCTCGATGCCACGCCGGCCGGCAAACAGGTTTATGAGGGGATGGGCTCCAAAGACGAGTGGACCCTGACGCGCTGGGAACATACTGGTCTGACACTGGCGAATGCGCTCAAAGCGGGTCTCCGACTTTGGCGAACCTCCGATGGCCAACTCGTCGCGCGGTTCGACGCGACCGCGTTCGGTGTCTCGCGCCAAGCATTGCTGAAGGTGTTGGCCGGTCAGAGCCGCCGCGCCTTGCTTTTGGAAACTGCGCCCGGCACCCCGGCAGGTAACGGGTTTATCCGACCGGGTGCGCAGGCGACCTATTTGGGTCCCGTCGTCGGGACATCTGCACAAGCCGGCCTGCAAGTGGTCGAGGCATTATTGGCTCACAGCGATGGAGAGAAAGTTTATTGGGACATCCCGGATGCGAACACTGCCGCGGCGGCATGGGCGAGCCAGTATGGATTTACCTCGCAACGAGTGTTGACGCGGATGTATCTTGACCAAAATTCGGCGCCCAGCAACCCGTGGCAACTGTTCGCCCCGGCTTGGCCGGAGGTGGGATGAAGACCCACAGCGAACGTTTTGCGCCGCCGACTGTTTCCATGACAACAACGCCTGCACCCGTTATGACGCCGCAGCTCATTAAAAACGAAGCGCAATTGGAGGAGCTTCTGACACGACCGCGACCAGAGTTGGTGAGGTTCATTCGGCAGGTGCGCAGCCCGCTGTTGGTCCTTGGCGCAAGCGGCAAAATGGGGCCGACGCTCGCGGTGCTGGCGCATCGCACGGCTGCGGCGGCTGGACACAGACTCCGCGTTATTGCCGTCAGCCGCTTCAACAACACCGCCTCCCGGCAATGGCTGGAACGCCGCGGCGTCGAGACGATGGCCTGTGACTTGTTTAAGCGTGACGAGATCGCCCGTTTGCCCGACGCCGGCGAGCTTCTATTCCTAGTCGGCGTGAAGTTCGGCACCAGCCAAAACCCGACGCAAACCTGGGCGACGAACACGATCATTCCAACGAACGTGGCGGAGCGCTTTCCGCAATCCCGCATGGTGGCGCTTTCGACGGGAAACGTGTATCCGCTGGTAAGGGTGGCCGATGGCGGCGCGACAGAGACGCATCCGTTGACACCGCTGGGGGAATACGGCAACGCAGCCGTCGCCCGCGAACGGCTCTTCGAGTTCCACTCGGAGCGCCAAGGCACACCGATGGTTTTGGTGCGCCTCAACTATGCGGTTGAACTGCGCTACGGCGTGCTCCACGACCTGGCCCGAAAGGTCTGGGCTGGAAGGGCAGTGGAGTTGGCGAACGGCTACTTCAACTGTATCTGGCAAGGCGATGCCAACGACGCTATCTTACGGTTACTGGGTTTGGCTGCGAGCCCTCCACGCCCGCTGAACCTGACGGGACCGGAAGTTCTCTCCGTCCGCGCTGTGGCCAGACAACTTGGTGAGCTGATGGGCAAATCGGTGCAGTTCAGCGGCACCGAGTCCAGCACGGCCTTGCTCAACAATCCGACCCGCGCCTGCGAGTTGCTCGGCCCGCCGCCTACGCCGCTGGAGGAGTTACTGCGTTGGACGGCGCACTGGGTCATGCGGGGCGGGGCTTCGTTGAACAAGCCAACGCACTTTGAGGCGCGGGATGGGAAGTACTGAGAGGGTTTGAGGAACGATGGGTCTGAGGTATAAAACCAAGCCGTGAATAACTTCCCTCAACCGCCAAGCTGGGTGTTAGATCGCCTGCGCGACGGGCTGGTTATCCCAGCGCACCCACTGGCACTGACGCGCCACCGAAAGTTGGACGAGCGACGCCAGCGTGCGCTCACGCACTATTACCTGGCGGCCGGGGCAGGGGGGCTGGCTGTCGGAGTCCACACGACGCAGTTCGCCATCCGCGAGCCGAAACATGGTTTGCTGCGGACGGTGCTCGAACTGGCAGCCAGGACCGCCAGAGAAGGGACGGCAGAAGCCGGGCAGCCGGTCCTCATCGCCGGCATTTGCGGCCGCACTCCACAAGCCGTGGGCGAGGCTGAACTCGCTCGCGAGCTTGGCTATCACGTCGGTCTTGTTTCGCTGGGCGCATTGCGCGAGGCGACGGAGCGCGAGTTGATCGCCCATTGCCGCGCCGTGGGACACACGATTCCGTTAATGGGCTTCTATCTTCAACCTTCCGCCGGAGGACGCTTGCTGCCGTTCGCATTCTGGCGGCGGTTCGTGGAAATCCCGAACGTCATGGCCATCAAGATCGCCCCGTTCAACCGCTACCAAACGCTAGACGTCGTGCGCGCCGTCGCTCAAGCCGGACGCGCGGGCGACATCGCCCTCTACACGGGCAACGACGATCATATTCTGCTCGACCTGCTCACCAAGTTCGTCGTTCCGACGGCGCGCGGCCAGCAGCGCCTTCACATCGTAGGTGGCTTGCTGGGGCAGTGGGCTTGCTGGACCAAGCGCGCGGTCGAACTGCTGGCGCGGTGCAAGCAGCTCCGGCGTGCCCGAATTGTCCCTTTTGAGCTGCTGACTTGCGCCGAGCAGCTCACCGATGCCAATGCGGCGCTGTTTGATGCCGCGCGTGGTTTTGCCGGCTGTATCGCTGGCATCCACGAGGTTCTGCGCCGCCAAGGCCTGTTGGCGAACAGGCTCTGTCTTGATCGGCACGAACAGCTTTCTCCCGGACAAGCCGCCGATATCACCCGAGTGTCCGCAGCCTATCCGCAACTCACCGACGACGACTTCGTTCGGGAGAACCTGGATGATTGGCTGAGGGGATGATATGAAACGACACTCCCGTGGCGCGCGCGGCCGACGCAGGGAGATTACTTTCGGAGACCCGGTTGGTTCTGCGGTTACGCCTGCGGCCTGACGAATCGCGGCCTCTATGCGTCAGCCATAGGGAACACCGCCTTTAGAATGTTGCTCGCAGAATCCGCAGACTCAGAGCTACTTCGGCATTGTCCATGTCTCTCGCTACAAAAGGAACCTGGCGACATCGGGAAGTGGGAATGTGTGACCGACGACGTACTTGTTCAGCGCCGCAGTGATCCATTCTCTGGAGGCGTTGAGGTTGTAGAATGCAATTCGAATTGCGCTGTTTGTCTCGCTCAGTTCGTAAGAACCCACGTTGATCCAAATGGGCGATGGTTCCCCTCTCAAGTCCAATCCGACCCGTATCGTCTTGCTATTGGTGTTGATAGCGAGTTCGGTGACGACGCCGGACGCGGCAATCTCGCGGTTAATGAAGGCCCTGATGGCGGCTTGCAAAGCTGCTTCTTTGAGCGAAGTGAGCGGATTATTCATGGCGGGTTGAGGACTAAATACAGGGTGCTCCATATCCTCGCAAGCACGGAGAGTCAATAGACTGCCCATTCTCTGGCCAGATCTTGACGGGGCCGCGGCGGTTCGTCCACCAATCAAAGGCTTAGCCATGATCAAGCTGTGCGGCGGCAACTGGATCCACCGCCCAACCGGGTACCGCATCCCCGTCTCGCCTGTCGTAGATCTCGGTAGATTTGCTCACGTCCGCGTTCTTCACCGGTCCTCGATCCGACCTACCGTCAACGTCCCCTCCCAAACCAAGTTGGGGAATATGGCTGATGGCCAAGCCCCAAACGTTATAGCCCAGGGAAAAGCGCGAATGGGGCGTGATGCTAAGAGGATCTGCCAGGCCATTTTCCCACTGACCCCCTAACGTCTTGTTCACGTTCGTGTCCCAGGCGCTATTGGCCGGTGCCGCCGTGCAGAAGAATACGTTGCGGTTGTTTCAGATGCGGCTTAAGAGACGGGTCGGCCAGACGTAACATAAGTGATTGACGGAGTAATCGCGGGGATACTGGTTGATGTCGTTGATATATATGACACCCGCGACGCCAATCTGCCGGAGATTATTCAGGCAAACGGTCTTCTGGCTCTTTGCTTTGGCTTGTGCCAACCCCGGCAGGAGCAGCGCTGCCACGATTGCAATGATGGCAATGACCACCAGAAGCTCGATCAAGGTGAAGCCCTTGGCCCCTCGGAAGAGACAGGACCTTCTCATTCTGAACCCTCGCCAGGCAGCGAAACGGACGTTTTCATTCATAGCCACCTAGCTTTGAATCATGAGCCAGCACGGACACCTGGGACCAGCAATCCACCCTGCGCATAAGTAGTGGCAGCAGCTCGCATCGCCTGCCAGCTTGGATCTCGTTGGCCTGAATTTGCAAGAGGAATCCTGCTCCCCGGCCACGACTCTCTCAGCCTCGGGTCTATTGATCAAGCCGCCTGGTCAGGCTGCTGCCTCCAAATGCTCCTTCTCTGGTGCTGGTCACGACGTGGGAGATCGTGTAGCTTCACGCTTTGGCATCCACAAATGTGTGACATGAAGAGAAAACCTGAAATAACCTCTCCCGAACGAGCTGCGTCCTTGTTTCAACTTGCTCTGCTGTTGCTGCTGTTCATGGCCGGGCTCGGTTCCTCAAACCGAGGGTTGGCCGACGAGCTTGTCCCGGCGGTGGAATGTCGCGAGCGCGGCGGTTTGCCGAACGTGGTAGCCAAGCTGAAACGGGGTGCGGATGTGAGCATCGCTTACCTGGGTGGAAGCATCACCGCTCAAGACGGCTGGCGACCGAAGACATTGAACTGGCTCCGGCAGAAGTTCCCCGGCGCAAAGATCAGCGAAATCAATGCCGCGATTGGCGGCACGGGCTCAGATTTGGGAGTGTTCCGGCTCCAGCACGATGTACTTGATCACAAGCCGGATCTGCTGTTCGTAGAATTTGCCGTGAACGATGGCGGGGCTTCCACTGGCCAAATCTATCGCTGCATGGAGGGCATTGTTCGGCAAACATGGAAGAAGGACCCGCTCGTTGATATATGCTTCGTTTACACGCTCGCAGGGAACATGCTGGAAACCTTGCAACAAGGGAACTTCCCTCATTCTGCCAACGCGATGGAGAAGGTCGCGGATCATTATGCGATTCCCTCAATTCACATGGGTTTGGAGGTG
>Ga0335078_10007913_pt1 | contig 15786 bp, 15 predicted proteins | sample Lox_Sample_32_FD_206711 | JGI IMG/M metagenome (GOLD analysis project Ga0335078, IMG submission 206711) | Soil microbial communities from Loxahatchee National Wildlife Refuge, Florida, United States - Lox_Sample_3.2 | ecosystem: Environmental > Terrestrial > Soil > Wetlands | place: USA... | reverse complement strand
GAGCCGGCCGGCGCACTGCTGGCTCCTTCTCTCCCGGGGGGACCCATCCCCCCGGACCCCCCTTGGGAAGAGACGACTCCGCAGAACCTCCCGCGCACGGGGGGGTCCACCCCCCCGTACCCCCCCGATATACCGGGAGTTTCGGTCTGCGTCGAGGTGCGGAATACGGGCTCGCGGCCCGGCCGGGAGGTCGTCCAGGTCTACGCGTCCCGCCCCGACTCGGCGATCGAGCGCCCGGTCAAGTGGCTGGCCGGCTTCGCCGCCGTCGACGCCGGCCCGGGGGAGACGGTGAACGTCGGGATCCTGATCCCCGGGCGCTCCTTCCAGCACTGGTCCGATGGCGGCTGGTCCCTCGAGGCGGGCACGTTCACCCTCGCGGCCGGATCCTCCTCCGCGTCCCTCCCGCTCACCGCCAGCGTCACCATCAAGTAACGTCCGCTCAGACGCCGGCGGCACGCGTGACTTTGTGCCCTGGCCGGCCGCGTTGCCCGGGCCTTGGCTGGAGTCATGACGCAGACAGCCAGCCGGCCCGCCCGGCCGGGGCCGCCGGTTATCGAGCGGGCGACCCCGGCCGATCGCGCCTTCCTGGCCATGGACTCGGGGGAGGTGCCGGAGCAGTTCGGCGTCATCTTGCTGTTCGATCAGCCCGGCGGACTGGATCTCGCGCGTGTCCGCCAGCTGATGGCCGAGCGTGTCCCGGCGGTCCCGCGGCTGCGTCAGCGGCTGATCCGGGCGCCGTTCGGCTGCGGCGGCCCGGTCTGGGTCGATGACCCGCGATTCGATATCCGGCGCCATGTCCGTGCGATGGCGTGCGGGGAGCCGGGGGACGAGCCGGCGCTGCTGGATACCGCGCTGTACGTGATCGCGGCCCCGCTGCCGCGGACCGCGCCGCTGTGGTCCGCGGCGCTGGTCACCGGCCTGGCCGATGGCCGGGTGGCCCTGGTCCTCGTCCTGCACCATGTGCTCGCGGACGGGCTCGGCGGGCTCGCGGTCCTGGCGAACCTGGTGGACTCGCCCGCTCACCCGCCCGGTGCCCGCTTCCCCCGGCCCGCGCCCGCCGCGGCCAGGCTCGCGCAGGATGCCTTCGCCAGCAGGTGGCGAGGTCTGCGGCACGGCAGGCAGTCGTGGCGCCTGCTGCGCGCGTCCATGGGTGCCGGGGGAGGTCTGCGGCCACCGCGCGCCGCGCCCTGCTCGCTGATCCAGCGGACCGGGCCGCGCCGGCACCTGACCGTGGTCCGCGCGGAGGCCGCGGCGCTGCAGGCGGCCGCGCACCGGCACGGCGCGACGACCAACGACGCCGTCCTGACCGCGGTGGCGGGCGCGCTGCACCGGGTCCTGATGGCCAGGGGAGAATTCCTCGGCAGCCTGGTGATGACCGTTCCGGTCTCCGGCCGCCGTTCCGGCGTCGGCGCAGTCCAGGGCGACGGCGCGCCAGTCCAGGGCGACGGCGCGCCAGTCCAGGGCGACGGCGCGCCAGCCCAGGGCGACGGCGCGCCGGCCCTGGGCAATATGGTCAGCCCGATGCTGGTGCCTGTCCCCGCGGCTGGCGACGTGGTCCGGCGGCTCGAGCAGAGCGCGGCCCGGATCCGGGCGCGCAAGGCCGCGGCGACCGGGCCGCCCCCGATCGCCGTGCTCGGCTGGCTGTTCCGGCCCCTGGCCGCGCTCGGCGGCTACCGCTGGTACATGAACCACCAGCACCGGTTCCACACCCTGGTGAGCTATGTTCGCGGCCCCGCGGAACCGGTCAGCTTCGGCGGCTCCCCGGTCGTCTCGGCCATCCCGGTAGCGGTGGCCGATGCCGGCAACGTGACGGTCTACTTCAGCATGCTTTCCTATGCGGGCACGCTCACCCTGACCGCGATCACCGACCCTGCCCATTTCCCCGACCCCGGCACCCTCGCCGATGCCCTGCGCGCCGAACTGGACCAGGTCATCCGCCTCGCGGCCCCGTCATCCCCGCAGTGCCCCGTTACTCCAGAGGGCTGAGCAGCCGCTGCATGGCGGTCAGGGACGCGGCGGTGTCACGGCGCATCCTGGGCGCGAATATCCGCAGCAGCGGGCCGGCCCCGCCCTCGACCTCGGCCCGCTTGACCACCCGGATCTGTCCCCCGGACAGGGGCTCGAGCACGTGGTCGAAGACGACTTTGCCCAGCGGTACCGGGCATTCGCTGACCCAGCGCCGCCCGCACTCGACCGCGGTGATGGTGAACGGGCCGCCGAGGTTGCCGCGCTGCTTGGCCCAGCCCTGCACGCCCGGTTCGAACGGGCCGTCTAGCTGCGCGATCTCCTTGCTGACATCCCACTCGGGCCAGCGGGCCACGTCGGTCCACAGCTTCCAGACCACGTCGGGCTCGGCCTCGAACGTCGCCTCGCATTCGAACAAGTGCATGACTGTCCTTGACGCAGCTGGCCTGGCCGACTCTAGGTTCCCAGGTAACCCGTGGCCGCATAGTACTGCGGTACGTCCCGCGAGCAGGTGTAAATGACCCGCAAACCGCGATATATCGGGCCAGCCCCGGTAGCTGACCGGGTGCAGGAATCAGGTGAACCGGTCCCGCCGCGCTCGCCGGTCCGATCGCCGATCCATGTGCCGGTCCGATCGCCGCTCCCGGCGTGACGGCTGAGCCAGCCCGCTGCGGCGGATCCGCACCCCGCCGACCAGCGAGAACGCGCGGATGTGGACGGTCGGCGCGCCGGGGCCAGGCTCCGGCCCGCCTTGGACCCTGGTGCCGCCGACCAGGCTGAAGCCCGATGTCACCACCCGGATCCCCGGGGGGACCGTGATCCGGGTTCCGCCGACCAGTGACACCTTGGTCAGCGTGACCTCCGGGGCGGCCAGCTGGGCCTGGCTGAGGTCCAGCCGGGTGCCGCCGACGATGCTGACCGCGATGACATGGCGGTCCATCTTCCACGGCCCGTAGGCCCTCAGGCCGCCGACCGGCGAGACGTGCCAGGAGGGCGCGTCGGGCGCGCGCTCGGCCACGGCGGTCCCGGCCGGGGCGGCGTCCGCGGGAAGATCGGCGACGAGCTGGCTGAGTTCGGCCCGGGTCTTGGCCGCGGTGGCGCGCTCCATCCGCTGGCTGAACTCCTCCAGGGTCAGCCGCCCCTCCCCGGTGGCCGCGCTGAGCCGCTCGACGGTCGCATCCCGTTCGGCGTCCGAGGCCCGGATGCCGGATGTCGGCTCGTCGCCGCCTGTGGTTCCGTCCATGGCCGCCTCCGCCTGCCCAGCCGCGCCTGCCCGCGACTACCATAGCCGCCCGGCGGTTAACCGGTACTTGGTGGCGGCGAACTTGAGGCGGTCACCCGCCACCTCCACCGCCAGCGCTCCCGCCAGGGCCAGGTCCAGTTCGACCGCCGTGACGCGGGCTGCCTTGCGCCGCAGCACATCGGTGGTCAGCCCCGGGCCGGGACCGGCCTCCAGCAGGTCGTCGCCGAGCTCGCAGCCGTCCAGCACCCAGGGCAGCAGCTGGTCCCCGACCGGGCGGGCCCATTCCGCGCTGGCGCAGAACTCCAGATGTGCCTTGTTCACAGCCCCTGAGGGTAGCTGGTTGAAGCGTCGCGCCGCCGGAGCCGCGGCGGCCATGACCCGACGTCATTGCCGCCTCACCGGGCCGCGAGTGAGACTTGTGCCGTGATGAGCACCTACGTGTGGCGCGTGTCCCAGGTGGTGACCGGGGCAGTGCTGGCGGGGATGGTGCTGGCCGGGTGCTCCAGCCAGCCCGCGGTTCCGCGGGGTTCGGTGTCCTCGTGTACCCAGTTCGGCATCAGGGCGATCCGCCGTCATGTCACGGTGACCACGGTGCCGGCCGCCTGCCAGGGACTGAGCCAGGAGGAGCTGACCGTGGCGGTCGGCCGGGCGCTGCGGACCGCGGCGGCCGGGGCCCGCGGGAAGGTCCGCCAGCGCCAGCTCATCGCCCGCGACAGCCCGTACCTGGCCGCCCTGATCCACGCCGTCCCCGCGCCCGGCCAGCCCGTGCCTGGTCAATCCGTGCCTGGTCAATCCGTGCCTGGTCAATCCGTGCCTGGTCAATCCGTGCCTGGTCAATCCGTGCCTGGTCAATCCGTGCCTGGTCAATCCGTGCCTGGTCAATCCGTGCCTGGTCAGTCCGTGCCCGGCCAGCCCGCGGTAGCGGCCCCGCGGTCCGGCCCGCCCAGCCCGGCCGCGCTCGGCCTGGCGGCCCTGGCCACCTGGCTGGTCACCGTGGGCCTAGGGCTGTCGATGATGGCACGCTGGATCACCCGCACCCGCCGGCACGGCGCGCAGCCAGGCGGCCGGGGACCGGTGCTGAACTTCACCCATCTCGGGCTGGCCCTGACCGGCCTGCTGGCCTGGATCGTCTACCTGGTCACCGGCGTAACCGGCCTGGCCTGGGCTGCCTGCGGCCTCCTGCTCCCGGTGACCGGCCTGGGCATGACCCTGGTGTTCCTCGCCCCGTCCGAACGCCCGGCCCCCGATCCGGTCCGAACCCCAGCCCGCGCCTCGACCGGGACCCCAGTCGGCGACCTGACCGGAACTCCAGCCGTCGGCCCGGCCGGAGCGTCAGCCCGCGCCCAGGCCGCAGCCCGCAGCCCGCTCACCTCCAGGCGCTCGTCCGCCTTCGTCATCGCCGCGCACATCACCGCCGCCTCCCTCACCATCCTGCTCGCCGTGCTCGCCGCCACCGGCTCCGGCTAGTCCCGCCCCGGGACCCCGCCCCGAGACTCCTGCCCGGGGACCCCACCCCGAGACCCGGCCCCGAGACCCCACCCGGGCCTGGACGAATCCGGCAAACCGGACACCAGCGAGCGCTTCCCGGCCGATCGCGTGGACAAATCGGGGATAAATGCCCTTGCTGACCCAGGATCCTATTAGTACGCTGTCACATTACTACGGTTATAGCCGTAACAATGTGGCAGTGTAACGGTTGACTTGATGCCCCCGAGTGGCGGGTGAGGCCCATGGTGACGCACTGAGGTCGGTACTAACCGCAATCCGCTCACGATCGGCACGTTACGTATCCCCCGCCCGGTCGGCACGTCCTTCCTGGCAGCGGATGTCGAGCAGCCATGCCGTCGGCGCAATCGGACCATCACCGGTAGAGAGCCGCCGCGTGCCCGGGCGCGGTCCTGTCCGGGTTACCCGCAGCAGGCACGGGAAGAGGCGGATTCCTCCTCATCGGCCGCCTGCGGGCCGCCGCAGCATTGCGTGGCAGGTGCATCTGTCTGTGCCCCGGGCGTCTGTGCCCCGGGCGTCTGTGCCCCGGGCGTCTGTGCCCCGGGCGTCTCGTCAAGCGAGGCCTGGACCGCGTCCCAGCCTTGGCTGCCGTCTTGGCCCCAGAACGTGGGGCTGTCCTGCAGGACGGTGTAGATCTCCCAGCGCTCGCCGCCGGGGGCGTCGGTGACCCAGAACTTGTCCTGCCGGGCGTAGCAGCAGGTGGTGTCCCGCTCGTCGACCGCGGCCAGGCCCGCCTGGGCGAGCCGGGCGTGCTCGGCATCGACGGCGGCCGTGTCGGGGACTTCCACGCCGAGGTGGTTCAGGGTGCCGCCCTGGCCAGGGTTTTCCAGCAGGACGAGCTTGAGGGGCGGCTCAGTGATGGCGAAGTTGGCGTAGCCGGGCCTGCGCTTGGCCGGCTCGGTGCCGAACAGCCTGGTGTAGAAGCCGACGGCCTCGTCGATGTCGTTGACGTTCAGGGCGAGCTGCACCCGGGACATGACAACCTCCGCAAGGTATTGATGCCTGTCTATATCCTTCCTGGACTGGAGTTTGCCACAAGACATCGATCTCTGTCAATATAGATGGGTGCCTAATCCTCTTCCCCTAGCGGTGATCAGCCCGGCGGACACGGCCGCCTGCTGCGCCCCGCTGACCGCGCGGCCGCTGACCATGGAGCAGGCCGAGCAGGTCGCGCCGCTGCTGAAGGCGCTGGCCGACCCGGTCCGGCTGCGGCTGCTGTCCCTGGTCGCCTCCCATGAGGGCGGGGAGGCGTGCATCTGCGACCTGAACGACGCGTTCGACCTGTCCCAGCCGACGATCAGCCACCATATGAAGGTGCTGTATGAAGCCGGGCTGGTCGACCGGGACAAGCGCAGCGTGTGGGTCTACTACCGGATCCGCCCGCAGGCCCTGGCCAGCCTGGGCGCGCTGATCGGCTGCCCGGTGCCCTCGCCGGCCGCCCGGGCTTCCCTTCCCGATCATTCATCGTCTATCGTCGATTAACGATGAATGATACGCAGCCGCTGGACCGCCAGACCGCCGACACCTACGCGGCCTGGTTCAAGGCCCTGGCCGACGGCACCCGGGTGCAGATCGTCTCGCTGCTGGCCCGGGCCGGCCGTCCGCTGACCGTCCGGGAGATCGTCGCGGCCGTGCCGGTGGGCCAGTCGACGGTGTCCGAGCACTTGCGGCAGCTCGCCGCGGTCCGGTTCGTGCTCGCCGAGGACCGCGGCACCTCCCGGCTGTACCGGATCAACGGCGACTGCGTGACCTGCTTCCCCACCGCCGCCGACCTGGTGATGGGCAAGCCCTCACCCATCCCGCCCGCCGATCCGCCTGGAGGATGACCATGACACCAGCCTCCCGTCCCGCTGACCGCGACCAGATGCGGCGGCGGTCGGTCGGCCCGGCCCGCGCCGCGCAGGCCGGCAGGCGATCACCGACGGCGACCCGGACGCCTCCCCGGAAGGAAGCTGCGCGGCGCTCCCGGAATCCCCGACGCCGTTGGCCTGGCCGAAGCCCCGTGCGAGCCAGCCCTAGCCCGCGCCGGCCCCGGACGCCGGAGTACGGATCGAGCCGATGACCGGCAGCGGCGCGCAGCACACGTCGGCCAGAGGGAGGGCTGGCCGGTTCCCGGCGGCAGCGCATGAGGTAATCACCCGCCAGTATGCAGGTGATATTGACAAGCGTCTATCTCTCTGGCATGCTTATTTATAGATGGCCGTCTATGTCTTAGGGGTGATCAGGATGAATGATCAGGCAAGCACCGACTTGCGGGAAGAGGTCCGCTCCCGGTACGCCGCCGCGGCCCGCACGATCCTGGAGCCGCAGGCAGGCGTGGCCGCCTCGTGCTGTGGCAGCCCGGCCGCTGACTCGTGCTGCGGCACGGCGGAGGCGGAGGCGGTCGGCGGCTTCAGCGAGGGGCTCTACCGCGAGGATGAGACCGACGGGCTGCCGGAGGAGGCGATCCTGGCCAGCCTGGGCTGCGGCAACCCGGTCGCGGTCGCGGAGCTGCGCGAGGGCGAGCGGGTGCTGGACCTGGGCTCGGGCGGCGGCATCGACGTGCTGCTGTCGGCCCGGCGGGTCGGCCCGACCGGGTTCGCCTACGGCGTGGACATGACCGACGACATGCTCGAACTGGCCCGCCGTAACGCCGCCAGGGCCGGGACGCAGAACGTGGAGTTCCGCAAGGGCCAGATCGAGGACCTGCCGCTGCCGGCCGCGTCAGTGGACGTGGTGATCTCCAACTGCGTGATCAACCTGTCGGTCGACAAGCCCGCGGTGCTGGCCGAGATGTTCCGGGTCTTGGTTCCGGGCGGCCGGATCGGCATCTCCGACGTGGTGGCCGAGGACCACATGAGCCCGGCCGACCGGGCCGCCGCCGGGTCGTATGTCGGGTGCATCGCCGGGGCGCTGGCCCGGAAAGAGTACCTTGACGGGCTCACGGCGGCCGGGTTCGCCGGCGTATCGGTCACCTTCACCACCGAGGCGGCTCCGGGCCTGTACTCGGCGATCATCCGGGCGGTCAAGCCCGTCGCCGCACGCTCGCGGTGAGGCAGTCAGGGTCAGGAGACGGCCGCCAGGCGCGGTGCCAGGCGCCCGACGCGGTCGGCTAGCAGAGCCAGGGCCGCGTCGAAGCTGCCCGGGTCGCCGGCCGGGACCGGGTCGGGGATGGACCAGTGCAGGGCGGTGGCTTCGGCGAGTTCCTCGTGGGCCAGATCGCAGACCGTGATGACCAGGTCGCCGCCGTGCCGGACGTCGCTGATGTGGCGGGGCCGGCGCCGGGGCAGCGGCAGGTGGTGGCGCGTGGCGGCGGCGATGGCGCCGGGATCGATCGCCGCGGCCGGATGGGTGCCGGCCGATACCGCCGGGACGGAGCTGGCCTGGCGCCACAGCGCGGCCGCCAGGTGGGAGCGCGCGGAGTTGGCGGTGCAGACGAACAGCACCCGCAGCGCCGCGCGAGCGGGCGGGGGGGCGAGGGAGTCCAGGGCGCCGGGGATCAGCTGCAGGTAGGTGCGGCGACGGTCGCCCTCAGAGCGGCGGCGGGTGATGATCTGGGCCTGCTCCAGCACGTGCACGTGGTGGGCGAGGAGGTTGGACGGCATGACCAGCATGGCCGCCAGCTCGGAGGGGGACGCGTCCCCGGCCAGCAGTGTGTCGGTGATGGCCAGCCGGGCCGGGTCGGCCAGCGCGGCATGCATAACGGCACGCCGCCCCAGCTCCGAGGTTCGCTCAGCAAACATTGACTCAATCTTGACTGAGCTATCTTGCTCTGTCAAGATGGCCGCGTGACCAGTGCACCCGGCCTGCTGTGGCGCCGGCTGACCGCCGAGTTCCTCGGCAGCGTGTTCCTGGCCGCGGTGGTGATCGGATCCGGGATCGCCGCACAGCGGCTGTCCCCCGGCCAGACCGGCCTGCAGTTGCTGGAGAACGCGGCGGCCACGGCAGCCGGGCTGTTCGCGATCATCTTGATGTTCGGGCCGGTCTCCGGCGGCCACTTCAACCCGGTGGTGTCGTTCGTGGACGCCGCGTTCGGCGGCCTGTCCTGGCGCGATGCCGCTGCCTACCTGCCGGCACAGGTGGCCGGGTGCATCGCCGGGGCAGTGCTCGCGAACCTGATGTTCGCGCTGCCCGCGGTCAGCATCTCCGCCAAGCACCGGGCCACGCCCGCGCACTTCCTGTCGGAGGTCATCGCCACGGCCGGGCTGCTGCTGGTGATCTTCGCGCTGGCCCGGTCCGGGCGCAGCCGGTCCGCGCCGGCGGCGGTGGGGGCCTATATCGGCGCGGCGTACTGGTTCACCTCCTCGACCAGCTTCGCCAACCCGGCCATCACCATCGGCCGGATGTTCTCCGATACGTTCGCCGGCATCGCTCCGTCCTCGGTGCCGCCCTTCATCGCCGCGCAGATCCTCGGCGGCATCGTGGCCGCCGGGGTGATCAAGGCTCTATACCCCGCCATCACGCCAGCCGACGCCGCCGGCATCATCGTCCCCCACGACAGCCAAGCCGGACGTGCGCCCGCCCAGGCTCAGTACGACGGCGCGCTGCCATCCGCGGACCGGCCGCCTGGCCCGGTCCAGTCCCCGTGACGAGACACCCTGAGGGAGCCCTGCCATGCACCTGGTCATGATCGGCGGCAGCGACGCGGGGATCAGCGCCGCCCTGCGGGCCCGCGAACTCGACCCGGCCGCGGACGTCACGGTGGTGCTGGAGGACGCCTACCCGAACTTCTCCATCTGCGGCATCCCCTACTACGTCTCCGGTGAGGTCACCCACTGGCGTAACCTGGCCCATCGCACCGTCGCGGACCTGGAAGCGGCCGGGATGCGGTTGCGGACCGACACCACCGCCCGGCGCATCGACGTGCCCGGCCGCAAGCTGCTGGTCAGCTCCGCTGACGGCGGGGAGGAACTGCTGGGCTACGACAAGCTGATCGTGGGCACCGGGGCGGTCCCGGTCCGCCCCCCGATCGCCGGCCTGGCCGGTCCCGGTGCGCTGGGCCCGGGCGACGGGTTGCACCTGCTGCACTCGATGGGCGACACGTTCGCCGTCATGGCCACCCTGGAGCAGGCCGCGCCGGCCAGCGCGGTCATCGTCGGCGCCGGGTACATCGGCCTGGAGATGGCGGACGCGCTAACCGTCCGCGGCCTGCGGGTGACGCAGATGGAGCAGTTGCCCGAGGTGCTGCCGACGGTTGATCCGGAGCTGGGAGCCCTGGTCCACGCCGAACTGGCCGCCCGCGGCGTGGAGGTGCTGACCGGCACCGCCGTCCGGGCCATCAGCAAGGCCCCGCCCGGCCGGGCCAGGCGGCTGCACGTCCAGGCCACTGCGGCTGACGGCTCGGCCGTGACCCGCACCGCCGACATGGTGCTGGTCGTGGCCGGGGTGCGGCCCGAGACCACCCTGGCCGCCGGCGCCGGGGCTGCCCTCGGCGTCAAGGGCGCAATCGCCGTCGATCCGGGCATGCGGACCAGCCTGCCGGACGTGCTCGCCGCCGGGGACTGCGTCATCACCCACCACCGGCTGCTCGGGGTGACCTACCTGCCGCTGGGCACCACCGCGCACAAGCAGGGCCGGGTCGCCGGGGAGAACGCGCTGGGCGGGAACCGGCAGTTCGCCGGCAGCCTGGGCACCCAGGTCGTGAAGATCTTCGACCAGGCCGCCGCCCGCACCGGGCTGCGCGACCACGAAGCCGCCGCGGCCGGGTTCGACCCGGTCACCGTGGAGTCCGCCGCCGATGACCACAAGGCCTACTACCCCGGCAGCCACCGCATCACCATGCGGGTCACCGGCGACCGGGCCACCGGTCGGCTGCTGGGCATGCAGCTGTTCGGGCACCGGCACGCCGAGATCGCCAAGCGCATCGACATCGCCGCCACCGCGATTTTCCACGGCATGACCGCCGACGCGGTCAGCGACCTGGACCTGTCCTACACCCCGCCGCTGGGCAGCCCGTGGGAGGCGGTCCAGATGGCCGCCCAGGCCTGGACCCGGGCCACCCGGCGGCCCTAGGCCGCCACGGAACTTCAAGCAGAGGAACCATCATGTCAGGGCACCACGCACGGCCCGGCCTCTGGCCCCGCCACACCACGCACTCCGCCATCTGGGCCATCGCCGCCGTGATCATCCTGCTCACCGTGGGCGCGTGCAGCGGCACGACCACCACCACCGCCAGCCCCACCACGTCGGCGGTGGCCGCCGCCAGTACCGGCCCCGGCGGCCACAGGCCCACTCTCATCGGGGCCGGTTCGACGTTCGACGCCCCGTTCTTCAGCGTCGCGTTCGCCAGATACCAGCAATTGCACCCCGGCGTGACCATCAGCTACGCCGCCGTGGGCAGCAGCGCGGGCATCGCCGCGATCGGCGCCCGGCAGGTCGACTTCGGCGCCTCCGACGTGCCGATGAGCGCCAGCGAGCAGGCCGCCGCCACAGGCGGTCCGGTCACTCAGGTGCCCGTCGACTTGGGCGGCGAAGGCATCGCCTACAACCTGCCCCTGCCGGCCGGTGCCCGGCTGCACCTGACCGGCCCGGTACTCGCGGCCATCTACCTCGGGCAGATCAGCCGCTGGAACGACCCGGCCCTCACCGCGCTCAACCCCGGGCTGTCCCTCCCGGCCGCGCAGATAAATATCGTGCACCGCTCCGACGGCAGCGGCACCACCTACATCTTCAGCAACTACCTGTCCAGCGTCGACCCGGCCTGGGCCGCCAAGGTCGGCACCGGCAAGACGCTGACCTGGCCGGCCGGGGAACCCGCCGAAGGCAACGACGGGGTAGCTAACGCGGTGTACCGCACTCCGTTCTCCATCGGATACATCGAGCAGGCCTACTCCCAGGGCCTGCTGCTGCCGTTCGCCGCCCTCCGCAACCAGGCCGGGAACTACGTCACCCCGTCCGCCCAGACCGTCGCCGCCGACGCCGCCCAGAAACCCGCCATCACCCCCACCGACTTCTCTATCGTCAACCAGCCCGGCGCCAGCAGCTACCCGATCAGCGGCTACAGCTGGGCGCTCGTCTACACCCGCCAGCCCAGCCAGGCCACCGGCCAGGCCCTGGTCACCATGCTCGACTGGCTCACCCACGACGGCCAGGCCTACGCCGCCGTCAACAGCTACGTGCCCCTGCCACCCCAGATCCGGCAGCTCGCTCGCACCATGCTCCAGCAGGTCACCGGCCCCGCCGGCACGCACCTCCTGAGCTAACCAGGAGGCCAGCGCCCGGCTACCACGCTCCTCGCCAGGACCGGGCGCAGCAGCCGTGCGCTGAGGCCCAGCCGGATCGCGCTGGCGGTCATGGCCGCGGCCGGCGCCGCGCCCCCGCACCCAGGACGCCGCGCCTCGTAACTGTCCGGTACGAAATAGTTACCGTATCCCGGACAGCTTTGCGTCCGGGGCACCGTTCTGCCCCTGCACGCTTCCGCAGCCAGGGATAGGATCCCTGCTCCTGCCTATCCGCCAAGGGCGAAATAAAAGGCAACCATTTTGACGCGGGGCAACAAAATGCGGCAATGGGGCCGGGCGCATGGGTCGGTTACATGCATATTCCGGCTCGCGGTATAAACAGGTACCGCATGCCGACCTGGCCGGGCAGGCGGGCCTGACCCTGGTCGTTTCCTGCGCGGCCCGTCGATGAACGTCTACGCCGGAGCTCACCGGCTCTCGGTCTGAGCGTGCTAAATGTTGAGCATGCCACCCGGCCCGAGGCCCAGCCCGGCGGACGCCTACTCGCAATGGCTCGAGGCGTGCGCGGCGGCGGGCTGGCACGGCACGGCCGCGGCGGAGGAGGTGCCGGTGCGGGACGGGCTCGGCCGGGTGACGGCCGCCCCCGTCCGGGCCCGCTGGCCCGCGCCCCGTTCCGATTGCGCCGCGATGGACGGCATCGCGATCAAGGCCGGCCCCGCCGACGCTGGCGTGTGGCAGCTGCCCGCCGCCTCGTTCACCTGGGTCGATACCGGTGATCTGATGCCGGCGGGCATGGACACGGTGGTGGAGCGCGAGCGGGTCCGGCTCCGCGCCGACGGCACCGCCCAGATCACCGGCCCGGCGCCACGAGGGCTGAACGTCCGGGCCGCCGGCGAGGACTTCCCGGCCGGCGAGCTGCTCGTCCCGGCAGGCCATCGCCTGCGCCCGGCCGACCTGGCCGCCGCCGCCGCGGCGGGGCATGCCACGCTGGAGGTCGCCCGGCGTCCCGTGGCTGCGATCATCCCGACCGGGGATGAGATCCGGCCGGTCGGGTCGGCGCTCGGGCCGGGCGACATCACCGACAGCAACTCCCTCCTGCTGGCCTCCCGGGCCGCGGAAACCGGGGCCCTGCCCCTCGTCGGTGACGTGCAGCCCGATGACCCGGACGCGATCGCCGGCGAGATCCGGCGGGCCGCGCTCGCTGCTGACATCGTGCTGGTCATCGCGGGCTCCAGCGCCGGACGCGGCGATCACACGGCCGCCGTCGTCGCCAGCGCCGGCGGCCTGGCCGTCAGGGGCGTCGCGGTCCGGCCCGGCCACCCCGTGCTGCTCGGCTATGTCCGAACGGACCGGGCGCGAGCCGGCCGGAGTGCGACGGCCGTCCCCGTGATCGGGATTCCCGGCTACCCGCTTGCCGCCGCGGTGATCTTCGAGTTGTTCGCCGTTCCCCTGCTCGCCGCGCTCCAGGGCAGGCAGCCCGCGGATCCTGTGCCGCAGCGTGCGCAGCTGGCGTGCGACTGGACCTCCTCGCCCGATGTCGAGGACTGGGTCCCGGTGTCCCTTGCCCCGGCGACCCCGCACTCCGGTGGCCTGGTCGTGGCCGCGCCGGGCAGGCACGGCGCCGGGTCGGTCAGCCGGCTGGTGCGCGCCCATGCCTGGTGGCCGATTCCCGTCGGACAGGGGAAGTTCGCCCGTGGCGGCCACATCGACGTCCAGCCGATACCTGGCGGCCCCCTGTGACCAGCGCGGTCAGTAGAACCCAGGCGGCTCGCGCATGGTCCTGCGATCGTCTGCCAGCCGCCGGGTAACCCCCTCCCGGTCCAGCCATTCCAGCAGCGGAATCACCACCCGCCGCGTCGTGCTCAGCGCCCGCCTCGCCTCTGCCGCCGTGAACGGCTGCGGCAGGCCGGCCAGGATCCGCGCCGCCCGTTCGGGCGCGTCGGGCGCCAGCAGCACGTTGCCGGGTAGCCGGCGCAGCAAGCCGGCCCGCTCCGCCGCCGCGGCCGCCCGCGGGTCGAGCCCCAGCTCGCGCATCCGCTCCGCGTCCGGGGCGCTGAACGGGGCGTCCGCCAGGTCGGCGAGCACCGCCTGGACCGCGCTGGCTACCGCAGCCGGAAGGCGCGGCTGGGCGGCCTGCGGGGCGCTGCCGCCAGCTGCCATGCGCTGCCCTGGCACCGCAGGGTCGTCAGCACGGCTGGCACCACTGCGCAGGTATCCGCCGCGCGCCTCGATCGGCTCGCCGGCGCCGTCGCGCGGGCGCCAGGCCGCGAGGGCCTCGACCAGGTCGCGGCCGGGCAGGCCCAGTTCGGCCCGGGCCGCATCGACCGGGAGGCCGGGAGCCAGCGGGTCGCGTTCTGCGTGCCCGGCGACCGCCGCGGCCAGGAGCCGGCGCAACCGCTGCCAGTGCGCCGGGTCGGCCAGCCATTCCCCGCTGACCGGCGGCGGCAGGTCGCCCAGGCCCATGGCCGATGCCGTGCTGGCCCGCAGCAGCCGGTGCCGCCGCAGCAGGTCTGACGTCGCTGGCACCTCCGGCCAGGAGGCCAGCTCCCGCTCCGCGGCCGCGGCGGCGCCGTTGCCGCGCAGCCGCGGCGGCGAAACGTCGAGCACCGTCGCGCCGAATACCGGCCGCTCACCCGCGTGGCCCGGCGCCGCGCCGGGATCGCGGAGCAGCACCCGGTCGCCGACGTGCAACGGCAGCGCGTGGTCCAGGCTCAGCCGGGCGAAGCGGCTGCCCAGCATGCGGACCCGGGCCACGGCGCGGGCCGCGCCGATGTGCAATGTGAGCTGTGGCGGCAGGCGGATGGTGCCGGGCGGATGCCGGTACCCGGGCGGAGACGGTGCCAGGCGGACGTCGATCACGCTGGCCACCGTCCAGCGGCTGGCGTGGATGAGCGCCATGCCGCGGCCCAGCTCCCGCTTGCTGACCCCCCGCAGGTTCAGGGCCACCCGGGCGACGCCGCTGACCTGAGCGGCCGGCGAGCCGAGCGACTGCACGCTCCTGATCCGCACCGCGCGCATGGAGGGGGTCGCCGTCAGCTCGTCCCCCGCACGGACGGTCCCGGCCTGCAAGGTCCCGGTGACCACGGTCCCGCTGCCTTTGATGGCGAACACCCGGTCCAGCCACAGCCGCACGCCGTCACGCGGATCGGGCTGAGGGAGCCGTGCCGCGAGCCTGCCGAGCGCGGCGGTCAGCTCGGGAAGGCCATGACCGGTCAGTGCGCTGACCGCGACGGCTTCGAGATCGCCGAGGCTGGTAGCGGCGATCTTGCCCGCGGCCTGCCGCTGCGCCGGTCCCGGGTCAGCCAGGTCGGCCCGCGTGACCGCCAGCACCCCGTGGCGGACACCGAGGGCGTCGATCGCCGCGAGATGCTCGGCAGACTGAGGCATCCAGCCCTCATCGGCGGCCACCACGAATATCACGGCAGGCGCCGGGCCCGCGCCGGCGAGCATATTCGTGATGAACCGTTCGTGCCCGGGCACGTCGACGAACGCGATCTGCTGACCGGACGGCAGCGTCATCCACGCGAAGCCGAGATCGATGGTCATGCCCCGGCGCTGCTCGGTCTCCCACCGGTCCGGCTCCATCCCGGTCAGCGCGCGCACCAGCATCGACTTCCCGTGATCCACATGACCCGCGGTCGCGATGACGTGCATGCGCTAACTCCCGGCCGGCTGCCGCGGCCAGCACGGCCGCAGCCAGCCGCTCGTCGGCGGCGGGCGGGACGGCGAGCAGGTCGAGCAGGAGCCGGCCGCCCTCGATCCTGCCGACGACCGGTGGTACGTCGCCGCGGCGCACCGCCTCGCCGGACCGCAGGCCGGGCGCCAGCCGCTCGGACAGGGACAGGGCGGCGCTCGGCAGCCGCACGCCCGGGCCGCCGCCGCCGCCGACCGCGGCGGCGGTCAGCACCGCCA
>Ga0335078_10007912_pt1 | contig 15786 bp, 11 predicted proteins | sample Lox_Sample_32_FD_206711 | JGI IMG/M metagenome (GOLD analysis project Ga0335078, IMG submission 206711) | Soil microbial communities from Loxahatchee National Wildlife Refuge, Florida, United States - Lox_Sample_3.2 | ecosystem: Environmental > Terrestrial > Soil > Wetlands | place: USA... | reverse complement strand
CCTTCACGGACGAACTGACCGGCAAGGCCGCCCAGGAACTCCTGGATCGTGCGGACGAGGCACGGCTCATAGTCGAGAAGACCGGGCGGGCATGGTCGATGGACGCCGACGGGAACCTCTTCCGGCTCGTCTCAGAAGCCAGGCGGATATCGTTCGCCTACCTGTTTGATCCGTTTCTCGCAGTCCAGACATCGACGCTGCGCACCCTCCCGCACCAGATCGATGCCGTCTACAACAAGATGCTGCCACGTCAGCCTCTGCGGTTCCTCCTGGCTGACGATCCAGGCGCCGGCAAGACGATCATGGCTGGCTTGTTCTGCAAGGAGCTGATGATGCGGGGCGATGTCGAGCGCTGCCTCATCATCGCCCCTGGCAGCCTCGTCGAGCAGTGGCAGGACGAGCTATGGCAGAAGTTCGCGCTCGATTTCAGGCTCCTGACCAAGGACATGATCGAAGCCGCGCGCACCGGAAATCCGTTTGATGAGCAGCCATTGCTGATCGCGCGCCTCGATCATCTATCGCGTAACGAGGATCTGCAGGCCAAGCTGGCCGCTACCGACTGGGATCTCATTGTCGTCGACGAAGCGCACAAGATGGCGGCGCACTACATGGGCGGCGAGACCAGGGAAACGAAGCGCTACAAGCTCGGGAAACTGGCCGGGTCGCTGGCCCGTCACTTCGTCTTGATGACGGCCACTCCGCACGCCGGCATCGAGGAAGACTTCCAGCTCTTCCTGGCACTGCTGGACGCCGACCGTTTTGAGGGGAAACCGCGCGACGCCTCGCACATGATCGATCCGTCGGATCTCATGCGGCGGCTGGTGAAGGAGAAACTCCTCGACTTCGACGGCAGGCCGTTGTTCCCCGAGCGGCGCGCCTACACGGCGGTGTACCCGCTGTCCGACCAGGAGACCCTGCTGTACAAGCGGGTGACGGACTATGTCGTCGAGGAGATGAACCGTGCCGACCGGCTCAAGGCCGCAGGGGAGGGGAGCCGCGGCGCCATCGTGGGGTTCGCGCTCACCACCCTGCAGCGCCGTCTGGCCTCGTCGCCAGAGGCGATCTACCAGTCGCTGGCCCGTAGACGCCGGCGCCTGGAGAAGCGTCTCTCCGAGGAGCAGCTTCGGCGGCGCGGCAGCGAGCTGGACTGGAAGGCCGGGGGCGATTTCCGCGGCCTCGACGACGACTTCGACCTCGATGATCTCCCGGAAGGAGAGCTCGAGGAGCTCGAGGAGCAGCTGGTCGACGAGGCGTCGGCGGCCCGCACCATCGCCGACCTCAAGCTGGAGATCGGCACCCTGGCCGACCTGGAGGATCTCGCCCGCCAGCTGCGCGATTCCGATGCCGACCGGAAGTGGGAGGAGCTGTCGAGGCTCCTGGAGCACACTCCCGAGATGTACGACGCGTACGGCGGCCGGCGCAAGCTGATCGTGTTCAGCGAACACCGCGACACCTTGAACTACCTGGTCCGGAAGCTGCAGGCCCTGCTGGGACGCCAGGAGGCGGTCGTCTCGATCCACGGCGGGATGCCGCGCGAGCAGCGGAGGAAGATCCAGGAAGCCTTCATCCACGACAAGGAGGTCCTGGTCCTCGTCGCGACCGACGCCGCCGGCGAGGGCATCAACCTGCAGCGCGCTCACCTCATGGTCAACTACGACCTGCCCTGGAACCCGAACCGCATCGAGCAGCGGTTCGGCCGGGTTCACCGTATCGGCCAGACCGAGGTCTGCCACCTGTGGAGCCTGGTAGCCGAGGACACGCGCGAAGGCCAGGTGTACGGGCGGCTCCTGGAGAAGCTGAACGAGCAGCGTCGCGCGCTCGGCGACCAGGTATTCGACGTTCTCGGCGACGCCTTCCGCGGCCAGAGCCTGCGTGACCTGCTGATCAGCGCGGTCAGGTACGGCGACCAGCCCGACGTGAAGCAGCGGCTCAGGGACGTCGTGGACGCCACGGTGGGTGACACGCTGCGCCAGGTGGTCCACGAGCGCGCGCTGGTCAGCGACGTTATGACGGCCGGTGACGTCGAGCGGATCCGGGAGGAGATGGAGCGCGCGGAGGCCCGCAAGCTCCAGCCGCATTTCGTCCGGTCCTTCTTCCTGACGGCTTTCGAGCACCTCGGCGGAACCACCAGGGAACGCGAGCCTGGCCGGTTCGAGATCAGCAACGTCCCGGCCGAGCTGCGCCACCGCGACCGCCAGATCGGCCGGGGAGCTCCGCTGCTGCGCCGGTACGAGCGCGTGACGTTCGACAAGGACCTCATTGCGGCCGGGCGGGGACCGGCGGCAGAGTACATTACGCCTGGTCATCCCCTGCTCGACGGGACGATCGACCTGATCGCTGAGCGCTACGGCAGCCTGCTCAAGCAGGGCACGGTGCTGATCGATGAGCACGATCCCGGGCTGGTGCCGCACGTGCTGGTCTACCTCGAGCACGCGGTCGTCGACGGCCGGGCCGACCAGGCCGGCGACCGCCGGGTCGTGTCCAGGCGCTTCGAGTTCGTCAGCGTCGATCCAGAGGGTGCCGGCCGCCCCGCTGGATGGGCGCCTTACCTGGACCTCCGGGCCGCCAGCCTCGAGGAGATCACGCTTCTGGCACCCGTGATCGACGGCGGATGGATCCATGCCGACCTGGAAGGTGCCGCGGTCGGCTACGGAATCCAGCTCGCCCGGGCCCATCTGGAGGAAGTGCGGCGCCGGACCGTCGATCGCGTCGATCGCACGACCGCCGCCGTGCGGGCCCGCCTTGAGTCGGAGATCCGCCACTGGGATCATCGCGCGAACCAGCTCAGGGAGCGTGAGCTCGCCGGGAGGCTGCCCAGCAGCGGGATGAACTCGGCGAACGCGCGCCAGCGGGCCGAGGAACTGCAGGGCCGCCTCCGGCGTCGCCTCGACTCGCTGAACGCAGAACGGCAGCTGGCCTCACAGCCGCCACTGGCGGCGGGCGCGGCCCTGGTCGTGCCCGCCGGGCTTCTCTCCTCCCGGCGGGGCGTGCCCACCGGAGACGTCGCGGAGCTGGCTCGCGCCCGCACCGCGGTCGAGCGCGCGGCGATTGATGCCGTGATGGCCGTCGAGCGCGCCCTCGGGCGCGACCCGGTCGAGATGCCGCCCGGCAACAAGGGCTACGACATCGAGAGCCGAGCGACGGACGGCTCCCTGCTCTTCCTTGAGGTGAAGGGCCGCGCGCGAGGCGCTGAGACGTTCACGGTCACCAGAAGCGAGATCGGCGTCGGGCGCAACATGCCCGGTCAGCACATCCTGGCTCTCGCCGAGGTCCCCGCGGCCGGATTCCCCGACGTCCGGTACCTCCGCGGTGCCTTCCGGGACATCGGCGACCTCCCCTTCGACGCGATCAGCGTGAGCCTTTCCTGGCGGTCGTACTTCGGCCGGGGCGAGGTGCCCGCGTGACCCCCGAGGAAACCGATCCCCGCGCCCTCGTAGTGCAGGCCAGGAACCTCAGGACCGGCCTGGCCACGGTGACCGCCGCCCCGTCGGCGACGCTCCGCGTCGCCCGGTCCGCATACGAGTCGGCCCGAGACGAACTCGTGTACCGTCAGCTGGCCGAGCTTCCCCTATCCCGGCTCAAGGAGACCACGCAGGGCAGGCTCATGTTGGGGCCCCTTGAGGCCGCCGGGTACCGCACCGTTGGCCAGGCCGCCGACGCCGGCGTCTTCAGGCTCCAGCAGATACCCAGGGTCGGCCCCGATACGGCAGCCAAGGTCGTGGGCGCGGCGAACCAGCTCCGCAGGGCGATGACGGATCGCGTCCGGCTGCGCTTCGACCCCGATGTCCGGCCTCCGCTGCAGACCAGCCTTCTCGCCGCGCTCCGCGCATACGGGATAGCGCGCCAGGCGGCCGCGCCGGGCCCTGAGGATCTCGGTGAGCTAGCGGCGGCACTCGACGCCGTGCTCACCGGGGCGCGGCGCGCGGCCAGCCGCCTGAGGATGTTTTTCTCCGGCTCCCGCAAGCGTGAAGAGGCTCGGGAAGACCTCAGTCTGCTCGACGGCCTGATGAGGTCGGTCGGTCAGTCGGGCTTGGACACCCGCCTGCAGCAGAGCCTCGCGGACCTGGCCGCGCGAGCACCGGACGCCGCCGCCCTGTGGCGGGACTACGAGGAACGGGCCGTCTTCTACAACGGGCTGCTCATCGAGATCGGCGAGCTCGCGCCCGACATCGAGGCGGGCCAGGGCTTCATCCCGGCCGACATCGCCCGGCGGGTCAACAATCACCCGCTCGACCTCTCGCTGATGCGCGCGTCCCTGCGCGGCTACCAGGCGTTCGGCGCGAAGTTCGCGCTCTGCCAGGGCAAGGCGATGCTCGGCGACGAGATGGGCCTGGGCAAGAGCGTGGAGGCCCTGGCCGCCATGTGCCATCTCCACGTCGAAGGCCGCCGGCACTTCCTCGTCGTCTGCCCGGCCAGCGTCCTGGTCAACTGGACCCACGAGATCAGGCGGCACAGCGAGCTCGAGCCCCACCGGCTGCACGGCCCGGACCGCCAGTGGAGCCTGCAGGCGTGGGCCAGGGTCGGCGGCGTCGCCGTCACCACCTACGATTCCCTGCGGTCATTGCGCAAGCCCCTGGAGGTGGACCTCGGCATGCTGGTGGTGGACGAGGCTCACTACGCCAAGAACATGACCGCCGAGCGCACCAAGGCCGTCCGGCACTGGGCGGCAACGACCAGTCGGGTCCTGTTCCTGACCGGTACCCCGATGGAGAACCGGGTCGAGGAATTCCGGGTCCTGGTCAGCCACCTACAGCCCGGCCTCGTCCCGCGCATCAGCAGCATGGACGGCATGATCGGCGCTGGTCATTTCCGGGCCGCTGTCGCACCCGTTTACCTGCGCCGGAACCAGGACGATGTCCTGCAGGAACTGCCTCCCCGCGTCGAGACGCAAGAGTGGGTGGAGCTGACCAGCGGCGATCTGGAGGCGTACCGGGATGCCGTCGCAGCGGGCAACTTCATGGCCATGCGCCGCGCCGCCTATGTGACCGGCAGCCGCGACGAGTCCGCCAAGCTGGGGCGGCTCGTCGAGATCGTCCAGGAAGCCTCCGCCAACGGCCGCAAGGTCGTGGTGTTCTCCTACTTCCGCGACGTGCTCGACACCGTTGCCTCCGTTCTCGGCAGCGTAACGGTCGGCCCGCTGACCGGCAGCGTCCCGCCGATCCAGCGGCAGGCCATGATCGACGAGTTCACGGCTCGCCGCGGTCCCGCGGCCCTGGTAAGCCAGATCCAGGCCGGGGGAGTAGGCCTGAACATCCAGGCGGCTTCGGTAGTGATCCTCACCGAGCCGCAGTGGAAGCCCACGATCGAGGACCAGGCCATCGCCCGCTGCCACCGCATGGGCCAGGTCCGCTCGGTCGACGTGCACCGCCTCCTCGCCGAGGACACCGTAGATCAGCGCATGCTCGACATCCTCGCCACAAAAGCGGATCTCTTCGACGAGTACGTCCGCCGCAGCGAGTTGAAGGACCATAGCCCCGACGCCGTAGACATCTCCGACCTGAAGGCCGCCGACGAGGTCGGCAGCCAGGTAGAGGCCGAACGCAGGATCATCGAGATGGAGCGTAAGCGCCTTCGTATGGAAGCCGAGCCCTCGGCCGGGCCAGGCTAGGGCCCGTACCAGGAAGCGGTCAGATCATGCCCGATGAATTGCTTATGAAATGGAGAGCTCGCTGGCGAGGCAGCGATCGGGATGATCCGGCCCTGGAAACCGCCTGTGAGCTGATCGAACGCGTCGATGTCGGTCTTTAGCTGAGGCGAGTTAGGCACCCGCTCTGTCGGAGGGCGTCGACGTGCTCGGCCGCGCGCACCGGTGCCAAGCCGCCACGGACGAGCAGGCCAGCCTCGATGTTCTTGCTGACTCCGGACTGGGTGAGGTTGGCGCTGGTCACCAGCAGGACGCGGCGGTCGGCCACGGCCAGCTTGGCGTGCATCTTCGCGCCTGGCTCGGTCCGTTGCGATGTAGGCCAGTGCCACAGCTCGAGACCGGGAATTCCGGTAAACGCCTGGTAAGGCTCATCGCCGGACAGGGCACTGCCCGCGCCCTGGAGGGTCTCGACCACGACACTGACCGTCACGCCGTATTTCACGGCTGCGGTGAGGGCATCATTCAGCGCCTGGTTCGGCCGGGCCGAATAGGTCATCAGCAGCAGCTCATGCCGCGCTTCGCGTACGACGTCGGCGAGCACAGCGGCGGTGGCCCGGACCGGCACGTGGTGAGACCCCGGACCGCTCCACACCGTCTCAACGCTGGTCTCGGCCGCCCGCTGGGTGTATCCGGCGGCCAGCCCGGTGAGGTAGGCCAAGCCTGTCGACCGGTCCACCTCGGCTAGCGCGTCGAGCAGGCTCTCGGCGCCCGGCGTCACCCGCAGGATCGCATCACGAGGCCAGGCGTCGCCGACATGGCTGGTAGCCGTGCGCAGCGTCGCCGGGCCGAGCCGCCGGAGCAGCTCCCGGCCGGCCTCCTCCAGCGCCTCCCAGCTCATGACGGGACGAGAGGCGTGAAATCGCCGTCGATCGGCACGATGAAGCGCCGGTCGAGGAACCGGTTGCCGCGCTCGCAGGTGGTCTCGGAGACGAACAGGCAGGCGTGACAGGCGGCGCCGTGCAGGAAGTCGGCGGGCGCCTCGGGCAAGCGCTCGGCGCACAGCGGGTCGGACGAGCACCGCTGCGCGTCGTGCAGCGCCCGCTTGATGATGCGTGTCAGCGGCTCGGGCTCGGCCAGAGACACCACGCCGCCCAGGGTTCCCTCAGCGTCGGGCACGGCGGTGTAGATGAGGATGCCGCCCTGATCCTGACCCGAGTAGATCCGCTCCGACAGGCTGGCCGAGCTGTAGCCGCACTCCAGCGAGATCGCCCGGATCAGCAGGTGGGACAGGGTATGCAGCGCGATGTACCGCGGCCCGGGCCAGCCGTGCAGCGGGTCGAAGTCGGTCCTGAGCCGGTCGGAGTAGCGGTTGGTCCGGAACCGCTTGAACGCCTCCATATGGTCGCGGACCACCTCCGAGTCCCGGACGCTGTCCTCCCACATGGCCATGAGAGCTGGGTCGATCCGCAGGAAGATTCCCTCTCCGCGCACCTCGCTGGCCGGAACCCAGGCCGGGCGGTCGCGGGCGAGCGGCGCGCGCGTCACCAGGTCGGGGTCTTCGGGGTCGGGCGCGTCCAGCCGGGTGAACCCGGTCAGCGCCCGCACCTCGCGTAGCCGTTCGGCCTGTGCGACGTCGGAAAGGAACCCGGCCAGCGCGGCCGGCACGCCGTCGTGGTCACGGCGGAGGGTGAAGTCGTCGGTCGGCTCGGGCGGTACCGCCGCGGAGAAAACCTCCCACTCGGGCGTACGCAGATCGGGATAGGCCTGCTGGTCACCCTCCGGCCCCGATTCCAGCGTCTTGCGATACTGGGCGATGGCGTCGAAGACCTCGTCCCTGCTCCACTGGTGCAAGGCCTGGAAGGCGGGTAGGGTCCAGGCGAAATCCAGCACGGCGCGCTCCTGCACGTTCTGCAGGTCGCCCCACAACTGCTCGATCTTCGTTTGCAGGGCGCTAGCGCCGACCTGCGGCACGGCCAGTGCGGACAGGGTCTGCGCGAACCACTGGTTCGACGCGCCGACGACCAGCATCATCGGCTGTTCGGTGCATTCGGTGAACGTGCCGAGATGCACATGCCGGCCTCGGCAGGCGGGCAGATTCTGGGTGCCGCGCTGGCCGGTGGCCTGGTTGATGTTCCGCTTGGCGCCGCAGCTCGGGCAGCGGATCACGACGTTGGCACCCCGGTTGCCGCCGTAGTCCTCCATCTGCAGCTGAGGATGGCTCACCTCGGGGCAGGCGCCGCCGCCGTGGACGAACTCCCGGTAGGGGAAGTCGTCCAGGTGCCCGTTGACGCAGGCCAGCACGAACCGGGCGGCCACCGCGAGCGGCCGCTTGCGGCGTCGCGGGCAGTCCTGGTGGAAGAACCTGGCCTCGTCCGGGCGGCGGGCCTTGTCGTTCAGGAATCCCCAGTTGCCCGAGTCCAGCGGCGCGAGCCGGTTGCAGGCCGAGCACCGCAGCCACTGCGGGAACGGGATGACGGGCACGCCGACCCGGGCCGCCGGGCCGTTCGGCTCGGCGTCGAACCCGTCCATCCAGGGCGGCGGCCGCAGCTCGGCGACCGGTGCGCCGAGCAGCTTGCCGACCGCCGCGAGCAGCCTGGGCTCGTACAACGGAGTCCAGTCGGGAACGGTGTCGAACCGCCAGTCGTCCAGGCCGCGGACGAGCACGGGGAAGTTCGGCAGGTCGATAAGCGCGCCGACGCCACCGGTGAACATCAGGTGGCTGGGCCGGGCGGTCCCGACCCGGCGCCGGTGCTGCGTCCCGGTCATCAACGGCCTCCCGCCCGCGGGCCCGCCGCCGACTCGCCGAGCTCGTCGGCATCGGAAGCGTCGTCCTCGCCGTCTGCGCTGCCTGATGAGTCATCCCGGGCGGTAAACGACCAGGCGGGCTGGCCGTATACGGGATCGAACAGGCCCTCGCCCGGGAGCAGCAGGTTGATCTCGTTCTCCGTCTCCCGCATCGACATCGGGACGGTCAGCGTGGTCCACCCGGCGCCGCCCGCCACCTCGAGCAGGCCGTTGAGCGGCCGGCTGCCGGTCCGCTTGGAATACCCGAGCCGGGTGGAGCCGGTCTTGGCCGTCTCCCATGCGTCCCGCAGCGCCGCGATGCGCTCGGCGAGGTAGTCCCGGCCGCGCCGGCCGGACGCGGCCTCGGCCCGGCTCAGCAGCCGGGCGGTCACCGACCGGACCAGCGGCCCGTCGAGGTCCACGTCCTGGGCGTCGGCCTCGTGCGAGTACGGCTCGGCGGCGTTCCTGACCGCGGCCACGAACGTCGCGGCGGTGCCCCGGTCCAGGGCCCGCCGCGTGTACGGCGTCACCGACAGGGCCTCGACCTGGCGGTAGTACGTCGCGTGGTAGTACTCGAAGTCCTCGTAGTGCGCCAGGTCGCGCGGCCGGGACCAGTTGTACAACGTCACCACCAGGCCCGGCTTCTCCGCGGACCGGCCGACCCGGGACGACGCCTGGATGTACTCGGCGGTGTTCTTCGGCTGCCCGGTCACCACCATCAGCCCGAACCGCGACACGTCGACCCCGACCTGCAGCATCGAGGTCGCCAGGACCACGTCCACCGGCGAGGCGTCCGCCTTGAGCCGCTCGAAGTCGCGCTCGGCCAGGGGGTGCGGCTCGCGCTTGTTCTTCAGCGCGTCGGAACGGTCCAGCCCGATGGCCCGGCGCCGCGCCGACGTGTCCAGGTCGGGGTCGAACCCGGCCTCCAGGCGCTTGAGCACGCTGCTGATGTCCGCCGAGGAGATCCGCGAGGTCAGCTCCTCGATGGCGAGCATCCCGGCCGGGGACTGGATCCGCTCGGACAATCCTCGTGGCCGGCCGTGCCTGCGGACCCGCGTGGTCACGTCGTCGTCCAGGTAGCGCCGCATGCCGGCCAGCTCCCTGGTCGCGTTGAAGTAGCCGACCACGGTCATATAAGGGTCGGCGGCCGGGCCGTAGGCGTCGAACAGGGACTGCCCGGCGATGAGCAGGATCTCCGCCAGCCGGATCTCCGCCGACTTCAGCCGGACGCCGTGCGCGCAGATGCCGAGGTAGCGCCGGCCCGGCGTCCGCGGCGTCACCGGCACCTGGCGGGAGAAGAACGTGTCGGCGATGTCCAGGACCGGCGGCGGGAAGGTGGCCAGGTCCCGGGCGAAGATCCCGCGCACCTGCTCCGGCGCCCGCTTGGTCGTCGCGGTGGACGCGACGATCTTGGGGCCGGTCAGCACCTCGCCGGCTGGCCAGCGGCACAGCTCGTCGACGGCGGCCTCGAACAGCCCCACGGTGGTGCCGAGCGCGCCCGAGATCAGGTGCAGCTCGTCCTGGATGATCAGGTCGGGCGGGCGCAGCCGGATGACAGGCTGGCTCGTCACCGCGGGCAGCCTGGCCAGGCGGCTCTCGTTGTGCCTCGGCCGGCAGCCGGTGCGCTCGTCCAGGTCGGCGTGCCGGTACCCGTGCCGCGGGCAGCGCGAGCTCACCCGGCCGAACAGCATGCCCGCGTACCCGCGCCAGGGCAGCTGCGCGAGCTTGTCCACGGTGGCGATGACCAGGCTGGGCAGCAGCCGGTAGATCTCCTCGTCGACGGTCAGAATCGGCAGCCCTTCGCCCGGCGCCCGCATCTCGGAGAACGGGCACGGGTCCGGCCCCTCCCCGGCCGGGCAGTACAGCAGGATCCGCCTGCGGTCGTCGTCCGGCCGCAGGTCCCGCTGGGCCAGCAGCTTGGTCCCGCACCACGGGCAGGCCAGCGTCTGCAGCACGCCGGCGCGCCTCGATGACGGCGCGTCCCGGACCCCAGCGACCTGCTCGGCGGCTTCGCTGTACCAGTTGGGCGGACACCGCGCTGCCGACCCACAGCCCGATCCGGAACGGCTCGGCGCCCCACCGCGTATCCCCGGACCCGGCCGCCGACCGGCGCAGGACCTCGGCCGCGCACACCAGCGCGGCCGCGCGCTGGAACTGCTGGGCGGTGAGCAGCCGCAGCGTGTAGCGCATCAGCACGGCCACGCCGTCTTCGCCGCTGCGGGCCGCCGTCCCGCTGCCGACGATCCGCTGCAGCCGGCGGACCGCGAACGTGTAGGCCGCCAGCCCGAGGTACGCCTCGGTCTTCCCGCCGCCGGTCGGGAAGAACAGCAGGTCGGCAAGGGCCTGGTGCCCGCCGGGAACGCGCTCGCGGTGCGCGGGGTCGGTGAGGGCGGGCAGGTTCAGCAGGACGAACGCGAGCTGGAACGGCCGCCACGAGGCCACCCGGGCGCCCCGCTCCCGTACCGCCTCGGCCGCCTCCGCGTAGCTCAGCCCGTCAGCCTCCCGGATGGCGGCGATGGTGGTATGCCGCCGCTGCAGCGCCATCGCCTCATTGGCGAACCGGAACGCCTGCAGCGCCGTCTCGTGACCGGCAGCGGCAGGCGAGGACACCAGCTCGATCCCGGCCCGGACGCGGTCCGCGCACCGGCGCGCGGTGAAGACCGCCGTCCGTGCGGTCTCTCGCAGCGGTCCGGGCAGGTCGGCCACCCGTTCTTCCTGCTCGTCAAGCCAGGCCGCATACCCGTCCGCCAGCGGCCCGAGCCCGGCCGCGAGTTCCTCAGCGGACGCTGCGGCCAGCGCGTCCATGGAAAGCTGGACACCTTGCAGATGCGATCCGGGCTCGGCGGATGGCGCGATCGTCGCGGGCACCTCGTAAGCCGGCAGCCAGGTGGTCTCCAGCCGGTACGCGTGCCGCTCGCCCGGGCGGACATGAGCGTGGTTCCTCCTGGGCGTTGACCAGGCCGAGCTGGACCACGTGAGCGCCAGAGTCCGCGCCGTTGGCCCGCGGCCGGATATCGACGGCCAGGTACACCCCCGGCAGCCTGGGATCCGGCATGGTCAGCGCGATGCGCTGGGAGGCCCCGTCACCGAACCGCACGTGCCGCACGTACCGCACCGGCTCCCGGCTCCAGCACCGCCGCGGGTTGCCCGCCTCGTCCAGCACGTCGGCCTTGCCGTACCGGCCCCAGGCCGCGGTGACGGTCAGCGTGTCGATGCCGGACGCCGCCACGCACGACAGCCCCATCGACGACGCCCACATCCGCCCCGCGTTCTGCATCGTCAGCAGCTCGGGCAGTTCCCCGTCGGCTCCGTCCCCGCCGGCCGCTATCTCGGTGTCCACCGCGTCCCCGGCCGCGTCGGTCCTGGACCGCGGGTCGCGCCGCGGCCCGATCCGCCCCACCAGGTACCGTTCCCCCGGCCCGGCCGACCGCGGCGGCAGCACCTCGGCCTCACCGTCCCACGGCCCCAGCAGGTCCCGCTCGATCAGCCCGGCCAGCTCGTCCCGCACCTGGTACGAGGATGCGTCCGTGAACTCCTGCTGCGCGTCGAGTACCGGCGGCTGCTCGCCCTGGGCCACCTCGGTCATTATCCGCCCCTCCACCATTACCTGCGTGTTCCGCCTACCGCACCCACAGTAACGACGGCGTCCGGCATCCCGTCCCCCTCGACACCCCATTGACACCGGACGAACCAGGCGCGTGCCGTCAGGTCCATTCGGATGAGTCACTCAGCCCATCTTTGGACACCCGTATTGTCACGTCGCTCCGGGCCTCCAGCAGGCTCAGTACATTATCGAAGTGATTCGCGAGGACCTCGCTTGCCTCCCAGTCGTTACATCTGAGCCACACATGCCGGCCGATCGCATTCCGCATCCTTCGCTGGCTGAATTCAGCATCAGTGCTGACAAGGACGGCCTGGTGTTCTGCGGCCCACACGGTCAGTTCGTCATCCTTGGCGCGCGCGAGCCCGGCAGAACCCGCTGTCCAGCATTCATGGCCGCGGTGCCGCAGCATGCGTCCCACTGCGGCGTCCACGTCGTGGTCAAGGAGGAATCGCACTAGCCTACGGCGGCGAGCTGCCGCCTGGCCGCGTCGATGTCCTCTACCTTGAGGTCAGGAAAGGCTTCCAGGATCGCGCTGGTCTCATAACCCTGCTGCAGGTACCGCTGGACTGTTGCCACCCGGATCCGTGTCCCGGCGAACACCGGAGCGCTGGCGTGCACGCCGCGGCGCTTCTCCATCCGGCCCGCGTCATCGGATGAACGTCTGGCCGCCTTGTCGATGCGCAGCCGGAGCGGATCCAGGTGAATCACTTCAGCGAGAACGATCTGGTCCGGTTGCAGGTCGCCTTCCCACGTGCCGTCCGGATGCTGGAAGTAGATCTCGCCGCCGACGGTCGTGAACTTCAGCTCGCGCAGTGGCGCCTGATACCCACGCGACCGCAGATGCCTGACGACCCGGCGGATCTTCTGGAGTGACATGTCACGGTCAGTGCGTAGTGCGGTTACCACCAGCAGGGCCAGTAGGTCCCGGTAACTGTAGAGCCGCACGGTGTTGTGGTCACTGAGGCGGCGCTTGATCGACGGCACCACCAAGCCCACTTCCTCCCAGTACCGCAGCCGTCGCATCGACACGCCGGCAAGCTGACGGGCCTGGGTGTCGGGGAATGCGAGGACTTCGTCACCAGCATCAGGCATCGCATGACCCTTTCATCGGCTGCTCCGATGCTAAACGAGGACCAGGACATCCGGCTGGAGCCGAGCCGGCCGGGCAGCAGAGCGTCTCAGGAATGCGCGGTGATGTAGCCGATAACGGTGTCCGCGTCGCTGCTCTCGGCGTACAGATCGGAGTCGGGGTCGTCTTCCGCGACCCGCCACACGCCGTGCTTCTTGTCCCAGTAGGCGGACCACCGCGGCTGATCCTGGAGGAACCGGATGATCCGCGCGGCGTCCGCAGGAGAGGGCAGGACGGTCACGCGTATCTCACCCGCCGAGCCTGGCCCAGGCGGTGCGCCCGCCGGTGTCCCCGTCTACGCCCCAGTTCAGCGGGCCGGCGATCGCGTCCACGACGTCGAACCCGTGCGGTCGGCCGTCGTCGCCAGGCCCGCCGCCCCACGGGCCGCCGGCGTCCTCCACCTCGATCCGCACGAAACCCGCGCGGACTTCGGCGCGGAGGGTGAACTTGCCGCCGTCCCTGGAGGCACTATGCCGAACGGAGTTGGTGACGAGCTCGGAGGCCACCAGGATCGTATTGCTGGCGAGCGGGCAGTCGTGGAGCAGCGCGGCCAGCGCGGCCCGTGCCTGCCTGACCTGGGCCGGGTCGGCGGGGAACGTGCCGACGTACTGGCGCGTGCCTGCCGTCGCAGCTGTGATGGTCATTGTCCCTCTCCCATTTGCTGGATTCGTGTTTCACAGCCTGTCCGGAAAGGATTACGGTTGGAAACAGGATCGGCCCGGATGCCCACTTACCGCCGGCCTGAGGCCGCCTTTCCCGAAGGGATGCCGATTACATGCCGAACGATGCCGATCGGGCCGGGACGCCTGCGGGCGTGTTCGGCGCGGAACTCCGCTATTACCGGACCAAGGCGGGCCTGTCGCAGAAAGATCTTGCTGCCCTGGTCCATGTCTCGCACGACGTGATCAGCAAGATCGAGACGGGCGAACGCCCGCCCGCCGAGGATTTCCCGCCGCGCCTTGACGCGATACCCGAATTGGACACGCGCGGGGAACTGACACGGCTCTGGGGGCACCTGAAAAAGGGCCAGAAGCTCCGCGCCTATGGCTGGTTCCAGCGATGGGCGGACATCGAAGCCGAGGCAACGGCGCTTCGCTGGTACGAGCCGCTCGTGCTGCCCGGACTGCTCCAGACCGAGGACTACGCTCGGGAGATCTTCATCGCGCATCTGAACGGTGATGCGGACGACCTGGACGAACGCGTAGCAGCGCGGCTGGCGAGGCAGACAGTGCTGGAGCGAGCGAAGTTGTGGTGTGTCCTGGATGAGGGCGTCCTGCATCGGGACGTCGGCGGCGGCAAGGTGATGCGAGCCCAGCTTGAGCAGCTCACCGTCCTGGCGGAGCACCCTAAGGTAACCATCCAGATCATCCCCGGGGCCATCGCGCATGCCGGGCTGCTCGGGCACTTCGTGATAGCGGACCTCGATGGCAAGCCGCCTATGGTCTATCTGGAGACGGCGGCAGAGGGGCAGGTCACGGATAGCCCGTCCGTAGTCGCTCATGTCGCTCTTTGTTTCGATAGACTCCGGGCAGAGGCCCTGCCGTGGGGAGCATCCCGCGACTTGATCAGGAGAGTGGCCGAGGAAAAATGGACGTGACTAGCGTCGTATGGCGCAAGAGCAGCTACAGCGGCGGCAACGGCGGGACCTGCATCGAGGTCGGGATCGCTGGCCAGGCTGTGGCGGTCCGCGACAGCAAAGACCCGGACGGGCCGCGGCTGGCCTTCGCCGCCGACAAATGGAAGGCGTTCGCCGAGCAGCTGAAGGCAGGCGCCCGAGCCTGACCCGGCATCTCGCCATGGTTACAGCGGGGCGTTCTCGTGTCCGAGGACGCCTATCCGGGTTCAGAAGAGTGTGGTTTCGCTGGCCGGGGCGGCGCGCTTCCGGCCCCGCTTCTCGTGCAGCCCCGCCTTGACCTCAGCGGCATACCGCTCATGGTTCAGCTCAAGCAACCGATCCAGGATCTCCTGCCGCACCACCGCCCCGATCGTGTACCGAACCCCCTGCCGCGTCTCATGGAACCCATGCTCCAGCCCCGCCGCCAGCAGGTCGTCCCACCGGTAAGCCCGCGCCACGGCCTCATCAATAGCTCGGTGAATCTCTCGCAGTCCGGCAATATCCGTGTCGGCGCAGTTCCCGTCGTGTACGAGATTGTAAGTAGCGGTCAACCCTGCTTGCCTGGCTAGCATCAACTCCCGCCGGAATTTGTCGAGCCGATCACCGAGTTCCCGCATCTCGGTTGTCGTCTCAGGACGCGGAAGTGTCTCGAAGACATCTGATGGTGTGTAGCGAATTCGCGTCTCTAGTGTCGAGGCCCGCTCCACTGTCCACCAGTAATGCGGGGCACTGGAAAGCAGGGCAAATATCCCCATGTCGTCAGTAGCGAAGACGCCCAGGGCGTGCGAAAATACTTGCCCGGTCGGCACTATCATCGGCATTACAACTTTGCTCACCAGCGTGATGGCAATCACGCGATCAAGTCCATTGATCTTCTCGTACAGACTACGGGCTGGCTCAGCGTATTGCCACCATCGATCGCGACGGACTTTTCGCTTATCCGCATCCCGCTCAGGCTTTACCTCGTGGAATACCTTCGCGTAGAGTTCCGGGTAGGTCTTAGCTTGATCCTCGGGCCAGTTATGGAAGTTGATCACCCAACGGCTCGCGGAGGAATCCGGGCGAGAGTT
>Ga0335078_10007911_pt1 | contig 15786 bp, 12 predicted proteins | sample Lox_Sample_32_FD_206711 | JGI IMG/M metagenome (GOLD analysis project Ga0335078, IMG submission 206711) | Soil microbial communities from Loxahatchee National Wildlife Refuge, Florida, United States - Lox_Sample_3.2 | ecosystem: Environmental > Terrestrial > Soil > Wetlands | place: USA... | reverse complement strand
AGGCACATCTGGCCGAGGCCCTGGCCGCGGGCGTGGAACCGGTAGGTGCCGTCAAGCTGCGGCCCGTTGATCAGGTACATGCCGAGGTCGCAGAGGTTCTGCATGCCGCGGGCGCAGTAGGAGCAGTGCCCGCAGGCCGGCAGGAAGCTCAGCACCACGGAGTCGCCCTCGGCGATGTCCTTTACCTCGGCGCCGACCTCCACCACGATGCCTGCGCCCTCGTGGCCGCCAACCACCGGGAAGGGTATCGGGATGTCGCCGGTCACCAGATGCTCGTCGGAGTGGCACAGGCCGCTCGCGGTCAGCTTGACCAGGACCTCGCTCTCCTTCGGCGGGTCGAGCTCGACCTCCTCGACCTGCCACTTCTCGTGCAGGCCCCACAGCACCGCGGCCTTGGTCTTCATGCGCTCTGTCCTCCCTCGTTCGGGCTCCGGCCCGGGCCGGGCGGATCCCGGTATCACCATTTGTACCGGTAACCGCCGCAGGAGTGAAGATGACTACGGCGCCCAGATCGAGTCGAGTATCGGGATCCGGACCGACCGCAGGGCCGGGGCGAGCGCGGCGAGAGCGGCCACGACGACCAGGAAGACCAGGTCCCTGATCATCTCGCCCGAGGTGGCGGCGAGTGCCACGGGGCCGTCAGGGAACTGGAACGGGTGGCTGCTCACGAACGGCACCACCGCGAACCTGAAGATCACGAAGCCGGCGGCGATGCCCGCGATCGCGTAGGCCCACGCCTTCAGCACGTAGCTGGTCACGATCGGGACCGATCTGATGCCGATGGCCCGCTCGACGCCGATCTGCCTGCGCCGGTGCACGACGTCGATGTAGGTGATGGTGAAGATCGTGATGGCCGCCATCAGCAGCGAGATGACCTTGAGTATGTCGCTGATCAGCCGGTAGGTGGCGACCTGATCTTGGACGGCGGCGCCCAGGTCGGTGGAGGTCAGCGCCTTCACCCCGCCGTGCGGGGCGGGTGTCGTGCCGGAGGCGCGCGGGGCGGGTGTCGTGCCGGAGGCGCGCGGGGCGGGTGTCGTGCCTGAGCCGCGCGGGGCAAGAGCGGTCAGCCTGCGGGCGACCTGGTTGACGTCGGCGCCGGGGCGGGTGCGGACGTAGATCGCGGTCGCGTGGTTCGCGATGGCCGGGTCCAGCCTCTGCGCCTCGTACAGGGTGATGAACGCGTTGTTGTCGGACTGCGGGAACTGGTTGTCGTAGATGCCGACCACGGTGAACGGCGCGCTCCTGCCGCCGATGAAGGTGAGGCTGACCCGGTCGCCGGCGAAGACGTCCTGCAGGGACGCCCGGTACCCGCGCACGCTGGTCTCGCCGGAGCCGGCGATGCCGATGCCGAGCAGGACCTGGCCGGTGGCGTGCTCGGTGAGGGGCCCGCCGTCGATGACGTTGCGCGGCGTGGTGAAGACATTCGCGTAGCTGGCGGGGTCGATGGCGATCACGCTCCATGACCCTGTGCTGGCGCCATAGGAGACCTCGATGCCCACGTGGTAGACGGCGGTCGCGTCCGCGACCCCCGTCGTGCGCCTGATCGCCGCGAGGTAGTCATTGACATCGCCGATGCTGGTGCTCTTGCTGCCTGGCGTGATCACGATGTTGCTGGTCAGGGTATCGACGAGCTGTTCGTTGACCCTGTTGATGGCGCCCTGGATCAGTGACGGCAGGAACAGCAGGCTCACGTAGATCAGCAGCATCATCAGGGCGGTCGCCCAGGCGATGCCGTAGTTGCTGCGCGCGACCGACCGTGCGGCCAGGAACAGGGACACGCGCAGGCCGGTCATGACTGCCCGCCGTCGAGCTGGGTGCCGGCGCCGATCTGGGTGTGGGTGACCCGCTCTGCGGGCTGCTGTTCTGCGGTGATCTTGCCGTCGGCCAGGTGGACCAGCGCCGTGGCATACCGGGCGTCGTCGGGCTCATGAGAGACGAACACCACGGTCACGCCGAGCGCCTGGTTCAGCTTCGCCAGCGACTCCATGACGGTCCGTGCCGACGTGGTGTCGAGGTTCGCGGTGGGCTCGTCGGCGAAGATGATCGTCGGCTCATTGACCAGGGCCCGCGCGATGGCCACGCGCTGCTGCTCGCCCCCGGACATCTCCCTGGGCCGGTGCCTGGCGCGCTGGCCCAGCTCGACGAGGTCGAGCAGCTCGGCCGCCCGGTCACGGCAGCGCCTGCCTGCCTGGCCGGCCATCATGGCCGGGAGGTAGACGTTCTCTGCCGCGGTGAGCTCGGGAAGCAGGGCGTACTCCTGGAAGACATAGCCGAGGCCGCGCAGGCGCAGTCTCGCCCGCCGGGACTCGGGCAGCCTGGTGACCTCCTCGCCGTTCAGCCAGATCCGTCCCCGGCTGGGCAGGTCGAGCAGCCCGAGCTGGCGCAGCAGCGTGGACTTGCCCGAGCCGCTCCGGCCCAGGATGCAGACCATCGCCCCCGTTTGGATCTCCAGCGAGACGTCGTCAAGCGCCCGCACGGTCACGTTGCCCATCTGGTACGTCTTCGACAGGTGTCGCACCGCGACGGCAACGGCACCCGCCTGGGTCGCGGGCAGCTCGGCTGCCGGTGCCTCGGCCGCTGGTGCCTCGGCCGGTGGCGCCTCGGCCCGTGGCGCCTCGGCCCCTGGCGCCTCGTCCGCTCCGGCCGCGAGAGCCTGCCTGGCCCGGCTGCGGCGGCCGCGCCGGATAAGTCCCCTGATGGTGACGACCGCGATGACCGCGACGGCCGCTGCGATGAGCGCCAGCCCGGCAAGCCGGATGAGGTGGTGGTGCCTGCCCGCCGCAGCCGTCACCACGGTGAGTCGGCCCACGTGGTGTCTGCCCGCCGCGGTCATCGCCCTGGCACGCCGCGACGTGCGGCGGATGGCGGCGATGACGGACCAGGTGGCAGATTCTGGCATGACTGCCACTTTAGCCGGAAAGTGGCAGGGCTGCCAGTTCTGGCATCATGGAACCGTGAACCAGGTTCCGAACCCAGCCCCAGGCCGTCGCGAGATGAACAAGCGTGCGACCAAGTCGGCGATCCGGCAGGCCGCGGCGCGGCTGCTGGCAGAGCAGGGGTACGAGGCGACCACGGTGCGGCAGATCGCTGAGGCCGCGCAGGTCGGCGAACGCACCTTCTACCGTTACTTCGACGGCAAGGATGACCTGCTCGCGCAGGAGGCGCTGGCATGGATCGACGAGCTTCGCCAGGCCATCGCCGACCGGCCGGCCGACGAAGCGCCGTATCAGGCCGTGGAGCGCGCGATGGTAGCGGCCGCCGGCCAGATCACGGCCGAGACCGGGCACGCTGGGGCCTGGATACTGACCGACTCGGCCCGGCCGTTCGCCCTGCTGCGGCGGGCCACGCCGCGGCCGTTGCGCCGGCTTGAGCAGGCCATCGCCGAGGCCGTCGGGCCCAGGGTCGCCGCGAGAGCCGGCGGGGAAGGCAGCGGGCACGGCAGTTCCTTCCCTGCGGGGGTGGCGGAATTCCGCGCGCAGCTTGTCGCCAGGGTCGCGACGGCGGCGCTGCGCACGGCCGCGGGACGGCACCGCGAGTTGGCAGGCAGCGAAGCAGGATCGCCGGGTTTGGAGGCCCTGCTAGGTGACGCATTCGCCCAGATCGCCACGCTGACAAGCGCGCAGGAGCTCTAAGCCGCCTGAAGTCGGATCGGTCGTCCGATGCCTGCGGGTCGGGAACGGCACTCCGGCCAGCACGTCCTCGGCCCGGTGGCAGGCCGCCCGGTGGCCGGGTCCGATGTCGCGCAGCGCAGGCGGCTCGGTGGCGCAGCGATCCACCGCCAGCGGGCAGCGGGGATGGAACACGCAGCCCGGCGGCGGGCTGGCCGCGTCCGGAGGGTCGCCGGGCAGCACGATCCTGGACCGCCGCCCGGCCACGCTCACCTCGGGCACGGCGGAGCGCAGCGCGTGGGTGTACGGGTGGGCCGGAGCGGTCAGCAGGACCTCGGTGGGGCCGAGCTCGGCGATCCTGCCGAGGTAGAGCACCGCGGTCTGCTCGCACAACTCGCTGACCACGCCGAAGTTGTGCGTGATCAGCAGGTAGGAGAGCTCGCGCTGATCGCGCAGCCGCGCGATCAGCGCGAGCACGTGCGCCTGGGTCCTGACGTCGAGCGCGCTGGTCGGCTCGTCGAGTACGAGCAGCCGCGGCTGGACGCTAAGCGCGCGGGCGATCGCCACCCGCTGGCGCTGGCCGCCGGAGAGCTGGTGCGGGTACCGGCCGGCGAACTCCGGGTCGAGCCCGGCCTCGGCAAGCAGCTCGGCCACGCGCTCGGCGGCAGCGCGGCGCGGCACCATGCGATGGGCGTGCAGCGCCTCGCCGATCGTGGCGGCGATCCTCATCCGGGGGTCGAGGCTGTTGTCCGGGTCCTGGAACACGATCTGGGCGTCCTTGCGGTACGCCTTGAGGGCGGCGCCGTGCAGCGAGCTGACATCGGTTCCGTCGAAGACGATGCTGCCGCTGGAGCGGACCAGGCGGAGGATGGCGCGGCCGATCGTCGACTTGCCCGAGCCGCTCTCGCCTACCAGGCCGAGGCCGAACGGGCCGGCCGCGATGTCCAGCGACACCCCGTCCACGGCCCGCACCGGCCCGAACCTCACGATGAGATCGGACAGCCGCAGCAGCGCGGGCGCCTGCGTCATGGCCGCCCGGCCAGCTTGGGCACCGCGTCGAGCAGCTCGGCGGTGTACGGGCTGGCCGGCGCGGACAGCACCTGGCCGGCCGGGCCCTGCTCCACGATGAGGCCGTGGCGCATCACAGCGACCCGGTCGCACAGCTCGGCGACCACCGCCAGGTCGTGGCTGATGAACAGGATCGACATGCCGCTCGTCTCGCGCAGCTCGCGCAGCAGGTCGAGCACCTCGGCCTGGACGGTGACGTCCAGCGCGCTGGTGGGTTCGTCGGCCAGCAGCACCTCGGCGCGCAGCGCCACGGCCAGCGCGATCGCCACTCGCTGCAGCTGGCCGCCGGAGAGCTGGGACGGGTACCGGCGCATCAGGTCCGGGGAGAGCAACACCTGGCGCATCGCCTGCGCCGCCCGGTCGGCCGCCTCCGACCTGGCGGCGCCGTGCAGCCGCAGCGCCTTGGTCATCACGGCGCCGACCCGGTACACCGGGCTGAACGCCGTGGAGGGGCTCTGGAAGATCGCCGCGATCCGGCGGCCCCTGATCCGGCGCAGATCCTCCGCGCTGAGCACGGTCAGCTCCTGCCCGTCGAGCGTGATGCTCCCGGCGACCGTCGCTCCCACGGTGTGCGCGAGGCCGAGGATCGCCAGGGTGGTCATCGACTTGCCCGATCCGCTCTCCCCGGCCAGGCCGAGTATCTCCGCGTGCCCGAGCCCGAGCTCGGCGATCGACACGACGCGGCCGCTGCCGAAGCTGACCGTGAGATCAGCGATCGCCAGCCGCCCGGTGCGCTCGGCCGCCTGCACCGCGGGTTCTGGCCCGGTCACGGCAGGAAGCTCCGCTTGGGGTCGAACAGGTCCCGCAGGCCGTCGCCGAGCAAGTTGAACGCGAACGCGGTCAGCAAGATGGCCAGGCCAGGGTACGTCACCAGCCACCAGTCCGGGGTGAAGTAGCTCTGGCCCTCGGCCACCATGAGCCCCCAGTCAGGGACCGGGTCCTGGGCACCGAGCCCGAGGAAGGACAGCGCGGAGGCGGTGAGGATCACCCCGCCCACGTCGAGCGAGATCTGGACGAGCAGCGGCGTGGCCGAGTTCGGCAGGATGTGCCGGAAGATGATGCGCAGCCGGGACACGCCGAGTGCCCGGCAGGCCTCCACGTACGGCCGGCCGGCTACCGACGCGGCCTGGCCGCGGACCAGCCTGGCGTACCACGGCCACCACACTGCGGCGATCGCGATCGTGACGCTGGTCAGGCTGGCCGGGAGGACCGCGGCCAGCGCCAGCGCCAGCAGCAACGGCGGGAAGGCGAGGAAGATGTCGGTCACCCGCATGATCAGCTCGTCCACCCAGCCGCCCAGGAAGCCGGCGGCCATGCCGAGCGGTATGCCGATCGCGCAGGCGATCGCCAGCACGATCACCGCGATGACCGGCGAGACCCGGGCTCCGTACAGCACCCGGGAGAAGATGTCCCTGCCGACCTGATCGGTGCCGAACAGGTGCTGCGCCGACGGCGGCTTCAGCACCTGGAACGGATGCGTGGCCGTCCCCGCGTCGCCGGGGAACGGCGCGATCAACGGGGCGAAGATCGCCACGAGCACGATCAGCAGCACCAGGGCGCCGCCGACGGTCAGCAGCGGGTTGGCGAGCAGCCCCTGGCGCAGCGCGCGCCCCCGCGGGACTGCCGCCTGCGGCGGCGTGATCGTCGGCGACTCGATCATCGCAGCCTGATCCTCGGGTCGATCGCCGCCTGCACGAGGTCCACCACCAGGTTCGCGGTCACGTAGGCGGCCGCGACGAACAGCGTCGCCCCGAGTATCGCCGGGGTGTCCAGGGTCGCGATGGAGACGGCCGCGTAGCTGCCAAGCCCGGGCCAGTCGAAGATGGACTCCACGAGGAACGTGTTCACCAGCGAGTAGCCGAACACCAGCGCAAGGGCGGCCGACACCGGCGTCCAGGCCAGCTTCATCGCGAAGCCGGCGAAGATCTGCCGTTCGCCGAATCCGAGCGCCCTGGCGTTGAGTATGTGCGTGTCGCCGATGGTGTCGAGCACCTGGGCCCGCACCATCCTGGCGATCAGCCCAGCCGGGTAGGCGGCTACCACCACGGCGGGCAGGATCAGGTGGTCCAGCGTGCTGCCGAGCATCGCCCAGTTGCCGCCGAGCACCGAGTCGAGCACGGGGAAGCCGGTCCGCTTGACCAGGGGGTGGCTGAACAGCAGGCCGGGGGAGTACTCCCCGGCCGCCGGGAGCAGCTTCAGCCGCTGGCTGAAGATCAGCTGCAGGATCAGGGCCATCCAGAAGATCGGCATCGAGACGCCAAGGATCGAGCCCGCCCTGATCAGCTGGTCGGCCGGGCGGCCCGGCCGCCTGGCCGAGATCAGCCCGAGCGGGATCCCGGTCACGACGGCCAGCAGCAGCGCGCTGATCACCAGCTCGAGTGACGCCGGCGCGGCCGTCAGCAGGTCAGACAGCACCGGCCGGTGCGTGTGGATGGAGACACCCCAGTTGCCCCTGGAGATACCCGCCAGGTAGGAGAAGAGCTGGACAACCAGCGGCCGGTCCAGCCCCAGGAATCTGCGCGCCCGCGCGATCTGCGCCGCCGAGGCGTGCGGCCCGGCCCACGTCGCGGCCGGATCGCCCGGCACCAGGTGCGCGACCGCGAACGTCACCACGATGACGCCCACGACCACCACCACGGCCAGCGCGATCCGGCGCGCGACGAAGACCAGCACCGGCTTACGGCTTGAGGTTGTAGACGAAGATGACGTTCGGGTACGCCGGGTCCACCTGGAAGCCGGAGAAGTTGTTCGTCATCGCGTACTGGTAGTTGGAGTTGTACAGGAACACGATCGGCGCCTGCTGCAAGATCTCCACCTGCATGGTCCGGTACAGCTTGCTGCCCGCCGCCGGGTTGGTGGCGACCAGCGACTCCACGCTGGCGATCTGCTTGTTCAGCACGGGGTTGGAGTAGTAGGACAAGTTGAAGAACGGCTGCTTCTCGCCCTGCAGCAGGTTGACGAACCACGAGTACGGGTCGGCGTAGTCCGGCCACCAGTACTCGATGAAGATGTCCTGCCTGGCCGCCGCGGACGTGGACTTTCCCTTGGACCACTGCGTCGCCCACGCCAGCGGCTGCACCGTCAGGCCGACGTTCAGCTTGGCCAGGCTGGACTTCAGCAGCGTGGCCACCACCTGCTCGTTGGTATCGCCGGCGGTGTAGGTGAGGGTGAGGTTCAGCCGCTTCTTGCCTGGCCCATAGCCTGCCGAGTTCAGCAGCTTGGCCGCCTCGGTCGGGATATAGGCGTAGCTCGGCAGGTTGCTGAAGTGGCCGAACAGCCCGGCCGGCACGATGCCGCTGGACGGCACCGCCGCTCCGCTCAGCGCCGCGACGATGCCCGAGTAGTCGGTGGCGTAAGAGATGGCCTGCCGGACCGGCAGGCTCAGCGCCTGGGTGTTGAGCTGGGCCAGCAGGTTCTGCCACGACGGCGAGCTGACCAGCTTGATCCCGTGCACGCCCTGCAGCGACTGCCACAGCGTCGGGCTCATCTGCTCGACGAAGCTGACCTGCCCGGCCCGTAGCAGCTGGACCGCGGTGGTGTCCTGTGGCGTCACCCGGAACACGACCTTGGTGTAGTGCCGGCCCTTCCAGCCGCCCCAGTATCTGGGGAAGGCCTTCAGGATGACCTCGAACTCCTGGCCGTTGTTCCAGGTCTGCAGCGTGTAGGGGCCGGTGCCCGCGTCGTGCGGCGTGTTCAGCCACTTGGTCAGGTTGCCGCCGGGGCCGGCCGCCTGGGTGTCGTAGATGTAGGCGGAGTAGTCCGCCGAGGCCTCCAGGGCCAGCGGCGACGGGTACGACAGGTGGAACACCATCGTGTACGTGCCCGCGGCGTCGATGCTCTTGACCGCGCCCCAGATATAAGACGCGCCGCCGCCGAGCGCCTTGGTCCGCAGGATGGCCGCCTTCGCGGCCTGAGCGGTCATCAGCCGGCCGGTGTGGAAGTAGATCCCGTGCCGAAGCTGGAACGTCCAGGTCAGGCCGTTGGATGAGTGCGACCAGCTGGTGGCGAGCAGCGGGTCGACCTGATGGGTGACCGGGTTGTAGCGGGTGAGCGTCTCGTACATGTTGCTCATCGCGATGATGCCGTTGGAGTACTCGGTCGCCGGGTCCCAGCCGTCGACCATCACCTGGGTGTAGGTGTCGTAGGTGAACACCCTCGACCCGGCCGACTTGGGGCCGGCCGCGCTGTAGCTGCTCCCTCCGCTGCAGGCCGCCGCGACCAGCGCGAGCGCGGCCGCGCACCCTGCCACCGCCAGTGCCTTCTGCCTCATCCTCTCCCTCCTTCACTGCCGTCTTCATTGCCGTCTGAACTGCCGTGCCTGAACTCCAGCCCGCCGAGCGCGCCTGCGGCCTTGGCCCTGATCCGGACCGCGGGCGAGGTGAGATAGGCCAGCGGCACCTCGTCGAGCTCGACGATCTGGACCGTGTCCGGGTCGGCGCCGGCCGCGATCGCGCGATCCGCGGCCTCGGCGCGCGCCTCGTCCAGTGCCGCCCGGCGGCCGCCAGGCCCGTAGTGGAAGATCCGGTCTACCTGGCCGCTGACCGAGGCGATCGCGGCCCCGATCGCGTTGGCGGCGTCGAAGTGGTCCGGCCTGATGACCTCGCTGACTCCGGGCAGCCGGTCGGGGATCAGGATGCTGCCGCCGCCCACCGCGATCAGCGTCAGGTCGCCCCTGCTGGTCTTCACCCGGTCGATCGCGTCCGCGAGCTTCCCGTCGGCCGCCCTCGCGGCCGCGGCGAGCAGCCCGGCGCGCGCGCCGGCGGCCAGCGACGGGTCGCCGAGCGTGGCCCGCCCGGCGGCGACCGCGCTGTCGGTGAGCGTGGCGGTCGGCCCGCCGAAGACAAGCGCCTCCTGCGGCAGCCGGTAGCCGACGCTGTGCGGGCCGAGCCGCACCCCGTTCTCGTCGCCGGCGATCACGGTGCCGCCGCCCAGCGCGATCGTCACCAGGTCGGGCATCCGGAAGTTGGTCCTGATCCCGCCGATCTCCACTCCCTGCGACGACTCACGCGGGAAGCCGTTCACCAGAACGCCCACGTCGGTGGAGGTGCCGCCGACGTCGGCGACCAGCGCGTCGGCGCGCCCGGTGAGGAACGCGGCGCCGCGGATGCTGTTGGCCGGGCCGCTGCCGATGGTCAGCACCGGGTACCGCAGCGCCTGCTCGATCGCCATCAGCGTGCCGTCGTTCTGGGCGAAGAACGTCACCGGCGACAGCGCGTGCGCCGCGAGCGCCGCGCCGAGCGCGCTGGCCACCTCGCCGGCCACCCCGGCCAGCGCCGCGTTGAGCACGGTGGCGTTCTCCCGCTCGAGCAGGCCGACCGACCCGATCTCGTGACTCAGCGAGACCGGCATCTCGCCGAGCTCGCGCTTCACCACCTCCGCGGCGAGCAGCTCGTGGCGACCGGACACGGGCGCGAACACGCTGGTGACCGCCACACCGTCGCAGCGCCCGGCGACCGAGTGCAGGAAGGCCGCGACCGCCTCCTCGTCGAACGGCGACAGGTCGCGGCCGTCGAACTCGATCCCTCCTGGCACGATCACCGCGCCCGCGCAGACCGTGGCGGCCAGGTCGGCGGGCCACCCGAACAGCGGCCGGACGCCGAGCGTCGCGGGTGCGCCGATCCTGATCACCGCGACCCGGTGCAGCCTGCGCCGCTCGAGCACGGCATTGGTCGCGTGGGTGGTGCCGAGCATGGCGTGGGTGATCCTGGCCGCGTCCGCGCCGGACGCCGCGATCACCGTGTCGAGCGCGGCGACGATGCCGCCGGTGACGTCCGGGGTGGTGGGCACCTTGGCCTTGGCGATCACCCGGTCGGCCCGGTCGAGTATGACCGCGTCGGTGTTGGTACCGCCGACGTCGATGCCCAGCCGGTAGTCAAGCGCCGGCACCGGCGAGCTCCTCTATCGCCACGTAGTCGAAGTCATAGCCGAACGCGCGCGGGCCCGCCATCCGCAGGCCGTACGGTGACCGCCAGATGGGCGCGCACGCCATCGCGATCACGGTGACCCGCTGGCCGTAGCGGACCCGTTCGGTCGGGATCGCGTCGGCGGTCTCGCTGTCCAGGACGGTGATCAGATCGGGCACCGAGGCGAGTACCGTGCCGTGCTCGAGTGCGACGAGGTTCTCGTTCTGAATCTCAAGCCGGAGCAGCCTGCCCGCGTCCTCGCGCAGGCCCTCGATCTCCACCGAGCCGCGGACGAAGCCCTTGGTGGTCCGCCGCTCCACGTCGGTGACCTTGCCAGCCATCAGCCGGTGGCCGCCGGTGACCGCGAGCACGGCGCCGATCGGGTCGCCCTCCGCGTCGCTCAGCGCGTCCCCGATCGCGATCGCCAGCGTGAACGTGCCGGAGATCGCCGCGCCGTCGCGCGCCTGGGCGACGGTCATGATGTACTCGGTCGCCGCGCCCGCGCCGCCGAACTCCACCGCGGCGGCGCGCTCGAGCCGCTCCATCCAGGCACCGGAGACCGCGCGGAACACCAGCACGTTGCCGCGCTCGTCGGTCATCACCCCCGGGTTCGGGTCCACCCCGGCCAGGTGCATGGTGACCTGCGGTATCTCGGGGAACGCCCGGCCCATCCCGTCGGCGTCCACGACCGGCAGGCCCATCCGGCCCGCCCAGCAGGCCGGGAGCAGGCCGTTGGATCCGCCGATCTCGGCGGGCATCAGGGCGGCCACTGTGCGGCCGGTCAGCCGCTCGATGTGGTCGCGGAGCACGGCGCCCTCGCCGCCGTTCTCGATCTTCTCGATGTGCACGGTGGGTGCCCCCACCATCCCGCACGGCATGATCAGCGCCTCGCCGGGCAGGTAGGCCAGGTCGACGAGCTCGGTCGGCCCGACCTCCTCGAGCGCCTGCAGCGCGAGCAGCAGCCCGATGTGGGGGTCGCCGCCGCCGCCGGTGCCGAGCACGGCGCAGCCGCGGGCGAGCGAGCGCAGCGCAGGCTCGTCGAGCTGCCGTTTCATGATCGAACGCTACCGAGGGCACCGTGTCCGCGTATATATGTACAGCGCACAAAATCCGCTCTGCTGTTATTTTTGCTCAACAAATCCCGCGGGCGGCTCGTGTGCGTAGTGCTGGGCGGCCTCGGCCGGAGTGACCAGCCCGTCGCGCAGGTCAGCGAGCACCAGCGAGGGCTCCCGCTCACGCGGTTCGCCGTAGCCGCCGCCGCTGCCGGTCACCAGCCGCACCACGTCGCCGCGGCGCAGCGGCAGCCGGGACGCCTTCCCGAACCGCGGGCCGAGCGGGCGGCCGTCGCGCAGCACCTCGACGTAGTTCACCGACCCTGGCTTGCCGCCCGCGGCTCCCCACGGCGGGTACAGGTGCCGCCCCCACGCCACGGTGAGCAGCGCCTCGTCGCAGCAGATCAGGTACTCGCGCACCAGGCCGCGCCCGCCGCGGCGCCGGCCAGCCCCGGCTCCTGGCACGATGTCGAAGCCGAAGCGCTGCACAAGGACGCCGTAGCGCTGCTCGGCGATCTCGGCCGGGATCACATAGGTCTCGCCATCGCCGACCGAGACCAGGCCGTGCTGGCCGTCGGCGTCACTGCGGGCGCCCCAGCCGCCCGGCTGCGGCTCGACCAGCAGCGCGGGCTCTCCGGTGTCGGGATGGGTCAGCGCCAGCGACGTGGAGCAGACCGACACGAACGTGCCGGCCGGCAGCTGGTCGCCGAAGGCCGGGGCGAGCGCGTGCCATACCAGGTCGGAGGCCATCTCGGTGGCCTCGAAATAGGCCGCTACCGGGGCGGGCCGCAGGGCGTTGAAGATGCTGCCTGGCGGGCAGATGATCTCCAGCGGGCGGAACCACCCGTCGGTGGCGGGCTCGGCCGGGTCGGTGATGGCCTTGAACACGGTGCGGACGCCGGAGACCAGGCCGCTCCAGGTGCAGTTGATCGGGCCGGGTACCTGGCCGTGGCTGCCGGTGAAGTCGCAGCGCACCCGGTCGGCGCCGATCTCCACGCTGACCCGGACCGGGAACGGGCCATTGCCCAGGCCGTCGGTGTCGGTGAAGTCCTCGGCGGTGAACACCCCGTGCGGGATCCTGGCCAGCGCGTCCCGGCACAGCCGCTCGCTGCGGTCGCCCGCGGCGCGCATCGCCTCCCGCACCGTGACCGCGCCGTGCCTGGCGCACATCTCCAGCAGCCGGCGCTCGGCCACCTCCAGGCAGGCGGCCTGGGCGGTGAGGTCCCCGACCACCATCTCGGGCAGCCGGCTGTTGGCGGCGAGTATCGCCCGGAAGTCGGGCAGCGGTCGGCCGGCGCGGTAGGCAAACACGAAAGGAAGCTGCAGCCCCTCGGCGTACACGTCCCGCGAGTCCGCGGTCCACGATCCCGGATCCTTGCCGCCCACCTCGGTCCAGTGCCCCTTGGCGACGGCGAACCCGACCAGATGCTGGCCCTCCGCGAAGACCGGGCGGATCAGGGCCACGTCGGACAGGTGCGTCCCGCCGCCCGCATAGGGGTCGTTGGCGGCGATCACGTCACCGGGGCGCAGGTCCATGCCGCGCGCGAGGACCTCCCGCACCGCGTCGCCGAGCGGGCCGAGGAACCCGGCCACGCCGTTGCCCTGCGCGACAAGCTCGCCGGAGGCGTCGGTGATCCCGACCCCGAAGTCGAGCACCTCGTAGATGATCGGGCTCTGCGAGGTCCGCTGCAGCGAGACGAACATCTCGTCGCTGATCGCGGCGAACCCCTCCCTGAGCACGTCCATGGTGAACCGGTCGGTGCTGGCCTGGCCGGCGAAGGGGCGGCGGGGGCCGCTCACGACCGCTCCGCCAGGATCAGGTTCCCCGCCGCGTCCTGCCGCGCCACCTGCCCGGGCAGCACCAGCGTGGTGGCGGCGGGCTCCTCGATCACGCACGGCCCGGTCACCTCGTCCCGGCCCGACAGCTCGGCCCTGATCAGCACGGGGACGCGCCGCGTGCCCCCGTAAGGGTCGAGGTCAACCAGGCGGGTCCTGGCCGGGGGCGGAGGGCCCGCCGGGGTCCGGTCTGCCCAGCTGATCTCCTGCGTCGGCCCGGTCGCGCTGACCCGGAGCGAGACCACCTCGAGCGGTACGTCCAGCCGGAACGAGTAGGCCTCCAGGCAGCGCCGCTCGAACGCGGCGGCGATGTCGGCGGCCGCGGCGGGGTCGGGTACCGGCACCTCGAGCGTGTGCTCCTGGCCGGCGTACCTGAGCTCGGCGTACCTGGCCAGGTGCTGGCTCCCTCGGTCCTCGCCGAGCTCGGCGCGCGCGGCCCGCTCCACATCGGCGAACGCGGCCGCCAGGTCGGTTCCGGACAGCGGGCCGGGCATCGTGCGGACCGCCTCGCCGCGCAGCGGGCTGGCCAGCATGCCGAACGCGGAGAAGTGGCCGGGACCCGGCGGGATGATCGTCGTGGCGATGCCGAGCTCGCGGGCGAGGAGCGCCGCGTGCAGCGGGCCGGCCCCGCCGTAGGCCACGAAGGCGAAGTCGCGCGGGTCGTGGCCCCGTCGCAGCGTCACCAGCCGCAGCGCGTGGCTCATCTGCGCGACCGCGTACCGCAGCACCCCGCGGGCGACGGCGCGCGCGTCGGTACCGACCTGCCGGCCGAGCGCGGCAAGCGCGGTCTCCGCCGCCGCCGGGTCGAGCGGCATCGTGCCGCCCAGGAAGTAGCCGGGGTCGAGCCGCCCGGCCAGCAGGTTCGCGTCGGTGAGCGTCGCCTCGACCCCGCCCCTGGCGTAGCAGGCCGGGCCGGGGTCGGCGCCCGCACTGCGCGGCCCCACGTGCAGTCCGCCGGCCGCGTCGGCCCACACGACCGAGCCGCCCCCGGCCCCGATCTCGACGATCTCCACGGTCGGCACCTGCACCGGGTAGCCGGGGAAGACGGGCGTTCTGCCGATGTGGTGCAGCGTGTCGATCCTGACGTGACCGTCGCGTACCGCGGAGGTCTTGGCCGTAGTGCCGCCGATGTCCAGGGTGAGCACGCTGGGGTTGCCGAGCCGGCGACCGAGTTCGGCGGCGGCGGTCACCCCGGCCACCGGGCCGGATTCCAGCAGCGCGATCGGGGTGCGCGCCGCCCGGTCGAACGAGCAGACGCCCCCGTTGGACCGCATCGCGTGCAGCGGCGCGGCGAGGCCGTCGCGGCGCAGTGCCGACGCCAGCGCGTCGAGGTAGCCGGCCACCGCGGGCTGGACGTAGGCCGACAGCACGGCGGTGCTGGTCCGCTCGTACTCCCGCCACTGGCCGCTGACCTCGTGCGAGGCCACGACCGTGACGCCGGGGAGCCTGCCGCGCAGCGCGGCGGCGAGCCGCTGCTCGTGGCCGGGGTTGGCCCAGGCGTGCAGCAGGCAGACCGCCACCGCAGCCACGCCCGACGCGGCGACCTGCCCGGCCACGTCGGCTATGTCGGCGTCGCTGAGCGACTCGGCGACGGTGCCGTGGTGTGTCATCCGCTCGGTTACCTCAAACCGCCGATAGCGGGGCACGAACGGGACCGGCTTGGCGTAGGCCAGGTTGTACAGGTCGGGCCGGTTGGCCCGGCCGATCTCCAGCACGTCGCGGAAGCCCCGGGTGGTCACCAGCGCGGTGGCAGCGCCGCGCCGCTCGGTGATCGCGTTGATGACCACGGTGGTGCCGTGGACGAACGCGGTGATCGCCGTCGCGCTCACGCCGGACCTGGCCAGCGCGGTCAGCACGCCCTCGTCGAGGCTGCCCGGCGTGGTGTCGGCCTTGGCCCGCAGGACGTCCCCGGTGTCCGAGTCGACGGCGACCAGGTCGGTGAACGTACCGCCGATGTCTACAGCAGTTTTCCACCCCATGGGGGTCGATCATACGGTTTGGGCGGGCGCCGGTCAGGCGTCGCGGCGGCTGACCAGAACGGCGGCGACGACGAGGGCGAGCGCCGGCCAGGCAAGCAGGACGAGCAGCGACACCGGCGGGGAGAACAGGCCCGCTTGCGGGTGCAGGGTCACCAGCTGGTAGGCGGCGAAGGCGAGCGTGAACCGGCCGATGTCGGCCTTCCACGGCGACGGCAGCGACAGGCACAGGGCCGCCAGCAGGTAGATCACCGCGACCGTGGCCGCGATGGCGCCCGCGGTGTGCCTGATGATCGCGCCGAGCCCGAGGCCGGTCACCGCGCAGGCCGCCATCAGCAGCCCC
>Ga0335078_10007910_pt1 | contig 15787 bp, 14 predicted proteins | sample Lox_Sample_32_FD_206711 | JGI IMG/M metagenome (GOLD analysis project Ga0335078, IMG submission 206711) | Soil microbial communities from Loxahatchee National Wildlife Refuge, Florida, United States - Lox_Sample_3.2 | ecosystem: Environmental > Terrestrial > Soil > Wetlands | place: USA... | reverse complement strand
ACCAGCGTTGCGCCGGTCGAAAAGGCATGGAACCAATGGGGCAGATGCTGCGCGTACCAGCCGATCCAGGTCGGCAACGGGCCGTTCTGGTAGTACTCGTCCATCGCCGTAAAGTGACGCCATTCCGGATCGCCGCTCAGCAGCTTCACCGCGCCGGATTCGAAGTAGATGCGAAACCATTCCCATTGCAGCAGAAAGAGACTGGCGCGCGATGGCGGGTTCCCACCCCATCGCGCCAACCACGGGCGCGCTGGGGGCCCCGGGTTCGCGCGTCCAAGTCCCGGCCAGAATCCCGCCGGCGCGAAGAACAGCGAGATGAAGCCGGCTTCCAGCAGCATGCCGTCGGATTGATATCCGGCGAAATCTTCGGCGGCGGCGACGAACGAGAGATAGCAGACGAAGCAGATCACCAGCATTGCGCGCGGCCACACGTTCAGCACGAGCAGGATCGCGGCGATCATCCCGACCCAGCAAAGTGCCGTGAGCATGTGGTCGCCGCTGCGAATCCACAGCAGCGTCGGCGCAAACCAGTAGCGCGAGCTGCCGAATTGCCGCGCAACCGCGTCGAGATAATCGCCGGCGGGAAGAATTCCGTTCGGGCCGATCAGGCCGCGAATCTGGAAGACCAGGGCGTAGAAAGCGGAGAAGTAGATCAGCCCCAGCGCGCGCAGGAAAAGCCAGCGCGGAATGAGCCGGTCAGAAAGGCCGTCCTGCGAACCGAACCAGCGGCGAATGAGGTCAGCAGGCGTCCGACTCATGGATGCAAGATTACGCCTTGCGGAACATGCTGTGCAGGGTTCGTGGACGCTACTCAGGTTCGGTGATCAAATGCGAGCGGCTCGCCGTAGTTCAAAACCCAGACAAAAAGAATCCCGAGGCCGTCTTTTTTCGGTTTTCACTGACTGATGGGTCACAGCAAAATCCGCGGACGAGCTTGCTAGCCGGATACTCGCGTATCGTCTCGCTGCTCAGGGACTGCCGGACTCGCGACCAGCCGGAATGACCGTTCGACGTCTCGGGATTCCGTATTGCCTTTGACTCGTCTCCGCTCTCCGTTTAGCCGGCAACTCACTCGTCCAGCCATTCTGCCGTGCGCCGTGGGCGCAAGCAGTTGCCTCGCTTGAGGCTCCGGACTCGCCGCATTCCCCATTGCTGAGGAAGCTTGCTGCCCGCGTTGAAGAACCAGAAAACCTGTCAAAGAACGAGTGTGGTTTTACTCCTCACGCCGGTAAAGTCAACAAAATTTTCGCCACTCGATTTGCTTTGTTTTCAATTGAGTGCAGCTCGTCCACAGCCGCCTGCTGCAATCTGGTGCAATCGCGATATATCCCACAATGTAGGATCGACTTCCGACGCCTGTTTTCGCGGCCTTCTTTAACCCAGCATTCATCCGAGCCTGCGTGTCGGCCGTGCTCCGCGTCTGTGCGAATCTGGCCGAAAACGTTGTCTGGCGCGGCCTTTCATTGATCGCGATTTCTCGCCCACCCGCATTTGCTACCATCGCGACATGCCTCTTCTCGAGGCCCATCACCTGATCAAGACCTTCGCCACCGGCCAGTCGGTGCTGGGACTCGGCGCCTCCGGCCAGGTGCGCGCCGTCAACGGCGTCTCGCTCGCCATCGCGGCAGGCGAAACTGTGGGTCTGGTCGGCGAATCCGGCTCCGGCAAGAGCACCCTCGGCCGCCTGCTGCTGCGCCTCATCGAGCCCGACTCCGGCCAGGTCATCTTCGACGGCCGCGACGTGCTGCGCGCCTCCGGGCCGGAACTGCGCCGACTCCGCCGCGACCTGCAGATCATCTTCCAGGACCCGGTCGGCTCGCTCGATCCGCGCATGACGGTCGAGCAAATCGTCACCGAGCCCATGCTCGTGCACGGCGGCGGCGTGCGTTCCGGTTCCCAATCCGCGCCGCCTGCTTCGGGGTCCCCAGCGGGCGCCGTGGTTACGTCGGCTGCGGTCAGAGAGCGCGCCGCCGAGATGCTGCGCGCCGTCGGCCTCGACGCCTCGGCGCTGGGGCGCTATCCGCACGAGTTCAGCGGCGGACAGCGGCAGCGCATCGGCATCGCGCGCGCCATGATGCTGCGGCCGCGCTTCATCGTCGCCGACGAGCCCGTTTCGGCGCTCGACGTCAGCGTCGGCGCGCAGATCGTCAACTTGCTCCAGCGGCTGCAGCGCGACTTCGGCCTGACCTACCTGTTCATCTCGCACTCCATGCCGATCGTGCGCTACCTCGCCGATCGCATCGCCGTGATGCAGCGCGGCGAGCTGGTCGAGGTGGGCGACACCGAGCAGATCGTCACCGCTCCGCAACACCCCTACACGCGCACCCTCCTCGCCGCCACGCCCGAGCTGCAGGTCAGCGGAACCGTTGACAAATCTTTGACGAAGTGATGACACGCCGTATGGCCCGGCTGGTTAGCATTTGGCAGTCCCGCAGCGACGGGCATATTTCCGAATTGCTATCGAGGAGAGCAGGGAAATGCGCTACTTCAACAATGTATCGACTAGGTATCGTGAGACAGACGAGCTGAACTGTGATCGAAAGAAAACCGCGCGGCTTGCTGCCATAGCCGGTTGCCTGTCATTTTGTTTAGCCGCGCTGGTTTTCTTCAGCGCCACAGCGGTGGCACAGACGAGCGAATTCCAACCGAATCGCCACGCGAGTGCGGGCCAGATTTTCGTCCACACCCAGTTTGGCGGGCAAATCTTTGGATACGACATCGATCAGAACGGCACAGAAGGTCTGCTGGCCGAGGCCAAGTCGCTCGCCAACGGCAATGTGCTGGCCGCGGTGGAGACGTTTGATCAGGCGACAGGACATATCATCAAGATCGTAGAACTGACGCAGCCCACACACGCGCAGGATGACTTCATCACCATGGGCGTGGTCGGCAACAGTGTCGGGCTGGTGGAACACGAGAATGTGTCGCGCGGCTTTGTTACCCAGCGCGTCTTCAACATCCTGAATCCGCTCAGCGGCAACCTGCTGAACGGCACGTGGACGCCGCCCATCGGACTGCAGCACATCATCATGCCCGGCGGGGTGAGCCGCAGCCAGGGAGTGCCGAATGTCGCCGTCTTCGCCTATGACAACAGCGACAATTTTATTCCCTACGTCTTCAGCTCCAATGTCGCCCAGAACACGTTTGGGCCCGTGGCCATGATCACCGACTCGACGAATTTTGGCAGCGTGCCTCCGCCGATCGCCTACGACAGCGTGACCAACCAGGCGATACTGGGCGGAGGGACGGGGGCGTTTGGCCGCCGGCCCATTATTGGCGTGGTGGATCTGACGGCGGGGACCTTTACGGAGTTTGAAGGGATCGGGTTCGGCTTTGTCAACGGGATCGCCGAAGATTCCGCCGACGGTATCTTCGTGACCGACACCGAAGATGACGCGAGCGTTGAGTTCTACAACCTCGCCGAGCAGACCGGGTTCACGGTGGTGCTGCCCAATTCGGGCGAGCAGCAGATTTTTAGCGGGGCGGACGTCGAGTTCGATCCCATCAACAAGCTGTTTCTGGTCGCGCAGCCCAATTCCAGCTCGGCCCCCAGCGGCAGCACGATCTACGTGTACGACATACATGGAAATTTGCAGGAGACGATCAATGGGTTCAACTTCTCGAATTCGTTCAATGTGGTGGCAACGTACATTGCGCTGCATCCCAGCCAGCGGTCGGGATTTGTGCAGGGGCCGGATTCGGGGGTGACGGAGTTGCAGTCGTTTACGTACTAGAACGCGCGCGAGGGTATTAGCCAGGGGTTTCGGCTGCGCGGCGCTCTCTCGAAAGTCACCCGCAGTAGCCATCGATGCCGCAGGGTGATGACGACGGTATAACCGAGCTTACGGAGATGCCGCACGCACTCAGGCAGGCGCTGAAACGCCCGACCACTTACGTTTAGGAAATTTTCAAGGGTCAAATGACGCCGGCGGCAACCGACAAGTGCCAATACGCGCCAAGCTTCAGCCGCCAACGCAGAAGAGCTGCCCGACATTCTGCCCGGTGTTATATTCGCCGCAGGGTCCGGTGGGGTGGCAGCAGCTTTGACAAATGCGTTGACATGTTGGAAGGAAATCGCCCGGTATCTTGGTAAAGGTGTGAGGACCGTACAGCGGTGGGAGAGCAATAGGGGATTGCCCGTGCGTCGTCCCAAAGAGTGCGGTTCCGGCATGGTGATTGCCTTTCGTGAAGAGCTTGACGTGTGGATGGGCTCGCAATTTGCGGAAACGATGCCCAGCGCGCCCCCAGTGACCACCGGCAGCGGCTTGCTGCAAGAGCATCTGCTGCAACGCTGTGTTCAGGCCCTGCAGGAGAACAAGCAGAGCCGCATGCAGTTAGCAGAAATCAGGGACATCAGCCAGAACATGCGCTTCCTTCGTGTGACGGAAGCCCGCAGCCGGCGGGAACGGCTGCTGGATTTCGACGTGTCGGTGCTGGCCACCTATGTTGGCATGGCCGAGTCCGAGCTTCGCGACGTCCACTCCGAGAAGGCTCATGTGATGTTCCAGAGTGCGCGAACTCTATCCAAAGCACTGCTTGAAGTGGCTGAGGAATGGGATTTGAAGGAGCGCATCGGCGGCAAGCTCGACGCCCTCGAGATGCGGATTCAGCAGGCACAGTCAACCACCATCGAGCATAAGCTCGCTGCTTCACGGCGAGCCTTGCCCAAGCCTCATTCCATCGCGGCTGCGACGACCGGCGAGGCCGGCTCGGCGGCGAATTCGCCTTCCCACTTCGCCATCACGACCGCGGCCAGGCAATTGCCCAGCACGTTCACCGCCGTGCGTCCCATGTCGAGCAGTTGATCGACGCCGAGAAGTAAGAAGACCGGTTCGGTCGGCAGACCCGTTGAGGTTGCCGTTGCCAGCAGAATCACCAGCGCCGCGCGCGACACTCCAGCGACGCCTTTGCTGGTGAGCATCAGCGTCAGCATAATCATCAACTGCTGGCCGAGCGACAGATGAATGCCGGAGACCTGCGCGACGAAAATCGCGGCGACCGAGAGATAGAGCGAGCTGCCGGTCAGGTTGAAGCTGTAGCCGGTGGGAATGACGAAGGCGACGATCTGCCGCGGCACGCCGATGGCCTCCATCGCTTCCATGGCGCGAGGCAGCGCGGCCTCCGAGCTGGCCGTGCCGAAGGCGATCGTGACCGGCTCGGCGACAGCTCTCAGAAAGACGCGCAGCGGCACGCGAAACATCAGCGCAATCGGCAGCAGTATGCCGATAATGAAGACAATCAGCGTGGCGTAGAGCGTCAGCAGCAGCTGGACCAGGCTGCCGAGCACGGCGAGTCCGGTATGTCCCACAGTGTAGGCCACGGCTGCGCCTACGCCGAGCGGTGCCATATACATCACGATGTTGGTGAACTTGAACATCACCTCGCTCAGGCTCTCGCAGAAGGCCAGCATGGGACGGCGCTTTTCTTCGCTTAACATCGCGAGCGCGACCGCGAAGATGAGGCTGAAAACGACAACCTGCAGCACTGCGCCGTCGGCTACGGACTTGGCGATGTTCTCCGGGAAGACGTGCAGGATGGTGTCTTCGGCGCTAAGCTTGCCGACCGAACCGGCGTCCGTGGCGCTCACCGGCAACTGCACGCCAACTCCGGCCTTGCTCAAGTTGATTGCGCCCAGTCCGAGAAAGATCGCGATCGTGGTGACGATCTCGAAGAAGATGATGGAGCGCAGGCCCAGCCGGCCGACCTGCCGCAGATTGGAGTGTCCGGCGATGCCGACCACCAGCGTGCCAAACAGCAGCGGCGCGATGATGGTCTTGATGAGGCGCAGAAAGATCAGCGCGAGCACGCGCAGGTGGGTGGCGGCGTTGGGGAAGTCGTGGCCGATCTCCGCGCCCAGCAGCATGGCGATGAAAATCCATGATGTGAGCGTGCGCCGCAGGCAGCCGTAAACAATTAGCGCCGCGATCCCAATCCAGCGGACCGCCAGAATTAGCATGGTTCCAGAAGATCCGGACCGAGAAGAGGAAAGCAGGGCGGCGACCGCGCCGAGGCCGGCTACCAAAAGCAGGGCTCTCTGCGCTTTGGTAGTCGCCAGCGCCACCGTCTACTCCCCGCTCCGCTGGCCCTTGGCGCGTTCCATCACCGGACTCGCCTCTGGATGCTGTTCGACATCGGCTGGGTAGCTGCTCTGCGAGCCGTTGGCGGAAAGCAGCGTGGCGGCAGCCTCGGGATCGACGGAGCGCAGCCGCAGGTCGCGTTGCGGGAAGGGAATCTCGACGCCTGCCTGGTTCAGCAACTCCCAGGCAGCGAGCGCAACCTCGCTCTTCACCTTGACCGTGCTGTCGGCCTGCATCACCCAGAATCGCAGTTCGAAATTGATTGCGTTGTCGCCGAACTCGATGAAGTACACCGCCGGCTCGGGCGAGGTGAGCACGTTCTCGTTCTCCACCGCGGCGCGATCGAGCAGACCGGCTACTAGCTTGATGTCGCTGCCATACGCCACACCGACCGGCAGTTCCACCCGTCGCTGCGGATTCGTCAGCGTCCAGTTGGTCACCTTGCCGGAGATGAAGTTAGCATTGGGAATGATCAACTCGGCGCCTTGAAACGTTCGGATGGTGCTGGAGCGGATTCCGATGCGCGTGACGATTCCGTTTTGCCCGTCGATGTCAAGCATGTCGCCGACGTGAATGGGGCGCTCGAACTGCAGGATCAATCCGGAGATGAAGTTGTTGACGATGTTCTGCAAGCCGAAGCCGACGCCCACGCCGAGCGCGCCGGTGAGCACGGTGAATTTGTTCAGCTCGATGCCGCCGGCATTCACGGCAAAAAAGAAGACCAGCAGCAGGAGCAGATAGTGTAGCGTTGAGGCAATGAGTTCGGGCACGCCGCGCGCCAAATGCAAGCGGCTGAGCAACTCCTCGCGTAACAGAAAGCGGACACCGCTGGAGACGGCGTAGCCGGCCAGCAGGATGAGAAAGACTGCCAGTACGCCGCCCAGGGTGACGTTGGAAGAGCCGCCGACAATATGAAAGTCGAAGACGCTGATCACCTGGCGCAGCAGCCACGTGCCCGAGCCCATCAGATTTACGGTTACGACGAACCAAATCAGCGCCCCACTCCATTGCAGCAAGCGGGGCAGCCAGCGTGCGAGAGCGTCGCGGTAGCAACGCACCACGGCCAGTTGCTCGGCGGCGTTGCTGTCCAGGCCTTCCAACAGCAACAGGGTGAAGACGCGTACCCCGGTGATCATGCTGATGGCGATGAAGGTGCTGTATAGGCACACCAAGCCGATGAACTGAGCGAATCTCACATAGCCAAAGAGGTTGGCGAAAATGGACACTCCGAGGATGGCCAGGGCGGTGCGAAGGAGGAAAAGGGGCTCACCATGCGTGCTGGGCGCATCCGGCCGGCGCGGCAGGCGCGATGGCCGCAAGAGATAAGCGAAAACCGCAAATACCGCGAGGTAAATCAGAAACTGCACCTGGCGCTTATAGAAGGGCGAGAACGCGAGCCAGGCGATCAAGGCACTCGTCGTGTACACGCCGGCCAGGCTGTACAGCAACAGACGAAGGCGCGGTGAAATCAGTGCCGGCAGCAGGCTGAGGATTGGTATGAAGGACAGCAGGATGGCCAAGCCGATCAGCGGCAGCGGCGCGATGGGCGCCAGCAGGTACGAAGCCAGTAACGGCGGGAGCAGGCCCAGCGCCGGCCAGCGCCGGATGACTTGCAAGGCCTCCCCGCGTCGCGCAGAAGTGATGGCCAGGTGGCGCGTGGCCGCATGCAAGCGATAGGCGCCAAACATGGAAAGCAGGCAAAGGAAAAACAGAACCACCAGAGCGCCCTTGGCCTGCGTGGCAAAATCGCGAATACCCAGCAGGCGAGACGACGCCGGCATATACAGCGCCTGGTTCTCGCCCGTCTGCCGCCGTCGCCCAAGCTGCCAAAGGGGCAGGCTGTCGCGCTCGAAGAGCCGCCGGTCCATGCGCTCGCGGGCCTGGCTCACGCGATCCAGGGTATCGAGGGCCAGTTGGTCCTGGCTCGCGGCGTGCACCTGCAAATTGACGATCGCCTTGAGTTGGTTCTGCGCCTGAGTCGTGAGCTGCTGGAGATCCGCCAGGGCCTGGTGAATCACGTCAAGGGTCGGCTCCAGTCCCGCCGTACGCTCGTTTTGTTCGAGCGTGGCCTGCCAGAGCGGCCGTTGCGTTTGCACCTGTTGCATGGCGGACTGCGCGACATTGGCCCAATCCAACAATTGACGGCGCAGGTCTGCGGTCTGGACCTGCTCGGTGCGCCAGGAACTTTCCTGCTCACGCAATTCCATGGTGCTGGGCGTGCCGGCCAGCACCGCATCGGCTTCCTGCGCGCGGGACTTCAGTTCCGCGTCGCGATCGTCCAACGTCGCCTGCGCGCTCTGCAGTTGCTCAGGCGACGGCAGTCGGCTGGAGATGCTGCGCAGCAGGCGCTTCAAGTCTTCGGAGCGGGCGGCGACTTCGGGCAGCGGGATCGCAGTGGGGGCTTGCGCCTGGGCTGCGGGAGTTGGGTTCTGCGCCGGCGTTTTGCCTGCCGGCTGGGATGAAGTCGCGCCGAGCAACGAGCGTAGCGCGCCGGCAGAGGTCTTCTGCGCGCCTGCCAGCGAGGCCAGGCACAGCACAACCGCACAGCAGCCAAGAGACCGCTGGCTCGTGCGCCGCCGCGCGGTGGCGGAATTTGCCGCGGATAAAGAACGGGCCATGACTGTCGCCCATTATCGCGCACAAACGCAGGAATCAGCACTCAGCATTCAGCCCCCTGCGATTTTGCGGGCAAGCTGAGATCACCCAGGTTCCGGCAGGCTCTTTGCTGGCTGAGGGCTGAATGCTGAATGCTCTTATTCGCGCCCGATCTCCTCGAGCATGCCTTCCATTTCAGCCATAGCGTGCTGATTGCGGGTGCGGCGGGCGCACTCGATGCCACGCTCCAGCATTGTGCGAGCTTCGTCGCGGCGCTCGGCGCGCACCAGCGTTTGCGCGGCCATGAAGTATCCGTTGGTGTAGTCAGGATGGGCGGCGAGCAGGCGTTGAAATTCGGCGAGCGCCGATTCGACGTCGCCCGCATTGGAGTACTCCAAGCCAAGCGCATAACGAGCAAAAGCGTCGTTGGGGTTGGCGTCAAGTACTTCCTTAAGAGTGGCTACGCGTTCGGCGTCGGGCATAAGAATCTCCACCGGGAATCATCGCACAAAGGAAGCAGTCAGCACTCGGCATTCAGCATTCAGCATTCAGCTAACAAAGGGCCTGCCGGATTCGGAAACTGAGTGAGGATGTCAAGGGCTGAATGCTGACGGCTGAGTGCTGATTGCTAATAAGTGCCAAACGGCAACGGCCAACAGTACAATTAGCATGATCTCGCGAGCAGTTATGGCGTGCCCGTATTTCATGCCGGAAGAGCGATTCGATTCCACCTGGCCGTTTCCGCAGCGGCTGCCATTAGGCGCGGGATGGAGCGGCCGATGTACCGCGCCGGGCCACGAAGGAACGCATCCCACGGCAGGAGAGCTGACCTCGGGCTGCAATTTGGGCTACGCCAAATCGTGCAGCCGGTTGCCCGCGGATCGTTATGCCGATGCCGTGCGTTTCGTACTGGGCGAAGAGCGCGATGGCCTGCTGCACATTCTGTTTGTCTGCGAACGTGCGTATCTGCCGGCCAGCCACGGCGAGTTGCTATATGAAAAAGAGCGCGGCGTCTGGATCCAGCGCCACAAACAGCCCTGCATACAGCGCATGGCAGAGTGCTATTTGCAGGCGCAGTTGGCACGGCGAGCGGGACGGGGTTCGGAATAGCGGTCCTTTGACTCCGGCAGCCAACTGGGACTGCCTCCGCTCAAGATGACATTCGTTTATGTGCATTATGTGTTCTCGAAACTTGAGACTTTAAACTCGAAACTGACTCCATGGAACACCAAGACGGCAATCTCGCCCCTAAGCCGGTAAGCGAGTCGAAGTCGGAGATGATCGAACTTGTTTTGCCGAACGACACCAACCCTTTGGGCGCGCTGCTCGGCGGCCGGCTGATGCACTGGATTGACTTGGCGGGAGCGCTGGCGGCGCACCGGCACTCGCATTCCTACGCGGTCACAGCTTCCATGGACCACATCGATTTCCTCGTGCCGGTACATGTGGGCGACATGGTCATTTTGCAATCGGCCGTCAACCGCGTGTTTCATACCTCGATGGAGGTCGGGGTGAAGGTGCTGGTGGAGAACTACATTTCGGGCACGCGGCAGAAGATCGCGACCGCTTATCTGACGTTTGTCGCCGTCGACCGGCATGGCAGGAAATTGCAGGTTGCGCCCGTGGTTCCCGAGACGGAGGACGAGAAGCGGCGCTATGAAGGCGCGTTACGCCGTCGCGCAGCTTCCAGGGCCGAACGCGAACGCCGCATCGCGGCCCGCAGCAATAACGTGAAGCCTTAGCGAGGATCCCAGATCGCACGCTTTTACGCGGTGCACACAAACCCCACATGTGTAAAGGGCAGAGGCCACACCAAAAAGAAGATTTCATCCGAGCCCCAGGCGAGATCCTGCTGCTTGCCCGAATCGCGAACATGTGGTTGCTGATACGGGCAGCGGAATCCCTCACTTCCGCTCGCGATGACAATCTAGTCCGGGCGGCTATCGCCCTCCCGAAGGTCTTTCTTCCCGGCCAGCCGGTAGGTGATTCCGTTCCACTCGTATCGGTATAACGCGAAGTCGGCGCCCTGAGGCGTTGAATGGGGAACGCGCACCATGATTGCCCCGTTTTCCGCGTACGCCTTGGCGCTTGCATCGTCCGTGTCGCAGAAACCGCCGCTCTCGGGCGGCGGCTGCAGCGACGAGATCTTCTCAAACTTACTTTCGGAAAACTGGCGGAAGACGGTGATGGTGAGACAGTTTTTCTCGCCCGCGTAGGTGACCAGCAACACGTCATGACGATCGGCGAGACCCTCAAGGTCGAGATCGGCGATGCGCGAGTCGTCGTCGTTCTCGTTGGGAATGCTCGAGGCGCTGCGCCACATTTTGTGAATGGTATTGGGATCGAGGCCGGTCGTCTTCGCCCACTTTTCTTCGTCTTTCTTGTGGACCTGCTTCCAATTCTGGGCAAGCGTCAGCGATGACGACAAGACCAGGCAGACGAGAATCAGGCGCAGACGCATGGGAACATGATGCCGGAGAGCAGGCGCCCGCACAACTCTCGCGTGTGCCGCTACTCCACCGTGACCGACTTCGCCAAATTCCTCGGCTGGTCGACGTCGCAGCCGCGGCGCACGGCGATGTGGTAGGCCAGCAACTGGCAGGGAACCACTTCGAGAATCGGCGAGAGCAATTCCGGCGCATCCGGAACGTAGAGCACGTGGTCGGCGGCCTCGCGAATTTCCTCGTCGCCTTCGGTAGCGATCGCAATCACCGTGCCCGAGCGAGCTTTCACTTCCTTCAGGTTCGACAGTGTCTTTTCGTAACGCAGCACGGAATCAGGATCGTTCAGATCACGCGTGGCGAGGATCACCACCGGCAGGTCTTCGTCGATCAGGGCATTGGGGCCGTGCTTCATCTCGCCCGCAGGATAGCCCTCGGCGTGAATGTAGGAGATTTCCTTCAGCTTGAGCGCGCCCTCCAGCGCGATGGGATAGTGAATACCGCGTCCCAAAAACAGGAAATCGTGCGCGCGATGATACTGCTTGGCGAGATCTTCGGTTTCTTCGTCGCGCGCGAGCAGCGCTTCCAGCTTGGCGGGCATCCGCGTCAGCTCTTGCAGCCGCTTCTTCGATTGTTCGGCATCGACGGTACCGCGTACCTGCGCGAGATAGACCGCGAACAGGAACAGCGCCGTCAATTGCGCGGTGAATGCTTTCGTCGAGGCGACGCCGATCTCCGGCCCCGCGTGCGTATAGATGGTGCCGTTGGACTCGCGTGCGATCATGGAGCCGACGACATTACAGATGCCCAAAGTCTTCGCACCTTTGGCGCGCGACTCGCGCATGGCCGCAATCGTGTCGGCGGTTTCGCCCGATTGCGTGATGAGAATGCACAGGTCGTTCGGCCCAGTCAGCGGATCGCGATAGCGGAATTCGCTGGCGTAATCGACCTCGACCGGAAGCTTGGCCAGGCGCTCGATCATGAACTTGCCAGCCAGCGCGGCATGCCAGCTCGTGCCGCAGGCGGCGATGTACACCTTCTCCAGTTTGCGGAAGTCGTCCTCGGTGATGTCCATCTCGTCGAGGAAGACCTTGCCGGTATCGAGCGAGATGCGGCCCAGCGTGGTATCGCGGACGGCGCGCGGCTGCTCGTAAATTTCCTTCAGCATGAAATGCTTGAAGCCGCCTTTTTCCGCCATGATCGGGTCCCAGGTGATGTGCTGCACCTGGCGCGTAATGGGCCGGCCATCGAAGTCGCTTAGTTGCACACCGGTGGGCGTCAGGACGGCGAGGTCGCCATCAGCGAGGAAGAACAGGTCGCGTGTGTGATAGAGGATGGCGGGCACATCGCTGGCGACGAAGTATTCGTCCTTGCCTAAACCGATGACGGCCGGCGGGCCGTTGCGCGCGGCGACGATCTTGTTCGGCTCGTCCGAGGAAATCACAGCGATGGCAAAAACGCCGGTCAGCAATTGCACGGTTTTGCGGACGGCCTCTTCCAGCGAGACATGATGGCCGTTGCCGCCGGGATTCATGTTCTTCTCGACCAGGTGCGCGATGACCTCGGTGTCGGTCTCGGTGCGGAACTTGTGGCCCTCTTCGATCAGCTTCTTCTTCAGGCTGAGATAGTTCTCGACGATGCCGTTGTGCACGACGACGATCTTGCCGCTGCAGTCGCGATGCGGATGGGCGTTTTCTTCGGTGGGACGTCCGTGCGTGGCCCAGCGGGTGTGGCCGATACCATAGGTGCCGTCGAGCGGCTTCAGGCGGATGACCTCTTCCAGGTTGCGCAGCTTGCCCTCGGCGCGGCGCACCTGCAGGCCGTCGCCATTGCCGGCCACCGCAATGCCCGCGGAATCATAGCCGCGATATTCCAGCCGCCGCAGCCCGTCAATGATGACCGGCACAACCCGTTTCTGTCCTACGTACCCGACAATCCCGCACATAAGTTAATCCTTGCCTCTTTCCAGGTCGTCGGTGGAAGCGCCGGGCTTCAGCCCGGGGGATCGCAAGCGGCGAAGAAGCGGCTTTAGCCGCGGAACCGGGGCTGAAGCCCAGCTTTCATTGCTCGCTTTAGGCACGGCTGGAGCCGTGCCCTTCCACCTGCTCGAAGTTAATTTTTCCGCCGTCCTCATCGGCCCGAAAGCTCCCAACTGTTGAACTCTTTGAGCAACGTAATTTCGACTTTCTCAATCCGCTCCAGCAACTCCTCCCGCTGCCTTCCCATGTGTTCGAGCCGCCGGTCAATGATCTGGCCACGCTGGCGGTCCAGCGCGGCGTTGAGTTCCGATACGGTGACAAACTTGTCCTCAGGCATAATCGCTCTGTCCTCCGACGGGTTGCGTCATCGCCGACGAGGAGGCCGATAAAGGGAAGCGCGCGTTCATTGTAATCGTTGGCGATTGGATGTTACAGCGCGAGTCGCTGATGCGGAACGGCGGCCCAGCGTACTCATTCCAAAAGCAGGAATGGTTGGCACGCCTGGCCATTCGCCCTTGAAAGCCCGATAGCCGCCTGGATTTGGAAGCCGTAGCTGATTCGATGTTGCAGCGGAACGTTCGGTCGCGGTCCGGTCTCGGAGGTCGGCCATCGCCCGCTGCAGCGCGGCCATGATGATCTTCGCCTGCCGCAGGTTCAGCCTCCCTTGCCAAATGCCCTGGAGGAAGCGCGAGAGCGCGACCTGAAGCTCCAAAGCTTCGCCGGTCAATTTGCAGCGTTGCCAGGGAACATCCTGATGCGCTGCGTTTGAGCCCGTGAGCTGAGCTTGCGCTGAGCGTATCGAAGGAATTCGCTCTGAACCGGAATAATGGGCGTCTTTGCGGTTGGGCCACAGGTTTAACGAGGGAATGGCGCGATGCGCGCCGGCATGGAAGTAGCAGTAATCCTGCCCGCGCATGGCCGGCGAGCCACAACGTCCTCCTCCGCCGAGCTTAATGTGTTGACAAATCGCCAAATCCATACCCCTCCCCCCCGGCAAAATCAAATAATAACGTAGTTGACACAGGACAAAATGATTCGCCTAGATTCGCAAGACGACCCCGAAACCATTAGAAATCTGGAGGTTATGCTCCCCGACGGGCGCGTCGCATTGTTTTTCCGAGATTGTAACTGGATGTCGCCCGGGGAGCTTAGCGCATCAAGGGTTCACTGGGAGCAACTTGCCCACCAGATTGAAGAAATCGGTCTTTTACTTGGTTACACAGGCTCCAAACCTCCTGCCGAAATGATGGTTTGAGCATCTCCTTTGGGCGGCGGAAGTTCCTGCATTAGGCGTATGACCTCGTTAGCTTGTTTTACCAGAGGATCCATTTTTGTCTCCTTGCGGGTAGAATCATCTCATGCCAAGCAAGCGCACATACCTTGTCCGGAAGATGGACGACGCCAAAGAGCCGCTTGATGTGAAGGTGGATGCGGAGAAGTTCGATGCCCTGCTGGAGAAGCTAACCCGCAGCGCGCCCAAGACCAACGTGGATGTACTGGCTTCGCGGCCCAAGAAAGCCGACAAGCTGGATTAGGTATGAACCCAGAAGCAGTGCTCACCGGCGAAGCCGCTTGTGTGGCAGTATTGGTACGCTATCGTCCGACCTTCGCTGTCCCTCTTTGTCTGTCCGGTTAAGTAGGCGGGGACGTTGTGTACCGGGCAGGTCACCATTGGCAGTTGGGCTGTTGCCGCCGAGCCAAGTAGTAGAAGCCCGATTACAACAATCTTTCTCGACATTCGAAAAGCGGCGATCATTTTGATTCCTCTTTTTGAAGACTAAGGACAGGCGGTCTGGGCGAGGGCTTTCGTTCAGAACTACCTCACCGTTTAGCGCGGACATACGTCTGTCGGCCTAGCCGCCTGTCTTTGAGAATTATCGAGCTAGAAAATCTCTCGTGTCAGCCTTTTGTACGTCAAAGGCTTACCTTTAGTAACATTCGCCAGTAGTTCCCCGAACATCTCCTTCTGCTGCAAACGACGGTCGTAGCGCCAGCAGAACTCGTTCAGGTAGGCTTCGATGTGGTCTTGCTCTAAGCGGTGGAATGATCCCACGAGGGCGCGCTTTAGCAGGCTGAATGCGCCGTCGATTGTCCGGGTCGCCCGTACCGTTCCCCTCCCCGCCAATTCTTCCTTATGAACGCCGACGGTATGCTTCTCCGGTGGGATGATCTGGGTATAGGCGACGGCGGCATCCGTCGCGACTTGGGCGTTGGGACTGACGTGGGCTTGAATCGCCGGGCGTAGGGTTTCGGTCTTGGTGTTGGGCACGGCCACCAGTTTGATGCGCCCGTTGCGCTCTACCATGCCGAGCACCTTGATCTTGGCTTCCCGCGCCGCCGACAAGCCCTTGCCCCGCTTCTTGCCGCCAAGGAAGGCTTCGTCGATCTCGACAACCTGCCCTTCGCTGCCGAGTGGCTTAGGGTTTGTCTCTTGCATCGCCTCCCGTATGCGGTGATTCAGGTACCACGCGGTCTTGTGCTGGACGCCCAGATGCCGCGAGAGTTGCATGGCGGAAAGACCCTTCTTGGCTTCGCAGATCAGGGCGATGGCCATGAACCACTTCCGCAGGGGCAGGTGCGAATCGTGGAACAGGGTGCCGCTGGTTGCCGTAAACTGCCAGCCGCACTCAAGGCACTCTAGGACGCGGCGAACTTTGCCCGTCTTGCCCAAGCTCCTGATCCGCGATATACGGTC
>Ga0335078_10007909_pt1 | contig 15787 bp, 10 predicted proteins | sample Lox_Sample_32_FD_206711 | JGI IMG/M metagenome (GOLD analysis project Ga0335078, IMG submission 206711) | Soil microbial communities from Loxahatchee National Wildlife Refuge, Florida, United States - Lox_Sample_3.2 | ecosystem: Environmental > Terrestrial > Soil > Wetlands | place: USA... | reverse complement strand
CCTCGCCGTTGAGCTGACCGATCAGCCGCGTGATTGCACGCGTGCCGAAGCCTTGCTTGGTCGGGGGCACAACGCGCGGGCCGCCCGTTTCGGTCCAACGCAGGTGCAGTTTCTGGCCGGGCTGCGTGAACCACTCGACTTTAACCCGCCCGGCGGAAGTGGAAAATGCACCGTATTTGACCGCATTGGTCGCGAGTTCGTGGAGCGCCATTGCCATTGCCTGTGCCAGATCCGGTTTCAACAACAGGCTTGGACCTTCGATTTGTGCAGGAGACTCGCCGTCGCGGCTGTACGGCGAAAGTTCCTTCAGCGCCAGCTCACGCAAATCCGCGCCGGCCCATCGCGTTTGCGCAAGCATGCTCTGAGCATTTGCAAGCGCCTGTAGCCGCCCCTGGATTGCCTCTTTGAGTTCGGCCGCCGTCTCGGCGTGCGTGAGGTGAACGGTCGCTTGCGCGACCGCCAACAAGTTATTGGTTCGGTGGTCAGCCTCGCGCGCAAGTAAGGCGATCTGTTCCTCACGGCGCTTTTGATCGGTGATATCGCGCGCTATCTTCGAAGCGCCGATAATCCTTCCTGCTTCGTCGCTCACCGGCGACACGGTCAATGAAATATCGACGAGACTGCCATCCTTGCGCCGGCGTTTGGTCTCGAAATGCTCGATCCGCTCACCGCGCCTGATGCGGTCTAAAATGTCGACCTCTTCGTCCAGACGTTCAGGCGGGATGAGAATCGTGATCGGCTTGCCGATAACCTCGGCTTCGGTGTAGCCGAACAGGCGTTCTGCAGACTTGTTCCATGAAGCGATCAAACCACTAAGATCTTTGCTGATGATGGCGTCGTCGCTCGATTCAACGATGGCGACCAAATGACGGCTGACGCGTTCAGCACGCTGGTGCTCGCTCATGTCAACCAGTACGTTCACCGCGCCAATGAGGATACCGGCTTCATCGTGGAAGGGCGTCGGAAACGCCATGAATGGCACCCGCGTACCGTCGGGCCGCTCGGCGACCGCCTCAGATCCTCGGTTCGGCTTGCCTTCCTTCAACGCTATCGCCATCGGGCATTGGTCATGCGGCAGCGGTGTTCCGTCCGGCCTGAATAGCCGCCACGAGCCGCACCATTGATCGCTGTGAAGCTTAGGCCGCCATCCCCACAGCGCCGCCGCGGCTTCGTTGAAATAGACAATCCTCCCAGCCGCGTCGGTCACGTAGAGCGCAGCGGGTAACGCGTCGAGCAACCGGTTAGGCTGCATGAGGTCGTTCGCCGACTGTGAATTGGCAAGTTGCGAACGCACAAGCGTCGGCCAGACGTCTACCATGAGCTCGGCCACGTCCGCTTCGATCTGCGACATTTAAGGCCCCGCGGCTGATAAACCCCTGCAAAGGCAACTACGGAGGCCCCGTTCGGTTCCCCTGCCAGCGGTGAATCTCCACCAAAGAGAGCAGCGCGCGCGCTTTGGGAACGCGGCATATCACTAACGCGTTTAAGCATATAGCACCGGACCCGGTGCAAAGGTGAATGAGCCAATTCAACCGGACCTTGCGGTCCTGTCGGGGGTAGAGGAACAAAGTGGGCTACATCCATGCCAGCCGTGAAGCTCGCGAGCCACTGAGCATCAGGGACCCTCAACCGGTCGATAGCATCCAAAATATCTGGCAGTCGATAGGCCTTGCCGCGACGATCGGCATCTTCGCCCTCATGTTCGGCGTTTTCCTCTACGTCGGCCGCGCCATTCTCATGCCGGTACTCGCTGCCGCAATTGTGGCCATGACGTTCGCACCGTTGGTGCGGCGTGGCGCTCGCCACGGCGTATCACCATGGATTACCGCGCTTCTGATTGTCCTTGTTGCGCTCGGCGCGGTGGGAATCGCGGCCACCGCCATGGCCGGCCCGGTCAGCGAATGGATCTCTCGGGCGCCGGAGATCGGCGCGACGATCAGGGAACGGCTCTCGGTTCTCGACCGGCCGCTCGCCTCGCTCCGCGAACTCGAGGGTACGCTTTTTGGCGGTAATTCAGTTACGGTAAATTCTTCCTCTTCCAACATCGTCTTGCCGGTTGTCGCTTTTCTTACCCCCGCGGCCGCGGAGCTGTTGCTGTTCTTTGCGGCGATGCTGTTCTTTCTCATCGGTCAGGGCACCTTGCGTGCAAATCTCGTCGCGATGTTTCCGAACCGCGACGCCAAACTGCGATTTCTGAAGATCGCCAACGATATCGAACATAATCTCGCCGGCTATCTGACTGTCGTCACGATCATAAATTTAGCGGTGGGAGTGATCGTAGCCGCCGGCGCCTGGCTGCTTGGACTTCCAAGCCCAATGACCTTCGGCGTGCTGGCAGCTGTCCTTAACTATGTGCCCTATGTGGGCCCAGCCGTCACGGTGGCAGCCTTGTTTGGTGTGGGCCTCGTTACATTCCCTTCGCTCAGCCAGGCATTGATCGCCCCACTCGCTTTCGTAATTCTCACGACCACGGAAGGACACTTCATTACGCCGACGATCATTGGCCGCCGTCTCACGCTTAATCCTCTCCTGATCTTGCTGGCGCTTGCGTTCTGGACGTGGATGTGGGGACCGGTTGGCGCTCTGCTGGCGGCCCCATTTTCAATCATCGGACTCGTCGTGTTCAATCATTTGTTTCCGGCCGATGACGGCAAGCTGCCTGATTGAAAAAGCACTCGTCTGACCCTTCGACAAGCATCAACTCGGCATTAGACAAGGGCAGAAGCAATTGTGCCGCTGTTGGGCGACCGGTCAGAAGCAGCCACTCTTACCCGCGGCATCACCTCTTCCATCAGCATCCGCATTGAGCGGCGGACCAGGGCGTCCGGCATCAATCCGAAATTATGCAAACTCATAACGTGGTCGACGCCCATTTCAGCCAACCGGCTCATTTTTTCGGCAACGGTTTCTACCGACCCGAATAGTGCAAGTCCGCTCCGAATGACATCGTCGTAGACGGCTCGCTTGGCGTAGAGCCGGGTGGCGACATAAAGGTCGAAAGCGTCGGCGGCATTCCGGCGCGCCTCCGCATCTGATGTCGCGACGTGGGTGTGCAAAAGAACGCTGTTCGCCTCGGACAAGTCGCCCGGAAGGCCCGCCTCGCGGCGGCCGCGATGAAATTCACTCACCAATCCGCCGATTTCTTCGAAACTGTCGAGGGTGGCATAGGGTACGCTCATCATACGGCGCCCTTGGCGGCCAATGTGATATGCCCCTTCCCTGCGCAACGTAGCGACGTGGATCGGCACTTCCTTCTGGATCGGAAGAATGTTGAGTCTGATGCCATCCAGCGAGGCAAAGCGTCCAACATGCGTCACCCGTTCGCCTCTTAAAAGACGTTCGAGCAAATCGAGATTTTCTTCGAACCGTTCACGCTTTTCAGCCGCGTCGATGCCGAACCCGGCAAATTCATGCTTTAGGTAGCCGGAACCTACCCCGAGCTCCAGCCGCCCGTTCGAGAGCACGTCCAGCATCGCATAGTCCTCGGCCACCAGCGCCGGGTTGCGAAACGGCAGGACAGAAATCGAGGTGCCAAGTCGCAGCTGTTTGGTGCGCTGCGCGAGGCTTGCCAAAAGCACCGCCGGATTTGGAACCGCGCCGTATTGATGGAAATGATGCTCGGCCAAAAACAAGGCGTGATAGCCGAGTTCATCCGCAAAAATGCCTTGTCCGAGCACTTCGGCGTAGAGCGCCGGCACCGTGCGCTCCCGGTCGGGATAATGATCCGATATCGACGCAGCTGACAGCAGCATCGCCGTCTCCATCTAAGCGAGGCAAGAAGGTCATTAGCCGATTACCTCGTCACCGACCAGCCGGCGAAGGAACATTCACCGACACAGCGCCGGGCGAAGGCGTGTTACTCAGCGTCCGAACGGCAGAAATTGAGCACACTCCGCCGTGTGGTGATGCCAACGCACCGAAGAGTCGATGCGGTCCCGCTGCACGCGCAGGGCGTGCGTAAAACGCACCCGTTCCTTAATTTCGCAAATCCCCAGTTTCCCATTCGCGGCGGGCTGATCGTATGATGCGGGACGTCGACTGGAAGCAGGTCATATTCATCGCGGCCGGGGTCTCCAGCGCTCATGTCGATACGTCTGAGGGTCCTGAATTCCGATGACTGAACCGCGCAGATACATGGTCGCAACCGACGTCGGCGGCACTTGCACCGACACTATCGTGTTTGCTGCAGGAGAGCCTGCGCATCTCGGCAAGACGATCTCGACGCCGCCCGATTTCTCCATCGGCGTCATCGATTCTATCCGCTCGGCCGCCGACGCGATGGGCATTCCGTTGGCGGAATTGTTGGCGCAGACTTCACTGTTCATGCACGGCTCGACCGTGGTCGACAACGTCATCCTGACGCGCGATGGAGCGCGAACCGGTCTGATCACCACGCGCGGCTTCGAGGATACTGTATTGATGACGCGCGGCGCCTATGGCCGCTGGGGCGGCCTCACCGAGGACCGCATCAAGCATCCGGTCAAGACCGAGCGGGCGCCGGCACTGGTCGCACCGGACTGCATCGTCGGCGTGCCAGAACGCACGGATTATAAGGGCGCGATTCTTCAGGAGCTTGATGAGGCGGCGGCCGAAGCGGCCATCCGTTTCTTGATCGATGACAAGGGCGTCGAGGCGATTGCAGTCTCGTTCCTGTGGTCGTTCTACAACGCCGACAACGAGCGCAAGATCAAAAAACTGGTCGAGCGTCTCGCGCCCGGTGTCTACTGCACGCTGTCGAGCGAGATTGCGCCGCTGCCCGGTGAATACGAGCGCTCGTCCACCACCGTGATCAACGCCTACGCCGGCCACATCACCAAAAATTATTTGAACAATCTTCAAGGCCTGCTGGCGAAGGCCGGCTACGGCGGCCCGGTCATGGTGATGCAGGGCTATGGCGGGCTGCTTCCAGCCCAGGAAGCCGCAGAACGCTCGATCGGCATGCTCGAATGCGGCCCCGCCGCCGGCGTGATCGGCAGCCGCGTGCTCGGCCAATTGCTCAATCAACCCGATGTCATTGCCACGGACATGGGCGGCACGACCTTCAAGGTTGCCGTCATTCAAAACGGCGAAATCGAATACGCTCGCGAGCCGATGGTCGATCGCTTTCACTATAGCCAGCCGAAAATCGAGGTGGTTTCGATCGGCTCGGGCGGCGGCTCGATCGTTTGGCTCGAGCCGGGCACCAATACGCCGCGCGTCGGTCCGCGTTCGGCAGGCGCACGGCCGGGTCCAATCTGCTACGGCCTCGGCGGTACCGAGCCGACCCTGACCGATGTCTTTATGCTGATCGGCTACATGGATCCGAACACCTTCCTCGGCGGCACGATGCGGCTCGACCCGGCGAGGGCGCGGCAAATCTTCGCTGAGAAGATCGCGCAGCCACTCGGGATGGATGTCGAAGAGGCAGCGTTCGGAATCTATCGGGTTGCAACGGCGCAGATCAGCGATCTCATCCACGAAATCACCGTCGAGCGCGGCCTCGATCCACGCGATTTCGTACTGCATGCCTTCGGCGGCTCCTGTGGCATTATTGCCGGCATGTTCGGCGCCGAGCTGAAAGTAAAGCGGATGGTGATCCCGTACACAGCCTCGGTGAATTGTGCGTTCGGACTGGTATCGGCCGACATCGTCCACGAATATTCACAGACCACTTTGCTGCCCGTGCCGTCCCCGCCGCAGGCGATCAATGACATCTACAAACCGATGATCGAACGCGCGCGTCGCCAGCTGAAAGACGAGGGGTTTACCGACGCTGCAATTCGGCTCGAATGGTCGATCGATCTTCGTTACTCCCGTCAGGTCCACGAAGTGACGACGATAGTGCGCAGCCCTACCCCGCTCAACGATGCCGGCCTCCACCAGCTCGTCGCCGATTTCGAGGCGCAGTACGAACGCAAATACGGCAAGGGCTCGGCGTTCCGCGAAGCCGGAATCGAAATGACCATGTTTCGGCTGACCGCGCGCGGCCTGATCGATCGCCCGCGGCTGGAGCCGCTGCCGCTGGCGGGCAAAGAGTCAACACCGGCAAAGACCGGACGCCGCCCCATTTTCGTCGAGGCCAAAAACGGCATGGCGGAGGCCGACATCTACGACTTCGAGAAACTTAAGCCCGGCAACGTGGTCACCGGACCCGCAGTGATCCATACTCCGATCACCACCATCGTGTTGCAGGCAAACCAGCGCGGCACCATGGACGGTTACCGCAATGTGCTGGTCGATTTCGGAGCGTAAGGCGCGCGCAAGCAAAAGGACAAGCGATGGACCCGATCACGTTCTCCATTATCCGCCACCGCCTCTTTCGCGTTGTCGAGGAAGCGGTGATCACGCTCAAGCACGTCTCGGGCAGCGCCATCACCAATGAAGGCCACGACCTGATGGTTTCGCTCTATCAGGCCGACGGCTCGCTGTTGATGGGCGGCGTGGGTTTCCTGCATCACCTGACCAGCGCGGCCGAGGCGTGCAAGGCGATCATCCGCAGATTCGGCGGCCAGATCGCCGAAGGCGACATGTTCCTGCTCAATGACCCCTATACGGCGGCGCTGCACACGTCCGACATTTATCTGGTCTCGCCGATTCACCACGGCGGCAAGCTGGTGGCCTGGAGCGCGTGCTTCGTTCACGTGTCGGATATCGGCGCCATGAATCCTGGAGGATTCGCGCCGGACGCGCAGGACATCTTCACCGAAGGCTTCTCGTCGCCCGGCATCAAGATCATCGACCGCGGCGAACTGCAGCAGGACCTGTGGGACACGATCCTTAACATGGTGCGCAGCCCGGAAATGGTCGCACTCGATCTGCGCTCGATGATCGCCTGCAACAACGTTGCCAGAGAACGGATGCTGGCGCTGATCGACAAATACGGCACCAAAACCGTTGACGAGGCCTGCGCCGCGCTGATCGATCAGTCCGAGGTCAAGCTTCGCGAACGGCTTCGCGAGCTGCCGAACGGCCATTGGCAATCGCGCCAATATCTCGAGGTCAAAGGCGAGATCTACAAAGTCCTGCTGACCATGACCAAGCACGACGACACGCTCACCTTCGACTTCACCGGCTCCTCGCCGCAATCGAAGTACAGCGTGAATTGTTCCAAATGGGCGTCGCTCGGCGGCCTGTTTGCACCGCTGTTTCCCCTCCTTTGCTACGACATTGTCTGGAACGAAGGCGCTATCCGCCCGATCGAAATGATTGCGCCTGAAGGCACCATCGTGAACTGCACCCGCCCGGCCCCGGTATCGGTGGCGACGGTCGGCGCGATCCAGTCGGTCAATAATGCGGCCTGTTCGGCCATCGGCAAGATGCTTGCCGCAAGCGACAAGTACGCCGACGAAGCCACGGCCGTCTGGCACGCCAATCATTTCGCGATCTTCATGTTCGGCAACAATCAGCGCGGCCGGCTGGCAATCGGCATCCTCACCGAAACCTTCGCCGGCGCCGGGGGCGCCAGAACATTTGGCGACGGCGTCGACATCGGCGGCGAGATTCCAAATCCGATCTCGCGTATGGCCAACGTCGAGACCATCGAGGCGCAATTCCCGATCCGCTATCTGTTTCGCCGCAAGCTCACCGATTCCGGCGGTCCCGGCAAATTTCGCGGCGGCGCCGGCGGCGAGATGGCGATCGTCGCGCACGACGCGCCCGATGGCGGCATTCATTATGTGCTGTCCGGCAAGGGTCCACGCTTTCCGCAAAGCGACGGGCTGTGCGGCGGCTATCCGGGCAGCGTCAACGATTATGTCTGGGTGCATGCACCGCAGGACGGTCACAATACCGACCGCTTTGCTCAAACACTCAATGCGATCCCCGGCGAAGACGAGCCGATTTCGTGGGGCGTGTTTCCCTTAATGGGCGATGATGCGCTCTATGTTCGCTGGAACGGCGGCGGCGGCATCGGTGACCCGCTAGACCGAGCATCGGAAAAGGTGATGGCCGATGTCACGACGGGACACATTTCGAAAGCGGCGGCATCCGAGGTCTACGGCGTGGTGGAATCAGCCGGGACAATTGACCAGAGTGCGACCGACGCCAAGCGTAGCGAACTGCGACGGGCGCGGCTCGTTGCCGGACCGGTACAATGAAGCAGCGCATTTCAGAAACGCTGTTCGTCGAGGGCGGCAAGATTCGCTGCGCGTCGTGCGCGCACCCGTTGGCGCCCGCCGGCACCGGCTGGAAACAGGCCGCGGCGCTTTCGACTGTTCCAGTCGCCGCGTTGCCCGGCACCGGCAGCAACGTCGAGCCGCGCGTCGTATTGCGGCGCTTCGCCTGCCCGCAATGTGGAAATTTGCTGGATACCGAGACGGCGCTGCCGGAGGATCCTTTCCTTGAGGACGTGGTTGCGGTCTAGAAGATCAAGTCCACCGACAACGACGTTTGGGTTTTGCCTCAACGAAGCCAAGCCGGAAGAATCACATGAATTAGGTGGTGGGCCCGGGAGGACGGAAACCTTAGATCAAAAAATATGAAAGAAGTTCCCATTTCCTCGCCGCCTGAAGACGCCTGCTATCGCAATCCGATGAGGGAACGCCGGGTTTCTAAGTATCTTTTGCTAAACCGGCATGGCGGTACGCCGCTGCGAGATCAATCTTGTTGAAGCCTGCAAAGTTGCGGATCAGAAGAGCGTGCACACCCCAATTATAAAGCTGAACAACATTGCGATTGAGGACGGCAGAAAGTTCGTCCGGTGCAAGACCGAACCGCTCGGCGACCGCCTGCGGTCGTGTTTCAAGTTCCGCTCGCAGGTTTGCGTCTTTATCAAAGCGCGCCAACACGCGCTCCAGCGCGCGGCGACGTTTCACGGCGTGAACTCCACCAGACCGATGCCGGTTTTCCAGCTGCGCACCGGCTCGTAGGCGAGCTGGGTTCGGCGCTGCGGACGGGCAGCTTCGGAGGCAATGATCCAGTTGCGAATTTCCGCGGCACCGTTGCCGGCCTCTTCAATGACCCAATCGGAATCAAGCGCAACTAAGCCAGACACGTCGCCGACCACGAAGCGATTGAGAAAATCGTGATCGAAGTTCTCGTTGATGTCGCCGGTGCGCGGCACGCCGATCCAATGGCTCAGCCCGCCGGTGCCCAGAACCGCCACACGGTCAGCGGCGTTTTGCGAGCGTAGGACGCTGCCCAGCGCCTGACCGAAGGCCCGGCACCGGGCATGGCTCGGCAGCGGCGCCGTTGTGCAGTTCACGTAAATAGGCACCACCGGCAGGTCAGTCGCGCCCAAAACAAATCCCAGTGGCGTCGCGAAGGCATGATCGACGCGCATTTCGTCAACGCGCAGCACATCGAAATCCGCCACAACCAAACCCTCTATGAGTTCGATGCTGAGATCGTCATGACCGCGAAAGCGCCGGTCCGGCGAACTTGCTTCGCCCCAGCTCTGAAATGAATCTCCGGTCCCAATGGCGAATGTCGGCACGGCATCATAGTTGAACGTCATAAAGTGATCTGTTCCGACCACGACCAGCGCATCGGGTCGCGCCGCGTGCAGGGTCCCCTGCAGGTGTTTGAAAGCCGCAAAGACGCGTTCGGCTTGGGCCGGATCGGTGCCGGGCGGCAGCCGATTCATTGCCGCGGTGTGTGCCGTGCACGCACCCCAAACGATCGTTGCCATTTTTCACCTCCATCGGCGCCTGAGCGGCGGCTCTGCTGACGAGCTCTCAGAGACTCTGCACTTTCCGCTCTTGCGCGAAAGCACAATAAACGCAAAAGACCCGAAGCGAAGCGCCAGAGCAAAAGTCGTTTCTCCCCACGTCTCTTATTAGCAACAACATTACGGCGCAAAAAAGCAAATGTATAGTCATATAATGATTTAAGTTGACAGCCTTGCCGGCTCCGCTAGTGTCAATGGCCTAGGGAGGAGACCACGAGCGGCCGCGAGCAATCCGCCGCTCAAGACCGTTGCGCGCTGCGCGCACTTTGCCGAGAGCTCAGATCTGGAGGGGCCGCAAAGGTCCATGGGATATTTCATCGGTACCGATATCGGCGGCACTTTCACCGATCTGGTGATGTTGTCGGAGACGGGCGAGGTAACAATCGTCAAGTCGCCGACGACGCCGAGCAATCGCACGCGGGGAGTGCTGAATGCATTGGATGCCGCTGCCGAACGGCAGCGCATCGACACGAAAGCGCTCATCAAGCAGCTTGAGTATTTCGCACACGGCACTACCGCCGCGACCAACGCCTTTATTGAGCGCAAAGGCGCCAGGACCGGCCTGCTGATCACGCGCGGATTTGCCGATACGCTTCGCCTCGAGCGCTGCATGGCGAGCTGGGCCGGCCTTGCCGACCACGAAATCGCACACTTCTCGAAACGAACGATCCCGACGCCAATCATACCGCTCGATCTCGTTGAGGAAATCGAGGAAAGGATCGATGAGCGCGGCCTGATCATTGCGCCTCTGGCGGAAGCGGCGGCCCGCGACAGTATTCGCCGGCTCTCCGCCAAGGGCGTCGAGGCGATTGCCGTCACGCTGCTCTGGTCGTTCCGCAATCCCGCCCACGAACAGCGTCTCGCGGAACTCGTCCGCGAGGAAGCACCGAACACTTTCGTGACGATTTCTTCCGAGCTCGTTCCTGTTCTGGGCGAATACGAACGTGCCTCGACCACATCGATCAATTCGTATCTCGGCCCGGTAATTCACCGGTATATCAATGGGCTTGAAAAATCGATCCGCGAATACGGTTATGGCGGCCCGATCTCAATCATGGAGTCGGGCGGCGGGGTGTTGCCGGCCAGCGAGGCGGCGTATCAGGCGGCCAATTTGCTGACATCGGGGCCGGCTGGCGGCGTGCTCGCTTCACAGAAGCTCGGCGAGCGGCTCGGCTTCAAGAACATCATCACCAGCGACATGGGAGGAACGAGTTTCGACGTCGGCCTGATCGTCGACGGACAGCCCATTCTCGCAACGTCGCGCGAAGTCGGCCGCTTTCACGTAGCGCTGCCTGCGATCAAGGTGACTGCCATTGGCGCCGGCGGCGGCTCGATTGCCCGCGTGCGCGGCGGGCATCTCACGGTCGGTCCGGACAGCGCGGGCGCCGAGCCGGGGCCGGTTTGCTTCGGCCGCGGCGGAAGCGACCCCACGATAACGGACGCCGACGTCGTCCTCGGCATCATCGATCCTCACTACTTCTTGGGCGGCGAGATGAAGCTTGATGCGGCGCTCGCCGAAGCAGCGATCATGGAACGCATAGCAGAGCCGCTCGGCTACGATCTGCACGAAGCGGCCGCCGGCATTCGCGAAGTTGCCAATAACCAGATGGCGGACTTGCTGCGGCGGGTGACAACGCGCTCTGGCTACGACCCGCGCGGTTTCGCCATCTTCGCTTACGGCGGCGCGGGGCCGACCCACGCGCATCTTTATGGATCGATCGCTGGAATTTCCACTGTCGTCGTGCCGACGACCGCATCGGGGCATTCGGCGCTGGGCGCCGTAACGGCTGATCGTCACCGTTCATTTTCGCTCGCGTTTGGGCGTCACGCCCCTCCGCGGTTCAAGAAGGCGTCAGATCACGTCGACGTCGGGGGCATGAACGAAGGCTTCGCCAAGCTCGACCAGCTCTGCCGCGCGGCGCTCGGCGAGGAAGCGCGGATTGAGCACCTGGTGACGATGCGGTTCCGCTTTCAGGTTCATGAAATTCCGGTCGAAGCGCCGCGCCAACAATTGACACCGGCCGATCTCGACGCCCTGGTTGATCGTTTCGGGGAACGATACGAACAAATTTACGGCCAGAACACTGCTTTGCGCGGCACTGGTGTCGAGTTCAACGTCCTGCGTGCTGAGGCCGTAGCGGCAGTTCAGAAGCCCGTCCTTTCGCTGCTGCCGAAGCGGGATGTGGCGGCAAAGCCGCGATCGACCCGGAAGGTCTATTTCTACCGGCTCGGTTTCAAGCAAACACCGGTTTACCGCTCAGAGGATTTGGGAGCAGGAACGCTGCTGCACGGGCCGGTTATCGTCGAGCGGCCGGATACGACGATCCTCGTCGGCATCAATCAAAGCCTCGAGGTCGAGCCTTACGGCAATTTCGTCCTTCGCCTCACCGAGAGCGGCATCCAGTCTCATGTCTAATCGCCTGCCCTACGAGTCCATTCTGTATCCGCATAAGCGCGTGGCGGTCGACCCAATCACGTTCGAGGTCATCCATCATCGCCTCATTTCCATCGGCGAGGAGCAGGCGGCGACCTTGTCGGCGGTCTCCGGTTCGCCACTGGTGAACGACGCATCTGACTACAATACCGGGATTTTTGGCGCCCACGGCGAGATCATCACGCTTGGCAAGACGGTGTTATTTCATGCCGCTTCGGTCGCCGAGATGATCAAGCACATCATCGTCGACTGCCATCCCAATCCGGGCATCCGTCCAGGCGACATGTTTCTGGTCAACAACCCCTACAAAGGGGCCCTTCACCAAAACGATTTCGGCATCGCCGCGCCGGTATTTCACGAAGGCGCACTGATCGCCTGGATTGGCGTCTGCTGCCATCAACTCGACGTTGGCGGTCTGGGCGGCGCTGAAGTCACGGAAATCTACCAGGAAGGCATGCTGATTTCGCCATTGCGCATTGTCGAAAACGACGAACTGCGCAGCGATATCATGGCGACCATTCTGAACATGACGCGGCTGCCGCAAAACGTCGCGCTCGATTTCCGCGGCATGATCGCGGCCAACCGTGTCGCCGTCCGGCGCTTCGTCGATACCATCGACCAATATGGCGTCGACACTGTGCTTTCGGTCTTCGACGAGGCGATCGAGCTGTCGGAGACAACGGTGCGCAAGCGGCTGCGCGAATTGCCGGACGGCATCTATCGCTCGCAGAAATATCTCGACCACGATGGCACCGCGAACAAACTGTTCCGCGTTCACGTCGAGATGAAAAAACAAGGCGATCGCCTAAGCCTCGACTTCTCCAAATCCGCGGACCAGGTCGATCGTTTCATGAATTGCGCCGAGGGCGGTTTGCTCGCCGGCGTTCGCGCCGCACTGTTGCCGATCATCGCTTACGATCTGCCGTGGAACGAGGGCGTGTTCAGGCCCGTAGAGGTCGTGACGCGGCCCGGCTCGATGGTTTCAGCACGATTTCCTGCGCCGGTCAGTCAAGGCCCGCTCGGTGCCATGTGGCTCGTTGAGGCCGTCGTCATCGAGGCACTCTCGCTGCTGGTGTCCACCAGCGAGAAATACATCGTCGAGGCGCAAGCAGGCCCAAACGGCGGACCCGATGGCTTTTCCGTTTACGGCACCAACCAGCACGGCGAGCGCGCCACTGGCAGCAATCTCGACCAGATCTATGTCGGCGGCGGCGCCTATGTGGATCATGACGGTCTGTCGCCGCAGGGGCACCGGCACATTCCCGCCATTCGTCTGCAGAACGTCGAGCGCAATGAAGCGCATCTGCCGCTGCTTTACATCTACCGAAAATTCATTCCGGACACTGCCGGCCCTGGTCGCAATCGCGGCGGCATTTCGGTTGGCCACGCCTACGTGCTCAATCAAGTCAAGAGCATGCAGACGCGGTTTACCTGCCACTGCTATGAATCGCCTATCGCCACCGGAATGTTCGGCGGCTATCCCGCCGCATGCAACACGCGGCGAATGCTGAAGGACGCATCCGCGCGCGCGACCATCGAGGGCGGGCACATTCCCTACGACTCCGCCGCGATCGAGGGAAAGCTGCAAACCCTGCCCGCCAAGACCCGCGGCACAATCGAATTCAACGATCGCGATTATCACGAAGCCACACCGTCCGCCGGTGGCGGCTGGGGCGATCCCATCGAACGCGACCCGGCGCTGGTTATCGCAGACATCAGGGATCACGCGGTGTCGGCGGCGATGGCGCGCGAAATCTACGGCGTCGTGGCAAAGTCCGACGGCTTGCTCGACGAAGCGGCGACCGAGGCGCGGCGCGCCACAATCCGCAATGACCGCCTTGACTGGCCGCAACGGAAGAGCCTCGCCAATCCGCCGCGGCGCGACGCGCCGTTCCAGCTGATCTCGTTGTGGGGTGATCGCGCCAAGGTCGTGCGCATCGACGGTGCCGCATATCTCCGCTGCGACTGCGGCTGCGTCATGGCTCCGGCCTCCGAGAACTGGAAGCCATATGCCCGTCAGTCAACGACCACGGCCGCCGAGCTTGGACCCCGCATTGCCTTGCATACCGAACTCGAGGCGATCCGCTACGCCTGCCCCGAATGCGCGCGGCTGCATTGGGTGGAGATCAAGCTGAAGACCGAACCGCCGCTGTTCGATATCGAGTTCGCGGTCTAACGCAGGATCATCGACATGCCCGAGCATATTCTTCCGCTGCCGCCGAAATGGGAGAAGGACCTCGACTGCGGGTGGGTTGCGTTCAAAAGCGGCAACGATGACATTCGCGGCTATTTTGCCAAGCCGAAGGGCCGCACCGATCTCCCCGGCCTCGTGATGGCGCCGGAGAATCTCGGCGTCATCGAGCACCGGCAGGACGTTACGCGGCGGCTCGCCAAGGCCGGTTACGCAACACTTACGGTCGATCCGTATAGCCGCATCGGCGGTCAGTCGCCGCGCGATTTCAAGAGTCCGGAAGAACGCCGCCTGAAGGCCTTTCTGGCAACGCCCGACGAACAAGGCGTGCCTGACCTTCAGGCAGCGTGCGACTATCTTGCTGGTCTGCCGGAAGTTGATCGCACGCGGATTGGCGCGATCGGCTATTGCTCCGGCGGCGGCACGCTTTATGCGTGGATCTGCGGCCGCAGCCGCAATCTGAAAGCCGCAGTGGTTTTCTATGGCGCGCCGACAGTGCAGGCACAGGCGCGCGCCGACGGCAAAGCACTGGACCGGGTCGTCGATGCGCACAAGCTGCAATGTCCGCTGCTCGTCCATCACGGCGAGTCCGATCGAGCCGTCAAACTCGACGAAGCCAAGCGCATGGTTGAAGCGCTGAAGAAATCCGGCCAACCGGTCGAGTTTCACATCTTTCCCGGTGCCGACCACGCCTATCACGACGACAGCCATCCGAACTATCACGCCGCAGCGGCCGAGCTGAGCTGGCGGCGGACGCTGGAATTTCTGGGACGGCATCTTTCTTCACCGGCCAAGCCGCGCGCGGCGTGAAACGGTAACGAATCACAAGCCGGCCGAGACACTTGAAAGGAGAGACGACATGGCGAGCGACGGATTGCGATCACGCCGGGTGATGGTGAGTGGCGTCAACACGCACTACACCGAAGCTGGCGGGAATGGTCCAGTGATCGTCGCCTTGCATGGCGGCGGCGCGGGATCATCGGGCGAATCCGGAATGGGGCTCGTCATGCCACTTCTCGCGGCGGATTTTCGCGTGATCGCCCCGGACTCCATCGGCGGCTTTGGTGATACCGACCCGCACGCGCCGGCCCCGTACGGCTTGATCAACCGTGCGACCCAATTAGAGGCCTTCGCCGACACGTTGTGCCTCGACAAATTCACGCTGACGGGCAATTCGCAAGGCGCCTGGGCCGCGGTCCGCTACGCCATGCTGCATCCCGACCGGGTCGAGAAGCTGGTGCTGATCTCGTCATTGACGATCGCGCAAGGGCTCGGGATCGATCAGCCAAGAACGCCAGCGCTGGCAGCGTTGGAGGGTTACGACGGCACCCGCGACGGCATGCGAAAGCTCCTGGAAGCAGTGATCGCAGACAAATCGAAAATCTCTGATGCGCTGATCGATCGCCGGCAGAAATCAGCAACACGGCCGGGAGCGATGGAAGCCATGAAGGAGTTCGTCAAAAACACCGGCGCCGCCCGCAAAAATCCCGCGCTGGCACTGCAGTTCGATCTGCGC
>Ga0335078_10007908_pt1 | contig 15787 bp, 12 predicted proteins | sample Lox_Sample_32_FD_206711 | JGI IMG/M metagenome (GOLD analysis project Ga0335078, IMG submission 206711) | Soil microbial communities from Loxahatchee National Wildlife Refuge, Florida, United States - Lox_Sample_3.2 | ecosystem: Environmental > Terrestrial > Soil > Wetlands | place: USA... | reverse complement strand
GGCATCGTCCAACCGAGGATTCGGGATCTCGGCTGAAGTGTCCAGATTGTTGTCGGATCGAAACCTCGAAATCGGCTTTGACGTGTACCTCGACCTTCCCAGTCAAGTAGCCGACTGAGGCACGATTACCGGAATGCGGCCGTGGAACCGCTGCGCGGAGCAGACGTCTTTGAGCTAGAGTTTGATTTAACGAGGTCCGGAGGTTTGCTGCGCCCCGGAGAGGATTAGCCTCCCCTCCAGGGCAGGAGCTTCTGGGAGTCATCACCTCCCATGGGCCCTTCCGAGAGTCCTACAACTCAAGCCGAAGTGCAGACGGCATCGGCGGTGCTGTGCTATTCGCGGATGCTGTTCTTCCAGTGCTATCCCACCTTCCGGTTCGCGCATGCTTCCGGGCACACGCCGGGCAGAAACGCACGCTCTGACCAGTAGCGCGTTGCAAGCGCGCTGGTTACACTCTTAATTCCAAGGTCTGCAAAACCTTTATTCGTCGGTTCGATTCCGACCCGCGCCTCCAGCAGGCCCCCCAGATCCGGGAGGATAGCCCAATAGCCAGCACCCAGCGGCGCGAGAATCTACGCTGCACTTTCAGTTCTTCACGGTCATGGTTGTTGAGTCGACAGCCTTCTTACCGGTCACGCCCTCGAGGCCGGCGAGAATGCCGCGGTAGTCGCGCTTGTCACACTGCATAGCCAGCCCTCCCTTCTCGGAGCCATTGGCCCAGGTGATGCCGATGTAATGCTTCTTTGACTTACTGAGAGCCGTCAGAGCCCCGAGGCCAAGCGTGAAGACTCCTACAGCAACGGCCGTTCCCACTCTCCGGTGAACATCCTGCCCGTAGCTGATCTCAGTGATCGCTGAAGCCGGAATGGTGACCAGATCACTTTTCTTGTCTTTCCTGAATCGGACCTGGTTGGCATCGATATAGAGCTTCACGTCTGAACCAGACTTGAGCCCTTGTACAGATCCCCCATCGTAGACTACCTTGTACCCCGCGTCATCGGCGCCGATGAGGCTCGCCGGGAACACAACACTGAGTAGAACCGCCAGCAGACGCTTCATGACTCACCCCATTTTCAGTGTTTCGGACCGTAAATGTAAGTATCCTACCACCGCCCAATGCCCAAGTCGACTAAACCGCGCAAGACGTGCAAGTTTTCCCTAACCCGCTCGGTGTCAGAAGATGTTCCAAAGTGCGAGATGATGAACGGGTGACGAGGAGGAAGCGATGAAAAGTACCATCATGGCAACGGTGATCGCGTCGGTTGTGGGAACCGGGGCGTGGCTGATCGGCTTGTCACGCATACTTTGGCCCGCCCATCCAATGATTGCGACGTTCCTGCTGACGATTGCCGTTTACCTTGCCGCCAAGCTCTCTTGGCCGTCGAGGACGGCCCCCTGATCCACATCCAACATGCCCGCCCGGCTGGGCGAGCTAGCGCACGCTGGCGGCTTCGCAGCAATCTTCGCATTGCTTGTTCTCTGGACTGCGGTCTGCTACTTCGCGGTTCGGCCGGGGCAGTTGCGCTGGGGGGCCACTGGCGAGGAATTGAGCCGGGCATTGCCAGGAGGCGAGCTTATTCCGCCGGTTCGCTCCCGACCCGGGATTCCAGGATTGCTTTCAACCGGCCGCGCGGCAAATTGCGTTCCGCTCGCCACCCGGCGGCTCTGATACAAATCAATTGTGACCGCGAATATGGTGGAGAATCTGCCCGTGAGCCGGCTGCTGCGGATGGCGGTCGCCTGTTTGAGCGGCATTGCCGGGCTGCAGTGCGCGGCCGCGCAGGCGGATGAGCCCGCCAATTTTCTCTATACGAGCTCGAGCGATCTCCCGAAGGTGCGCGCGTTGTTGAAGAGGGCGGACATTCGGGGGGTGCAGATTGTGAACAGCTGGAAGTCTCTGGAGCCGGTGAAAGACCAGTACGATTTTTCGCGGATCGAGGCGGATCTGAAGCTGGTGAATGCGGAACACAAGAAACTCTTTATCCAGGTGCAGGACAGGTTCTTCAGGCGGCAAGACAAGAACGTCCCGGCGTATCTAATGCAGGACCCGATCTATGCGGGAGGCATCACGCCGCAGTCGGACAACCAGGGAGATGGAAAGCCGGTAGGCAGCGGGTGGGTAGCGAACCAGTGGAATCCGCATGTCCGCAAGAGATTCCAGCTTCTGTTGCAGGCCTTGGCGAAGCAGTTCGACGGCAGGGTGTACGGCGTAGATCTGCCGGAAACGGCAATCGACGTCGATCTTCAGCACCGCCCGGCGGGGTTCAGCTGCGACAATTACTTCGCAGCGGAGCTGGAGAACATGAAGGCGGCGAAGGCCGCGTTCACGAAGTCTTATGTTGTGCAGTATGTGAATTTCTGGCCCTGTGAGTGGGACAATGACCATCAATACATGAGCCGCACATTCGAGTTTGCGGCACAGAACGGGATTGGGCTGGGCGGTCCCGACATTGTCCCGAACCGGAAGGGGCAGATGAAGAACTCCTACCCGTTTTTTCACCGGTACAAAGACAAGCTGGCGCTGATTGCGATGGCCGTACAAGAGCCGACCCTGACATACATCAATCCCGCAACGGGCGGAAAATTCACCAAGCAAGAGTTCCAGAGCTTCGGCAGAGATTACCTGGGGACGCGCATCATTTTCTGGAGCACCTCTTCACCCTGGCTGCGCGCAAAGTAGACGCGTCTGGCGGCCTTCACGCGATATGGGTTTGCCGGCCAAACATTACAATGTTCGAGAGGAACGATTTATGGATCGGCGCAAATTTTCCGGCAGGGCGGGCGCTTTGACAGGGTCCGCCGGCCGGGGTTCGGCGGCGCCACTGCCGCGGCGCTCTTACAAAGATGGGATTGAGCTTTCTCTGATTGCGTTCGGCGGCATCGTCGTGTGCGGGCTTGGGCAGGAAGAAGCCTCGCGCCGCGTTGCGTCGGCGTACGACCGGGGCGTGAACTACTTCGACTGCGCGCCCTCCTATTTCGACGGAGAAGCCGAACGGAAGCTCGGTGAAGCGCTGCGGCCCTATCGGAACCAGGTGTTCCTCGCGGAGAAGACGATGCACCGGGACGGCAATGGGGCGCGCAAGGAGCTGGAGCGCACCCTGCGGCGTTTTCACACCGACCACGTAGATCTCTACCAGTTCCACGCGGTCGGATCGATGGAGGATGTCGATCAGATTCTCGCGCCGGGAGGAGCCGCGGAGGCATTTCTTGCGGCGCGGAAAGAAGGCAAAGTCCGGTATCTGGGATTTTCGGCTCACGATGCCCCAGCCGCTCTGCGACTCATGGACGCGCTCGAACTGGACAGCGTGCTTTTCCCGGTGAATGTCAACGCCTGGGAAAATGGCGGCTTCGGGCCCCAGATTCTGGGCAAGGCGAAAGCCAGAGGCATGGCCCGCCTGGCGCTGAAAGCGCTTGCGTTCGGACTGTGGCCGGCGGGCCTGAAAGAGAGCGACCGCGAGTATGCGAAGTGTTGGTACCAACCGATTGACGATCGGGAAACGGCTCGCCTGGCGCTCTGCTTCAGCTTGAACCAGGACGTCACGGCGGCGGTGCCGCCGGGTGACGAGCGCATCTTCGACCTGGCTCTGGAACTTGTGTCGCTGCCGCTGCCGCGGTTGAGCGCGGACGAACTCAACTCGCTGAAGAGCAGACTGTCTTCGCGTGAACCCGTCTTCCGCGCTTGAAGGGCGAAAAACCGCCGGGTCCCTGAGCGGTAAGCAGGACGAGCAGCGCTGCCGCGGGAAGGAACGGGCCGCCAGCGAGCGCGGGCAAGTCAATGCGCGTCCCATTGAGCCCGGCAGGAGGTATGATCGAAGGTTCGATCGGCTTCGGACGGCGCGCGGGTGAAGGGCAGGCGCGACGGAGACGGGCGAAGCGAAAACGCAAGAACGGAGGCGTTCCCTTGGCACTTACCATAAGCGGGTTATCGAAGACGTACCCGAACGGCGTCAAAGCGCTGAAGAACCTCTCGCTCACCATCGGGAACCTGATGTTCGGCCTGCTGGGCCCGAATGGGGCGGGCAAGAGCTCACTGATGCGCACGGTTGCCACTCTTCAGGACCCCGACACTGGATCAATTGACCTCGACGGGTTGAACGTCATTACTCAAAAGGACGAAGTGCGCAAGATCTTAGGCTATCTGCCGCAGGAGTTCGGGGTGTATCCGAAGCTTTCCGCTTACGACATGCTGCAACACCTGGCGGTGATGAAAGGCGTGACTCATAAGACAGAGCGCAAGCAGATGGTGGATGCGATTCTGAACCAGACGAACTTATGGAACGACCGTAAGAAAGCGCTGAGCACTTACTCGGGTGGAATGAAACAGCGCTTCGGCATTGCCCAGGCGCTGCTGGCGAACCCGAAGCTGATTATCGTCGATGAGCCGACCGCCGGCCTGGATCCGGCCGAGCGCAACCGTTTTCTCAACCTGCTGAGCGCGATCGGCTCCAACGTCACGGTGATTCTCTCGACGCACATTGTGGACGATGTGCGCGAGCTTTGTCCGCGAATGGCCATCATGGCGAACGGCGAGCTGCTACTCGAAGGCGCTCCTGGTGAAGCGCTCGATTCCCTGCGGGGAAGAGTCTGGTCCAAATTGGTCGCGGGAGACGAGGAGCTACGCGCGCTGGAGGCGGCGTTCCATGTCATATCGACACACTTACTGGGCGGATTACACGAGGTCCGCGTCTATGCGGAGTCCAGCCCGGGCGAGGGCTTTCGTCCGGTGGATTCGGAGCTTGAAGACGTCTACTTTCTGAGCCTCGCCCGGCAGGCGAAGAACTGATCGCGGAAGGGGGAAAGGGCACATGACGATGTTCCTGGAGTTCTTCACCTTCGAGCTCAAGTTCCGATTCAAGAGCCCGTCCACTTACGTATACTTCGCGGTCTGGTTGGTTTTCAGCTTCCTCGATATCGCCGCGGAGAACTTCGGGCCGATCGGCAGCTCCAATGGCAAGGTGCTGCTGAACGGCCCCTACGCCAACATCTACAACGACATCGCGATCAGCTTTTTCGGCATCATCGTGATCGCCGCAATTTTCGGGACCTCGATCCTGCGCGATTTCCAGCGCGACACGGTCCAGATACTCTTCACCAAACCGATTTCGAAAGCCGCCTATCTGGGCGGCCGCTGGGCGGGGTCGTTGGTTGCTACGGTGTTTGCTTTCTCGGGGCTGCTGCTGGGCGAGTTTTTGGGAACGCTGGCCCCCTGGGCCGACCACACCCGCATAGGCCCCAATCACCTGGCTTGGTATCTGCAGCCGTTTGTCTCGATCGTGGTTTTTCAGATATTCTTTCTCGGCTCGGTTTTTTTCCTGGTTGCTGCGCTGTCTCGCAAGATCTTCATTGTGTACCTGCAGGGAGCAGCGATCTTTGTGCTCTACCTGCTCGGCCTGGCGATTTTCAGCGCGAGGCGATCGCTCGAGCACTTCTGGTCGGCGATTCTGGATCCGATCGGTTTGCTTTACCACGATGCGATCACGCGTTACTGGACGGTGGTAGAGCGCAACACGCTGCTCTACTCCTGGTCATTGCACTCCGCCAACGGTGTGTTTCTCTATAACCGCCTGCTTTGGGGGTCCATTGGCGTGCTCGCACTGCTGGCGCTCTGGATGCGCTTTCCTATGTCGGTGGAAGCGCTGACGGCGCGTTCGAGCGGCAAGCGTGCGGCGCAGGCGCGCGAACAGGACATGGCAGCCGCCGGACCGGGGCGAAGCCTGGTTAGCGCGGCGCTTCCCGCGGTGCGCCAGGTATTCGGTTTCGGGACCAGCCTAATGCAGCTCCGTTCGCTCACCGGTTTGCGCATTTCCAACATCGTGCGCGAAATTCCATTTTGGGCGCTGACGGCTTTAATGGCCGGGGTGGCCATCAATAATGGCCACTACGCAGGCCGCGTCGCGGAGCAGAATGTCTGGCCGGTGACTTATTTAATGCTGCAATCGGTGGAAGGCGGCGCGGCGCTCTTCTTTTATATCGTCGCCACGCTCTACGCCGCCGAACTCATCTGGCGCGAGCGCGACACCCAGTTCGCCGGCATCCACGACGCGCTGCCGATCTCGGAGACGATCGACTGGTTCTCCAAGCTCTTCGCCCTTTGCTTCGTGGAACTCGCGCTGCTCACGGTTGCCGGCCTTTGCGGCATTCTGATGCAGACAGCGGCCGGCTATTACCACTATGAGCTCGGGCAGTACGCCAAGGAGCTCTATCTGGTCACCTTTCCCCAGGTGCTGACTTTCGCGTTGCTGGCTCTGTTCATTCAGACCGTGGTTTCCAACAAATTTATCGGCCACGGCATCATTATCGGGATGTTCGTCATCGAACCCATTCTGTTCAGCTTTGGCTGGGAAAACACGCTCTATCTTCCGGGTAACACGCCGCCCTATATTTACTCCGACATGAACGGCTACGGCCATTTCGTGCCCGCACTGTTCTGGTCGATCACTTATTGGTTTGCGGTGTGTGCCGTTCTGGCCACGATATCCGTGGCACTGGCGCGCCGCGGCGCCGACGACGGCTGGCGGTCCCGCCTGCGCCTGGCGGCGCAGCGCGCACCGCGGCTGATTCCCGCGGCGGCTGTGTTTCTGATGACCGCCCTCGGCAGCGGCGCCTGGTATTATTACAACGCGCACGTCCTCAATGAGTATCTTACGGCGCAGGACCGCCGGGATATCAGCGCGAATTATGAGCGCAGCTTCAAGAAGTACGAGCGCCTGGCGCAGCCGAAGATCATAGCCGTCGACGCCAACATCGATATTTTCCCCGAGCGGCGGTCATTTTCCGGAACAGGGCACTTCGTGCTGCAGAACAAGACAGCCAAGGCTATCAGCCAAATACACATCACGAACGGGGAGCAATCAGTCAGCAGGGTGCGTTTCGACCGGCCGTTCCACGTTGTGTCGTCGAGCGCGCGCGCCCTGTACACGATTTACCAACTGGAGACTCCGCTGGCGCCGGGCGACAAGCTCGACCTGACCTTCGACGTGGGTTACACCAGCCGCGGATTCAAGGACGGCAATGAGCGGGCGGAACTGGCTTACTCGGGGACCTTTTTCGACAGCAGCTACTTTCCGACGATCGGCTACGACGTGAACCTGGAATTGGACGATCCGCGGAGGCGCCGCGAAGAGAAGCTTCCTGAGCAGGAACTGCTTCCTCACCGGGGCGACCCTTTGGGCTCGGTCACCAGCATCTTCACTCCGCAGTGCGACTGGACCAGCTACCGCACCACGGTGAGCACCGCAGAGGACCAGATCGCGCTTTCCCCCGGCTATCTTACCCGCGAGTGGCACGCCAACGGACGGCACTATTTTTCCTACGATATGGGCAACGTCAGGATTCTGGGTTTCTTCGCGTACGTTTCGGCGAAGTATGACGTGACGCGCGAAGTGTACCCGGGCGCGGGCGGCCCGATTTCGATCGAGGTCTATCACACCCCCGCCCATCTCTATGACGTGGGCGATATGATCAGCGCATCCAGAGCCGGCCTGGCCTATTACGAGAAGTATTTCAGCCCTTTCCAATTCCGCCAATATCGCATTCTCGAGTATCCGCGCTACCGCACATTCGCACAGTCGTTTCCTAATACGGTTCCCTTCTCGGAAGGAATCGGCTTTATCGGGCGCGTCGAGAAACCGAATGACATCGACTTCGCGTATTTCGTCACCGCGCATGAGCTCGGCCACCAGTGGTGGGCGCACCAGCTTATCGGCGGGCGGGTGGAAGGCTCGAATATGATGTCGGAGACGCTGGCTGAATACTCGGCGCTCATGGTCATGCAGCAGAAGTACGGCCGCGACAATATGCACCGGTTTCTCAAGCATGAGCTCGACCGTTATTTGCGGGGGCGGGCGGGCGAGATCCGCCGTGAGCGTCCCGTCGTCCTGGTGCAGAACGAACCCTATGTCTGGTATCAAAAGGGCGGGCAAGTGATGTATACGCTGGCGGATTACATCGGGGAGGATAAGGTCGATTTAGCCCTGCATAACTTCCTCATGCGATACCGCTACGCGAACGCGGACGACTCCATGTCGGGGCCCTATCCCGACACACGCCAGTTAGTGGATTCGCTTCGCGCGCAAACGCCGGCCGAGCTGCAATATTACATCACCGATGCTTTCGAGAACATTGTGCTTTACGACAATCGGGCGGTTTCGGCGACGGTCACGCCCACGGCCGATCACAAATACAAGGTCAGCCTCACGGTGCAGGCGCGGAAGATGCGGTCGGACGGCAGCGGCAACGAGTCCCCGATGCCCCTCCATGACCTCATCGAAATCGGCGTCTTCACGGGCAAGAAGGATGAGGAAAAGCCTGTCTATCTGCAGAAGGTATGGCTCACGGAGGCGATGCGGACGTTCGAGATTGTGGTCGACCGGCCGCCCACGCGGGCCGGCATCGATCCTTATAATAAGCTGATCGATCGCAACTCAGACGACAATATGATCGATGTTACGGCGCGGTAAGCATGGCCGTGGCTTTGCGGGCGAGTTACCCGCGGGTCAGCTCATAAACCAGCCGCCGTTGACATTGATGGTTTGACCGGTGATATACCCATTGGCGGCGAGCATCACGGCAACATCCGCCACTTCTGCCGGCGACCCGTACCTGCCTATCGGGATGCGGTCCGGGCGCGCATTGGGATTCGACGAAACCATTTCGGTCTCAACCAGCGCAGGCGCGATCGCATTGACGGTGATGCCTTCGCCGGCCAAGCGCTGCGCGTAGAAGTGCGACAGACCGAGAATTCCCGCTTTCGAGGCAGCGTAATGCGGGCCAACGACGCCGCCTAACTGGGCGGCCACCGAAGACAGATAGATAATCCGGCCCCATCGGCGGCTCCGCATACCGGGCAGGGCGGCTTGCGTCATCAAAAAGCAGGATTTCAGGTTGGTGGCGACCACTTGGTCCCAATCCTGCTCGGAGATCTCCTCGATCGGCTGCGGGCGGGAAGTCCCCGCGTTGTTTACCAGGATGTCAATGGCCCCCAGCCGTTCGATGACGGCGGTGACGAGGCGGGCGACCTGGTTGGGAACGGAAACATCCGCCTGGACGGTGAGGCAGCGGCGCTGCAGGCTGAGGATCGCGGCTTCCGCGACCGCTGCGTCTCCTGAGCGGTTGAGATAATTGAGCGCGATATCGGCGCCGGCCCGGGCAAGGGCCACAGCGACCGCGCGGCCGATACCGCGGCTCGAGCCGGTAACCAGGGCGACTTTTCCCTCGAGCGCAGGCATCAGTCAGGTCGATAGGCCGGCTGCATCGGATCGAGCTAGTCGATGCGGAACGTGGCGCGCAGCGGCAGGTCGCGCGATGAGCCGCCAACCTGCACGGTGTATTCGCCCTTCACCAGTTCCCAGGCGTTGCTGTCCTCGTTAAAGACGGACAAATAGTGGGGGTCGAGCTCGACCATCACCGACTTGGACTCGCCGGGCGCCAGCGCGATCTTCTGGAACGCCACCAGGCGCTTGAAGGGCTCGCCGGCGGCCTGCGGGAGGGTGGCGTATACCTCGGCGATCTCGGCGCCGGCCCGCTCGCCGGTATTTTTCACGGCAAAGGCGACGTGGGAAGGCGACGCGGTGATTCCCGAGTAAGTATAAGAGGTGTAGGAAAGCCCGTAGCCGAACGGGAAAAGCGGCTGTTTGTCTTTGGCGTCATACCACTTGTAACCGACTAACAGTCCTTCGTCGTATTCGATATCGAAGCGGCGCGTGTTGATCTTCCAGGGAGCGCCCGGAAACATCGGGGTCTCCTCGCCCGGGCGCGGCGGGGGCTGCAACATTTCCTTGGGGTGGGGCAGGTCCGCTTCGGTTTTCGCGAAGGTAACCGGCAGTTTCGCCGATGGGTTCACGGCGCCGAAGAGGATTTTCGCGATGGCCTCGCCGCCGCGGGTGCCGGGGTACCAGGCCTCGAGCACGGCGCTGACCTGGTCGATCCACGGCATGGTGACCGGGCCGCCGGACTCGATGACCACGATGGTGTGCGGGTTGGCGACGGCGACGGCACTGACCAGGGCGTCCTGACGGCCGGGCAGCGAGAGGCTGCGCACATCGTCCCCTTCGCTGGTTGGCTGGTTGACGAAGACGATGGCGACGTCCGACGACCGGGCCAGCGTTGCGGCGGCGGTGGCGTCAATGCCTGCGTTGTATTCGACCACGGCGCCCAGGGCCTCGGCGCGAAGCGCCTTCAACGGGGACGAGCGGTGCCAGATCTGGCCAAAAGCGTCCGCGCCGGGAACCGCGTTACCGCCGATGGGATCGACTGCTCCGGAGCCTCCGCCGGAGAGCACGCCCGCATCCGCGTGCGACCCGATGACGGCAATCGAATGGATGCGGGATGCGGCCAGGGGCAACTGTCCGTTCGCGTTCTTCAAGAGCACGATCGTCTGCTCGGCTACGCGCTCGGCCACTTCGAGGCCGTGAAACACGTCGGGCACGCGGCGATCCTGCGGATAAGCGAAGAGGCCGCTGGCGAACTCGCTGCGCAGGACCCGGTGCACCATGTCGTCGAGGCGGGCCATGGGGACTTCGCCGCTTTCCACCGCTTTCCTGAGAGCCGGGCCGAAGTAAGTGGACTCGGGCATCTCCATATCCAACCCGGCGTTGGCTGCTTTGGCGGTGCTATGGGTGGCACTCCAATCGGAGACTACGAAGCCCTGAAACCCGAAGTCCTTTTTCAAAGCCTGGTTGAGGAGATAGTTGTTCTCGCAGGCGTAATCCCCGTTCACCAGGTTGTAGGAACACATCACGGCGCCCGCGTGGGACAGCTTGAGGGCGATCTCGAAGGCGAGCAGATCGCTTTCGCGCATGGCGCGTTTGCCGATTTTCACGTTGACGAAGGAGCGGCCGCTCTCCTGGTCGTTCATGGCGTAGTGTTTGAGATCGCCGATGATGTGCTGTTCCTGAAGCGCCATGATTTCGACGCCAGTCATGGTGCCGGCAAGGATCGGGTCTTCGCCGTGGTACTCGAAGTTGCGGCCATTGCGCGGTTCGCGAGTGATATCGACGCCACCGCCCAGCGTCATGGTGTAACCCTGATCGCGCAATTCGCGGCCGATGAGCGAACCATATTCGCGGGCCAGATCGACGTCCCAGCTCGAGGCTTCGGCGATGGTGGAGGGAAGCGGCGTGGAATAGCGGCCGAACACCGAGGAATGAGTGACGCCGACGGTGGCGTCCGCCATCTGCATGTCGGGGATGCCGAGGCGGGGAACGCCGGGAATGAAACCGGCATTGCCGAGCGCCCGGGGTGGGAGCTTATCGGGGCCGCTCATGATTTCTTCCCAGCCGTTGCCGTGGAGGAGGGCTATCTTTTCGTCGAGGGTGAGTTCCTTGACGATCAGGTCGGCGCGCTGGTCGGGCGAGAGAGCCTTGTTCATCCACGGTCCGGATGGCTTGCGGGCGGGACCACCGAATTGAGCCAGGACGGGCGCTACGCACCAGGTGAGCGCCACGGCGCCGGCGGCGAACCAGGGCAGCCGGCGTGGAGAGTGCGGGAATTTTGGCATGGTCATCGAAATGTTGAAAGCATAGTTTTGCACCTTTCGGCAGCGAACGCCAGCTAGCGCGGCGGTCTGAGTGGTGGGTCAGTTTGATTTTCTCGGGTTGGTAGAGCAGGCCATCGGGGGTCTGTCGGACTAAGCCGCCAGTGTGGTGGAGATCCAATCCAAGAAGCGGCAAAAGGTCGCGCCAAGAATCCAGCAGCAGACTTGAGAAACACGTCGCGGCGTTGGCGCTGTAGTTCCCGGCGGGGACCCGACACTGGCCGATGGCATTCTCGACCGGCTGGTGCACAATGCGCATCGCATCGAGGAGCGCGGCGATTCGATGCGCAAAAATCGTGGAAAGCCTAATGCGTAGCCCCCGCTGTCCGCCGTCCCCCAGCCAGCCATCTCGTACTAAACTTATTTGCAGGGGAATCCGTGCCGAATCGACAACAGTGGATTGCGTTAACGGTAATAGCAATCGCGTCGGCGACGCACAACGCCCCGGCTAACGCTCAATGCCCCAATCTTTCGGGAAAGTATGTGGTTCAGGGCGAAGATGGGCAGGTTCACCTTGTTATTGATCAGCACGAGTGCGACCGCATCCATATCGTTGAGAAGTTCAATTATCTGGGAACAATAACCACAGAAACACACACCCTAAAACTGGACGGGAAGGAGCAGAAAGACTCAGGATGGATGGGGGGTACGGAGGAATATAGGACTTCGGCGAAGTTCGTTGGCTCATCGCTCCAAATAGAAGCGAAAACGCTGAGTGGTTCTACCCTCAGAATCCTCTACTCTTTGACTCGCGCCCGCGATCTCCTCGAGGACGTTGGCACGAATGGCCGAGTCGTAGCTAAACGCCAGAAGTGATTGCGTAATCGCGGCGCTTGTAGCGCCGCGATGGTCACTGTGTGTTGAGGCGGGGACAAGGGCTGTCGCCCCTTTCCCCGCGCCCCTTTCTCCGCTTGCGGCATCCTTCCTTCGCTTCGCTTCGGATAGGTTTCCCTTGACGAAGCCGAACACTTCTTGCACAATCGAGATGCCCGCGTCGCTAGGCTCCGATGGTGTTCGGGTTCATCCCGGAATACCGTTCGGCTTCCTTTCGGAAACAGCGTTCGACTTCGCCGGAATCCTCACCAAATACACCTTAAACCTCAAACCGACCCGCTACCCAGCTGTCGAGGTTGGGGTGCAGGAAAAGGCGCAGCGGTTCCGCTGGTGCGCAGCGAGCGAACGGGAGCGGCGTCACGACCACAAGACAATAGGGGGCTCGGTTTCTTTGCGCGATGGACGATTTTCGCGGCCGGGCTTCGGGCGCGCCCGGAATGCCTGGCAGTGAAAGCGATCTTTTTCGCTTTACAATGGACCATGGCCAGGCTCGGAGCGAAGCGGAGGGCGCTTTTGGCGGCGGCGCTGGCAGGGGGGCTGGCGTGCGCGCAGGCGCCGAGCACGCTGCGTCCTCCGGCGCGCGGCACGCGTGGCGCGGTAGCCGGCGGGACGGAATACGCTACCGAAGCCGGCATGCGCATGTTCACCTCCGGCGGCAACGCGGTGGATGCAGGGATTGCCTGCATGCTGGCCGCTTCGGTGGCGGAGTTCTCCCATTTCGGGCTGGGCGGCGAAGCGCCTATCCTGGTGCGCACCAAGGAGGGCAAGGTGTTTGCCATCGCCGGGGTCGGCACTATGCCGAGGCTGGCCAGCGCAGATTTCTTCCGCAACCACCGGCTGACGCAGGAGGAGATCGTTGACCCGCCGGCGCCGCACGGATTGAAAGACTGGGTTCCGGTGGCGGGCATACTGTCCGCGCTGGTGCCTGGGATGGTGGAGGCGGCGCTGGTGACGCTGCGCGATTTCGGCAGCAAATCGTTTGGGGAAGCGGTGGAGCCCGCCATCGAACTGGCCGACGGATTCCCGCTCGACGACATGCGCGCGATTTCGATTCGCGGCAGCTTGAAGTACCTGGCGGCGTGGCCCTGGTCGCGGCGGGTATTTCTTCCCGATGGCAGGCTGCCGCGGGTGGGCGACATCTTCCGGCAGCCCGACCTGGCGCGCACACTGCGCTCCATGGTGAATGTGGAGAAAGAGGCCGTGAGCCGCGGCGCGAGCCGCGAAAAGGCGATCGACGCCGTGCGCGACTACTTCTACCGGGGCGAGATCGCGCACCGCATCGATGAATTCTCGCAGAAGAACGGCGGACTGTTGCGCTACGAAGATATGGCGGCATTCCACGTGGAGGCGGAGCCCGCGGTTTCGACCACCTTTCACGGCTACACCGTCTACAAGCCGGGATTCTGGAGCCAGGGCCCATCGATGATCGAGGCCTTGAATATCCTGGAGGGATTCAACCTGGCCGAACTGCGGTTGAATTCCGACGGCTACATCCACACGCTGGTGGAGGCGCTGAAGCTGGCGTATGCGGATCGGGACACGTATTACGGCGATCCGCGATTTGTGACGATCCCCGCCGAGCGGCTGCTGGCGAAGGAATATGGGGCCGAGCGGCGGAGGCAGATCGGCGCGGAAGCCTCGCTGAGCTTCCGCCCGGGCGACGTGGAACCCAACCCGCCGCAGCATCCGTTCTATTCGGCGATCGCGCGCTATCCGATCGACGACGCGCTGCGCGCCAAGGACACGACGTGCGTGGACGCTGTGGATCGCGACGGTGCGGCGATTTCGATTACCCCATCGGGCTCCTGGATGCCGTCGGTGATTGCCGGCGATACCGGCATTCCGCTCACCGAGAGGGCGCAGAGTTTTCTGCTGGTGCCGGGCCACCCGAACGAGCTGGCCGGCGGCAAGCGCCCGCGGGTGACGCTCAGCCCCACGCTGGTAGTGGGGCCGGGCGGCAATGTGCTGGCGCTTTCGACGCCGGGCGGCGACAACCAGGACCAGGCGCTGATCCAGGTGCTGTTCAACGCGCTGGAATTCGGAATGAACGCTCAGGCGGCGGTGGAGGCGCCGCGCTTCCAGACCGAGCACCTGGTCTCCAGTTTCGACAACCACGTGATGAACCCCGGCAGCCTGCTGCTGGACGAGCGCACGCCGCCGGCGGTGATCGAGGAGTTGAAGGCGCGTCATCATCTGGTAGAACTGCGGTCGCGCTACGACAGCGGCGCGGCGCCGGTGCTGGTGCGCCTTCATCCGAGCGGTTTGATTGAGGCCGGAGCGGACCCGTTCTACCCACGCTCCGCGCAGGCATGGTAGGGCCGCTATTCGAGCAGAGCGGCTTCGATCGCGCGGGGCTTGCGGCGCGGCTGCGCGCGCTGGCGGCGGAGAACATCCTGATCGGCGGAAGCTCCTGGAAGTACGAAGGCTGGCTGGGGCAGATTTACTCGCGGGAGCGGTACCGGGTGCGCGGGCGTTTTTCGAGCAGGCTGTTCCAAAGCGAGTGCCTGCGGGAATACTGCGAGACCTTTCCAACGGTGTGCGGGGATTTCGCCTTCTACCAGTTTCCGAGCGCGGAATTCTGGCAAAAACTGTTCCGGCAGACGCCGCAGAGTTTTCAGTTCGCCTTCAAAGTACCGGAACAAATCACCTGCAAAGTGTTTCCGGCGCATCCGCGGTACGGCGCGCAGGGCGGGAGGGAGAACCCCGGGTTCCTCGATGGAAACGCGCTGCAGGAAATGTTCTTGAGCCCGCTGCGGCCCTATGGCGGGCAAACGGGAGTACTGATTTTCGAATTCGGCGCGTTCGGGCAGCGCAGCTTCGCCGGCGCGGACGAATTCCTCGCGCGGCTCGATCCGTTCCTGGCCGCTTTGCCGCGCGATTTCCGCTACGCGGTGGAGGTGCGCAATCCCGAGTTTCTGACCGCGGGCTATTTCGCCTGCCTGCGCAGCCGCGGGGTGGCGCATGTGTACAATGCGTGGGCGCGCATGCCGGAGCTGCGTCATCAGCTGGCCCTGCGCAATTCGGCAACCGCTGATTTCCTGGTGTGCCGCGCGCTGCTGCGGCGCGGGCGGCCGTACGAAGACGCGGTGGCGCGGTTTTCCCCTTACTCGGAGATCCGGGACCCGAACCCGGAAGCGCGGGAGTCGATGCGTGTCTTGATCGGGCGCGCCCGCGAAGACAAGAAATTCCTTTTCCTGTTCGTCAACAACCGGCTGGAAGGCAACGCGCCTTCGACGATTCTTTCGCTGACCGATCCGTAGAACGGGAAACACCGGTGCGGAAGCGAGCGCCGGCAGGTGGAGGGCCGCAAGCCGCTACGCGCGCGCGGGAAAAAGATACTCGATCACGTCGCCGAAGCGGTCTCCCCATGCGCCTTCATTGTGGCCCGCGCCCTCGATCTCTGCGTAATGCAGGTCGGCG
>Ga0335078_10007905_pt1 | contig 15789 bp, 13 predicted proteins | sample Lox_Sample_32_FD_206711 | JGI IMG/M metagenome (GOLD analysis project Ga0335078, IMG submission 206711) | Soil microbial communities from Loxahatchee National Wildlife Refuge, Florida, United States - Lox_Sample_3.2 | ecosystem: Environmental > Terrestrial > Soil > Wetlands | place: USA... | reverse complement strand
GTAGGAGAACAGGCGCAGCCAGGACAGGGGGGACGCGAAGCTGAAGTCCGGCCACAGCGTGAAAAAAGTCCGGATGAAGACGCCGCCCGAGATCTGGTCAATGAGCAGGACCAGCGCGGCAATGATGGCGAAGGACAGGATGACCGGGGAGTTGTAGCGGATCCGAAGCTTCATGGTGACCCCTTTCCCGCGATAGTAGAGCACACGGCGCGGGGCTGCAAGTTCACCCCAGGTCCCGCAGCGCGCGGTCTATCGCCTCCTCCACCGCTTTGCCGAAAGCCTCCGCGCTCCCTGCGTCGCGCCCGGCTCCCTGCATCCAGGCGGCGCGGCCGCCCCCCTTTGCGTTTGCCGGGGCAAGAAGCGGCGTGATGATTGCCGGAAGCTGGACGCGCTCTCCCAGGGAGTGCCCCGCAATCCACTGGAACGTGCTGGAAGAGGTGTCCACCACCACAACGGCCCGGCCCGGCGCGGAGATGATTTTTTCCGCAAATGCCTTGCAGTACGCGGGCCCCGCGCCCTTGAGGTCCCGGTGAACCAGCAGGAACTGCCCCTGGCGGCGGGCCTGCGCTACCGCAGCGTCCGCGTCCCCGGCGGCGGCCTCCACCTTGAGCCTCTCCAGCTCCCGAGCGGTCTCCCGGGCGTTTCTCACCAGCTCCTCAACCCTGGCCGGAACGTCCGACTCTCCGCAGGTAAGGATGCGCGTCAGCGCCTGGACGGTGGCGATCTTCCTTCCGTAGTCTTCCATGGCCCGGGCCCCGATGAGAGCGTGGATCCGCGTGCGGCCGCGGATCTTCTCCTGGCCCACAACCTTCACGAGGCCGATCTGCCCCGTGCTGGCCACGTGCAGCCCGCTGCAGGCGGCCCAGTCGTAGGAGTCCACCTCCACGATGCGGAGCCGTCCCACCTCCGGCGGCGTTCTACGGAGAGGAAACCGGCCCGCGTCCTTGGGATCCACCTCGTGAACGCGGATTGCCCGGTTCTCCGTGATGATCCCGTTGGCGATGGTTTCAGCCTGGCGCAGCGCCGCGTCCGTCACCGCTTGCGCGTCCAGCTCGATGGTTGTGGTCCCATCACCAAAATGAACGGATACCGTGGGAAGGTTCCCCGCCTGGAGCAAGGCCTGGGAGAGGATGTGCTGCCCGGTGTGCTGGGCCATGAAATCCCGTCTCCGCGCGGCGTCCACTGTTCCGCGGACCCTGCCTCCCTCCGGGCCCGCCGGCGCGTCCAGAACGTGGACGATCTCGTCATCCTGCTCCCGCACGTCCACCACGCGCGCGCCGTCCAGCGTCCCGCGGTCACCCGGCTGTCCGCCGCCCCCGGGGAAAAAGCACGTGCGGTCAAGGACCACGTCATGCAGCGCGCCATTTGCCGTGTCATTGAGTATGGAGGCGTCGAACTCCAGCAGGGATGGATCACGGTAGTAGAGCTTTTCCGTCACAGGTACCGAGTATCCGTTTTCCTGTTGCCTTGACAAGCCTCCGGAGCGGACACTACTGTAGGCGGACGGAGGAACACATGCCAGCGCTTGCTTCCCTGGATGACCTGCGGGAAGTCCTTGCGCGCCTGGAGAAGCTCAAGGCGGAGCAACCCCAGGCCTATGAGCAGTTTTCGGACATCCTGCGCTCATGGCGCAAGGTCGGCTACAAGAACATCTGCAAGCTCCTTCTGGGAGAAGCCACTCCGGAAAAGCTGAAGGGAGATACATGAGACCCCGTGTCGGGCGGATTGCCGCCGTCCTCTTCCTGTGCGCCCTTGCGGCCTCCGCGCAGGACTTCCGGAAAGTCACCTGGGGAATGTCGATAGACGACGTGACCGGCGCGGAGAGCAGCCTGAGCTTCAACCAGCAGGACGCGGCCACCAGCACCATGCTGAGCGCGCGCGTGTACGTGATGGATCGGACCGGCACGCTCAACTACATCTTTGAGAGCGGCAAGCTCGTCATCGGCCAGTACCGCTTTGATGATGAGGACGACATGCCCACGTTCAAGGAAATCCTTGGCGTCCTGAAGAAGAAGTACGGGACCCCGGCCGCATCCGGCGCCACCTACTCCCGGTGGAAGACGGCGCGCACCTACGTGAGCCTCTCGTTCAAGGATGATGTCTGCCGGGTTGACTACGCGGACCAGTCGTGGGTTGCGGCGGCCACCGACGCGCAGAAGGCGCAGTATGACTCCCTCTTCTAGGAGCGCTTCGTAGGCCCGCGCGCCTCATGTCAGCAAGCTACGTTGCTTTCGACGTGGAAACCACCGGCCTCATTCCCGGCGTGGACCGCATCATAGAGCTGGCCGCGGTTTCCTTTGACGCGGGCAGGGTCCGGGAGAGCTATCAGCAGCTCGTGGACCCGGGCGTGCCCATCCCGAAGGCAGCCTCCCAGGTCAACGGGATAACGGACCAGATGGTCCAGGCCGCGCCGCCTCTCCGGGATGTCCTTGCCCCGTTCCTTACCTTCCTGGGCACGGGCACGCCCGTGGCCCACAACGCGGCGTTCGACGTCGGGTTCATCACGGCGGAGACCGGACGGACCGGCCACGTGCCGCCGGCCGGGCCTGTGCTGGACACGCGCGGTCTTGCGCGGCGCGCGTTTCCGCGGCGCGCCAGCTACAGCCTCCAGAACCTTGCCCGCGACCTCAGCCTGGAGCAGGGCACCCACCGGGCGCTGGCGGACGCCAATGCGTGCCGCCAGCTCTTCCTCTGCTGCCGGAACACGCTGGGAGAGAACCCGTCCCCGTCCGTCCTTGCAGCCGCAAGCGGCGCGCCCCTGGACTTCATCTGCCACAAGCCGCCCCACGCGGAGCTGGCCGTCAGGCTGTCCGCCGCCATGGAGACCGGCGGCGCGGTGCGGATCAGCTACCGAAGCGCCGCGGGGGCAACCACGGAGCGGGACATCGTCCCCGTTGCATTCACCATCGTGGGCGGATCCATCTGCGTCCGGGCGCATTGCCGGCTTCGCGGGGAGGAGCGCACGTTCCGCCTTGACGCAATCCTGCATATTTATGCGCCCGCCGACGCATGAAAAAACTGCCGCGGATCCCGTGAATCGTGCTACTCTGACGGAAAGCACACACAACGGGGGAAGCGCCATGGACGGTTTGGCAGCGGAGGCGGTCTCGAAGATCAATGGAATCCTGCAGTGCGCGGCGCGGGAGAAACGGAAATCCCTTTTCGAGCATGAGGTCTACGGCGCGCTGTCCGCGCTGGGCCTGAGCGTTCCGAAGTTCCTCTTTGTCCGGGACCTGGGGGAGGTGAACGAGCAGTCCCTCCGCGGGTTCGGCCATTCCGTCATCATCAAGATCGTGTCTCCGGACATCCCTCACAAGCAGAAGCTCGGCGGCGTGAAGAAGGTCTCCTCCGCTGATCCGCTGTACGTGCAGTTCGTGCTGTCGCGGATGAAGGAGGAGGTGCTTTCCCACTTCGACGCGGACAGGCGTCCCCGCATCGAGGGGTTCCTCGTGGTGGAATACATCCCGCACACGCAGGCAATCGGGTACGAGGTCCTCATCGGTTTCCGGGAGGACCCCGCGTTCGGCCCGGTGCTGACGGTGAGCAAGGGAGGGGATGACGCGGAGTTCTTTGCCGCGCACTATGACCCGGCAAACCTGTTCCTGCCGCCCATGGAATATCCGGAGGCGCTTGCCTTCACGCACAGCCTCCATATCCGCCACAAGTTCGAGCAGATCGGGCACCCGGAGTACCTGCAGGAGATGGCCCGCGCCATGGCCGGGTTCAGCAGCCTTGCGCTGGCGTTTTCCCCCATGGCGTCCCGGCCAGCGTTTTCCTTCAGCGCGTTCGAGGTCAACCCGTTTGCCGTTTCCTCAGACGGCAGGTTTGTCGCCATTGACGGGCTGGCGGAGTTCGTGTCCGGCGCGGACCTGAAGGACTGGAACACGCGCGTCAACGTGTCCAACCTTGACGCGTTCTTCCGCCCCAAGGGGATTGCCGTGATCGGCGTCTCATCCGATCTCTCGAAATACAACCTGGCGCGGGACATCGCGGAGCTGCTCCACGAGCTGCGCCATGGGGACCTCTTCCTGGTCAACTCCAAGGGCGGGACCATCACGTTCGCCGGCAAGGAGTACCGGCTGTACAAGGACTTGAAGGACCTGCCCGCGCCGGTGGAGCTGGCCGTGTACGCCGCGCCGGCGCAGGCCGCGCCTGAGTTCCTGCGCTCACTTGCCGGAGGCTCCGTACGCGCCGTGGTCCTCATCCCCGGAGTGCCCGCCTCCACGCCGTACGGGGACTATGCCCGCGACCTCCTGGGAGCGCTGCCGGCCGGCATCCGGATCATGGGACCGAACTGCATGGGCGTGTACCACGCGGCCGCGCCCGGAGTGCCGGGGCTCAACACGCTGTTCATCAATGAGAAAAGGCTGGAGGTCCGGTCCTCGGACCGGGCCAATACCGTGCTCCTCACGCAAAGCGGCGCGCTGGCGGTCACCGTGATCGACAAGCTTCGAAACTGCCGGCCGCTTCGAGCGGTGGTGAGCTTCGGAAACAAGTTCGACGTCCGCGTCGGAGACCTTCTCTCCTACTTCGAGCGGGAGACGTCCGTGGACGTCATGGCGGTGTACCTGGAAGGGCTGGACGCGGGAGAGGGGCGGGCGTTCTTCGAACGCGCGCGGGAATCCGCAAAGCCGATCCTGGCCTACAAGGGAGGCCGGACGGAAGCCGGGGCCCGGTCCGCGGCGTCCCACACGGCGTCGATGTCCGGCAACTACAGCGTCTTCCGCGCGGCGTGCCAGCAGGCGGGAATCATCCTTGCGGAAACCATAGAGGAGTACTACGACCTTCTGAAGACTTTTTCCCTCCTGGCAAACCGGCGCCCGCGGGGCAACAGGGTGGCCGGGGTGGTCAACGCGGGATTCGAATCAACGGTCGGCGCCGACGAGCTGCAAGGGCTCACGCAGGCAAAGCTGGGTCCCGCAACTGTGGAGAAGCTGTCCCGGATCAACAAGCACGGGCTTGTGGACGTTTCCACGCCGTTCCTCGACATTACCCCCATGGCTGATGACGCCATGTACGCGGAGTTTGCCGAGGCCGTGATCCAGGATGAGGCGGTGGACTGCGTCTTCGTGGCCATCGTCCCCCACGCGGTTTCTCTCAAGACGGTGCCGGAAACCTGCCGTGACCCTGACGGGCTTGCAAGCCGCCTCGTGCAACTTTCCGCCGGGTATGCAAAGCCCATGGTGGTGTCCGTGAACGCAGGCCGTTATTACCAGGATTTTGTCGCGGTGCTGGAGGAGGGCGGGCTGCCGGTGTACTCCGACATCCGCTCCGCAATCACGTCCCTGGACACGTTCGTATCGTACAACCTCCGGAGGCGTAGTGACGCCTGAGATGTTTCAGCTGGTGGACCGCGACGGGAAGCCTGTCGGCCGGGCCACGCGGGAGGAATGCCACGGGAACCCAAGCCTGGTCCACCTCGTCGTGCATCTCCACGTGCTGGATCGTGACGGCAGGCTGCTCTTGCAGAAAAGGGCCATGACCAAGGACACCAATCCGGGCCGGTGGGACACGTCAGTGGGAGGGCACGTCAGGGCGGGAGAAGAAGTGCAGGACGCGCTCCTGCGGGAGGCGCAGGAGGAGCTGGGGATCGACGCAGCGGGAGCCCGGTTCCTCTACGGGTACCTCTACGGGAGCTCGTTCGAAACGGAGTACGCGCGCTGCTATTCCATCGTGCATGACGGAAAGGTCACTCCTCTCCCGGAGGAGATAGATGAAGTCAGGTTCTTTTCTTTTCAGGAGATCGGCGCTCTTGTGGGAACAGGCTCCCTGACGCCCATGTTCGAGGATGAGCTGCCCAGGCTCACGCAGCGCCTGGGACTGACTTGACCGCGCTTTTTTCTCCGCCGTCGTCACAGCAGGTCTGCTTCAGGTAGGAAAGCAGGTCCGACGCCGGCCGGGGCTGGCTGAAAAGGTTGCCCTGGAAGATGTCGCAGCCCTGGCTCCGGAGCAGGGACGCCTGCTCCTGCGTCTGGACGCCTTCCGCCACCACGAAGAGGCTGAGGCTGCGCCCCATGCTGATGATGGCGGAGGCTATTTCCACGCTGTTGGAGTCCTGGGGAATGTCGCGGATGAAGGACCGGTCGATCTTGAGGCGGTCAATGGGGTACTTCTTCAGGGAAGACAGGGAGCTTGACCGTGTGCCGAAATCGTCCAGGGAAAGGGTTGCGCCAAGCGCCTTCAGGCGCCCCAGCCGGCTGGCGATCTCCGGCAGCTCCTCTTCCAGCGTTCCCTCGGTGAGCTCGAACTCCAGGCTGGCAAACGGGAAGCCCGTCCGGGCCGAGATCTCCTCCAGGCGGGGGAGGAAGTCAGCGCGGCGCAGCTGGTAGGTGGAAACGTTGATGGAGATCCGCAGCCGGGGATCGAAGCTCTCGTGCCACCTCTTTCCCTGCTCGCAGGCAAGCTGGAACAGAAAGATCCCCATGTCGTGAATGAGACCCGTTTCTTCCGCCAGGGGGATGAACACGTCGGGAGAGACGGGGCCGCCCTCCCACCGGGCCAGCGCTTCCAGCCCCATGACGCGTCCCGTTGCGGCGTTCACCATGGGCTGGTAGTGGAGCAGGAACTCCCGCGCCTCGAAGCTCTGGCGCAACCGCGCGGAAAGCTGAAGCCTTTCCACCGCCACGACGTTCATGTCCCGGGAGTAGAACTGGTACCCGTTTTTCCCTTTCTGCTTTGCGCGGTACAGGGCCGTATCCGCCGTCTGCAGGAGCCCTTCCACGTCGGCCGCGTCCTGCGGAAAGACGGAGATCCCGATGCTTGAGCTGGTGAAGATCTCCTGCTGCTCCAGCGGAACGGGCTCCGCCACCCGGGCCAGGACCTTCTGGGCCACCCCCACGATGTGCTGCGAGTTGTGAAGCCGGGGAAGCACCACGGTGAACTCGTCCCCGCCCATGCGCGCCACCGTGTCGCTGTCGCGGACGTTCTCCCGGATGCGGTCCGCCACGGTCCGCAGGAGCGCGTCTCCGGCCCTGTGGCCCATGTTATCGTTGACGAGCTTGAACCCGTCCAGGTCGATGAACATCAACGCCACCATCTCGCCGGATCTCCGCGCCTCGTGAAGACTCTGTTCCAGGCGGTCCTGGAAAAGCCGCCGGTTGGCCAGCCCGGTAAGGCTGTCGTAGTTGGCCAGGTGGTAGAGCTGCTCCTGCGTCTGCTTGACGGCGGTGATGTCGGAAAAAAGCCCGATGTAGCGGATCACCTGCCCGCGCTGGTCCGGCACCGCGCTGATGGACAGCCATTTCGGGTAGATCTCCCCGTTCTTCCTCCGGTCCCAGATCTCCCCCTGCCAGCTCCCGCGCTCCTGCACGCTCTTCCACAGGTCACGGTAGAACGCTTCGTCGTGCTTGCCCGACTGGAGGATGCTGGCGTTCTCTCCCAGGATTTCCTCCCGAGAGTAGCCGGTGATCGTAGTGAAAGCGCGGTTGACGTCCAGGATCCTCTGCTCCGCGTCCGTGATCATGACGCCTTCCGTTGCGCTCTCGAAAACCTGGGCGTCCAGCTTGAGCTTCTGCTCCGCCTGCTTCCTGTTCGTCACGTCCAGGCCGAAGATGTCCACGTATCCCATCTCCGGCACGGGCACCAGGTTCAGGAGGAGCGTCTTGAAGCCGATCTGCGCCTCAACCTCCCGGCTCTCCTCCCCGGCCAGGACTTCCTGGACGGTCTTCACCCAGTCCGACGGCACGCGCTCCCCCGCGTTGATGCTCCAATGGGCAAGGAGCAGCCAGCTGCCGGGATTGGCGTACAGGAGCGTGCCGTCGTCCGCCACGCGCACAACGGGGAAAGGATTCTCATCGGAGAACCGCGCCAGGCTCTGCGTGCGCTGGTCCTGCTCGTTGGCAACGCGAAGGTCGGCCGCATCCAGGAGGATGACGTCCCTGCCGTCCACCTCAAGCCGCGAAGCGCGATACGACACGGGCACGAACTGGCCCCCGGCCTGCCGCAGCCGGGTCCGTCCCTGGGGGGATCCGCCTTCCCGGATCCGGGCCGTGATCCTGCTCAGGAACGCAAGCGCCATGTCCTCCCGGGGAAAAAAACCGGCAAGACCCTTGCCGTCCAGGCCTTCCGGGTATCCGAGCATGGTCCGGGCATAGGCATTGCTCTGGAGCACGGTCCCGTCCCACGAAAGGAGCAGAATGGCGGAGTCTATTGCATCAAGGAGGGAAGCGGATACGGCCGGGAGGCCGTCCGCCTTCCTGCGGTGGACGCTCATGCGCGCGTCATTTCAGCGCCGCGGAGGCCGGCTGCTCAGCCCCGGGTTGCGGCGACGCTGCGTTCTTCGTGGTAATCCCGCGCGGCCTGCTGCGCGAGCGCCTCATACGCACGTCCGTTCTCCCTGATCCTGCCGAGGGCGGCGTCATCCACGCTGCGCACAGCCTTTGCGGGGCTGCCCAGGATCACCGACCGGGCCGGAAAGGACTTGCCCTCCGTGACGAGGGCGCCGGCGCCGACAATGCTCCCCGGCCCGATCACCGCTCCGCTCAGGACAATGGCGCCCATGCCGATGAGGCAGTCGTCTCCCACGGTGCAGCCGTGCAGCACCGCGTTGTGCCCGATGGTGACCCTCTCCCCGACGGTGAGCGGCAGGTCCGTGTCCACGTGGAGCGTTGCCCCGTCCTGGACGTTGGATCCCGTGCCGAGCGTGATGCCTGCCAGGTCTCCCCGCAGGGTGGCGCTGAACCAGACGCTTGTGTCGGCCCCCAGCCGCACCTCCCCGGACACCTCTGCGTTCCACGCGATGAATGCGGACGGAGGGATCACCGGTGCCTTGTCTCCGATCCTGTGCACCATAATGGGTAAATATACGCCGCCAGCCCAGGCGCGAAAAGCCGGGTGTTTGACGATGCCGGGCGCGACTCCGTACCTTTGACCCTGGAGGAGCATGATGGAGCAGAAGCTGGCCCCGGGCGGCAAGGCCCCGGACTTTTCGCTGAAAGATCAGGATTCCAAGACCGTGAAGCTTTCCGACTTTCGCGGCCGGAAGGTCCTTGTGTATTTCTACCCCAAGGCGGACACGCCGGGGTGCACAACCCAGTCCTGCGCCGTGCGGGACGCCCGGCAGGATTTCCGGAAGCTTTCCGTGGCGACGCTTGGCATCAGCCCGGACAACCCCGAGGACCAGAAGAAGTTCGACGTGAAATACTCCCTGGGGTTCCCGCTTCTTGCCGACACGGACCACGCCGTTGCCGACGCGTACGGCGTATGGGGTGAGAAGAACATGTACGGGAAGAAATCCATGGGGATCATCCGTTCCTCGTTCCTGATCGATGAGAACGGCGTCATCCTGCACGCGTGGTACGGCGTGAAGCCCGAAGAGACCGTGCCGAAAGCCCGGGAGGCCCTGGCGCAGGCTGCCTAGGAGAGCGATCCTAGTTGACGCTGGTCACCGTTCCGTGACATACAGCTGTCGCAATGAAACTCCCGGCAGCTGTACTTGCGTTGGTTTTCATCCACGCCGTGGGATTTGCTCAGGCCGCCCAGCCGCAGACGCAGCGCTCACGACTCATTCCCCCCGACCCGCGTGACGGGGAAGGAACCGGAACAACGCTTGTTCCCATCCTTATTTATCACGCCGTCCGGCCGTACGTGTCCGCCGACACTCCCGCCGCAGACGCTGGACCAGGAGCTGTCCTGGCTGAAGGACAGCGGCTACGTGTCCATCACCTTCGATGAGCTGGTCAATCACGTCCAGAACGGCGCCCCGCTGCCGGCCAAGCCCGTCATCATCTCCTTTGACGACGACTGGGAAGGCCAGTACCGGTACGCTCTGCCGCTTCTCAAGAAGTACGGCTACACGGCGACGTTCTACATCTGGGTGGTGGTGGTGGGCAGGAAAAACCACATGACCTGGGACCAGATCAAGGAGCTTTCCCAAAGCGGCATGGAAGTGGGATGCCACACGCTCACGCATCCCTACCTCACGCGCATCAAGAAGGATGAAACGCTCCAGCGGGAGCTCGTGGTCGCCAAGGAGGACATCGAGTCCCACCTCGGCGTGCCGGTCACCTCGCTTGCGTATCCGTTCGGCCAGTACGACGAGCGCGTGGTTGCCGCGGCAAAGGCCGCGGGCTTCACCAGCGCCCGGAGCACGTGGCCGGGAGTGGTTCACTCCAAGGAAGGCCTTTTCAGCCTGACGGGCCTGATCCGGACGGAAACAGAGAAGTCCCTGGAAGACTCGGTCGACATGTACATTGCCATGGCCCAGGAGGGGCAGGCGATCATTGCGCACGAAGGCTCGGACACCGCGCCCATGCACCGGGAGGACGTGGCCACGGGAGAGGAGGGCGCACCGCCGTTCATCCTGGCTCCGCTTGGACCGGATCCCGGGCCGGACGCGGACGTGCTGGAGCTGAAGCCGCCCCAGCGGCAACCCTCCCAGTAGCGGAGGGCTCTCAGGACTCCTTGAGCGGAACGAGCAGCAGCGGCGCGACGGCCCGGTTGACCACGTGGGCCGCCACGCTGCCGGCCCAGAACGCATCCGTTCCCGCCCTGCCGTGCGTGCCCATGACAACCAGGTCCGCCGACAGGCGGCGCGCCGCCTTGACAATTGCGCGCGCGGGGTCTCCGCGCGACGTCTCGCACCCGGCATGGACGCCCGCCGCAGTCAGCTCCTTCTCCCGCTCCGCCACGTAGACCCGCGCGCTGGCGCTGTCCATTTCCAGCTTGACCCTTGTGGTGTTCGGGAGCAGGAGCGACAGCGCTCCCTGGAATCCTCCCAGGTTTCCGACAGTCGGGACAACCATGAGCAGGTGAAGCCGGCATTCGAACGCGCGGGCGATGTCCATGGCCACCGGCAGGCCCTTCTCGTGGGCGGGGTTTCCATCAATGGGGGCAAGCACCGTGCGCCACCGCGCGCCTTCTTCCCGGACACCGGCAGAGGGCCGGACAACCAGGACAGGCGTATTTCCGCGGGAAATGATCTGCTGGGCGATGGTCCCGAACAGGAGCCGCCGCGCGCCTCCCTTCCCGTGGCTGCTCATCACGATGAGATCCGGGGCAAGCTCCGCGGCGTGCTGCGTGACGCTGTCGGCAACGTCGCTCACCTGGGCCTCGTGCACGTGCGTGGACACGGCCAGCCCGCCAAGGATCGACAGGCTGGAGACCTCCGCCAGGTACGCGGACGCTTCCGCCGCGGAGACAAGGTGCCGCTCCTGGTGGATCTCGGACGGGGCGTCTTTCTCGACCAGGTGGATGAGGGTGAGGGCGGCACCGAAGCGCCTGGCAAGCGACGCCGCCATCCCGAGCGCCGACTCCGCCATCCGGGAGCCGTCAAGAGGCACAAGGATGTGCTTGAACATCGCGTTATCCTCCCGTGAAGGTCTGATACAGAAGATACACGTTCAGACCAAGAATGATCACTGCAGCCAGCGCTCCCAGCGCCGTGGTGAGGGGCTTGTTGACCAGCACGCCCATCAGGTCCTTCCTCCGCGTGAAGAAGATCAGGGGGATGACGGGGAAGGGAAGCGCAAAGCTGAGCACCACCTGGCTCAGGACCAGCGCGCGCGTCGGATCAATCCCCAGCACAATGACCATCACCGAGGGGACCATGGTCACGAGCCTGCGGATCCATGCTGGAATCTGCCGATGGATGAACCCCTGCATGATGACCTGGCCGGCCATGGTTCCCACCGAGGATGAGGACAGCCCCGACGCCAGGAGGGAGATTGCGAACACCCAGCTTGCCGCCGCGCCCAGGAGCGGCTGGAGCGTCTTGTCGGCTTCCGGGATGGTGGCGATGTTCGTCAGGCCGTGCACGTGGAAGGTCTGCGCGGCCATGATCAGCATGGCCATGTTGATGATGCCTGCCAGTCCCATGGCGATTGCCACGTCGGCAACCTCGAACCGAAGCAGCTTCTTCAGCTTGCGCGGCTCTTTCACCACGATGCGACTCTGGGTAAGCGAAGAATGCAGGAAGATCACGTGCGGCATCACGGTGGCGCCAAGGATGCCCACGGCAAGCAGCACGCTTTCCGTGCCGGCCAGCTGCGGAACGAAAGAGTGAAAAAGAACCTGCCCCAGGGGAGGACGCACCAGCACCATTTCCACGACATAGGAAACGGCAATGACGCCCACGAGCGCGGTAATCACCGCCTCCAGGGGACGGAAGCCGAAGCGTTCCAGGCTGAGGATGATCACGGTCGCAATGGCGGTGAGGATCACGCCGATCCAGAGCGGGATGCCGAAGAGGAGGGAGAATCCGAGCGTGGCGCCCAGGAACTCAGCCAGGTCGGTGGCCATGGCCGCGATCTCCGCCACGATCCACATGAGGACCACCAGCCATCGGGGGAGCTGCTCCCGGCAGTGCTCGGCAAGGTTCTTTCCCGTGGCAATTCCCAGCTTGGCGGACAGGGTCTGGAGAAGCATGGCCATCAGGTTGGCGGCAAGGATGACCCACAGGAGCATGAGGCCGAACTCCGAGCCGCCCTGGACGTTGGTGGCGAAGTTGCCGGGGTCGATGTACGCCACGCAGGCAATGAATGCCGGGCCCAGGAACGGGAGAATCCGCTTCAGCCAGCCTTGTTTCTTCTCTCCGGAAAGGATGCTCTGGGCTTCCTGAAGCGTTTTCTGGTCGCTCTTGCCCGCCATCCCCGTCTTATCCCTTGCTCCCCAGGTGCGCGTCCAGGCGCTCTATCGACTTTTCGAATCCCAGGAGCGCAATGAAGCTTCCGATGCGCGGGCCCTGGTTCTGACCCAGGAAGACCCGGTAGAGCGTACGGAACCAGTCTTTCATCTTCAGGCCCCGGTCCTTGGATACCTGGAATGTCCGGGTCTGCAGGTCATCCGAATCCGGCGCCGCTCCGCCGTCCTTCAGGCCCTGGAGGATGCCGCGCAGCTCCGCAAGAGCCTCATCCATGTCGTGGCCGGCTTCTTCCTTCCTCCGCGCCGGGAGCATGACGTCCCGGTAGTAGGCCAGCGCGGTTGCAATGAGACCTTCGTAGTATTCGACGTTGCCGGCGATGTCCGGCTGGTACTTGAGCAGGTAGTCCCGTACGATGCGGGGATCATCCTGGTTCAGCGCCGTGATAAGCTGCAGGATGAGGGAATATGTGACCGTCTTCTGGTCCGACAGTTTCCCCGCGTGCCCCTTGCGGGAGAGCCGGGAGATGAAGGGAACGGGGGAATCCTCCGACCCGTCCCAGGTTTCCACAAGCTCCAGGTACTGGTCGATGATCTCCGGCAGGAGCGGGAGGCCCATCCGCTTTGCCTGCTGCGGCTTGAGATACATGAAGTACAGGAGAGAGTCCACGGGCGCATAGGCCAGCCATTGCTCAATAGAAACACCGTTGCCGATCTTCTTGGAGATCTTCTTCCCGTTCTCATCAAGGAAAAGCTCGTACTTGAAGAGCTCCGGAGGCTCTCCGCCCAGCACCTTCACGATGCGGGAGGAAAGCCGGGAAGACTCCAGGAGGTCCTCCCCGTGCATCTCGTAGTCAACACCCAGGCAATACCAGCGCAGCGCCCAGTCCACCTTCCATCCGACCTTGCACGTGCCGCCCAGGATGCTGGTCGTTGCCGTGTGCCCGCACGCCTGGTACTTCCCCGGGGAATCCACGTCGCAGGCATAGGTTATGGTGCAGGCCCTGGGGTCATAGCCGGTCACCCGCGTGGAATAGATCCGGCCGCATCTCTGGCAGACCGGGAAGAACGGGCTCCACGCTGCGCGCTTTTCTTCCGCAATGGTTGCGCGGAAGAGATCCGCTACCTCGTCGTAGTGCTCCATGACCTTGCGCAGGCCGTCGTCAAAGACCCCGGACGCGTACTGCTCCGTGGAGGAGGCGAACTGGTAGGTGAACCCGAACGAATCCAGGAACTCCCTCAGCTTCTTGTTCATGTAATGGGCAAATGACTTCTCCTCCCCGAAAGGGTCCGGGATGGAGGTGAGCGGCTTGCCCAGGTGCTCCCGCAGCATCTGCCCGTTGGGGAGATTCTTGGGGACCTCCCGCAGGCCGTCCATGTCGTCTGAAAAAGCAATGATCCTTGACTGCACCTGGGGCGCCACGGAGGCCAGCGCCTGGAGCACAAAGGAGGTGCGGGCAACCTCGCCGAACGTGCCGATGTGAGGCAGCCCGGAAGGTCCGTACCCCGTCTCCGCCACCACGTTGGTCCTTCCCGTGCGGGACAGTCGGTCCACGATCCGCTCAGCTTCCACGAACGGCCATTCCCTGTACGAGCTCATAAGTCCTACCGTCATATCGTTTTGCCCGGAGGGAGTCAAGGAAGATATCGCTTGTTTTTCGCCGCCGCCGGTAAGTACTTTAGGGATCACAGGCTTACGAGAGGGCAGGAATCGACACATGGGAGATGCAAAGGTCAAGCGCTCCTTCACGGGCGCCCAGGCAGTGGTGCACATATTGCAGCAGCAAGGGGTGAAGTACGTCTTCGGGCTTCCCGGCGGCGCCGCAATCCCGCTGTTCGACGCGCTGGTTGATTCTCCCATCCAGCTGGTGCTCACGCGCCATGAGCAGGGCGCCACGCACATGGCTGACGGCTTTGCCCGCGCTTCGGGTCAGCCCGGCGTGGTGCTTGTCACCTCGGGCCCCGGGGCAACCAACACGATCACCGGCATCCTGACCGCCAAGATGGACAGCGTCCCCATGATCGTGCTCACCGGCCAGGCCAGCGTCAAAGACCTGGGGATGGACGCGTTCCAGGAAGCCGACGTCACGGGGATATCGCTTCCGGTTGTCAAGCACTCGTATCTCATCAAGGACGCCGCGGAGATACCGCGAGTATTACGAGAGGCTTTCTTCCTGGCCGGTTCAGGCCGGCCCGGCCCGGTGCTTGTGGACATCCCGCGCAACGTCTCCAACACGCAGATCGACCTCCGCATGGATGATGAGTTCCATCTCCCCGGCTACCACGTGCCGGAGGAGGGAGACCCGGACCAGGTGGCGTGCGCGGCAAAGCTTCTCCACCAGGCAAAGCGTCCGGTGCTCCTGGTCGGCCACGGCGCCGTGATCTCCGGGGCCGGAGCGGAGCTCCGTGTCCTGGCGGAGACCATGCAGATCCCCGTCACCAACACGCTCCTGGGCAAGGGCGCGTTTCCGGAGACCCATCCGCTCAGCCTCGGCATGCTGGGGATGCATGGGACGGCGTACGCCAACAAGGCGGTGGTGGACTGCGACCTGATCATGTCGGTGGGGTCCCGGTGGGATGACCGCATCACGGGCACCCCGGACACGTTCTGCCCGGATGCGCTGAAGATTCATGTCGACATCGACCCCAGCGAGATCAACAAGCTCTACCCGATGGACTGCAGCATTGTCGGGGACGCGCGCGCCGTGCTGGCGCAGATCAACAGCCAGTTGGTGCCCGGGGATACCTCCGCGTGGCGGGAGAAGATCGCGGGCTGGCGGGAGGCGTACCCGCTTCGCTATCACAAGAAGGACACGTTCGAGGCGCAGTACGTGATCGACGAGCTGTACCGTCTCACCGGCGGGAAGGCAATCGTCACCACGGACGTGGGCCAGCACCAGATGTGGGCCGCGCAGTTCTACCTCACGGAGGAGCGGTTCAAGTGGATCTCCTCCGGCGGAGCCGGGACCATGGGCTTCGGCTTCCCCGCCGCCATCGGCGCGCAGCTTGCCCGTCCCAATGACCTCGTCTGCTCCATTGTCGGGGATGGCGGCTTCCAGATGACGATGTACGAGCTTTCCACCGCCGTGAACCTGAAGCTTCCCCTCAAGGTACTCATCATCAACAACCGCTACCTCGGGATGGTCCGTCAGTGGCAGAACCTGTTCTGGGAGAACCGCCTCTCCGGCGTGGACCTCGTGGGCAACCCGGACT
>Ga0335078_10007904_pt1 | contig 15789 bp, 9 predicted proteins | sample Lox_Sample_32_FD_206711 | JGI IMG/M metagenome (GOLD analysis project Ga0335078, IMG submission 206711) | Soil microbial communities from Loxahatchee National Wildlife Refuge, Florida, United States - Lox_Sample_3.2 | ecosystem: Environmental > Terrestrial > Soil > Wetlands | place: USA: Florida... | reverse complement strand
TCATTGTCCTACGCGATCTCGGAGTGCGGGCCCGGGTGGCCTCGACATGGATGTGGCTGCTGCCTCTCGCCCCCGTGTATGTGTTGCAGGCGGGAGGTGCGGCGAACGACCTCCTGGGTACCGCCTATTTTATCGCGGCGCTCGCATTCGCGGCCCGGCTGCGCCGGGACGGTTCCAGCGCGGCGCTGTTTTTTTCAATTCTGGCCATGGCGCTGACTACGGGAGTCAAGGCCTCCAACCTTCCCCTCGTGCTTCCGTGGCTGGCGGTGGTGGGTCCGGTGGTGTGGCCCCACGCGCGGTTGCGGCGCCTCGCCGGTGCGACCGCCTTGGGCGCGTTGTTGGTCTCCGTCGTGCCGACCCTCATTGCCAACCAGACGTTCTCCGGCGCCTGGACCGGCGATCCCGGCAACGAGACCGCGCTCCGGGTCGGTCGGATCGGCTCGGGGTTGCTGGGCAACCTGACGCAGCTGGTGGCGCAGAACCTCGCGCCACCGGTTTTCCCTGGCGCGCTGTCCGCGGAGACTTGGTGCCGGAGCGCGATTGAGCCGGCCATGCGACGCTGGCTTCGGGGTGACTTTCCCCGATTCACGTTTCATTTTGGTGAGCTAGCCCAGGAGGAATGGGCGGGTCTCGGCGGACTGATGGTGCTTTTGCTGGCGGGTGGCTGCCTCGGGCGCCGTCGCCACCGGGAAATCCGCGCGGCTTCAAGCCGGCGATCCCGCGTGGCGGTGTGGCTGGCGGCCGGTGCGGCGGCGGGCGCGTACGGTGCCGTGATGGGGAGCGAAATGCCCGCCCGCCTGCTGGCGCCCTACTATCCGCTCGGCGTCGCAGGCGTGTTGGTCGCAAGCGGAAGCTTGGACTGGGTGCGGACCCGCACCTTTCGCGTTTTGGCGGTATTGACCGTCGTGGGCTCGTTGCTGCCGGTGGCACTGAGTCCGGCGCGACCGCTGTTGCCCGCACCTTTGATCCTGCGGCTGTCAGCGCCGATGAGCCGCTGGGCACCGAGCGTGATTGCCCGGGCCCGCGTGCTGTATGCCGTTTATGCGGAGCGGTCGGATCCGCTCGCCCAGCTTCGGACCAAGCTGCCAATTGAAGTGCGGATTCTGGGATTCATGGCCACCGCTGACGACAGCGAGATCTCCGGGTGGCGGCCCTTTGGCCGCCGTCGGGTTGTCACGGTGCGCGAGACCGAATCGGCCGCCGCGCTTCGCGCACGCGGAATCTCATGGGTCATGGTCCGGGGCGACGCAGTGTGGCCGGCCGCCGCGGCGCGGACGGCGTGGCTGGCCGGCCATGCCGCCCATGTCGCGGAGGAGATTTCCGTCCAAACCAAGGCCCGGCAGCCGGCCGAAGACTGGTTTTTAGTCCGACTCGAATGAACACCGGCCACCGGTTAGCCGGCGCCGGGCGGCAGAGCGGCTGGAAGGGGATACCGGCGCAGGCCCGTGGCCTGCAGCAGGACGCGGGCGACGAACAGCGGATTGTTGACCAGGTAGCGCCGCCACAGCCGCCGCGGCTCGACCGCGAGCCGAAACAGCCACTCCAGGCCGCTGCGCTGCATCCAGCGCGGTGCTTGCGGCATCCTCCCGGAGAGAAAGTCAAAAGCGGCGCCGACGCCGATCAGGACGGCGGCGTCGAGCTGCCGCCCGTGTTCCGCCATGAACAGCTCCTGCTTCGGCGTGCTGAGGCCGACCCAGATCACGTCGGGGCCTTTCGCGGCCACGTCGGCGTGAAGGGCCGCGAATTCCTCCGCCGACAACGCCCGGAATGGCGGCGTGAAGGTGCCGACGACGCGCAGGCCCGCAAAACGGGCGCAGAGCCGTTCGCGCAGGGACTCGGCGACGCCGGGGCCGCCGCCGAGAAAATAATGCGTGAGCCCGACAGCCCGGCCGGCTTCGCACACCGCCAGCATCAGGTCGGGGCCGTAGACGCGGGTGACCTCCCGGTGGCCGTGGGCCCGGCCGAGCCAGACCAAGGGCATGCCGTCCGGCACGTTGAGCCAGGCGGCGTTGAGTGCCCGCCGCACCGCCGGGTTGCGCTGCGCCTCGCTCACCCCGTGCACCCCGGTGGCGCAGACGTAGCCTGTGCGCGGACGGCCCCGCGCGGCTAGGACGTGCTGACGGGTCCGGTCGAGCGACACGGCGGAGATGCCGACACCGAGGACGTTGTAGCGTGGAATCGGCGGCATGCGTCTCCCCCGTTTGTGCCGGTTTCGCGGCGCCGCGTCGACCGGAATTGGCGCCGCGGCCGGCGGCCATTTTCCCCTTTCCGAATCGTCCGCCCTCCGCTAGGACACCGGCACCATGATGCGTACCTCGGCCGGGTGTTGGGCGCTGGCGGCGTTGCTGGCCGGCGCGGGATGCAGCAAGACCACAACCGCCCCGGCGCCCAAGGCGCAGGAGCCCGACAGCGTCGCGCTGGTGTCGCCGGCGGAACGCAGCAAGAACTTCGCGGCGGTCAACCGCCACCTCGAGCTCGGGGGCACGCTGTACGCCTACGCCGACATCGACGGCGACGCCCTCAAGCTCGCGGCGACCCTGCACAACGTGGCCGAGAACGTGAGCACCGGGCAGCCGGCCGCGGTGGCGGCGTTCCTGAAGCAGGATTACGCGAAGCTTTTCGATGACCTGGGTCTGGGCGACATCAAGGCCGTGGGCTTCAGCTCCGTGCCGGCGGCGACCGGCGGATTCCGCAACACCACCTTCCTCTACACGCCCGCCGGGCGGCACGGCCTGCTGGCGGCGCTCGGCGGCGCGCCCGCGCCGTTCAAATACGCGAAAATGGCGCCGCCGGACACCGACCTCTACGGCGAGGCCGACGTCGATCTGGCCGCGGTGTACGCCACGGTGAAGACGGTCGTGAGCCGGGTGGCGGGGGACGCCATGGCCAACCTGATGGAGGCCCGGCTCAAGGAGGCGGGCCGGCCGGCGGGACTGTCCGTGCTGGAACTGATCCAGAATTTCAAGGGCCGCACGGTCATGATCCTCCGGGTTGATCCGGAGAAGAACATCACCGTGCCCGCGGCGCCGCCGCTCACCATCCCGGACTTCTCCCTGCTGTTGCGGATCGACGGCATCGGGCCGTCGCTTGCGGGCGCCCTGGCCAAACTGCCCATCTTGGAGCCCTCCGAAGTCGGCACGATGAAGCTGTTCGAACTCAAGACGCCGTTGCCGGTGCCGAGCCTCCATCCGGTGCTCGCGATCGACGGCGCGGCGCTCTACGTGGCCACCACGCGTGCCTTTCTGCTGGAGTGCGTGCAACGGCAGACCGGCCTGGACCAGAATCCCGACTTCCAGCATGCCCTGGCCGCGGTGGGCCCCGAGGGCAACGGCCTGACCTACTGCAGCCCGCGCCTTTTCGCGCGCCTGCGGCAGCTGGACGAGCTGAACCCGAATGCGGCCCCGCAGGTGAAGCGCACCCTCGCCATGGTGGCGGTGCAGATGCCGGTGGTGAAGGAGCCGCTGGTCTCGGTGCGGACCAACCTGCCGGACGGCGTCCTCGTGCGCTCGCACTGGAACCGGTCGCTGAAGCAGGATGTGGCGATGGCGGCGGTGTACAATCCGGTGACCATCGGGGTGCTGGCGGCGATCGCCATTCCCGCGTTCCAGAAGACGCGGCAGGCGGCGCAGGATAGGGCGGTGCAGAACAACCTGCGCATGCTCGCCGCCGCCGCCGACCAGTTCTACCTGGAAAAAGGCGTGGAGAACGCGACCTACGAAGATCTCGTGGGGCCGGACAAATACATCAAGCGGCTCGTCCCGGTCATGGGCGAGAATTACCGCCAGCTGCGCTTCCGGCAGGGCAAGCCCTTGCGATTGCGCCTCCCCAGCGGCCGGGTGATCGAGTACCGGCCGTAAACCGGCCGCGGGCCCGGCTCACGCCGGGGGTGCCGCGGCTTCAAACCGCGCGAGCAGCTGCACCAGCGGCATTGCCGCCAGCGACGGCAACACCAGGTGCGCCGGGGAAAGGTCGTGCCCGTGGGTCGACGGGTTGGGCACCGCGACCACCCACAGCCCGGCGGCTCGGGCGGCAATCACGCCGGCGGACGAATCCTCGAAGGCGATCGCCTCCGCGGGCGCCACGCCGAAGCGCCGGAGGATGGCCAGATAAAGGTCGGGCGCGGGCTTCACCGCGGCGATGTCCTCACGACAGCAGGTCAGATCGAACAGGCCGTTGAGCCCGAGCCGGGCGAGATGGCCGTCAACATGGCGGTGGCTCGAATTGGAGGCCACGCCGAGCTTGAGGCCGCCGGCGCGCGCCTCCTGCAGGCAGGCGAGCACGCCCGGCAGCACGGGCTGGCGGGAAACCCGCTCGCGCGCCAGCCGTTTGTGCGCCGCGTCGAGCGCCACGCGGTCGGCGGCCGGGCCAAAGGCGGCCCAGGGGTCGAATTCGACCCCGACATGGCCCACCAGGCGGTGCGCGTCGTCCCGCGAATAGGCGTGACCCGCCCGCTGATGCAGCTCCGCCCAGGCGTCGATCAGGGGCGTCTCGGTGTCGATGATCAGTCCGTCAAAGTCGAAAACAAGGGCGCGAATCATCGGGACCAAGGTCCCGGGAAGGACGGGGCAGTCAAGCCCGCGCGCCGCCGGGTGGCCTGAGCGTTCCTGTCATCGCGAGGCCGACCTTGTCGGCCGTGGCGAGCCAGCTTGAAAACCTCAGGTCCGACCTGGATTGCCTCGTCGCCCTCCAGGACGGGCTCCTCGCAATGACATTTCCGGGGTGTGCCGCGCCGCCGCCCGTCAACCCCGGCTGGGCGTCGGCGGGCGGATCAGGACGCCGGAGTCGGCGCGGTGGCGGGCGCTTCTTCCTCGACCCCGGTATCCTCGTCGTCCGTCTCCACGACCCGGGCGATGGACAGCAGCTTGTCGCCCTCGGCGAGCTCGACCAGCTTCACGCCCCTGGCGCCGCGACCGGTCTCGCGAATCTCCTTCACCCGGGTGCGGATGCTCTGGCCCTTCACGGTCAGAAGCATGACCTCAGCGCTGTCAACCACACTGAGGGCGCCGGCGACGTTGACCGAGCCGTCCTCGGGCAGGTCGATGGCGATGACGCCGGTGCCGCCGCGGCGGATGAGGCGGTAATCCTCGAACGGCGTGCGCTTGCCGATGCCGTCCTCGCGCGCCACGAGCAAATGGGCGGCGGGATCGCAGACCTCGATGGCCTTGACGTAGTCGCCGGGGAATTTGAACCGCATGCCGGTGACGCCGACCGTGTCGCGGCCCTGGTCCCGGAGGTCGTCCTCCTTGAAACGCACGGCCTGGCCCTTGTAGCTGACGAGGATGATCTCGTTCTCGCCGGTGGTGAGAACGCAGCCGACGAGGGTGTCGTCCTGCTCGAGCTTGATGCCGCGCAGGCCGCCTTCGCGCGTGGCGTTGGTGTAGTCGGCGAGATTGGTCTTCTTCGTGATCCCGTTGCGCGTGGCCATGACGAGATGCAGCTGCGGGACGAACTCCTTCCCGCAGATCATGGCGGCAATCTTCTCCCCGTCGCCGAGGCGGAGGAAGCTGGTCACCGACTTGCCCTTGGAGACGCGGGTGCCCTCGGGCACGTCATAGACCTTCTTCGCGTGGCACTGGCCGGTGTTGGTGAGGAAGAGGATGAAGTCGTGCGTCGAGGCGGTGAAGAGGTGTTCGACGAAATCCTCCTCGTAGGTCTCGGTGCCGATGACGCCCTTGCCGCCGCGCCGCTGGGAACGGTAGGCGGCGACCGGCGTGCGCTTGATGAAGCCCTGGTGCGAAACGGTGATGACGCAGCCCTCGTTGGGCACGACGTCCTCCATGCGGAACTCGGCGAGCGAGTCGATGATCTCGGTGCGGCGGGGCTGGGAGTATTTTTCCTTCAGCGCCAGCAGTTCCTGCTTGATCACCCCGAGGAGCCGGGCCTCGGAATCGAGGATGCTGCGGTATTCCTCGACGAGCTTGAGCAGTTCGAGGTACTCGGCCTCGATCTTGTCGCGCTCGAGGCCGGTGAGCTGATAGAGGCGAAGTTCGAGGATGGCGTTGGCCTGCCGCTCGCTCAGCGGGTACTTCGCCATGAGCTTCGTCCGGGCCTCCTCGCGGTCCCGGGCGCTGCGGATGATGCGGACGAAATCGTCGAGGTTGTCGAGCGCGACCTTGTAGCCCTCGAGGAGGTGGGCGCGCTCCTCGGCCTGGCGCAACCGGAACCGGGTGCGGCGGGTGATGACCTCGCGGCGGTGCTCGATATAGCAATCGATCAGCTCGCGGATGTTCATCTGCTTGGGTCGCTTCTGGTCGAGGGCCAGCAGGATGACGCCGAAGGACGATTCGAGGGCGGTTTTCTGGAAGAGCTGGTTGATGACGATCTTGGCCTGCTCGCCGCGCTTGAGCTCGATCACGATCCGGGTGCTCTCGTCGGACTCGTCGCGCAGGTCGCGGATGCCGTCGATCTCCTTCTCGGCCACCAGGTCGGCGATCCGGGTGACGAGGGTGGCGCGGTTCACGTTGTAGGGGATCTCGGTGATGACGATCTGCTCGCCGCCGCCCTTGAGCTCCTCGGTGTGGGCCTTGCCCCGGACCCGGACGATGCCCTTGCCGGTCTGGAGGTAGGAGCGGATGCCCTCGCGGCCGGCGATGACGCCGCCGGTGGGAAAATCGGGGCCCGGGATCATGCCGACGAGTTCGTCCAGCGGCAGCGCCGGTCGGTCGATGACGGCGCAGATGGCGGTGATGAGTTCGTCGAGATTGTGCGGCGGGATGTTGGTCGCCATGCCGACGGCGATGCCGGTCGAGCCGTTCATCAGCAGGCCGGGAAGCGCGGCGGGCAGGACAGTGGGCTCGGTGGTCTCCTCGTTGTAGTTGGGCGCGAAGTCGACGGTTTCCTCGTCCAGGTCGCGCAGTAGCTCCTCCGCCGCCTCGTCGAGGCGGCACTCGGTGTAGCGGTAGGCCGCCGGCGGGTCGCCGTCGACCGAGCCGAAGTTGCCCTGGGGGGCGATGAGCGGGTAGCGGACGACCCAGCCCTGCGCCAGCCGGACGAGCGTGTCGTAGACCGAGGCGTCGCCGTGGGGATGGTAGTTGCCGAGCACCTCGCCGACGACCTTGGCGCACTTGTTGAACGGCCGGTTGTGCAGGAGGCCGAGGCGCAGCATGGCGTAGAGGATGCGCCGCTGGACGGGCTTCAGGCCGTCGCGCGCATCCGGCAGCGCGCGCGAGATGATGACCGACATCGAGTAATCGATGTAGGCCGTCTGCATGATCTCGGTGATGTTGGCCGTCGAAAGCTTTTCGTTGGCGGTGTACATTTCAGGGAAGGAGCGAGGAGCGAGGAGCCAGTAATGGGTAGAGGAAGCGCGGGAATTCAGAAGCGCGGGCCGCCATGCTCGCTGCTCGCGACCCGCGGCTTCGGGTCACACGTCGAGGTATTGGACGTTGAGCGCGTTGTCCTCGATGAACTGGCGTCGGGGCGGCACCTCGTCGCCCATGAGCAGGGTGAAGAGCTGGTCGGCCTTGGCGGCGTCGTTGATCGACACCCGCAGGAGCCGGCGCTTCTCCGGGTCCATCGTGGTGTCGAACAGTTCCTTGGGATTCATTTCGCCGAGGCCCTTGTAGCGCGAGATGGCGAGCCCGCGACGCCCGAGGTTGCGGATGTGGTGCAGGATTTCGAAGGGCGCGTGCAGCTCGGTGCGGGTCTCGTTCTTCTGCCCCGCGTTCTCGGTGAGCACGTAACGCGGGTCCTCCCGCGGCGAGAATTGGGAGACATCCAGTCCGCCGGCGGCCATGAGCCGGATGAGCTTGGTCATCTCGGTGGATTCGAAGATCTCGTGGATGGTGATGCGCCGCGGGGCGAAGGGAACGGAGCTGCCGTTCTCGCCCTTGCGGGCGTCAGCGGCGGGCGGGGTGCTGCCGGCGGCGGTCTGGTCGAGGGCGTCGACGTCGAGATCCATGCGCCGGATGAACGCGGCCCGGTCGTCGTCGTCCCGGAGGAACTCGTGCGATTCCTTGTTGCCCTCGCGGATGCGCGCCACGTAGCGGGGCACCTCGTGGGTCTTGGGCTCGTGGAGATCGAGGTATTCGGACAGCGAGGCGCCGTAACGGGTGACGCCCGCCCCGAGCTTTTCCAGGGCGGCGAGCGACTCGACGATCTTGTCGATCTGCGCGGGGGCGAAGGTGCTCTGGTCCCGCAGGCGGGTGAGTGTGACGTCCTCGGAGCCGAGCTCGAGGAGGATGCGGTTGAGCTGCTCGTCGTTCTCGATGTACTGCTCGCGCTTCTTGCGCTTGATCTTGTAGAGCGGCGGCTGGGCAATGTAGACGTAGCCGCGATCAAAAAGGCCGCGCATCTGGCGGTAGAGGAACGTGAGGAGCAGCGTGCGGATGTGCGAGCCGTCGACGTCGGCGTCGGTCATGATGATGACCTTGTGGTAGCGCGCCTTCTCGAGATTGAAGGCGGAGTCGTCCTCGCCGGTGCCGATGCCGGTGCCGATGGCGGTGATCAGGGTGCGGATTTCCTCGTTGTTGAGCACCTTGTCGAGCTGGGCCTTCTCGCTGTTGATGAGCTTGCCGCGGAGCGGGAGGATGGCCTGGAAGCGGCGGTCGCGGCCCTGCTTGGCGGAGCCGCCGGCGGAATCGCCCTCGACGATGTACAGCTCCGTGAGGGAGGCGTCACGCTCGGAACAGTCGGCGAGCTTGCCGGGCAGGCCGCCGCCGGAGAGGGCGCCCTTGCGGATCGTCTCGCGGGCCTTGCGGGCGGCCTCGCGGGCGCGGGCGGCGTTGAGGACCTTGTCGATCACCCGCTTGGCAATCGCGGTTTCCTTCTCGAAAAAGAACTTCAGCTTTTCGCCGACAATCTTCTGGACGATGCCGTCGACCTCGGAGTTGGAGAGCTTGGTTTTGGTCTGCCCCTCGAAGCGCGGCTCCGGGAGTTTGACCGAGATGACGGCGACCAGCCCCTCGCGGACATCGTCGCCGGTGAGGCCGGGGTCCTTTTCCTTGAGGAGGTTGTTGGCCTTGGCGAAGTTGTTGATCACCCGGGTGAGCGCGGTGCGGAAGCCCGAGAGGTGCGTGCCGCCCTCCAGGTTGAAGATCGAATTGGCGTAGGCGAAGATCTGGTCGTTGTAGGAGTCGTTGTACTGGATCGCCACGTCGACCATGGTGCCGACCTTCGACGGATCCTCGTCGGGCACGACGTCGCTGAACGTGATCGGCTTGTCGTGGAGGACGTTCTTGTTCGCGTTGAGGAACCGCACGAACTCGGTGATGCCGTCCTTGAACAGGAACCGCTCGTTTTTTTGCGAGCGCTCGTCGTCCAGGGTGATCGAGACCCCGGGATTGAGGAACGCGAGTTCGCGCAGGCGGTTGGCCAGGATCTCGAATTTGAATTCGCGGGTGATCCGGAAGATCTCGGGGTCGGGCTTGAAGGTGATCTTGGTGCCGGTCTTCTTGGTCTCGCCGATCACGGTCATCTTCTGCGTGGTTTTGCCCTGCGCACAGCGCATGTGGTACACCTTGCCGTCGCGGCGCACTTCCGCCTCGAACCACTCGGAAACGGCGTTGACGCATTTGGCGCCCACGCCGTGCAGCCCGCCCGACACCTGATAGGCGCCCTTGCCGAATTTGCCGCCGGCGTGAAGGTTGGTGAGGACCAGCTCGAGCGCCGGGATCTTGTAGACCGGATGGAGGTCCACCGGGATGCCGCGGCCGTTGTCCTCGATGGAGCAGGAACCGTCGAGGTGGACGCTCACCCCGATCTGGGTGGCGAAACCGGCCAGCGCCTCGTCAATGGAGTTGTCGACGACCTCGAAGACGCAGTGGTGCAGGCCGCGTTCCATCGTGTCGCCGATGTACATGTCGGGGCGCTTGCGGACGCCCTCGAGGCCCTCGAGCTTTTGGATTTTGGAGGCGTCGTATTCGGCGGCGCCGGCCTTGATTTTGCTCAGATTTCTTTGGTCGTCTTGGTCAGGCATGCAGGGGGATCCAGAGGTGGGAATTGCGTCAAAAACAGTCTTGGAAAACCGGCGGACGGACAATGTTTTTCTTGCCCCAAAACCGGTCTTTTTTAATTTTGGGTTGCAAGCCAAAGATTACGGTCTAAGTTGCTGGTTTCGTGAAACTTTCAGTCAAGGTGGATTATGCCTGCCGGGTGCTTGCGCAACTGGCCCGGCACTATGGAGAAGGGCGGCTGGCGCACATCGAGGAACTGGCCAAGATCGAGGCTGTCCCGGCCAACTATCTGGTGCAGATTTTGAGCGAACTTCGGAACGGCGGGCTGATCGCCAGCCGGCGCGGCAAGCAGGGTGGCTACGCCCTCTCGCGGCCCCCCGAAAAGATCACCCTCTATGACATTGTCCGGCTGATCGAGGGGGATCTGCTGGAGCTGGGCGGCAACTCCGACGGCCAGTCGGGCAAGCGCGTCCAGCAGGTCTGGCGGGAGGTGCGCGCCACGTTGGAGGCCAAGAGCAGGAGCTACACGCTCGACATGCTGGTGACCAAGGGCCCGGGTGAGATGTATTACATCTGACCGCGCGGGCGTCCCGCTCCCGGCGGCAACTTTCGTTTGACCGAGCCGGCGCCGGCGGCACAGTGGGCGCACATGCGGACACCCACGGTGGAAAAGCTGCTCGCCCTGCAGGACTGCGACCAGCAACGGCTGTCCTTGGAGGGACAATTGCGGGCCCTGCCGCGGGAAGTCGCGGCCGAGGAACAGCAGATCGCCGGCGAAAAGGTGGCCATCGAGCGGGCCCGCGGCGAGTTGCAGGAGTTCGAGGTCAAACGCAAATCGCTCGAGACCGACATCGCCGCCGCCGGGGAGCAGCTGGGGCGGTACAAGAGCCAGCAACTGCTGGTGCGCAAGAACGACGAATACCAGGCGTTGGGCGTGGAGATCGGACACGCCCAGGCGCAAATCGACACCCTGGAGGAGGAGGAGTTGAAGGTGATGTACGCCATTGACGATGCGAAGCGGCGGTTCGCCGCCGCCGAGGCGGAGTTGAAGCAGAACATCGCCGGGCATGAGGTCCGCATCCGGATGCTCCGGGAGCGCGAGGTTCATCTGCATGCTGAATTGCAGGCCGCGCAGGCAGCGGTCGCCGCGGCGCGTGGCCAGCTCGACGAGGCGGCACTGCACGCCTACGACCGGCTGGTGGACAAGCCCGGGCAGCCGGTGGTGGTGCCCATCCACGAGGGCAAATGCGGCGGCTGTCACCTCAAGATCTCGTTCAACGTCGACAGCGAGACGCGCAAAAAAGACAAGCTGGTGACCTGCGACCAATGCGGCCGCATCGTGTTCTGGGAGGCCTAGGGTCGGCGGCGGGGTGCCCGCCGGGACCCCGGCGGCGGAAAAGCGGACTTGCGATCGGCGCGGGGAGCGCAGACACTGATCCTCCCGCCGCCGCCAGGCGGCGGCAGACTTTGGTCTTGGGGTCAGGTTGTCGCTCCGTTCATTGAAAAAGATCCCACGGCGCGGGTAAACCCGCGCCCGGCACGCCGGCCGTCCGGGCTCACGCCCGATCTGCGCCGGCGGTTCGGAGAGGAAAGTCCGGACACCATCGGGCAGGATTCCCGGCGAGAAACGCTGGCGAGCCGGCACGGTTGGCCGCAAGGCCGCCGGCCGGAGGCGCCGCTGCTCAAGCCGGGGCACGACGGGTCAAGCCGTCGTGACGGACAGTGCCACAGAGAACATACCGCCCCGGACGGACCGCGCGAGCGGCGCGTCCACGGGTAAGGGTGAAAAGGTGGGGTAAGAGCCCACCGCGCCGGCAGCAATGCCGGCGGCACGGAAAACCCAATCTGGTGCAAGACAGAATAGGGGACTGGACGGCCCGTCCAACAGTCCCGGGTATGTCGCACCCTCCTTCGCGCCCCCGGGCGCTGCGGAGGGCCGGTCCCGCGAGGGGCCGGAGAGAAATGACAATCCCCCCGGCGTCAGCCGGGGCACAGAATCCGGCTTACGGCCCCAAGACCAAAGCCTGCCGCACGCCACGATCCCGGCCGCAAAACCGCTTGACTTGCCGGGGGGCGTCGGGATGTTCGACCCTTTCTTCGGCGGCCCCACGACTCGTTCCATTTTCCTCATGGCCAACACCAAATCAGCCCTCAAGAACGCCCGCAAAGCCCGCAGGCGCATGTTGCGCAACAAGGCCGTGATGACCCGGCTCAAGACGCTCCGGGCCCGGCTCGCCGCGGCCGAGAAGTCCGGCGATGCGGCTGCGGCCAAGAGCGCGGCCATCGCGTACGTGTCGGCGGTCGACCGCGCCGCCCGCCAGGGCGTGGTGCACGCGAACGCCGCCTCGCACGTGAAGTCGCACACCGCAAAGCTCGTGTTCGCCAAGTAGGACGCGCCCGGCGCTCCTGCCTCCCCGCCCGCGGACCCCGTGCCGCGGGCCTTTTTGTGTCCACTCCCGAAAGCCGCCCGGCGCCTGCGGGATTGAAGCCGTGCGGGCGATGTGCCCAAGCTCTGCCCTGGCATGCCGCCCGCCCCGCCCACGTGTGCACTCCGCCTTTATCGCCGCGCCGAGGTGGCGTGGACGCAGGTGGTCCGGCCATGGCTCACGGCCGCCCCCGGACGGCTGTCCCGCCGCTTTGTCGTGGTGCCCACGCGGGGCCAGTCGCACGCCCTCAAGCAGCGCGCCCTTGTCGAGGGGATCCCGCTGCTCGGCGTCGAGTTCCTGTCGCCGGGCCTGGCGCGGCAGAAGTGGCTCGCCGCGGCCGGCGCGGACCGTCCCGCCATGCGGGACGAGCTGCTGGTTCTGGGGCTGCGGATGCTGGTCGAATCCCGCCTGGCCGCGCTGCCTCCGGACGATCCCGCCGGCGGCTTTTGGAAAAGCCTGCTCAGTGACCTGGAACGCGCGCTGCGGGAATTTGACGCCCTGTTGCGGGCGGGCTTTGGGGCGGAGCATTTCTCGGCGCCGCAACTCCGCGAGGTGTTTGGGGCGTTGACGACCTGGGTCGAGGCGCGGGGCTACGCGCTCGCGCCGCGGCAGAGTTTGGCGGCGGCGCTGACGCCCGCGACGCCGGAGTCGGCCGGGTTCGGGGAGGCGACCTTGATCCATGGTTTTTCGGCGGAGAGCTGGGAGGATTTTTTCGACTTGGCGGCGTTTGCCCGCCGCGGCGGCGATCTCACGGTCGTGCTGCCCGAACCCGCCCTGCGCGGGGCGCGGGCCCTCGACGAGGGCTGGATCGAAATGTGGGAGGCGCTGCTGGGGGTGGAGGCGGCGACGCTCGACGCGCCCGAGCCTCCATCGTGCGCCGACGTGGCCGCCCTCTGGACCGGAGAGGGCGGTGCGGCCGACCGGGCCCGCGTGCGGGTGGGCCACACCCGGGGCGACGAGATGGCCCTCCTGGCCGGGGTCCTGGCGGACCTGCTGGCCGCCGGGGCGGACAACATTGCCGTCATCTTCCCGCGGGCGGACGCGGCGTCGCTCCGGCTGGCACGCCTGCTGGCCACGCGCGGTCTGCCGTTCGCGGACCTGCTCGCCCCCGTCGCGCCGCCCACGGTGGATGAGCGGCTGCAGCACGCACTGCTGGCGTTCCATTCCCAGGGGGCCCGGCTGGAGGATCTCCTGGCGCTGTGGCCGCTGCTGCAATCCCTCAACCTCGTGCGGCAGCCCCTCGGGGCGGTCCGCGAGGTGTGCGAACGGCTCTTCGACGAACTGCAGACCCACTCGCTGGCGGCCTGCCGGCCGCGGCTGGCGGAGGGCGCGGACTTGGCGCGGCGCGAACTGCTGCGGGTGACCGACCTGCTCCTGCCCGCGTGGCCGGAGGAATTGACGCTCGCGGAGGCCATGCAGCGGGTCGAGGCGCTCTGCGCCCGTTTCAACCTCGCGCCCGCCGCCGGCTGGTCCGCGCTGGCGGCGCTGGGCGAGCGGGAAACGGCGCCGCGGCCGGCGCGGGCCATCCTGGCCACCTTCGTGGCGCTGCTGCCGGCGCGGGGTCCGGTCGTGGATGCGCCCGGACGCGGCGTGTTTGCGCCGGTCACCCTGACCACCCGGCGTCGCGCCGCCGGAGTGGCGTGGTCGCACGTGGTGTTTGCCGAAAGCAACGCGGGCTCGTGGCCCGAGCGCGTGGAGTCCAGTTGCTGGCTGCCGGATGAGCACCGCCAGGCGCTCGATTCCACCAAGCGGTTTTCCCTCGGCCTGTTCACCGGCGACGACCGCCGGCTGCTGGTGCGTCGGGCGTATGCGGCCATCGCGGGCGACACCCGCGAAGAGGTCATCTTCACCGCAGCGCGCTTTGAAGAGGAGGAGCCGGAGCTGCGCCTCGCGCCCAACGCCTGGCTGGAACGCATCCTTCTGGCCCCGGCCGCGCCGGGAGACCTGGAGCAGATCTTCGCCGGCCTCGCCCAGGCGGCCGCAGGTGTGCCGGCCGAAGCCACCGACCCGGCGACCGCCGCGTGGGGCGCAATCTGGCAACGGCGGCGCGATCCGGCCGCGCCGTTTGACGATCACTTCTTGGCCGGCCCGCCCGCTCTCACCCGCCCGGCGCACCTGGCGGCGCGGCTGATCGAACGCGGGGTGGAGGATCCGGCGGTGCTTTGGTTCGAAGCGGTCCTGGGGATCCGGCCGGTGGCCTGGCGTCCGCTGGTGCGCCAGCGCAGAAAATCGCTGGGGCAGATGGCGCACCGGCTGCTCGCGCAGGCGTTGTCCGGAACACCGGCGCCAGGAGGTTTCCATCGCAAACCCGCCCTGGCCGACGCCCGCGACCGGCTGACCGAGCGCCTCGCGGCGTGGCGCGCCCAGTGGCCCCGGGACCGCTATTGGGATTCGTTCCACGCCGAGCTGGCGGAGACGACCGTCCGGCTGCTGGAAAAAGTCTATAATCTGGTGACTGGGCCGTTTGTGGTGATCGAGGCGCCGCTGCCGGCCGAAGCGAGTGTTCCGCTTGGCGGCGGTGAGAGGCTCGCCGTGCGCGGACGGATGGATCTGGTCTTTCTCGACCGCCCGACCTGGGCCGGCGCGCAGGTGGACATCGTCGATTTCAAGACGGGCGCGGAGGGTGCGCTGTCTGCCGCGCGCATGGCCCGCGGTGAATCGCTGCAACTCGGCGTCTATCTGGCGGCGGCGGAGTCGCTCGGCGTGGCCGGCGGCCGGGTGTGGATGCTGAAGCCCGAAGGGGCGGCGGGGGAGTCGCTGGAACTGGGCGAGCTGCCCGTGGCCTTGCAAGCGCTTGGGCAGCTCGGGCGGCATCTGGCGACCGGCTGCTACGGGGCGCTGACGCCGGACCGGACCGAGTTCACCCGCGGTTTTGAATGGCCGCTGGCGTGCACACCGGTGCCGCACTCCGTCCTCGCGCAGAAGTTCGCCCTCACCTTCGGCGGCGCCGCCGCGGCGCCGGCCGGAGATTTTCCGGATGCATGAGCCGTTGAAAGACCAATCCGCCCGCGACCGCTTCCGCGACGAGTGGGACCGGAATTTCGCGGTGAGCGCCAACGCCGGCTCGGGCAAAACCACGGCCATCTCGGAGCGGCTGGCGGCCATCGCGCTCGCCCCCGGCGCGGAGGAGCGGCTGCGCAAGACGGCGGTGGTGACGTTCACCAACAAGGCGGCGGCGCAGATCGCCCAACGGGCGCGCGCGGTGCTGCTGCGCCGGCTGGCCGAGCGCCCGGCCGGCGGCGATCTCGCGGCGCTGGATCACCTCGAGCGGGCCTTCTTCGGCACCATCCACAGCTTCTGCCTGCTGCTGGCGCAGCGGCACGGCCAGACCCTGGGCATCCACCTCAACCCCGCGGTGATCACGGACGAGGACGACGTGTGGTGGGAGGAATTCCTGGAGCAGGACGCCATGCAGTTCCGCGCGCTGCCGCCCGCCCAGGTGGACGCGTTCCTGCGCCACACGCCGCTGG
>Ga0335078_10007903_pt1 | contig 15790 bp, 12 predicted proteins | sample Lox_Sample_32_FD_206711 | JGI IMG/M metagenome (GOLD analysis project Ga0335078, IMG submission 206711) | Soil microbial communities from Loxahatchee National Wildlife Refuge, Florida, United States - Lox_Sample_3.2 | ecosystem: Environmental > Terrestrial > Soil > Wetlands | place: USA... | reverse complement strand
GGCCGCGTCCGCTGCCTTCAGGGCATAGGGCACGCTCAGCAGCAGCACCCGCGACTGTTCTTCCTGGCCCTGCACGCGTACCCCAAGCCAGCGTCCTTCGCCAGAGGAAAAAACCTCCAGCGGCAGCCCCTCGGAGCGGGCCCTTCCCAACTCCACGGTGTAATTGCCGTGGGCATCGGCCTGTACATTCTGCGTTTCCATCCACAGCGGAGCCCCATCGAACTGCTCTTTGTAGATAGAGAAGGTAATACCGGAAACCCCCGGCACGGCTTTGCCTTGGGCGTCGATCACCCGCCCGGAGAAATTCACCAAATGGGGTACGGCGGTGACGGCAGTGACCTGAGAGGTTTGCTGTTGGGGGTAGAGCAAGCTGCTGGAAAAGCCAAACGCTAGCAGCAGAACAATTCTGATCAGCTTCATGGCGTACTCCGTTCTTCAGTGAATTCTGGATCCGATACGACCCAGGGGTTAGCTCTTCAGTCCCATCCCCTGCCTGTCCCCATTGGGTTTCCCTGCTACATCTGGCCCGATGATCCCGCCCCGTAGAGACTTGGGAGACAACGACTTAAGTGCGGCATAGATACGCGGCCAGCGGGTGACCGGTCAATGAGCTGCGGCTAAGTTGTAGGTAAGTTTTTGGTGAGCCGCGGGAAACCCTTATCCATGTGGGCTTTCAGACGATCTCGGCTATAATGCTGGGCGATTGCTTGGGCCGTTGTATCGCGGTGTTCCTCTTGTCTACCCCTTCGTCCAGTCCCGGCGGTGTCGCCAGGTTCAGCGAGTTCGAACTGGATTTGGAAAATGGAGAGTTGCGCCGCAACGGCGCCCCGCTAAAACTTCAACCGCAGCCCGCGAGGCTCTTGGCGGTTCTGGTAAGCCGGGCCGGGGAAGTAGTGACCCGCAATGAACTTGCCGAGACCGTCTGGGGCTCGGAAACCTTCGTTGACTTCGAGCACGGCCTGAACTTTGCCATTCGCCAGATTCGCACTACCCTCGGCGACGATGCCGAACGCCCCCGCTTCCTCGAAACCGTCCCCAAGCGAGGGTATCGATTCATCGCGCCGGTGGAGCAGTCGTCGCCTCCCGGTACGGCAGCCAGGCCGGGTTGGCGAAGTTGGATCCTGGTGGTCGCGGTCCTCTCGGGATTGCTGCTGGCGGCTATGGCTGGGTACCGGTTCTGGCCGGCTGCCACAAAACCACACACCGCCGTTCTCGTGGTTCTCCCGTTTGAGGATCTGAGCCCGCAGCCCGAAGAGTACCTGGTTGAAGGTCTCACCGAGGAGATGATCGCTCAGCTCACTCGGATCAGCCCCGATCTGAGGGTCATCGCCCGCACCTCGGCGATGCAGTACCTGCACACCAACAAGAGCGCCCGGCAAATCGCGCAGGAGCTGGGCGCGGACTACATTCTTGAAAACAGCATTCGCCACGATGGCGAACGCCTGCGGATCACGGCTCAGCTGGTGCGAACCCCAGACCAGACCCATCTTTGGGCGGAAAACTACGATCGCGAAATGCGCGATCTTCTTCCGCTGGAAAGTGAAGTGACGCAGGATATCGCCCAACAGATTCGGCTCCAGTTGGCCTCGCCGACTACCGCCGCTCCCACCGCAGAAACTACAGCGCGCCCGGTCGATCCCGAAGCTCACCGGCTCTATCTGGAGGGCCGTTACTACTTCAATCAGCGCTCCCGCGATGGCCTCGCCAAAAGCGTTCAGAGTTTCTCCCAGGCCGTCGCTAAAGACCCGGATTACGCCGCCGCATATGCTGGCCTTGCCGACGCCTATAACCTCACCGCGTTTTATGGCTTCGATCCCAGCCTGCAGGTGGTCAGCCAGGCCAAAATCTCCGCTCTGAAGGCGCTTCAGCTCGATGACTCTTTAGGGCCCGCTCACGCGGCCTTGGGCTACACCGAGTTCATGTGGCGGGGAGACTGGAACGCGGCCGAGCGCGAATTTCGTCACGCGCTGCAGCTGGATGACAACTACGTTCCTGCCCACCAGTGGTACGCGCTCTATCTCGCCGGGGATGGCCGCGTCAATGAAGCCCTGGGGCAGATGCGCTACGCCCAGAAATTGGACCCCTTATCTCCCTCCGTGCACACCGGTCTCGCCTACATGAGTTACTTCGCACACGACTACGAGCAGGCGACCGCCCAGGCTCGCGTTGCCCTGCAACTCAATCCGGACTTCATGGCGGCTCACGCCGTGTTGGGCTGGGCAGACATCGAACAGAAGAAATACCCCGAGGCAATTTCCGAATTGCAGACGGCCACCAAGCTCTCGGGTGGCGCGCCCGTGTACCTGTGCGGGCTGGGGCGCGCCTATGCTCTCTCCGGAGATGTGCCGGCAGCTCAAAAAATCCTTGCCCAGGTGGATGCGTCGACCACTGAGCCGCAAGGCTCGGGGGCCGCTCTGGCCGCCTTTTATCTCGCCCTGGGAGATACCACGACAGCTCTGCACTGGCTTGAGATAACCGCCCCAGGAGACATCCAGATCAACTGGCTGCGCGTCGAGCCGGCTTTCGATCCCCTGCGCTCCGACCCGCGCTTTGCCGCCATCCAGAGCAGGATTCTGACGAAAAAGCCGGAGTAGTGCACAGCAGTCAACTTTTATTCGCTGATATTCACAAGTTTTCCGCCGCAGCGCGCTGCTGCTATATTTCCTTCAGGCCCAGTTCTGGCGCAGAATTCCCACGGCAAAATCAACTCATGGCCAATCCCGGCGACTTCGCATATCTCGTCAAGCAGCAAGCCGATATCGTCCGCATCGTCGGTGAATACGTCAAGCTGAAAAAAGCTGGGTCGCAGAACTATTCTGGTCTCTGTCCCTTTCATAACGAAAAGACGCCGTCGTTTTCGGTGCACGCCACACGGCAATTTTTTCATTGCTTCGGATGCGGTACTTCCGGCGACGTCTTCAGCTTTGTCCAGAAGATCGAGAACATCACCTTTCCCGAAGCGGTGCGTGCGGTAGCGCAAAAGCTGGGGATGGCTTTGCCCAAGATCAACTACGGCAGTCCGTCAGAAGCCAAGGAGGCCAAACTGCGGACGGTGCTGCTGGAGGTACACGAGCGAGCGGTGGCGTTTTTCCAGGAATGTTTGCGCCGCCCCGAGGGCGCGCGGGCACGGGAATACCTGGCCGGGCGCGGGTTGAATGAGGAAATGATCAAAGCTTTCCGCATCGGCTATGCACCGGATACGGGTTTTTTGCTCCGCGATCGGTTTCGTGGCGAGTACGACGAAGAAGTTCTTCGCGAGAGCGGCTTGTTTTCGTGGAAGGAGAGTGCCACGCCGTCAGCGACCGGCGCTCGGCAGGACTCGGGCTCCGCTAACTCGGCTCAGGATGACAAACAGAAGGTGGTGGCTGGTCCCGGTGCCGCGACCGAGGGCGCTGATCCAACGGCGACCGACCGAGGGCCAACATCCGCTACCCTCTACTCCAAGTTCCGCAACCGCGTCATGTTTCCCATCAGCAATGAAACCGGGCGGGTCATTGCGTTTACCGGGAGAACGCTTTCTACCGACGAGAAAGCTGGTCCCAAGTATCTGAACTCCCCTGAAACGGCGATTTATTCCAAGTCTCGCGTACTGTTTAATCTCGACCAGGCGAAAGAAGCCATGCGCAAGCTGGATTACGCCATCCTGGTTGAAGGCCAGATGGATTGCATAGCGGTTTATGCTGCCGGGTTTCACAACGTGATTGCCAGTTCCGGGACGGCCTTTACCGAGGCCCAGGCGAAGTTGCTGGGACGTTTCAGCCGCAACGTGGTAGTGAACTTCGATCCAGACACGGCCGGCGCCAAGGCTACCGAGCGCACCCTGGGTCTGCTGGTCGAAGAGGAGTTCCAGATCAAGGTCCTGGCTCTTGAAGCCGGTTTCGATCCTGACCTGTACGTGCGCCGCAAGGGGACGAGCGCATACGCGACCGCCCTCCGCACTTCCCAGCCTTATTTCGGATATCTCATCGATCGCGCCCGGGCGCAATTTCCGGTGCGCAGCGCGGAGGGCAAAGTGAAGGCGGTGAATTATCTCTTGCCTCACATCCAACGGGTTCCCAGCCGTATTGTGCGCGACGAGCTGTCCCGTGAGATCGCACAGAAGCTCAATATTGATTCAGCGGTATTACGACAAGAACTGAAGCACGTAGCCGCATCCCGCTCTTCGACGACCCTGAAGGCGCCAATCGAGGCTCAGGTAACCGATGCGGAAAAGGTACTGATTCGCGCGCTGACCGCCGGGCGGGAGATGCAGGCATCTGAGGACCGTCTTTCGGCTCGCGACGGCGCCGAAGAGGAGTTCGATCCTGCCCGGCAGGTGCAATTCGCCCTGCGAAGCGAGCAGCTCCACCTGGGCCTGGCCACCGAGGCGCTTATTGAAGCTCTGCTGGCAGCGCCTGAGCCTGCCGATGTCTTGTCACTTTCCGTGACTGAAGGCGACCGCAACTTGCTGGCGGCTATTCTTATGAAGGATGACGAAGAACTGACGGCCGACCGGATAGAGGGAGCGGTGCGGGCGCTACGGCGCAAGTCCCTGAATCGGCGGCTGAAGGAGATTGATCGCGCACTGGAGGGAGCGGCGCGTGTGGCGGACCGAAAGGAGCGGCTGGCTCTGGCGGAAGAGCGAATCCGGGTGAAGCGGGCCCTGATGGACCCCACGCTCGCCAACCAGGGCTCATCGCCGCCCGCGGCCTGACCAGTATCGGCATCTCGAGAAGTTGGCATGACTCTTAGGTAAGTTCCTGTCCTTTTGCATAACTGATTCGGCGGGGCTTCGCAGGCATGGCTCGCACCCTGGAACCTTGAAACTAAATGCTCGATTTGACCATCTAAGTTGTTAGCGGCGAGGAACATAGGGTAGGAATCGGAACATCGCTCGGAATAACAGCCGGGCGGTCGTGCGAGGTTTGTGCTATACTCTGAAAGTTTGTGTCGGCGCTAGGTTCCGCCAACTTACGTTCCCACCAATCTTAGAAGGTCAAACGTCCCGCCACTGGGGCGACTGAGGGTAATCCGTCTTGGCTCTTGACGACAAGTACGACGATATTAAAAAGCTGATCGATACGGGGAAAGAGAAGGGGTATCTCACTTACGACCAGGTCAACGACCTGATCCCGCACGATGTGCACTCTCCCGAAGACCTCGACGATCTGCTCACCACCATTGGTACGCAAGGCATCGACGTGCTGGAGGGGCCAAAACTCCCCTCTGCGGCACTCGACAAGAAATTCGAAGACGAAGAAGTCGGCGAGGATGTCGAGCTCGACCTCACTCCCGGCGCACTGGAGAAAACGAACGATCCGGTCCGCATGTATTTGCGGGAAATGGGAACCGTTCCGCTGCTCACTCGTGAGGGCGAAGTTGAAATCGCCAAGCGCATTGAGCGGGGACAGATCCGTGTTCTGAAGGCGCTCTCGCGCTCACCCATCGTCATCAACGAGTTGCTGGCTTTGGGCGAAGACCTCAAAAAAAGCGTCCGCTCCATCAAGGAAGTGGTCACTTTCGACGAGGAGGAGATCACCGACGAAATTCTGCAGAACCGCCTGAAAGAGTTCACCGGCAAGATTGACGATCTGGCCAAGGCCTACAAAAAGGCGAACGGCTTGATCGAGAAGTTTGCCGCGGTGAATCAGAAGAAGCGACCCAAGGACTACCGGCGCTACCGCCTGGCGCTGGCGCGCGCAGTAGTGAATGTTTCCCTGTGCGTGCGCAATCTGGGTTTCACCAACACCGAACGCAAGCGCCTCATCGACCGGGTAAACAAGACGGTCGACAGCATGCGCTCGCTCGATCGCCAGACGAACAATCTGGAGAAGAAAGCGGATGCAACCCGCAGCGAGGAGCAGCGCAAGGAGTACAGGCGGCAGGCTCGGGCGATTCACGCCGAACTGGAAAAGCTCGAGATCGAAGCCGGGGTGTCGTTTCAGGAGCTCAAGCGCACGCAGCGCGAGATCATCCAGGGCGACATGGATGCGGAGCAGGCCAAGCGGGAGCTGATCGAAGCCAACCTTCGCCTGGTGGTCTCTATCGCCAAGAAGTACACGAACCGCGGCTTGCAGTTCCTCGACCTGATTCAGGAAGGCAACATCGGCCTGATGAAGGCGGTCGACAAGTTCGAATACCGCCGCGGCTACAAATTCTCGACCTACGCGACCTGGTGGATTCGGCAGGCCATTACCCGCGCTATCGCCGATCAGGCTCGCACCATCCGCATCCCGGTGCACATGATCGAAACCATCAACAAACTGATCCGCACCTCGCGGCAGCTGGTGCAGGAGCTCGGTCGCGAACCCACCTCGGAGGAAATCGCCAAGCGGATGGATATCCCGGTGGCGAAGGTGCGCAAGGTGCTCAAGATTGCGCAGGAACCGATCTCGCTCGAAACACCCATCGGTGAGGAGGAAGATTCGCATCTTGGCGACTTCATCGAAGACCGTGCCGTGGTTTCACCCGCGGAAGCGGTCATCAACGTCAACCTCAAAGACCAGACTTCACAGGTGCTGCGTACGCTGACGCCGCGCGAAGAAAAGGTCATCAAGATGCGCTTCGGTCTGGAAGATGGCAGTGAGCACACGCTGGAAGAAGTCGGCCAGTCATTTGCGGTGACTCGCGAACGCATCCGCCAGATCGAAGCCAAAGCTCTTCGCAAACTGCGGCATCCGTCGCGCTCGCGGAAGCTGCGAGCGTTCATGGATGGAGTGAGGGACTAGCTTTTGTGTGGGGCGGGCGCCCTCGCCCGCGAAAAGGAAAGCCTCGGGGCGCGATCACTTGTGTCCTTTTTCTTTTCGCCGAAATCTCCCGGGAGTCATTCTGAGCGAAATTTGCCTTGCGCTTCGCGCAAGGCCGATGCAGTCGAAGAATCCCCACCCTCAGCAGGGACTCGCAGGACCAACCACCCATTGTCATTCCGAGGGAGCATAGCGACGAGGAATCCGCTTTTCTGTCCCGGCGCATGGGTCATCCTAACGGAGCGTTCTTTGCGACGTTAGGCCACCACCGCCGGCGACCGCTCGAAACCGAAGTAATGATGGCGAGTCTACGACCCAACCTTAGAATCTCCCCATGAACCAGATCGCGATCCCGTGGCGCGCCAAGGTTGGTTTTATCGTGGCCTGCTATGCCGCCGTCCTGGTGGTGTCGGGCATGTGCATCACGGTGCGCTATCTCGCCGAGCAACGGAATCCCGCCGACTTCAATAGCGGCATGGCAGCGGGTGGCGACTGGTTCCTGGAGTTGATCATCGTCGGGATGCTGCTGGTTCCGACGTTTCTTCTTGCCCTGCTCATCCGCAACTCAGAAGCGGCTTATACAAAGTTCGCGAAGGTGTTGCTGGGTTTTGGCCTGGCGGCGCCGGCGAGCCTGGCGCTCATGGCGATCCCTGCCGTAGGAAAGGGGAATGGTTTACTCGGTTGGGTTTGCCTCTACCGGGTCTTCGCTTTTCCCATGAGCGCAATTGGCTTGGCCGGCTGCTGTGTCCTGGCAAAATTCAAGCGCCCGCGGCGCCTGATTCTGTATTCACTCCTCATCGAGATCGCAACGGTTATTCTCCTCTTTACTCTGACTACGTTAAAGTGACGGGGGCTGGTCCGGCCTAATCCACTAATCCGCGGTATTGTGTCAGTCTCCCGCCGCAGCTGTGACGTGATGAAATCGCGCCACGCGGGGTTGCTTGCGACGGCTTGCCTGCCACAAGTCGTACTGCGACTGCATGTTCATCCACAGTTCGGGCGACGTTCTTAGAGCTGCGGCCAAACGCAACGCCATGCTGGCAGAAATCCCGCCTTTGCCATTCAGAACTCGCGACAGGGTTACACGTGTGACCCGCAGATGCCGGGCTGCGGCAGAAACCGCCATATCGCCAAGATACTCCCGTAAAACCAAACCGGGATGAGGAGGACTGTGCATTCTCATGGCAAGCTCCTAGTGATAGTCCTGATGGTCGAGGAGGACAGCATCCTCGCCGGCGAATGCAAAAGTCAGTCGCCAATTGCCGTTGACGCTGACGGCCCAATGACCCGCGAGGTTGCCCGCCAAGGCATGCAGCTTCCAGCCGGGAGCATTCACGTCCGTAGGCAATTTCGCGTTGTCGAGAGCGAACAATTGAAGCCGTAAGCGAGCTGCATGTTTGGGCTGAATCCCCGCCTTCGACCCAGTACAAAAGAACTTCTCCAGGCCGCGATGGCGGAAGCTCTTGATCACTATGTATAGTGTAACGCTACAGGATACTTAGGACAAGAGCTGTGTACACCCACGCCGCAGCGGAGCTTGAGCGGGACACCCTCGGGAGTACAATTCGGGGATAGGGCGGGCCAGCCCCCTGTTTCGGGCCGTGCCTTTGCGCGCATTCATGGACCGCTGAAGGATTCGGGTTCCCTGTGGGGCGGACATTCTTGTCCGCCAAGTCAGAAGTAAGAAGTCAGAATGGGGCACGAAGAATCGCGCCCGTTTTGTTGGGAAACGTCCCGTCTTCCCTAGGTTTTCCGGTTTTCGTGTGCACCCCCGCCCAAGCTCCGCTTGGGCGGGGATGTTCAGCGGTCACAGCAACCTCCAACCATCGCCACTACGCTGGCCCCATGCCTTGGGGACTTAAGCGTTTTCAGCAATCCCGCCAGCTGCACTTCTTGACCTTCAGCTGTTATCGTCGCCGGGCAAACTTCGCGACTGCGGAGTCGCGCGCCGGTTTTGAATCATCCCTGGAACGAATCCGGCAAGCCTATGGCCTGTGCGTCTACGGCTACGTCGTCATGCCCGAACACGTGCATCTGCTGGTAGACGAGCCGGAACGCGGAGGGCTCGCCCAGGTCCTGCAGTCGCTGAAGCAGTCGGTCGCACGAACCCTCGCGCTGCGAGCGCCAGACTCCTTTTGGCAAGCGCGCTACTACGATTTCAACGTATGGAGCGAGCGCAAGTTCGTGGAGAAGTTGCGCTACATCCATCGCAATCCAGTGTTGCGAGGGCTGGTGGAGCGGCCGGAAGACTGGCGGTGGAGCAGCTTTAGCCACTACCAGACGGGTGAGCAGGGCAGGGTCGAGATCGAATCGCAATGGACGTCGCGGAGGCGGGAAAGAGTGGGCATCGTGCCGACGGTGAGGATTCGATCGTAAAACCCCCGCCCAAGCAGAGCTTGGACGGGGCACCCTGAAATGTAGAATCGGCGGGCCAGACTTCTCTTCCTCCACTCGCTTTTCCCATTTTGGGAGTCCCGTCCGCATTTCTCTTCCGAAACTCTTGCCTTCGGGATTCGAAGAAATTTCCAATGGAAGTAAGAGAAAGCATTGCTCGCGAGCGACAGCCACACTGGGCATGAACAAGCGCAAACCGAAGATCATCGAACACAAGAAACAGCGGGGCGAATGGGCGGAATCGGTTTTCATGGCTCGGGCCCACGAGCATGGTTTGCCGGTGAGCAAGCCCTGGGGAGAGATGTGCCCGTATGACTTCGTCGTGGGCACGACCGGACGCTTCGTGAGCGTGCAGGTCAAGTCAACCCTGAGCCAACCCATCACAGGATACGTGTGCTCGGTGCAGGGCAAGTACCAGCCCTACGCCGCAGGATCGTTTGACTTCCTGGCGGCCTATGTCATCCTAGCGGATGCGTGGTACATCATCCCAGCCGGATTGAAGGCAAGAAATGCATCATGCTGCATCCCGGCTCGCCCAGCGCGAAATACGAGGAGTACCGCGAGGCGTGGCACCTGATGCGGGAGGCACTGGACAAGAAAGAAGAAATAAAAGAAGACGCAAACAACGTAGAGGAGCCGGCGGAACCGGAGAGACTCCCGCGCACCGCGATGGAGCGGATGGAAGCGTCGTTCCGGTTCGTGAAGAGGCAACTGGAGCGGTGAAGAACCCCACCGTAAACTCGGCAAGAAGCGCCGGAATTTAGGCTGGCCGGTGGCGCGCTCAGGCCCGGTTTTGGCTTGAGGGGGAATTGGGTCGTGGGCCCGGGGACAGCAAAGCAGATTCCTCGTCGCTGCGTTCCTCGGAATGACAACGGTTTGGGGGTTCGTTAAGAGGCAGTTGGAGCAGTAGTGACCTTCCCCGCTCTGGCAGGCGGTTCCGAACCCGGTGGGCCCGCCCTAATCGATCACGGCAAAAGGAAAGTTTGTGGCCGAGGTGAGATCTGGAATCGTGTCGCGCTCGCGCAAGCTGCGCGCGTTCATGGATGGAGTGCGAGACTGACCCCGAAGGACTAACGCACGCTGACAAATCGGGTGGACTTATTTGTCTTTCTTGATTTTCTTGGCAATTTCTTCCATCAACTTGGGCTTGAGTTCCGCCAGGACGCTGTCTACGATGCTCGCGATGGCGCCAGTTTCTTCGGGAGGATTGGCATCGGGTGGAGCGGCTGACTCTTGCGGTGGAGTTGGCTCCGGTGGATTGGATTCTGAAAGACTTGCAGCGGCAACCTCTGCGACTTGCGAGGTGAATTGTGGGCTGGCAACCGAATCGCGCACTTGCTTCCAGCTCGCCCAAGCAGCCGCCAATTCCGCTTCCCGCTGCTGATCCACCGGCTGGTGACCAGCATCGGATTCCGGGGCCGCGGTACTGGAGACAGCATCTACGGCACTTGTCGAGTTGGCCATAGCCCCGGCTGAGGCTGCGAAGGCTTCTTCCTTAACCTCGGTTTGAACCTGTTCCGTAATGGCATCCGCCACCGCTGCCGCCACGGGGGCTTCGGGCATTTCTAACGGCTGCGGCTGAGGTGATTCCAGGGATGCCAACTTCGCTGTGTAGGCCTCATCTTCCGCTGGATTCTCCGCGGGAGCAACTTCGAACTGCCCAATTGGCCCCGCAGTTGTCTCAGCAGCTACCGCCAATGCTGCCTGTGCCTTGATCATCTCCTCTTCGAGAATGAGCGCGGCTTCATCGTCGGGCATGACCACCGCTTCTGCCATCCACCGCGGCCCAGAGCCTGAGGTGGCCACAGAGGGTTCACCCTCATCTGTAGGCACTGCGTGGATTGGAGCCAGGGCCGCCAGGGCAGCCACAACTTCCTCGTGTGCCAGCTTGCCTGACCCGGTCTCAGCTTCTGTCGGCGTTGAGCTCGTCGCTTCCGGGGGAACCGTCGATTCCCCGGTTGGGATGTGGGCAACTGCTACCTTCGCAGTCTCCTCCTGCACCCCAGCAAGCTCCGGAACCGGAGCGACCTCGACTGGAGGCGCGCTTTCGATGGTCTCAGGTTCTTTCTCAGCTTCTGTCGCGACTTCAGCCGCCGCGGCGAAGGTCGCGCCTATGTCTGCTGCAGGGGCCTCGGTCATGGCCTCTGCTTTGGCTTCATTCTGGAGCGCGGACTTGGCTTCTACAGCCTGGATCAGTTTTGCGAACGGATCCTCGCCCTGAGAACTGAAAGCGGCCGCGGCCGCGGTGATGGCCGCAATCTCATCGGGTGTAATATCGCCCATGCCAGAGGAGACTCGCTCCAGCACTTGCTCAGCTGGCGACTGCACTGGAGCGGGGCTAACCGGCTCAACCGAGGGTTCTGATTCCTCTTCCTGGCGGGGCTTTTGGTGAGGAGGGGGAATGGTCAGACGATTCTTCCATCCTGTTTCCTTGTCGCCGAAGCTTTTTCCCGCGCTCATCCGCTCAATTGCCGCTGTGGGCACGGCGGAGCGGCTGGGCTTTTGCGGTTGCGGTGGAGGTACAATCTTGTCTTCCAGTTTGCTAAGTGCGGCGAGCAACTCGCTGGCCTCGAAGGGCTTGACCACAAAGGCATCGGCGCGCACGCGGCGAGCGTCCTCGGCTTTGAAGGGCTCCAGTTTGCCAACCGTGAGCAACACCGGGATGCGGGCGGTTTCTTCCGATTCGCGAATGCGTTGGCACACTTCCAGGCCGCCGTAGCCGGGCATGTAGACATCGAGCACAATCAGGTCCGGCTTGCTTTCCAGAATCCTTTTGAGAGCCGCCGACCCGTTATTGACAGTGGTGACCTCGTAGCCGGCATCGGTAAGGATTCTCCGGCCCATGTTCTGGGCAGTCACACTATCGTCGGCAAGCAGTATTTTCCGCGCCAAGCAGTATCCTTCTCGACTCAGGGGGAGATAGCGCGAAGGTAACTTGTCCCGGGCTCTAAGTCAATGAGGATACGACCATTAGATAGGTTACGAGGGGCCAGTAACCATCGGAGATAAAGCCGCGCGAGCGACGCCAGGTCTGGAGCTCAGGACGCCTGGTCAGAACGGGACAATCTTATGGATGCCCTTCTTTTTCTTATGCTTGCTGGAGGAAGCCACGGCGTCGTCGGGTGTGTCCTGGCTATCCGATGCGGTCGTCGAAGAGGCGCTGGTGGCGCCATTGGAAGAGCTCTGGCCCGCGGCACCGCTCTGGATTTCGTTGACCTGCTGCGGCGGTGGGAGACTCTGGCCACCGTCCGCGGGAACGTTTGGCTTTAGTTCGTTGGAATCCGCAGGGGCCACATTGGGCTTAAGCTCGTTGGCGTCTGCCGCTGTGGCCGAGCCGGTGGAATCGCCGGTCGCCGCTGTTCCTTCTGCGCCGCTGGAATCACCCGGAGGCGCATCAGAACGCGGTGCCGCCTCATTGGCCGGAGGCGGGCCGGTCCCAACAATCTCACCAGTCAGGGATTGGCTGCCGGAACCGTGCGTGGGCGGAGGCATCGCTGCCCGGGTCGCTTCTTGCACGACTTCACTGGCACTCATGGGAGTAGGGTCGACCAGAGTTGGCTCGCCGACGTGGGCCGCGTCCGCCACACTGGGGTGCTTCTCGAAACTTCGCACTACCTTCGAGAGCGTGCTGGTTTCCTTGCGGCTGTCTTCTTCCGCCTTGTTCTGCGCCACGGCGGCTTTGCTTGGTTTCGGCACCGGCTGATGCAAAGCCTGCAGTCTGGCCTTGGCGTCATCGGCACGATTCATCACAGGATAGCGAGTCAGGATGCGATCATAAGCTTGCGAGGCACCGCTGGTGAAATCCTCGATCATGCGCGCTTTGGGGCCTTCGAGCATGCAACCAGGAGGACCCAGCGGCTGACCCGAACAGGTTGGGCGCATCCTCAACATGTGAATCTCGCCCTCATAGGATTGACCAAGCAAGTACAGGGCTTCATCGGCCTTGCTGTAAAGCGGGTACTTATCCACCAGGGAGCGCAAGCGGGCGATGGCAGCAGGATAGGATTCGCGCAAGTAGTAGAAGCGCCCGACACCGAACTCACGTTCGGCAATAACTTCCTGCACTTCCCGGAGCCTCTGCTTGGCGTCCGGCAAAAGCTTGCTGTCGGGCCATTGCTGGATCAGCTTGCGATACTCTTCTTCGGCGCGCATGGCGTGGGTGTAGTCGCGATCCGGCTTCTCCATCTCCTGATAATGGATGTTGGCAATCTTCAGCTGGGCCTCCGCAGCTTCAGGCATGTTGGGGAAGAAGGTTTCGAAATCCTGGTACTCAATCTCAGCCTGTGCCAGAGACGCGGAGCCACCCTCGGCGTACCAGGAATCGGCGATGGCCAGCTTGGCGCGGGCAATGAATTCGGAGTCCGGATAGGTGTTGATCATCGTCTGCAGCGTCAGGCGGGCCACATCGAAGCGATTGTGCTTCATGGCATCCATGGCCCGGTCGAATAGCACCTTATCGGGCTGCTTGGAGTCGACGTTGGCGATGGGGTTGCTGACTTTCTTATTGGTGCAGCCGGCGAGAAGAACGAGCCCCATCCCTACCACGATGACCGGAAAACTCCGCAACATAACACCTCGGGAAAAAATCACAGCTCGATGTTACACCTTCTGCAGGGTAGCCTCGGTGGCCGCCTTCAGCAGTTTTTGAGCATTGACTCTAGGATTGCCTTCTGCGAAGACCGCGTTGCCCGCGACCAGAATTTCTGCGCCCGCCCGCACCACATCCCCCACCGTGTCCAGGGCAATGCCGCCATCAACTTCAATACGGTAGTTGAGCCGCCGCTGTGCCCGCAAGCTCGCAAGTCTGCGGATCTTATGCAGAGAATTGGGGATGAACTTCTGCGCTCCAAAGCCGGGATTGACCGACATTACCAGCACATAATCCACAATGTCGAGGACTTCGACCAACATTTCCACCGGGGTCGAAGGATTCAGCACCACCCCAGGCCGCGCGCCATGGCTGCGGATCAAGTGAAGCGTCCGATCCAGATGCACCGATGCCTCCTGATGCACCGAGATCCAATCTGCTCCGGCCTCAATGAAGTCCGGGATGAACTGGTCCGGGTTTTCGATCATCAGATGGCAATCGAGCGGCAATTCCGTCGCCTTCCGCAGGGAGCGGACCACGACCGGCCCGATGGTGAGGTTGGGGACGAAATGCCCGTCCATGATATCCACATGGATGACCGTCGCTCCGCCCTCGCACGCAGAAGCCACCTGCTCCGCCAGGTGGGCGAAGTCGGCCGACAGAATCGAAGGTGCTAACTCAATCAATCCAGGGTTCCTGCAGCAAAATTCTAACACGCGATCGCACAGGGTCGACCGTCTGCTCCGGCATTTTCCGCATCGCTCAACCGAGAAGTCACCGGGAGACCGCGGCAGCCCGGTGGAAGCCGTAAAGGGTACAATCATCTTCGCTGCTCTTGCTTGGGGAACCAACCGGAGATCAGACCAAAATGGCTATGCGCGTTCGCAAAGCTGTCTTTCCCGCCGCCGGATTAGGCACCCGCTTTCTGCCCGCCACCAAAGCTCAGCCCAAAGAAATGCTGCCGCTGGTAGACAAGCCGATTATCCAATACGGCGTCGAGGAGGCTCTGGCTTCCGGATGCGATCAGATCATCATCATTACCGGGCGCGGCAAGCAGGCGATCGAAGATCACTTCGACGTGAGCTATGAACTGGAGAAAATGCTGCAGGAGCGCAACAAGACCGACCTGCTGCAGATCGTGCGCCAGATCTCCGACATGATTCACGTCTTCTATGTGCGCCAGAAAGAGGCGCTCGGACTTGGCCATGCCGTGCTGATGGCGCGCGAGCTGGTGGGCAACGAACCTTTCGCCGTGCTGCTGGCCGACGACGTGATCGATGCCGACCCTCCCTGCCTGAAACAGATGATGAACGTTTTCGCAGAGACCCAGTGCTCGGTAGTGGCGGCGCAGATGATTGAGGGCAAGGCGATCTCCGCTTACGGAGTCCTCGATATGAAGCCGGTGCCGGCCAAGTTTGATGGGCGACTTTACGAGGTTCGCAACATGGTCGAAAAACCGCGCCTCGAAGATGCTCCCTCGAACCTGGCCATTATCGGGCGCTACATTCTGACTCCGGCAGTCTTTGAGACGTTGTCGGAGCTCAAAGCCGGCGCCGGCGGCGAATTGCAGCTCACCGATGGCATGCGCATGTTGCTAAAAAAAGAAAAGATGTACGCCTACGTCTACGAAGGCACACGGCATGACACAGGAGACAAGCTGGGCTTCCTGAAGGCTACGGTGGAATTCGCTCTCAAGCGGAAGGATTTGGGCGGACCGTTGCGGGAGTATTTGAAAAGTCTGAAGCTCTAACGGCGCCTTGGTCGTGGACCTCCTGAGCAAGCGAGGCAGTTCGCGTGGCCAATGCTTATGAGGTACCCAGCGTGATCCTGAGTTTTTTCGACTTCTCCTCTACCCCGGTGGCCAATTTTTCTTTGTGATCCGCCAGCTTTTTCGCAATTGCGGCGCCGGATAATCCCAAAATTTGTGCGGCAAGAATGCCCGCATTGGTGGCCCCGGGCTTTCCGATGGCCACCGTGGCTACCGGAATTCCAGCAGGCATTTGTACCGTGGCCAGCAAGGAGTCCAGCCCGTTCAGCGCTGTGGAGGGAATCGGAACGCCGATCACAGGCAGAGTAGTGTGGG
>Ga0335078_10007901_pt1 | contig 15792 bp, 11 predicted proteins | sample Lox_Sample_32_FD_206711 | JGI IMG/M metagenome (GOLD analysis project Ga0335078, IMG submission 206711) | Soil microbial communities from Loxahatchee National Wildlife Refuge, Florida, United States - Lox_Sample_3.2 | ecosystem: Environmental > Terrestrial > Soil > Wetlands | place: USA... | reverse complement strand
GCCATGGGGGGCGGATCCAAGCACGCTTTACGCGTGGGCCGCAAGCCACGCGGCGCACGCCGCCCAGGCCCGGCCCCGGTGGCTGAGCCGGTTCTTGAGCTCCGGGGGCATCTCGGCCAGGGTCGCCTCGAAGCCCTCCGGCGCAAACAGCGGGTCGTAGCCGAAGCCGCCGCGGCCCCGGGGCTCGCGGACGAGCCGGCCGGCGCAGCGCCCCTCGAAGAGGCGCGCGGGGCCCCGCGGGCCCAGGAGCGCCAGCACGCACACGAACTCGGCGCCGCGGCGCCCGCCGGGCACGCCGCGCACGGCCTCGACCAACTTGGCGAGGTTCGCCGCCGGATCGGAGCGGGGGCCCGCGTAGTACGCCGACTCGACGCCGGGCGCCCCGCCCAGCGCCTCGACGCACAGCCCGCTGTCGTCGGCGAGGGCCCAGCCGCCCGCGGGCAGGCGCCCGCGCAGCGCCCGCACCTTCTTCAGGGCGTTGCCCGCGAACGTGCCCGCGTCCTCGACGACCGCGGGCATACCCCCGATCTCCGAGGCGGCGGCGATCTCGAGCGGCGCGGCGCCCCCCGGCCGGCCCGCGGCCGCCGCGAGCGCCTGGAACTCCGCGGCCTTGTTGGCGTTAGCCGAGGCGAGGTAGAGCTTCATCGGTCTGGAGGCTGTCCGGGTAGAGGACCCGGCCCCTGACGAGGCTGTCCTCCCCCAGCTCCCGGCGGCGCACGTCGGCCAGGCGGACGGCCTGCGAGAGCCGCTCCACCCTCAGCCCGCCGAGCGCCGCCTTCGCGCGCTCGTCGGCCAGGATGACCGGCGCCTGGTAGACGAGGAGGTAGTCGAGCTGGCGCTCCGCCAGGGCCTGGCTCAGGAGGGCGGCGCCGCCCTCGAAGAGGACGCCGGTTATCCCCTGCGCGGCGCAGCGGGCGCGGAACGGGCCGAGGGGCACCCGGGCGCCGGCCGAGTCGAAGACCCAGACCCCGACGCCGCGCTCGCGCAGCGCGCGCACGGCCCCGGCCGGCGCCTGGCCGGTCGTCACGACGACCGTTCGCCGCGCGAACTCGTCCGAGTAGACGGCGGGAAGGGCCTCCGCCGCGACGCTCCTCAGCCGGCCGTCGAAGACGAAGCGCGCCGGGCAGGCGGCGGGCAGGCCCTCGGGGCGCGACGTGAGCCTGGGGTTGTCCGCGATCACGGTGGCGGCCCCGACCGCGATCGCCGGGAAGAGGCCCCGCCACCGGTGGACGTCGGCGCGGGCGGGCCCGCCGGTGACCCACCGGGACTCCCCGGCGCGCGTCGCTATCCGCCCGTCGATCGTCGCGGCCAGCTTCCCGGCGAAGAGCGGCTCGGCGCGCGTGATCCAGTGGTTGAAGATCAGGTTCATGTCCGCGCAGTCCTCCTCGAGGACGCCGGTGACGACCTCGACGCCGGCCCCCCGCAGGACCGCGTAGCCGCTGCCGGCGTGCGCCGGATTCGGGTCGGTGGCGCCGACGACCACGCGCCGGACCCCGGCGGCGATGATCGCCGCGGTGCAGGCGCCCGTGCGCCCCTGCGTCGAGCAGGGCTCCATCGTCGTGTACAGGGTCGCGTCCGGGCCCGGCGCCCGGCCCAGCGCCGCCAGCGCCGCCCTCTCGGCGTGCGGGCGCCCGTCGGCCTCGTGGAAGCCCTCGGCCGCGATCCTCCCGCCCTCGACCAGGACGGCCCCCACCATCGGATTGGGGTGCGTCCTGCCCCAGGCGCGCAGCGCGAGCTCGATCGCCCGGCGCATGTACCGCTCGTGGTCAGCCGCGGACATAGGGGTTGTGGGCCCTCTCCTCGGCGACCGTCGTCGGCTCGCCGTGCCCCGGGAACACCGTGGTCGCGCCCGGCAGCGTGAAGATGCGCGAGCGGATCGAGTGCTCGAGCTCGGCGAAGCCGCCGCCGGGCAGGTCGGTGCGCCCGACGCCTCCCCGGAAGAGCGCGTCGCCCGAGAAGGCGGCCCCCGCCGCCTCGAAGTAGTACAGAAGGCTTCCCGGGCAGTGCCCCGGCACGTGGCGCACGCGCACCCGATCCCCGAGCGCCTCGAGGCTGTCGCCGTCCTCGAGCCAGCGGTCGACCGCGACGGGCTCCAGGGCGACGCCGGGCATGAGGAAGCCCTTCATCACCTCGGGCGTCTCGATGAGCGGGCGGTCGGCCCGGTGGGCGCTGACCTCGGCCCCCGACCGGCGCACGACCTCGGCCGCGCCCTGGGTGTGGTCCCAGTGCCCGTGGGTCAGCCAGAGCCGGCCCAGGCGGCAGCCCTCGGCCTCGAGCACCGGGCGCACCCGGGCCCAGATCGCCTCGGGCGCGTCGATCAGGACCGCCTCGCCCGTCTGGGGCGCGGTCAGCAGGTACGCGTTGGTCGGGAGGGGCCCCGCGGGCAGGACGTGGACATTCACGCCGCAACGATCAAACATTCCCCCGCACCCGCAACGGCGAAAATTCCCCTTCACCTTTGCGGCCCCAGGCGATACCGATACCCCCTCTGCCATGCCCGCCCTCAAATTCGCCGTGCTCGCCGGGGATTACATCGGCCCCGAGGTGATGTCCGAGGCCCTGCGCGTCCTGGAGCGGGTCGCCAAGGCCGAGGGTTTTGCGCTCGATCCGGCGCCGGCGGACGTCGGGGGGGCGGCGATCGACAGGCACGGCAAGGCCTTGCCGGACTCGACGTTGCGGGTGTGCGAGCGGTGCGACGCCATCCTCTTTGGCTCGGTCGGCGGCCCCAAGTGGGAGGGCCTTCCGCCCCGCGAGCAGCCCGAGCGGGCCGCGCTCCTGCCGCTGCGCCAGCACTTCACGCTCTACGCCAACATCCGGCCCGGCCTGCTCTATCCCGAGCTCGCCGCCGCCTCGCCGATCAAGAGCGAGCGCATCGCCGGCGGCATCGACATGGTGTGCGTGCGCGAGCTCACCGGGGGCCTCTACTTCGGCCGGCCCAAGGAGACGACGAGCCTGGCGGACGGCGACCTGCAGGCCGTCGACACGATGGTCTACCGCAAGAGCGAGATCGAGCGGATCGCGGCCGCCGCGATCTCGGTCGCGCGCGCGCGCAAGCGCAGGCTCTGCTCGATCGACAAGGCCAACGTCCTGGAGACCTCGGTCCTCTGGCGGCGCACCGTCTCCGACTACGCCGCCCGGCACGCGCCCGATGTTGAGCTCAGCCACATGTACGTGGACAATGCCGCGATGCAGCTCGTGCGCAACCCGGGCCAGTTCGACGTGTTCGTGACCGAGAACCTGTTCGGCGACATCCTCTCGGACGAGATGGCCGTGATCTGCGGCTCGCTCGGCATGCTGTCCTCGGCCTCGCTCGGCGCCGGGCGCAACTCGCTCGGCCTGCCCTTCGGCCTCTACGAGCCCGCGGGCGGCACGGCGCCCGACATCGCCGGCAAGGGCCTGGCGAACCCGTGCGCGCAGATCCTCTCGACCGCGCTCATGCTGCGCTACAGCTTCGGCCTCGAGAAGGCCGCGTCACGGATCGAGGCCGCGGTGAGGCGGGCCGTCACCTCGGGGGCGCGCACCGCCGACATCGCGTTCGCCGGCCCGTCCATCGGGACCGGGGCGATGGCGGACGCGGTCCTTGCTGCCCTATGAAGTCATCCGAGATTCGCCAGTCCTTCCTGGACTTCTTCGCGGCCCGGGGCCACTCGGTCGTGCCGTCGTCGTCGCTCCTGCCCGATTCGCCCGGCCTCCTGTTCACGAACGCCGGGATGAACCAGTTCGTGCCTATCTTCCTCGGGGAGCGGGCCCCGGACGTCTCCACCTGGGCCGGCGCCAAGCCCGGCAGGGACACGCGCGCCGCCGACACCCAGAAGTGCATCCGCGCCGGCGGCAAGCACAACGACCTGGAGGACGTCGGCCTCGACACGTTCCACCACACCTTCTTCGAGATGCTCGGGAACTGGTCCTTCGGCGACTACTTCAAGAGGGAGTCGCTCGGATGGGGCTGGGAGCTCGTCGCCGGCACCTGGGGCGTGCCCCCGAAGCGCATCTTCGCGACCGTGTACTCACCGGACCGGGCGGCGGGCGACCCCTCCGAGTTCGACCGGGAGGCGTACGACATCTGGGCCTCCATCTTCCGCGAGGCCGGCCTCGACCCGGAGACCCACATCGTGAGGGGCGGCAAGGCGGACAACTTCTGGATGATGGGCGACACGGGCCCGTGCGGGCCCTGCTCCGAGATCAGCGTCAACCTGCTCCCCTCCGACGACGAGGCCGCCGGCCGCGCGCTCGTCAACTCGGGCTCCCCGCGCTGCATCGAGATCTGGAACCACGTCTTCATCCAGTTCAACGCGAACGCGGACGGCACGTATTCGCCGCTCGCCGCCAGGCACGTCGACACCGGGATGGGCTTCGAGCGGGTCGCCGGGATCGCGGCGACGACCCGCGGCTTCAAGGACTTCTCCGCCGAGCCGTCCAATTACGACTGCGACCTGTTCGCGCCCCTGTTCGCGCGGATAGCCGCGCTCTCGGGCCGGGCGTACCACGGCCGCGTGCCCCGCGCGACGGGCGCGCGGACCGAGCAGGAGCGCACCGACGTCGCGTTCCGCGTGCTCGCCGACCACGCCCGGTGCGTCTCCTGCGCCATCTCCGACGGGATACTGCCGGGCAACGAGGGCCGCGGCTACGTCATTCGCCGGATCCTGCGCCGGGCGGCCCTGTACGGGCGCCAGCTCGGCCTCGCGACCGGCTTCTTCGAGGAGCTCGTGGCGCCCGTCGTCGAGACGCTGGGCGCCGTGTTCCCTGACCTCGGGCGCCAGGAGCCGACCCTGCGCCGCGTGATCCGGTCCGAGGAGGAGAGCTTCGGGCGCGCCCTCGAGCGCGGCCTCAGGCGATTCGACGAGGCCGCCTCGGCCGGCTCGCTTCCCGGCCCGGCGGCGTTCGAGCTCTACGACACGTACGGCTTCCCGCTCGACCTGACGCAGCTGATCGCGCGCGAGCGCGGCCTGAAGGTCGACGTCGCGGGGTTCGAGGCGCTCATGGCCCGCCAGCGGGAGCGCGGCCGGGCGGCCCAGAAGAAGGACGTGATCGTGGCGGCGACCCAGGGCGCCGCCGCCGCGCAGGAGCCCACACAGTTCACCGGCTACTCGCTCGAGGCCACGAGGAGCACGCACTCCACCCTGGTCGACGTGGCCCGCTCCGGAGACGCCGTGTTCCTCGTCTTCGACCGGAGCCCCTTCTACGCCGAGATGGGCGGGCAGCTGGGCGACACCGGCCATGCGCTCGTCGCGGGCGCGGCCCTGGAGATCGTCGACACGGTCCGGGACAAGTCGGGCCGCCACCTGCACCGGATCGGCCCGGGGGCCCCGGTACCCGCGCCGGGGACGGCCGCGGAGCTCTCCGTCGACCTCGTGCGCCGACGCGCCATCCAGCGCCACCACACGGCGACCCACCTGCTGCACTGGGCCCTGCGCAAGATCCTCGGCACCCACGTCCGTCAGGCCGGCTCCCTCAACGCGCACGACCGCCTGCGCTTCGACTTCTCGCATTTCGAGGCGGTGACGCACGCCCAGCTCCGCGAGATCGAGGCGATCGTGAACGAGCGGATCCTCGACAACGCCAAGGTCGAGGCCTACGAGGTGGACTTCGACAAGCGCCCCGACGGCACCCTCGCCTTCTTCGGCGAGAAGTACGGCAAGGTCGTCCGCGTGGTCGACATCGGCGGGTTCAGCCGCGAGCTCTGCGCCGGCACGCACGTCGCGGGCACCGCGGAGATCGGCTTCGTCAAGATCGTCCACGAGGGCGCGATCGCGGCGGGCACGCGCCGCGTCGAGGCCGTGGCGGGCGACGCCGCCTACCGCCACGCGCTCCGGGCCTTTGACACGGTGGAGTTCGCGGCGCAGCGCCTCGGCGCCTCGCGGGACGCCCTCGAGGCCAGGCTCGAGTCCCTCATCGCCGAGAAGGCGGAGGCCGACCGGCGCCTGCGCTCGTTCGAGCAGCGGGCCTCGGCGAACCTCGCCGGGGACATAGCCGCCAAGGCGGTCGCCGCCGGCGCCCTCAGGATCGCGACCGCCCAGGTCTCCGTCGATTCCCCCGAGGCGCTGCGCGCCCTGGGTTCCCAGACCCTGGGCCGGCTCGGCGAAGGGGTCGTCGTGCTGGCCGCGGTCCTGGGCGGCAAGGCCTCCGTCTCGGCCTTCTGCTCCGCCCAGGCCGTCGCCGCCGGCTACAACGCCGGCGCCATCGTGAACGAGATCAGCCGTAGGCTCGGCGGCAAGGGCGGCGGCAAGCCCGACTTCGCGATGGGCGGCGGGCGCGACGTCGAGAAGATACCCGAGGCCCTGAGGGCGCCCTTGCCGAAAGACTGAGCCCGGGCACATTGGCCCCATGCCCACCTCCCCGGAAGCCGCCACGCGCCTCGAGTGCATCCTGGCCTTCGACGCCAACAACCGCCTGGCCGTGCGCCGGCTCGGCTCGCAGGCGGGCCTTCCCTTCACGGGCGCCGACGTCGAGATGGCCGTCGGCCGGCTCGCCTCGTCGTTCCCGGAGCATTCCCGGCCCGTCGAGCGCTTCGGCGCGCAGGCCGGCGGGCGCCGCTACCGGGTACACTTCACCCAGGTCGAGGGCAAGGCGGCGGACCCCGAGGTCGAGATGCTCCCGGTCGACCAGCTTGAATCGGAGCCCCGGGCGCTCGCCCCCTCGCTCGCGGGCATCCTCGCGCAGCTCGATCCGCACCTGGTTGACATCCCCTACTTCAACCTGGGCGAGAACGACTACATCTACCGGTTCCGGCCCGAGAGGGAGCGCAACGGCGCCATCTACGCCCAGGACGCCCAGGCCAGCGCCATCTACCAGTCGCGCCTGTGCGCCGCCATCAAGGCCCTCGCCCGGCGCAGCGAGAGGACCGCGACGGCGCCCGTCCTCCTCGACTTCGGCGCGGTGCGCTACCTGGTCCCGAGCCATTTCGGGTTCTGCCTCGGGGTCAAGAACGCGATCGAGCGCGCCTACGAGACGCTCGCGGGCAACCCGGGCAAGCGGGTGTTCATGCTCTCCGAGCTCATCCACAACCAGTTCGTCAACGACGACCTGATCCGCCGCGGGCTGCGCTACCTCCAGAGCGACAAGGGGGTCGCCTACGCCGCCGCGCCCGGGGGGCCCAACCTGTGGGACACGCTGACTGTCGACGACATCGTGATCATCCCGGCCTTCGGCGCGACCGACGAGGACAAGAGGCGGCTCGTGAGGAAGGGCATCGCGCTGCGCCAGTACGACGCGACCTGCATGCTCGTCGAGAAGGTCTGGAAGGCGGCGCGCAGCTACGGGCGCGAGGGCTACACGGTCGTCATCCACGGCAAGCACGAGCACGAGGAGACCAAGGCGACGTTCTCCAACACCCGGCGCTACGCGCCGGCCATCATCGTGAGGAACATGGAGGAGGCGCGCGAGCTGGGCGGGATCATCCTCAAGACCGACGCGGCGGCGCGATCGAGGTTCCGCGCCCTCTTCGACGGGAAGGTGACGCCGGGCTTCGACGTCGAGCGCGACCTGGGCCGCGTCGCCGTCGTGAACCAGACGACGCTCCTCATGAACGAGACTCGGGAGATCATCAATTACCTGAGGGACGTCTTCGCCGAGAAGTACGGGGCCGACCAGCCCGGCGCGCCCGCCCGGGTCGGCGGGCACGACCGCAACGACACCCTCTGCTACGCGACGCAGGTCAACCAGGACGCCCTTAACCGGGCGCTCTCGGAGCCGCTGGACGCGGCCTTCGTGGTCGGGGGCCGGAACTCGTCGAACACCTACCAGCTCTACCGGCTGTGCGAGCAGCGCCTGGGGAACCGGGCCTTCTTCATCCAGAGCGAGGCGAACATCCTTTCCCAGACCGAGGCCGAGCACTGCGTGTTCACGGCCAAGGGCAACCACGGCGCCGGCAGCCACATGGAGCGGCGGCCGCTCTGGACGGGCAACGGCGAGGGCCCGACGGGGGCGCCCAGGCGGATCCTGCTGACCGGCGGGGCCTCGTGCCCCGACGGCATCATCCAGCAGGTCATCTCCCGGATCAACGGCTTCTACCCGGCCGAATCGCTGCGCCCGATCGACTCGGTCCTCGCCGACCTTTCGGACGGCTGAGGCGCGCACCCGCGCCCCGCCTTCAGAACCTGAAGGTGAACCCGCCCTTGACGCCGTCCTGGCTGGCGAAATCGATCTTGTTGGTGTACGCCGAGCTCGGGCCGCTGACGGCGCTCTGGTTGTACCCCGAGCCGCCCTGGTAGATGTTCCCCACGTAGAAGCCCGCCGTGTCGGTCAGATCGTAGCGCATGTCCACGTCGACGTAGTAGCCCGGCAGGATCCTCGTGTTCTGCTTCTGGTAGAGGTCCGTGATCGGCACCTGCAGGTTCTCCGGAATATCCAGGGTCTCCAGAACGTTCAGCTCGGACCCCGAGTAGATCAGATCCGGGCCGGCGCTCACGCTCAGCTTGAAGTGCGTGCCGATCGGCATGATGAGCGTCGGGCCGATTCGCAGCGTGTAGTAGGCCCCCTCGGTGAAGTAGCGGTTGGTCGAGAGAACGTCGGCCACCACGGGGACCCGGCTCAGCGGCATGTTGCCGAGCAGCGTCGTCTGGGTCACCGACTGGGTCGACGTCGAGCCCCCGGTGCTCGACACCGCCTGGCCGTTCCCGTTGAGGACCGACTGGCTGATGGTGCCGGGCGAGGTGTACGGAGGCGCCGGAGGAATCTGGCCGAAGAGGTCATAGGTGTCCGTCGTGGTCGTCAGCTGCGTCGGGACGCTCGCATAGGTGCTCGAGTGGATGTCCGCGATGCTGAAGCCGGCCGTGATGGCCCACTTCAGGTGCTTGCCAAGCTTGCCCATGTCCCGGTCCATCAGCAGCTCGACGCCAAGGTTCGGCATGCCGTTGGCCGAGTGCGAGCCGGTGTCCACCACCTGGCCCGAATAGATGCTCATGGTGACGTTGCCGTTGGCCTGCAGCTGGCTCGCGTAGTCGTAGGACCAGGTGTTCGTCCTCCCGTCGGGGGGTATCGCGACCTGCTCGCTCTGGCCGATGCCGGTGAAGGTCGTGATCGCGCGCGTGTCGGGCCCCACGCTCCCGTCATAATACGTGCGCGACAGGTTGGGGATGGAAACGGTCGCGTCGGCGCCCGCGCTCACCGGCGACGGGATGGAGCCCTGGCCGCTGTAGCTCACCTTGGGGCCGTTGAGGAAGAGGCGGCTCGCCAGGCTCAGGGTCGACTTGGGCGTGTAGGTGTACTCGTCGATCCGGTTGAAGTCCGGAATCTCCTCGGGCTGTTGCTTCTGCTCCTCGTCGGCGGCGCGTAGGCCCTGAAGCGGGAGGCAGGCGGCGCACAGGGCGAGGCGGAGGAGTCTCATGCGGCGGTGGTTGGAAGAGGTTGGACGCCCGGTCCGGGGAAAAGTTGCATCAAAGTAGGGCCCGGCGCCGAACGGCGTCAAGGCTCATGCCCGCAGCTCGTCCGATTCCGTGGGCGCCGCGTCCTCCGCCTCGAGCGCCGCGTCGCCCAAGGCGTGCTTGCGCCTGCGCGTGTCCGAGTCCTCCTCGCGCTGGTCGAGCTCGATCTCCCTCTCCTGCTGGGCCTGCACCTTCTCGAACAGCTTGGTCTCGCTCTCCTCGACAAATTGCTCGCGCTCGTGCAGCGCGGCCTGCGCCTCCTTGAGCAGGGCCTCCTGCCTCTCGAGCTCGGCGCGCAGCGCCTCCAGGGCTGCCTTCTCCTCGGGCGTCACGTGCACGGGCGTCGCCTTGCGCGAGGCGGCGACCAGCTGCTCGCGCGCCGCCAGCAGGGCCTCGGCCTCCGCGAGCTCCCGCTCGTGCTCGTTGAGGCGCGCCTCCTTCTCCTGGACGAGCCTCTCGCGCTCGACCAGCTTGAGCTCCAGCTGCCGGAGCGAGCGCTCGAGCTCGGCGATCCTGGCGTCGTCGGCCGCGCTCCGCCCGCCCGCCGCCGGCCGCGTCGCCGACACAATCTTGCGAATCGACTCCCGGGCCGCCGCCGAGGCCTCCGAGACGGAAAAAGGCGAAGCCGTGATCGTCCTGTTGCGCCGCAGCGAAAGGTTGTTGCCTGGCTCGGCCCTCTTGGCGGGGAACCGTATGGTGGATGGATCGGGCATTTACTTCGGGCGCTGGCTATTACCCTATTTTTTGAATATACGCTTAAATCCCCCGAAAAAGCCAGTCTTGTGCACCGCGGGCTCGGCCGGGCCGACGCCCGAACCGGGCTTGATCAGCTGGCGGACGAGGTCGGCGACCTTCTTCTCCAGGGCGACGTCGCCGAGGACGCCGAGATGCCTGGCGACGTTGGTCTCGTCGGCGAAGTCCTTCTTCATCTGCGCGAAATCATCGGCAAACCACGCCGCCGCCTCCGTCGCGCGCGCCACGGGACTCGACGTGCGGGTCGCCTGGGCCAGGGCCTCCACCAGGTGCAGGCCCTTGGCGCCCTTCCGGAACGGAAGGATCTCCATCAGCGTAATTTCATCAAGATTTGACAGGGCGTTCAGCAGCTTCCTGAAGTCGCCGCCGATGATCACGTTTTGCGACATCTCCTGGGCGAAGACCGCGAACTCCCCGAGCGTCTTCAGGTCCTCGAGCTTGCAGAACTCGATCGTGTCGCTGCCCAGGGCCGTGAGCGAGATCGGGAACTTCTCGGGGATGCCGATCCGCGCCATGTTCTTGAGGAGCGGGTTCTCGCGCGCGGCCGCCGCCTCGGTCTGCTCGATCATGTCGCCGAACGGGCTGTCGAAGGCGAGGGTCTCCTTCATGATCGAGATCAGCAGGTTGAGCTTGTCGTCGGTCTGGCCCTTGAGGGCGAGCAGCTCCATCGCCTCGCCGTAGCTCAGGTCGATGTATTTCGCCGGGGTCTCATCCTTGGATTTGACCGGCCAAGTTGGGCCGTCGAGATTCTGCGCGAGGCTCGATATGGGCGTGTCGACCATGATCGAGCTCGCGAAGGCCGCACGCACCTCGTCCCAGTCCTTTTCGGTGTATTTGTGCTCAGACATTGTCGGTTGGATTACGCGGATGGATCGTGCCCGTCGAGCTCGTGCGCGAGCTTCCTGTAGTCGCTCGTCACGGAATCCGCGACGTCGGCGGCCTCGCTGCCGACGAGGATGACCGGCAGGCCCAAGGCGACCGAGCGGCGCACGACCATCGCGTCGCGAATCTGAACCGTGAAGATCTTGGCGCCGGGGGCCGCGCGCTTGGCGGCGCGGAACTGGTTCAGCCGGAGCTGCATTCTCATCTTGGGGACCTCGATGTCGACCCCCGTGCGGATCGAGTTGAAGATGAGCCCCTGCACCTGCGCGGGCGTGCCCATCGAGGCCTTCCGGAAGCTGCCCGAGAGCGCCTGGAACTTCTGGAGCTTGTCCGCGAGCAGCGTGAACCCGATCAGGCTCAGGGCGTCGGGGTTCGAGGGCACGTAGATCTCGTTCGAGGTGAACACGCCGCACTGGGCGGCGCGCAGCAGATTCGGCGGGCAGTCGAAGAAGATGTAGTCGTAGTTGGGCTCGAGCGCCGCGACCTGCTCGCAGAAGACGAGGTAGGCGGGCCTCTTGGGGTCGCCCGTGTATTCGCCCTCCAGGTCGGTGAGGTTGAAGCTCGTCGGGACGAGGTCCAGGCCGGGAAGCACCTTCTCGCCCGACTTTCCCTCGACCACGTCCTTGACGACGATGTCCCTGATGTGGGTCTTGCCCGGGTCAAAGATCGAGTAGATCGAGCCCTCCCCGGTCGAGTTGATCTTGTTCCAGCGGTCGAGGCGCAGCAGCCAGATGCTCGCGTTCGACTGCGTGTCCAAGTCGAACAGCAGGACCCTCTTCCCCATCTTGGCCAGTGCGGCCGCGACGTTCACAATTAGCGACGTCTTCCCAACGCCGCCCTTGTAGTTAAGGAAGCTTATTTTACGGGCCATGAGGTATGATATCCGTTGTCACCCCACAATGTGCGTGCAGCGCCGCCAAGCCGCGAGTCAAAAACGCCCCCGCATTTCTACGCATCTCGCCTGAGGACTGCGCACTTGCCCATCACGCTTGCCGCCGCCGCAAATCTTGGCGAGGCAAAAAAACTTGGCATATCTACGCATCACGACGGGCCGACCTACGCCCCGCCGGTCCACTTGAACACGAGCGTCGTGAGCGGCGGCAGCGTGAGCTCGATCGACTGGGTGTAGCCGTCGCGCGGCTCGCTCGCGGCCGTGCGCCCCCCGTCGTTGCCCAGGCCGGAGCCGCCGTAGTACTCGCTGTTCGAGTTGATCACCTCGCGCCACCACCCCAGGCGGGGCACCCCCACCCGGTAGCTGCGCGTGACGCCGCCGAAGTGCCCGACGACCACGAAGAGCGTCTCCTCGCCCGCCCCGGTCCTCAGGTAGGCGACTACGTTGGCGTCGGCGTCCGTGCAGTTGATCCAACGGAACCCCTGCGGATTGAAGTCGTTCGAGCCCAGCGCCGGCTCCGCCGTGTAGAGGCGGTTCAGGTCGATCAGGAGCCGGCGCACCCCCTCGTGGTCCATGTACTGGCACAGGTGCCAGTCGAGGCTGGCCGCGTGGTTCCACTCGCCCGCCTGGGCCCACTCGCCGCCCATGAACAGGAGCTTCTTGCCCGGGTACGCCCACATGTGCGTGTAGAGCGCGCGCAGGTTGGCCGCCTTCTCCGGGATGTGCCAGGCCCCCATCTTGTAGAGCATCGACGCCTTCCCGTGCACCACCTCGTCGTGCGAGAACACGGACACGAAGTTCTCGGCGTACTGGTAGAGCATCCCGAAGGTCAGGTCGTTCTGGTGGAAGCGCCGGTAGAGGGGCTCCTTGGAGAAGTACTGCAGGGTGTCGTGCATCCAGCCCATGTTCCACTTGTAGTCGAACCCGAGGCCGCCCTGGGACGGCGGCCGCGTGACGGCCGGGAACGAGGTGCTCTCCTCGGCGATCATGAGGGCGCCCGGGTTGTAGCGGTGCACGAGGTCGTTCACGGCCTTCAGGAAGTCGATGGCCTCGAGGTTCTCTCGCCCGCCGTAGCGGTTGGGCACCCATTCCCCGTGCCCCCTCGAGTAGTCGAGGTAGAGCATGGAGGCGACGGCGTCGACGCGCAGGCCGTCGACGTGGTAGCGCTCGAACCAGGCGAGCGCGTTCGCCACCAGGAAGCAGCGCACCTCGTGCCGCCCGTAGTTGAAGATGAGCGTGCCCCAGTCCATGTGCGCGCCCTGCCTCGGATCGGCGTGCTCGTAGAGGTGCGTGCCGTCGAACTCCGCCAGCGCGAAGTCGTCCTTGGGGAAGTGCGCCGGGACCCAGTCGAGGATGACCCCGATCCCGCGCTGGTGCAGGTGGTCGACGAACCACGCGAAGTCCCCGGGGGAGCCGAACCGGTGCGTCGGGGCGAAGAACCCCGTCACCTGGTACCCCCAGGACCCGTCGAACGGGTGCTCCGCGATCGGCATGATCTCGACGTGCGTGAACCCCATCTCGGCCGCGTAGTCGGCGAGCTGCGGGGCGAGTTCGCGGTACGTGAGCGGCCGGTTGCCCTCCTCGGGCTTGCGGCGCCACGAGCCCAGGTGAACCTCGTAGATCGACACCGGCCGGTCCAGGTTGCCCGCCCGGGAGCGCCGGCGCTCGATCCAGGCGGCGTCCCCCCACGCGAACCGCCCCGTCTCGCACACCTTGGCCGCGTTGCCGGGCGGCCCCTCGAAGGAGGTCCCGTAGGGGTCGGTCTTGATGCGTAGGCCGCCCCGGGCGTCGCGGATCTCGAACTTGTAGAGCTGCCCCTCGCCGAGCCCGGGGATGAAGATCTCCCAGACGCCCGACGCCCCGAGTCCGCGCATCGGGTGGTAGCGCCCGTCCCAGCCGTTGAAGTCGCCGATGACCGACACGCGCTTGGCGGCGGGGGCCCAGACCGCGAAGGCGACCCCGGCCACCCCGCCCAGGTCGCGCACGTGGGCGCCGAGCTTGTCGTAGATCCGGTGCTCGTTGCCCTCGTTGAAGAGATAGAGGTCCTGCTCGCCGAGCGTCGGGAGAAAGCAGTACGGGTCGCGGAACTGGCGCACGCGCCCGTCCGCCGAGGTGGCCCGCAGCGCGTACGCGCATACCTCGGCGCGCTTCGGGATGAGGACCTCGAAGAGCCCCTCGGGGGCGAGCGGGCGCATCGGGAACACGGAGGGAGGATCGTCGCCCGTCAGGACCACGTCGCAGCCCGCCGCGTCGCGCAGGAAGGCGCGCACCACGAGCGCCGCGGCCCGGCGGTACGTGCACGGGTGCATGCCGAGCACGGAGTGCGGCGAGCCGTGGCGGGCGTTGACGAGGGCCTTGATGTCAGTCTTGGACAGAGTCACGGCTCGGCTCTTGTGGACGGCCATTGTGCATCGCCCGCACCGCGGCGGCCAACCAAAATCGGACCGTCCCTATCCCGTGTTCTTGAGGCCGCCGCTGATGCCATTGATCGTGAGCTCGATGACGGCGCGGATCGCCTCGACCTCGCGGGGCGCCCGCGCCTGCGGCTCGCGCAGCCGTCGCATCATGTCCACCTGGATGTAGTTGAGGGGGTCTATGTAGGGGTTGCGCAGCTCGACCGAGCGCAGGAGCACGGGCTCGCGGCTCAGGAGGCGCCTCTGGCCGGACACCGCGAGGACCGCCGACTCGGTGCGCTCGAACTCCGCGCTGAGGATCCCGAGCATGCGCCGCCGGATCCTCGCGTCGTCGACGAGCCCCGCGTAGAGCGACGCGATCGCCATGTCCGCCTTGCGCATCGTCAGCTGCGCGTTGTCGATGAGCGTCTGGAAGAACGGCCAGCCCGCGTGCATGGCCCTCAGCCGCTCGCGCGCCTTGGGCCCGCGGCGCAGCATCGAGTCGAGAGCCGTGCCGAGGCCGAACCACCCGGGGAAGTTGAACCGGCTCTGCATCCACGAGAACACCCAGGGGATCGCCCGCAGGTCCGCCACGCTCTGCGTGGCCCTGCGGTACGCGGGGCGCGAGCCGAGCTTCAGGTCGCTGATCTCGTCGATAGGGGTCGCCTGGCGCCAGAAGACCAGGAACTCCGGGTCGTCGTGCACCAGCGCCTTGTAGGCCTCGAATCCGGCGCGGCTCATCTCCTCCATCGCCTCGCGCCACTCCTCCGGGGCGGACGCCTCGAGCGCGGCGGCGCGGATCCCCAGCATCACCCCGTACGCCATCTGCTCGAGGATCCGGTGGGCCAGGTCGGGGTCGTGGTAGCGCGTCGAGAGCACCTCGCCCTGCTCGGTCACGCGGATGGCGCCGTCGCGCAGCCCCGCCGGCTGGGCGAGGACGGCCTTCGCCGCAGGCCCGCCGCCGCGGGCGATGCTGCCCCCGCGGCCGTGGAAGAGCGTCAGGGCGACGCCGGCCCCGCGGCAGACGCGCGCGATCTGCTCCTGCGCCTTGAACAGGGCCCAGTTGGCCGTGACGTAGCCGCAGTCCTTGTTGCTGTCCGAATAGCCCAGCATGACGTGCTGGTGGGCCGTCTGGCGGCCGGGCAGCGCGAACAGGTCGGCCAGCACCTGCGGGGCCCGCTCGAGGTCGTCGAGCGTCTCGAAGAGCGGCGCGATGGGCAGGGACGAGCCGGCCAGCCTCTGGAGGAGCTCCACCTCCAGGATGTCCGACAGCCCGTTGGTCATGCTGACGATGTAGATGCCCAGCGCCTCCTGCCCGATCGCCTCGCGGGCGCGCGCGCACAGGGCGAGCGGCTCGAACACCGCGCGGGTCGCCTCGGTCAGGCCGGCGGCCGCCCCGGCCTCGAGCGGCGCCGCGGCCGCCAGCGCGGCGAGAAGGATCGCGCGCTTCTCGCCCTCCGCGAGCCCGGGGTAGTCGGCCCGCCCGAGGAGCCCGGCCGCCGCCACCTCG
>Ga0335078_10007899_pt1 | contig 15796 bp, 8 predicted proteins | sample Lox_Sample_32_FD_206711 | JGI IMG/M metagenome (GOLD analysis project Ga0335078, IMG submission 206711) | Soil microbial communities from Loxahatchee National Wildlife Refuge, Florida, United States - Lox_Sample_3.2 | ecosystem: Environmental > Terrestrial > Soil > Wetlands | place: USA: Florida... | reverse complement strand
CAGGATTTTCAATCGGGTTCCGCTTCCGGCGAGTACAGGAACTACCGCAATCTTGCATTTGGCCAACTCGGCGACGGCATCCTCCACTGGTCCCGTAAGCTCGATGCGCGGGTCGCCAGCGGTCCACTGCGCTACGCCTGCCGGGTTCTTCCCGATCAACCGCCACACCAGGCGTGGCCAGCGTTCTCGCAAGGCGGGCCAGACGCTCTGGCGGAAAAAACGTACGGCCGAAATGTTGGGATAATATTCGAGATTTCCCGAAAACACGATCGCGTCCTCTTTAATCCCGACAGGGACGGGCGGTACGGGAATGGCGTTGGGATAAATCGTGACATGCGCGTCCGGCGCCAGCGCCAGCACTGCCTTCGCATCTTCCGCAGAGGTCGTTAGAATCTCGGAATAGCGTGAAAACCACTTCCGTTCCAGCATGGCGGACGCCCGGGCGAATACTCCATGCGCGAATCCGGCCACTCCCTTTTCCACCCGCGCGCATCGCTCGTGCCAGACCGAATCAATATCGAACAGGTCGAGCACGGTACGATCGCAGGCCGGCGCGATCTCTTCCCAGTACGGAGCGCACCAGAAATGTTCCACTACTCCGACGGCGTAATGGCGGCCGTCTAACGCTCGAACCACCTCGCCCTCGAAACCCGCGAAGCGGTCGATCAACGGCGGAACGCGCCGCACCAGGCGAACCGCGTTTCGGAGATTGCGTCTTGCGCGGCCCGGACCGTGATAAGGGAGGTCGATGACCGAGACCCGATCCGTCAACCCCGGCGGTATCTGAGCCGCCGGATCCGGGTCGCCCACTTGCCGGAAAATGATCAGGTCCACCGAATACGAGCGGGCCAGGTAGTGCAGCAGGGAAGCGCTGCGCAACGGGCCGCCCCCCATCAACGGATAAGGGGCCTCGGGCTCCAGGACCACGGCGCGGGGCCGCCTGCTATCGGCCAAAGCGCCTCCGTGCCTCCTCGTAAACCTGATACGTCAATTGCGCCGAGCGTTCCCAGGAAAACTGGCTCGCGCGCGCCAGTGACTGAACGCGGCGCCCGGCGACCCATTGCGGGTTGGAAGCTGCCTGGCGCATGGCGGCGACCAACTCCGTTCCGGTATCGGCATAGACGGCCGCATCGCCGCCCGCCTCCCGGCAAGCCGCCGACGTAATCACACAGACGCCGCACTGCATCGCCTCCACCACCGGCAAGCCGAAGCCCTCATACAGCGATGGATAGAGGAAGGCCAGCGCTCCGGAATAGAGTTCCGGCAGTTGCGAGTCGGGCACTTCGCCCAACAGTTGCAAGCCGGGTTCGTCGGCGAACTGCGGTCCGTCGGCCCGGCGCCGTCCTGCCAGGACCAGATCGACGTCGTGATCGCGCCGTACTTCCCGCCAGGCCTCGACCAAGATGGGGACATTTTTACGCGGCTCCAGCGTTCCCACAAAAAGAAAATACGGCCGCCGCGGCGCGGGATTTACCGGCCTGATCCACGATGGGGCGGCGGGCGGCACCGCGACAATGCGTTCCGGGCGAATGCGGAATCGTTCCAGAGCCTGCTTTCGCACGGCTTCGCTGTGCGTCACGATCATGGTCGGGATTCCCAATTGCAACAAGACGCGGCAGCGCCGCCGCACGCGATCCGCGGCGTGGTGCCAGCCAGCGTTCATCCAGGGCGAAAGATCATGCAAGGTGAGAACGCTGGGAAGCTGCGGCAGATAGGGAACGGCGAAATCCGGCCCATGCACCAGGTCCACCTGGCGCCGGCGCGCCTCGCGGCCTAATCCCCAAAGCCACCAGCGGCGCTCAGCCGCCGTGCGCGGCCCGCCGCCTCGTTTCAGGTTGGCGGGAGCTTCCAGCGGCATGGAAAACGGTTGATCCGAAAGCAGAAGAAATTCATCTTGCGGAAAACACCGCGCCAAAGCCGAGCTCAATTCGCTGGTATATCGCGCTAATCCGCCGCTCGAGAGGCCCAGCGAGGCGGCTTCCATCGCCACTCGCATGAACAAGTCCCATCATATCAGGGCCTATCAGTTTGTTCGAAAACGTTCAGGTCGGCTAGTACATTTCGCCTCGAACACTGGGAAACCTCCCGGATATCGGCCGCCATTCCCCGGGATATAGTTATCCGGTCCGGACTTTCCGGTTTCTCATCACACACAGTTTCCGGATGTGTTTTCCGCATTTCTCAGGGCTGGCCGCATGCGAAGATCGATCTATCTGGCGCTTTTGTCCGCGATCGCTTCGGCGTTGGCGGCCGGTTCGGGTGCGGACCAGATTGGGATCTATCACTGGGGCGGACAGTACGCGCAATCCGTGAGCCAGGGCGTCGACGCGGTAGCTTCCCTCGGCGGCCGGTTCGTGCGCATCAGCCTCTCGGCCCGCTTTTATCAGGACTACAACATGGGGCCGGACTGTCTCTCAAACTTCACGCTCGCCGGCGCTGCACAGGATCCGGACGTCGTGAATGCTCTGGCAAACCCGGCGATCGACGTCATCATGATCACAGCGTACGACGGAACCAGCTATGGCGATTGCCAGCACATGCGTTTCCTCGACCCGTCTTTTTATACGCCGCAGAACACCGCCGCGCTGCGCAGAGAATATAGTGACCTGACTGTCTACCTGTACCGGAAGTATCGCCTCACGCGCAAGCAGTTCATCATTTCGGACTGGGAAGAGGACAACGCCATCTACTGCGGGAATGCGTATCAATTTGCGTTGGTGGACCAGGTGCGCAGCGCATGCCTGGCTCAATACCAATCGCAGTATGGTGTCGCCTCGCCGGCTCAGGCGTTCGAAGGCCTCAAGCTCTGGCAGCAGGCGCGGGCTTTGGGAATCCGCGATGGCCGCGCTCGCGCCCGAGCCAAAGGCATCGGCGGTATGCGTGTCTACCTTGCACCCGAGTTCAACATGGTGCGGGCCCTCCACGACAACGGGTTCGAGAGCGTTCTCTACGACGTCCTGCCCTCCGCCCCGTTCGATTACGTTTCCTACTCGGCTTGGGAGAGCATTAACACGGCCGATCCCTCCGCCACGCTGCTGGCCGATCTCGGCACCATCCAGAGCGTGGTTGGCTCCCAGCAGATCATCATCGGGGAAACGGGTTTCAGCCGCACCCAGTGGCCCGGCGAGGATGTGGGGCGCAGCAGCGAAGTGATTTCCGCCGCTGCCGCCTGGGGCGTTCCATATCTGGTGCAGTGGAACCTGTACGACACGGACGCGCAGGATTCGTTCGGGCTCTACAATCTCGCAGGTCAGCCGACAGCGCTGGCCGCGTGGTTCCAAAGCCTGTTTCAGCCGTCCTGGATCCCGTAACGCAGATTGAGGACGCACCCGGAACCTCCGCTCCATTTGAAAACGCGTTCGTGGGATCGGCCCTTCCGGGCCGCCGCTGAGCTTCCGCCCGGCGCGCCGGCTGGAAAGCCGGCGGCAGGCCGGAAGGCCTGCCCCCACGAACGCGTCTTCAATGGAGCGGAGGTTTCGCTACACAGCTCATGACCCGGCCTGTGGTTGATACCAGCCTCCCGTCTCGTCTTCATCACTTTTGATGGCCCGCAGGGCCATAGGACACTCCCTTGCGGTCGCGGCTCGGTAACGTCGTCACTGTTTTGGCCGAGCCGCGACGGAAAGGAGCTGTCTAGCCGGCGGCCAAGACCGCCGGCGTTACGTTGCGCTGGCGACGGTTACGTCCGTTCCGGATCTTGTCGCCGGTGCGTTTCAGGGAATCAAGAATTGCCTGCGAGCCGTCCCGTCCAGGACGACGCCTGCATCTTCGCAGAGGATCTGTAATTCATCCCCCCTGACATTTGGCAGGACCGCCGTGTCGACGTTGTCGATTACGAAGAAGAATTGCGAAGTGAAACCCAGCGAGTAATTGACCGTGAGAGTGCCGGTGCAATCCGCATTCACGGTATATGTCCCCGTTTTGGTCACTGGTGCGTTGTTACCGCCTTGCTGCATGGCTCCCGCGCCCGTGAGGCCGCCTCTTCCGTCGAAGACTAACGTACCGACTTCGTCAATAGGGCCGGCGATCTCGGCCGGCGTCAGAATGGCTCCCGTGCCTTTGTAGACGAAGGTGCCGTTCAGGGTGGCATTCGAGCAGCCTGCGGCCTTCGCAGTAGGCGCTACGCTCAGTGCGAGCGCGGTGACTGCGGCGATTGTGAACGTCTTGGCGATGCTGTCTTTCATGACGAATCTCCTTTGTGCTGATCAATCAGGTGGCGGTTCCGGCTCACCTGACACGCATAAGGAATCAAGGCCCTAAAGGTTACTAGAACTGCGTAAAATAGGTGCTACGACTCGGGTGCGATGGCCAGTTGTCCTCAGTGCGGAGAGCCATTGGGTGTGGGTGACCCCGCCGGATTGTGTCCGGCGTGCCTGATCCAGGGCGCTTTCGACAGTTCCCTGGGTGCGAGCCAATCCGGGACCGAGACCATCCATACCCCTGCCGCGGCGGCTGGCGATGACGATTTCGGCCGCTATCACATCCTGCACCCGCTAGGCGAAGGCGGCATGGGTACCGTCTACCTGGCAGAGCAGCGCGAACCCATTCGCCGGCGGGTCGCCCTCAAAGTAGTCAAGCTCGGGATGGACACCAGCCAGGTGCTCGCCCGCTTCGCTATCGAGCGCCAGGCGCTCGCCGTGATGGACCACCCCCATATCGCGCGCATTCTCGACGCAGGCGCGACCTCAAAAGGCCGGCCGTACTTTGTGATGGAGTACATCGAAGGCGCACCCATCACGCAGTACTGCGATCGCAACCGGCTGACCATCCCTCAACGGCTGGAACTCTTTCTCGCCGTGTGCCGCGCCGTCCAGCATGCCCATCAGAAAGGCGTGATCCACCGTGACCTCAAGCCGTCCAATGTGCTGGTGATGGCGCAGGAGGGCACACCCGTTCCCAAGGTAATCGACTTCGGCATCGCCAAAGCCACCGACCAGTGGGCCGTGGAAAAAACTCTGCTGACTCAATTCGGTCAGATGGTGGGGACCCCGGAATACGCTAGCCCCGAGCAAGCCGAGGTCATGACGGGAGAGGTAGATCAAACTTCCGATGTGTACTCCCTCGGCGTGCTCTTGTACGAGTTGCTGATCGGCACCGTGCCTTTCGACGCCAACCGAATGCGCCAGGCGGGGCTCAACGAGATGCTGCGCATCATTCGGGAAGAGGAGGCCCCGCCGCTCTCTCGCAAGCTGAGCGCCACGGGTGCGGCCGCCGCGGAGGTCGCCGCGCATCGAAGGACGGATCGAGCCTCGTTACTCCGGCTGGTGGATGGCGAACTCAACTGGATCACCCTTAAGGCGCTGGAAAAATCGCGCGAGCGGCGCTATGCGTCGGTGGCGGAATTGGCGGCCGACATTCAACGATACCTGGAGCACAAGCCGGTGCTGGCGTTGCCGCCGAGCCGCGTGTACCGGGCGCGCAAGTTTGTGCGCCGGCACCGGTTGAGCGTATCCGGCACGGGCGCTGCGCTCGCGTTCGTCCTGTTGGGCGGTTTCACGGCTTGGTCGCTCGTGCATCGCGATTCCGCGCCGATACCCAAGCTTACGGACAAAGATACGATTGTCCTGGCGGATTTCGTCAACAAGACGGCCGACCCCATCTTCGACGGCACGCTTCGCGAGGGCCTGGCGATCCAACTGGAACAATCGCCGTTTTTGAAAATCATGGACGACGAGCAGATCCAGCGCGTTCTTCGGCTGATGCGTCTTTCGGCAGACGCCCGCATCACCAATCCAGTAGCGCACGAAATCTGCGTGCGGGAAGGCGCCGCCGCTACGATTGACGGCGCCATCGCGAGTCTCGGAAAAAGCTACGTCATCACGCTGCAGGCAAGTACTTGCCAGGACGGCGCCACCCTGGGTCGAGAACAGGTGCAGGCGCCCGATCAAGAGCACGTGCTTCAGGCATTGGGAAACGCCGCCAGCGCCATGCGCGGCAAGCTGGGAGAATCACTCAGCTCGGTTCAAAAGTTGAATCGCCCCCTAGATGAGGCGACCACCCCATCACTGGAAGCTCTGCAGTACTACAATGCCGGCACCTCCAAGCTGAGCGTGGGCCAGGGTCTGGCGGCTATCCCGTTATTTGAGCGCGCCACCCAAATTGATCCGAATTTCGCGGACGCCTATTTCCGGCTCGGCGTCGCGTTCGAACAAGCCGGGGATATGGCGCGCAGCCGGGAACTTGCCAAGCAAGCTTTTGGTTTGGTCGAGCGGGTTTCCGAATTCGAGCGGAACGAAATCATGGCTTACTACTATAGAGCCACGGGCGAGGTGGACAAGGAGATCGATGCCTGGCAGGCGGCTGCCCGGAATTATCCTCGCGAGTGGTCCTTTCATAACCAATTGAGCGTAATTTACGTGGACCTGGGTCGATATGAAGACGCTGGGAAGGAGGCGCAAGAAGCAGCCCGCTTGCCGCAAAACAATGACGCGCCTTACCGCCGTCAACTGGATGTCAACATCTGCCTGGACCGTCTTTCAGAGGTGAAGCGATTAGCGGAAGAGGTACGTCGAAAAGGACTGGATGGACCGAGGATCCACCAGCGTTTCCTGGAAGTGGCATACGTCGCGGGTGATTCCGCGGCTATCTCCAAAGAGATTCAGTGGTTCGCGGGCAAGCCCGAAGAGTATCTCAGCCTTGGCTTGCAGGCAGCCGATCGGAATGTCCATGGCCAACGCCGTGATTCGCACAGCTTGTACCAGCGGGCGGCGGACATGGCCCGGCGCCGCGGGTTACAGAATGTCGCTGCCGAATTTGAGGATGCCGACGCGCGTGCCGACGCGCTCGCCGGCAATTGTCAGACCGTGCGCGACCTGCGGCGTCCGGCCCAGGAACTGGCATTGTGCGGCGATGCGGCCGGGGCGGAGAAACTGGTCACGGAGAACGCAAAGCTCTTTCCAAACGGAACCATCTGGAATGAAGTAGAATTCCCGGCGATTCAAGCCGCGCTCGCTCTCGAGCGCGATCAACCGGCGAAAAGCGTGGAACTGCTGGCATCCGCCGCGCCCTATGAACGCTCGTACCTCGAACCGGTTTACTTGCGCGGATTGGCTTACCTCCGGCTGCATAAGGGTGAGGAAGCGGTGGCGGAGTTTCGGAAAATCGTGGATCACAAGGGCATCAGTTGGGGTGCGACCTGGGTCCACCCCTATTGGGGCCAGTTCTATGCGGTCTCCCGGCTAGGGATGGCGCGCGGTTTCGCCCTCGCGGGCGACAGGGCAAAAGCCAAAAAGGCATTCCAGGACTTCTTTGAGCTCTGGAAGGACGCCGACGCCGAAATCCCCATCCTGAAAAGTGCCCGAGCCGAGTACCAAAAGCTGTAAGCGCGAGCCGCGACCGCGAGGGAGTGGAGGTATGAGTCTAGCAACCCCTCCAGAGATCGTGCCGTAACCTCAGCTTCTGTTTTCCTTATCCTGCGTAAGGACAGGATTCGTGAGGCTAAGACTATGACCAACGGCCAGACCATGCACACCTTGCCCGGACGATCCGAATTTCCAACCACCCGCTGGACCCTGGTGATCGCCGCCGCCGATCCCCAACGGAAAGAGGCTCGCTCCGCTTTGGTTTCGCTCTGCGAGAGTTATTGGTATCCGCTGTACGCGTATGTGCGCCGGCGCGGGTATCCGGCCGACCAGGCGCAGGATCTCACGCAGGAGTTCTTCATACGCGTGCTGGAAGGCCGCTATCTCGACCGCGCCGACCCGGAGAAGGGACGGTTCCGCGCCTTTCTTTTGACCTCGCTGAAGTTCTTCCTCGCCGACGAGTCCGATCGCGTCCGCGCGCAAAAACGCGGCGGGGGAAATGTGCTGTCTCTGGAAATCGCGTCCGGCGAAGAGCGTTATCAACGCGAGCCCGCCCACCACGAGACGCCCGAGCGCATCTTCGAGCGGCGCTGGGCGCTTTCCGTGCTCGACCGGGTCATGGACCGACTACGCGCCGAGTTTGTGCAACACGGCCGCCCCGAACATTTCGAGCGTTTGAAGGTGTTTCTTCTCGGCCAGTCCGACGCCCCATATGCCGCGCTGGCCCGCGAAATGAACACGTCGGAAGGAGCGCTCAAAGTGGCGATCCACCGCCTGCGAAAGCGCTATCGCGACCTCTTCCGCCAGGAGATCGCCGATACCGTCGCCGATCCCAACGACGTGGAATCCGAACTGCGGTTTCTGGCGGGCGTGCTGGGGAAGAAGTAGCCGGAGGTCCACGCCTTCATAAAAGTGGATGAGCTTGTCGGGGGTTCCGGCAATCAGCTTCCAAGGGCCGCCGACTGGGTCTTCGCATCATTGAGGAACTCCCCCTTCTCGACGGATCCCCTGAATTCAATTGCCAGCCGTGCGGCTTTGAGGATGTCGAGAAGGTGCGCGTCATCGCGGGGCAAAGTACGGCTCCGCGCTGTCCAGGATGGCCTTGCGCCGTATCCAATTGGAGCTCCGCTCGATGGCGCGCTGCGACACCAGGTCCACCTTGCGGCCGATAATGCCCGTGAGTTCCTCTTCCATGGCGACGTGATCCAGCAGACTCCAGTCTGCGTCCGGCGCGAACCTGACCAACAGGTCCAGGTCGCTATCCGGGCGGAAGTCTTCCCGCAGCGCGGAGCCGAAGACACGGAGTTCGGCAATCTTCCACTGGCGGCAGAACTCCTGGAGCCGCTCCGTCGGGATGGGAATCTCCGTCCGCATGGCATCCTTCCTCACCAGTTTGCCACAGCGGCCCTCGCTTGCTAGCGCGGACGACGCCAACAGAATCCTCCACCCAACTTCGCCGGTCCACCGGCATTCCTGCGTTTCGTCCTAATCCCTTCGGCTATGCCATCTGAAGAATAGACCGGGCTGCTATCGGATGATACTATGCACCCAGGGAAGTATTTGACATGCCTTAAGCCCCGGCGGCGCTCGTACCGCGTCCGCAAGCTTGGCGCCGCAGGGGCTTCTGCAATCTCCTTTCCACACAGTTCACTTCGCAGTACCGGACACTTCCGCGCGCTCTTGCATTTTGTCCCAGTGTTGGTATTCTAATGACCGATAATGGCAAGCCCAGTATCAACGATTCATGGCCGGTACCAGCTCAGCGGCAGGCCGGTCGGCCAGGGCGGCATGGGCGTGGTGTTCAAGGCTTACGATATCGTTACCAAACGCCACGTTGCCGTGAAAACCATGCGCGGGTCGCTCAGTCTGGCGGCCCTGGACCTCTTCAGTAAAGAGTGGAGCGTCCTCGCGCAACTGAGTCACCCGAATATTGTCGACGTTCTGGATACCGGCGAGTTTGACGAAGATGGGCAATCGCGGCCGTTCTTCGTGATGCCGTTTCTGCCCGGGTCCACCCTCGATCAGCTCATGCAGAATTCGAGTTCCAGGCTGACCCTGGAGCGCACCGTCGGCATCATCGCGCAGACCTGCCGCGGCCTGCAAGCGGCCCACGAGCGCGGGCTGATTCATCGCGATCTCAAGCCCAGCAACATCTTCGTCATGGATGACGACGCCGTCAAGATCATCGATTTCGGCATCGTGCATCTGACCGGCGCCGATTCAGTGGCGGGCCTCAAGGGCACGCTTCAGTACATGTCCCCGGAGCAGATCGATTTGAAGCCGGCGTCTCCAGCCTCGGATATCTTCTCTTTGGGCGTGGTCTGCTACGAAGCGCTGACGGGCCGCAAACCCTTCGAGCGCCGCAGCGAGGTCGAAACGGCCAACGCCATCCGCCGCCAGATTCCGCCGCCCATCTGCGACCTGAATCCGCTCGTTAGCCACCTCGTCAGCCGGGTCATCCACAAGGCCATGGCCAAGGACCCGTACCACCGCTTTTCCACCGCGCGCGAATTCGCCGACTCGCTGCAACGAGCGCTGAACGGAGAAATGCTGGAGCGCTTCGACCGCGCGAAACTCCAGCCGCGCATCGAGCGTGCGAAAAAGGCGGCAGCCGAAGGCGACCACCCGTTCGCGTCGGAACTCCTGAGCGAGCTCGAGGCCGAGGGCAACATCGATCCCGAGATGAGCGTGCTGCGGCTGCAAGTGGACAGCGCCATCCGGCAAAAATCGATTCGCCAGCTCTTGGAGAGCGCGCGCACCCGCCTGGAAGAAGGCGAGTTTCCTCTCGCGCACCAGAAGATTCAGGAAGTGCTGGAGCTCGACAAGGACAACGCCGACGCCATCATCCTGCGCAAAGAAGTGGACCGGCGGCGCGGCCAGCAGCAGGCGGAGAACTGGTTCCGGCTCGTGGAACAGCACTTGCAGAATCGCTCTTTCCCCCAGGCGCGGCAGGCGCTCGAGGAAATCCTGAAAGCGCGTCCCAACGACTCGCGCGCGCGCGAGCTGCTGGTGGATGTGGAGCGCCGCGAAGAGGAAGCCGCGCGACTCCGCGGCGAGAAAGAAGAGCTGTACCAGGCGGCCATCAACTGCTACAACCGCGGCGAGGTCAGCTCGGCGCTCACCCGATTGGAACGCCTGCTGGAGATGGGCCGGCATTCCCCGGACGCCGCCATCCCCGACCGCGACGCGCAATATCAGAGCCTCTATAATCAGGTCCGCTCCGAGCGGGAGGCGGCGCGCAGCGCCTACGCCGAAGGCCGCCGCTGCCTGGCCGACCGCAATTTCGCCAAGGCTCTCGAGATCTGTAACAACTTCCTGCACAAGAACCCCGAAGATCCCATGTTCCAGTCGCTCAAGCTGGAAGTCGAAGAGCAGCGGCGGCAGGAACAGAGCGGATTCATCGCCGAGGTCTCGCGGCGCGTGGATGCGGAGCCCGACCTGGACCGGCGCGTCAACATTCTGAAAGAGGCCGTGGACCGCTACCCCAACGACCTGCATTTGCAGCAGTCGTTGCGATTGATGCGCGAGCGCCGCGACCTGGTGAATTCCATCGTCGCCAAGGCCCATCAGTATGAGGAGCGCGGCCAGTTCAACGAGGCCCTCGGTCAATACGACATTCTGCGCAACATTTACGCCCAGTATCCCGGGATCGAATTCGAGACCGAACGGCTCATGCGCCGGCGCGACGACCAGGTGCGCCAGGAGTCCAAGGGCCGCTGGGTGGAGCAGATCGACCGGCACATCGCGCAAGGCGACTATTCCCGCGCTCGCGATCTGCTGCGCACGGCTTTAGCCGAATTTCCTGGCGATGGGGAGCTGACCGGGCTTGAGCAGATGGTGGAGAGCGCCCTCAAACGCAGCTCCGAAGCCGGCGACTGGTTCCAGCGGGGCCAGAAGCTGTGCTTCGACCGTGAATTCGGCGAAGGCCTGGAAGCGCTCCGCAAAGCCGCTTCGCTCGACAGCCGCAACCCCGTGATTCGCGCCTCGTTGCTGAACGCGCTGGTGGAGCAGGCGCGCTCCGTTCTGGGGCACGATTGGCGCGCCGCCGAGCCGCTGGTCGAACAGGCTCTCAGCATCGACGGCGGTCACCCTTTGGCGAAAAGCATCCATGGATTGGTGCTCGATTACAAGCGTCAGGAACTGGTCAACGCGTGTGTGTCGCATGCGCGCGCACAGCAAGCGGCGGGCGATCTCCATGGCGCGCTGGCCACGGTAGAGCAGGTGTTGGCGGATTATCCCAATGAGGTGCGCCTGGCGCAACTCCGCGCGACGCTCCGAAACCTGGGGGCCGCTTCCGCGGAGTCGCCCGCGCCCATGATTGTGGAACGGGCGCAAGCAGACACCGAATTGGCGACAACCGTGGTAATGACCTCCACGGGGGTGATTCCCGAGACGACCGAAGCCGTCGCTCCGCAGATTCGGGAAGAAGCTCCCGCAGCAGAGCCCGAGCCGATCCAAGTCGCAGCGGCTGCGGCTGTGGCTTCTGCGCCACTACGATCACCCGAGTGGCTCGACGAGTGGATCGAAGATCCACCGCCGGCTCCCCAGGAACTTCCGGCGGAGCCCGTGGCCCGAACGCCCGTGCCGTCCCGCGCGCAGCCGCAAGGCGATGCTCTGGACGAACTGTGGCGCCGCATTAAGGCAGTGCTCCAGGATTTGACGGAACCGAAAGCCAAAGGGCGCCCGTCCCAGCTGGAATTGGGCATGCTCGCGGCGGTGCCGGTGATTCTCGTAGCGGCGTTTTTGGCGACCGCGTCGCACAAAACCAACAAGTCGGCCCCCGCTGCCACCTCGGCAACATCCCCGGCAGCGCAATTCCTGGTGGACGTGGAAACCGAGCCCGCCGGCGCGAAGTATCGCATCGATGGCAATTCCTCGCTGCCGTTTCCTTTGCGCTTAGGGCGAGGCGAACACCGCGTGGAGGCGTTTGCGCTGGGTTACAAGACCCGAGTGAAGTCCTTCTCGCTGGCCGACGGCGTGCCGCGGCCGTTTGTTGTATCGGTGCCGCTCGAACCCGAGCCGGCGCGGATCCGGCTGTCGTCGGGTCTGAAATCAGGAAAGGTGGCGTTCGATGCGCAGCCCGTGGTCGATCTCGAGGACGGCGCTTTTGCGAATGATGGCGTATCCCTTTCCGCCGACCACACCGTCACGGTGGCGCAAGCCGGAAAGCCGGTGCTGGAGTTCTCGTTCCGCGCCGAGCCGGGCGGCGTGGTTAGTTTATCCTCGCCCCTGAAGGCGAAGGACATGAACGCGGTCCTCGTCGCCAACTTGGGATCGCGCGCGCTGGTTTATACGAGCGACGACTCGCTCAGGGGTGGCCTCAAAGGCCAGCCGGCGAAACCAATCCCGCCCGAAGGTTTGGAACTGACCGGCCTCACCGGCAACACGGAGTTTGTGCTCGACGACGGGAAATCGCAACGCCCTGTCCCCATCGAAGTGAGTAACGCCCCCTCGCTGGCCATCTGGCTTACCAGCGACCTCAACCAGGGCACTCTCGAAATCGAAGCCAACGTGGCCAACGCCGATCTCTATATCGACGGCCGCAAACGGCGGCCGCTCCGCGCGGGCAAAAATTATATCGGCCTGGAGCCGGGTGCTCATACCATTCGAGTGGCGCGCGATGGCTATGAGGCGCTTCCGGAGCAGAAAGTCGACTTGAAAAAAGGAGAGGTGCGCCAACTGGCGGCCTTCAACCTGAAGCCCGCCGTTCGCACCGCGTCGTTGGCGATCGAAGGCGCTCCGCGGGACGCCGAAGTGTGGATCGACGGACGCCCGATCGGCTCCATCGGCGGCGACGGTTCGTTCCAGCGCGACGACGTCTCGCCCGGCGCGCATGTTCTCACACTGAAGAAGGCCGACTTCGAGGACAAAGAGCTTTCGCGAGGATTCACCATCGGGCAGCCGGTTCACATCTCGGGAGCCGAGGCGCAGTTAACGCCCTTCGGCACCCTCGATTTTCGCGTTTTGCCCCAGACCGCCACCGTCACCTACAAGCGGGCCGATGAAGCGCAGCCGCGCACCGCCGAAAACGGCAAGGCCGCGCGCGTGAAAGCCGGCCGCTACACGATCTCCGCCAGTGGCGCTGGCGTCCGGCCGCGGACGGACACGGTATCGGTCGAGCCCGGAAAACCGCTGACGATCGACTGGGGTCTGGCCTCCGTGGAAGAGCTGAAGAAAGCCCCGGCGCCGCCGAAGCAGCTTCTGACCAGGGACTACTTCCAGAACGCGGCGTCCTGGGAACAGGATGGCGACCGCTGGATTCACGAGGGCGAAGGCATGAGCTGGCTTCGCAACAATCAGGGGTCGTATACCGTGGAGTTGTTCCGCCAGACCTCCAAGATCGGTTTTCTCAAACGAACGAGGCACGTCGAGTGGGTGATTGACGAGAGGGACCCGAACAATCACCTAGACTACGCGTTCGAGTTCGGCAGCCTGGAGCGGCGCGCCACCGTGGACGGCAAGGCGCTTCCCAAGGTTAAGGTGGCAACCGGCTCAGGGGAAAGCGTCACATTGCAAATCGACATCCGTCCCGATGGCATCATCATCCGCAACGCACAAGGCAAAGAGCTGGACCAATACCAGCGGCCCAACTCCTCCGAGGCGCTGGGCAAGTTCGGCTTCAAAGGCGACGTAGCGCTCGCCATTCGCAAATCCGAGTAAATCGCGGCTCACGCCGGGTCATGAGCTGTGTAGAGGTTCTGGCTGTGTCTTCAATGGCGTGCGCGCCGTTACGCCGCGCCAGGCACGCCCACGGTTCGGTCGAGCCGGCCTACGACGCGAAGGTGTTCCCGGCGGCCAGTTGGCTGCCGCTCGTGTTGGTGATCCCCGCAACGCTGCCGCCCAGCCCCCAGATCAAGCCAGCCGACGCGAAGACTACAAAAGCCATCAGCAGCGTGTACTCGATCAAGTCTTGACCGGTCTCGTCGACCAACAGATGCAACGCGATCCGTTTCATAGCTGGATCATAGCGCCAGCCCTTGACTCAGTCCAGCGGGTTAGCAGCGGGTGATAGTACTGGTGGGGGTCTATGTTTGGCTCGGAACACATATCCGTGTGGATTCAACAGTCCGCACATCGCGCGCCCGTACCGTACTAACGCCAGCCGATAACCTACTGTCCCCGCAAGACCGTGCGCAGTACGATCAGCACATGAAACAAGTGCTCGTAAGCGTTTATCGGGATCAGAGCGATCAGTTCTGGATTAAGTATTTGGCGTTGATGGTATCGACGGCGCTGGGATCCTTTGTCTTGGGCCGGCTCTGGGCGTTGAGTCACGTCTTGGGCCATCTCCGGTAGCGGTATCGCGAGTTTGCACGCTGCGGAGGGGTGAACCAGCCACGGAACGCCACCACCGCCGTCGGCCACCCGTATATCGACCATCGATATTAGGTTGATTCACCGCAACCCGGAGGACGCCGCGTGCTACAAAGGAACCCGAGAGGTGGCCTTTCCGCCAGACGCCCGGTGCGCGACTGATGCGTAACCAACTCGATTCCTACGGTGTCTAAGAAACCTGAAGCGATCGTGTCCCTCGCACGCACCTTGATCCTCGCCGCTGTGCTCCTGTTCTTGCAGCCCCTCGCGAACGCTTGCACGTGTTTCAACTCCACTCCCGTGCAGCAGACCATGGAGCGATACGCGCAGAGAGCGGTCTTTACGGCCCGCGTGATTCAATCTGCCGGATCGGTCTACATTAACCATGGCATGCGATCTTCTGAGCGGGTGATCGCCATCGTGCGGCATCGCTATTGGGGTTTTCCCTCGAACTGGCCGGACCTGGTAATTCTGGATGGGCGCGGTGCATGTGATATGGCGATTCTCGAAGGAAAGGAATATCTCGTTTCCGCGGATCGCGGCAGCCACTTTGGCGAATTCTTCGTCGCTGGCTGCAGTCGAACCGAAGCGCTTGAGTCGTCTCCCGTCGATATGCGTACGCTGGATGGATCCCTCTGTTCAGGTCCCGGAGGCACCTTGATTGGACATGTCTCCTATTCGAGAGGGATGTCGTATTCGAGAGAGAAGGACCAAGAACCTGTTCCGGTTCGAAACGCTGTGCTGACTTTCCGCGATTACTATGGAAAGCCATACGTCACCCGAAGCGATAGCGAAGGGATTTACGAGCTGCTGCACGTTCCGCCGGGTCCCTACACGCTGGACTCACAAACTGGTCTTGGCCAAATTGCTTTAGGCGGTGGTGAGGTAACTGTTGGCCAGTGCAAGGAAGCTCCGGTTGGCTTCACCGAGTACACGATCACGGGTCGTCTAATCCCTGGCATTTCCCGGTATGCCAATGTATTCTTGGTGGGCACCGACGGCTCAAGGACTGGCCTCAACACCTCGGTCGGTTGGGACGGACGTTTCTATTTCCAGAAGGTGCCTCCCGGAGATTATCTTGTGGTGGCGAGGTTCGACCTGGTGGGTGGATTCAACCAACATGCCAATGTGTACTATCCGGGTGTGAGCACGAGCGCTCAAGCCGCCAGGTTGCATATTTC
>Ga0335078_10007898_pt1 | contig 15796 bp, 11 predicted proteins | sample Lox_Sample_32_FD_206711 | JGI IMG/M metagenome (GOLD analysis project Ga0335078, IMG submission 206711) | Soil microbial communities from Loxahatchee National Wildlife Refuge, Florida, United States - Lox_Sample_3.2 | ecosystem: Environmental > Terrestrial > Soil > Wetlands | place: USA... | reverse complement strand
CGGTTCGCTGAACCCGGCCAGGCGCTCGCGGACCGTCTCGGTGAACGACTCCGGCAGCCCGGGCGATGCCAGCAGATCTTCCACCAGCAGCGGTACTCCTTCGGCCGAGGCCTGCACCCGGCGCAGGAGCTCGGCCTGCGCTCCGGGGATGCAGGCATGGACCATGCGCGCCATGTCCTCATCACTGAGCCGGTCAAGACCGAGGTGAACGACGCCGGGCCGGCCCCGCTGCCGGCGGGCCACTTCCAGCGCGGCCGACGGCCGGCTGGCGCGCAGGGTGAGTACGCACAGCAACGACTCGCCATCAAGGTGCTCGCCGAGGTACTCCATCAGGGCCACGGTGTCCGGGTCCGCCCAGTGCAGGTCCTCGAGCACCATGACCAGGCCCTGCGGCGCGAGGCGCCGGAGAAGCTGGATCAGCGCCTCACCGCGGATCCCAGGTGAGACCTCTCCGCCGGCCGGAGCGCGGCCGGCCATCCCCGGCAGCAGCGCGCTCAGCGCGGGCAGCCAGGGCTCCATCGTCGCGTCATCGGGAACGGCCCGGTCCCGCAGGAGCTGCACAAGCGCGTCCGTCAGCGGCCGGTAAGCAGCGGTCGCCGACTGCGGCACCGCCCGGCTGGTAACGACCCGGATGCCGCGGCTGGCCGCCCGGCTGGCCGTCTCCAGGGCCAGCCGCGACTTGCCGATCCCCGGCTCCCCGGTGATCACTACGCACCCGCCGTGCCCGGCCACAGCGGCGGTCAGCGCGGCGTCGACCGCCTCCAGCTCGGCGTCCCTGCCGATCACGACCGGGCACAATACCTGCGCCATCAGCCTAGTCTGACAGCAATCCCCCGATTACGGAGAAAGGTCACCGATTCCCGGAACGGGCGGCGCCCGCCCGCCCGGGCCCGGTCAGCTGGGCAGCATGGCGCCGGCGCGCTCGCGGCTGAGCTCCTCGGGGGCCGGGTCGGGCTTGGCGGCCAGCTTGCTGGGCCACCACATCCACCGGCCGACGTCCAGGTTCAGCGCGGTGACCAGCAGCAGCCGCACCACGATCGTGTCGAGCAGGATGCCGAACGCGACCGCGAAGCCCAGCTCGGTCAGGAACGTGGACGGGATCGTGGCCAGGACGGCGAACGTGCCGGCCAGCACGAAGCCGGCCGAGGTGATCACGCCGCCGGTGGCGGCCATCCCGACGATGGCGCCGTGCCGGGCGTCGCGCCTGATCGCCTCCTCCCGCACCCGGGTCATCAGGAAGATGTTGTAGTCGATGCCCAGGGCGACCAGAAACACGAACACGAACAGCGGAAACGCGGTATCCGCGCCGCCGAACCCGAACACGTGGTCGAAGAAGAAGGCGCTGACGCCCATGGCGGCGGCGAACGAGAGCACTACCGTGGCGGTCAGGATCAACGGCGCCACCAGCGCCCGCAGCAGCAGCCCGAGGATGACGAACACCACGACCAGGATGAGCGGGATGATGAGGTTGCGGTCGTGCGCGGTCGCCTGCTTGACGTCCAGGCCGATCGCGGTGACCCCGCCGACCTGGGCTCTGGCGCCGGGCACGGCGTGCACCGCGGACCGCACCCGGTCGATGGTGTCGTAGGCGGCCTGGCTGTCGGGCGGCGCGGTCAGCGTGCCCTCCAGGTAGGCGTAACCCGCCCGGACCTGCGGCGACGACACGCTGGCGATCCCCGGGGTATGGGCGAAGGCGGACCGCAGCTGGGCCGCCGCGGCCGGGTTGCCGATCACCACGACGGGCTGGCCCGCGCCCGCCGGGAAATGCGCGGCGAGCACGCTGGCGCCGACCACCGAATCGGGATGCCCGCGGAAGGATTGCGCGTTGGTCAGGCCGTCGGCCTTCAGGCCGGTCAGGCCGAGCGCCAGCACGCCCAGGATCACGGCGGTCGCTATCCAGGTAAGCCGGGCCCGCGAGGCGATGCCCCAGCCGACCCGGGCCCACATCCCCCTGGTCGTCGGCTCGGGCGAGCCGTAGGTGGGCTTGTACGGCCAGAAGACCCCCCGGGGGAAGGTCACCAGCAGGGCGGGCAGCAAGGTGATCATGACGAACATGCCGACCGCGACCCCGATGGCCAGCACCGGTCCCAGGGCACTGGTCGAGTTCAGCTCCGCGACGGACAGCGTCAGCAGCGCCAGGATGACGGTGGCGCCGCTGGCGATGATGGCCGGGCCGGCCCGGCGCAGCGCCTCGGCCATGGCCGGGTGACGGCGGTCGTGGCGGCGCAGTTCCTCCCGGTAGCGCGCCACGATCAGCAGCGCGTAGTCCGTGCTCGCGCCGAAGACCAGCACCTCCAGGATGCCGGCGCTCTGCGCGTTGACCACCAGGCCGGCGTGGGCCGCCAGCAGGTAGATCACCGCCTGGGCGACGATCAGCGCCACCCCGGAGGAAAGCACCGGCAGCAGCCACAGCACCGGGCTCCGGTAGGTGATCAGCAAGATCAGGATCACCACGGCCACGGCCGACCACAGCAGCGTCCCGCTGATGCCCTTGAACACGTTGTTGCTGTCGGCCGCGTTCCCGAGCGGGCCGGTGACGTGAGAGACCAGGCCGTTCGCGTTCGCGTTCGTGATCGCGCGGATGTCGTCGGCGGCCGTAGTCGCGGCGGCCCAGCCCTTCGTGCCCAGGTTGACCTGGAGGATGGTCTGCAGGGCCCGGCCGTCCGCCGACGGGATCGGGCCTGCCACCTGGCCGGCCACCACGCCGGGAAGCTGGGCGAACTTCCGGGCGTCCGCGGCCGCCTTGGCCCGGTCCGCGGCGGTCAGGCCCGAGGGACGCTCATAGACGACCACCCCCGGGAAGATGTTGGGGGACTGGAAGCGCGACTGCACGTCCAGGACCTTGGTCGACTCGGCGCTGCCGGGCAGCCAGTACTTCAGGTCGTTCTTCTCCGCGCCGGTGAGCTTGCCGGACAGCGGGAAGGCCAGCACGAGCACGACCACCCAGAAGCCCACCACCACCCACTTGGTCCAGCTCCCGGCCGGGATCTCCGCGATCTTGCGCAGCCTGTTCATCTGCTCTCCCCGTTTTCGCGCACAGTCAGGACGGCCTGGCCCTGGTACCGACGATGACGGCCGGCCGCTCACCGGGCATCCGGGATTCCCCGGATGGGGATACTGATATTCAGCGTGGCGCCTGCGCGGCCGACCAGGCGGCGATCTGCGCCCGGGTGCCGCAGCCCAGCTTGTCCATGATGTGCTGCACGTGGGTCTCGACGGTCCGGACCGAGATGACCAGGCTGGCCGCGATCTGGCTGTTGGACTGCCCGCGGGCCACCAGCGCCGCCACGTCCTGTTCCCGGCGGGTCAGCTGGCCGGGACCCGGCCCGGAGACCCGCCCGGCGTCCGGCCGCCGCCTGGCCGGCTCGCCCAGCGCGAGCGCGATGGCCGCGGCCTGGTCCATCGCGCTGCCCTTGGCCAGCGCCGCCCGGTATTCCGCGGCGGGCAGCGCCGCGCGGGCCGCCTCGAGCGCCGCGTCATGATGAGCCCGGAGCGGAGCCGCCGGCGTGGCCGGGATGGCCGCCCACGCCGCCTCGGCCGCCGCGGCCAGGGTGGCCGCCCGGGCCGCCTCGCGGCGCGCCGCGGCGACCCAGGCCAGCGCGTCGAGGCAGAGGACGACTCCCATCGCGTCATCCATGCCGCGGATGGTGCGCAGCGCCGCGCACCCCAGCCGCCGGGCGTCCTCGTGGTCGCCGCGCAGCAGCGCGGCGATCGCCAGGCCCCACTGCGCGTAGCCGTGATACCAGACGTTGCCGCTGGCCTGCGCCACGCGGGCGCACTCGCCCCACCACTGCGCCGTGGCCGGCGCCTCCGCGGCGCACATGTGGATGAAGGCGATCTGGGCCAGCGCCAGCACCACGCCGACCTGATCATCGGACCGCTGGTGGAGCCGCAACGCGGTCTGGGCCAGCGCATAGCCCTGACCGGGATCGCCGAGGAGGTACAGGTCCCAGCCGAGGAAACTGGACGCGTACGCCTCCGCCCGGACATCACCCGCGGTGCGGGCGGCGGACAGCGCGGCCCCCAGCAGCTCCCGGGCGCCGGGGATGTCGCCCTGGTACTGCGCCAGGTAACCCGCGATCCACAGGGCCCGGCGCCGCACCGCGGCGGCCTGGTCCAGCTGGTCCAGCAGCGCGGCCAGGACGCGGCGGCCTTCGGTGATATGCCCGTGGGTCAGCCAGTACCACCACAGGTCGCAGGCCAGCTCCGCGCCCGCGGCCGCCTCCTCCTCCGGCTCGGACAGGCAGAACCGCAGGGCGGCCCGCAGGTTCTCATGGTCGGCGTCGAGCGCGGCGATCCACTCCGCCCGGCCGGGCCCGAACGCCTCCTGCCGGGAGGCCAGCGCCGCGTACCAGGCCCGGTGCCGCCGCCGCAGCGCGCGCTCGTTGCCCCGGCCGCGCAGCTTCGCCTGGCCGAACTCGGCGATCGTGTCCAGCAGCCGGTACCGCGCCGTGCTCCGGCCCTGGCGCAGCAGGATCGACTTGGCCACCAGCGCGTCGATCAGGTCGGCGGTCTGCCCGGCGGCGACCCGGCCCACCGCGCAGACGGCCTCGGCCGCGTCCAGGTCGAACGATCCGGCGAACACCGACACCCGCCGCCACATGGCCTGCTCCGCGTCGGTCAGCAGCTCGTAACTCCACTCCAGCGCCGCCTGCAGCGTCCGGTGCTGCGGCTGGCCGGCCGGGCTGCCGCCGGACAGCAGCTGGAACCGCGAGTCCAGCCGGGACAGGATCTGCTCCGGCGACAGCGACCGCAGCCGCACCGCGGCCAGCTCGACCGCCAGCGGGATCCCGTCCAGCGCCCGGCACACCCCGGCGACCGCCGCGCCGTTGCTCGCATCCACCGTGAATCCCGGCAGTACCGCCGCGCCCCGTTCCGCGAACAACCGCACGGACTCGAACCGGAGCAATTCGCCGGGCCCGTTCGGTCCATCCAGGGCCGGGACCGTCATCGGCGGGACAGTCACCGTGACCTCGCCGGCCACCCCCAGCACGTGCCGGCTGGTCGCGATGATCCGCAGCCCGGGGCACCCCCGCAGCAGCGCGTCCGCCATCACCGCGCAGGCGTCCGCCAGATGCTCGCATCCGTCCAGCACCAGCAGCACCTGCCGGTCCTGCAGGTGATCCGCCAGCGACGCCACCGCCCACCGCGCCGACCGGTCCGACAGCCCCAGCGACCGCGCCACCTCGCCCACCAGCAGCCCGGCGTCCCGCAGCCCGCCCAGTTCCGCCAGCCACACCCCGTCCCGGAAGGCCCGCCCCGCCCCGGCCGCCACCTGCAGCGCCAGCCGCGTCTTGCCGATGCCGCCCGGACCGGTCAGCGTGACCAGCCGGGCCCCCTGCAGCGCGTCGCGGACCTGGGCAAGCTCGGCCCGCCGCCCGACGAACTCGGTCAGCTCACCGCGCAGCCCTCCGGCTGACCTGGCAGCACCACCCATCCCTGCACCACACGCTAAGCCTCGCGGCCATGACCGGCAACGGGACACCTCCGTCCTAGCACACCGTCCCCCGGCCGCACAGCGCCAGGCCCTCGGTCCGCCGGACGTAGCCGGCCAGGGCGGATCTCGGCTCGAACGCGACCGCGGTGTCCACGCCGATGGCCAGCACCGGAGCCGCGCCCGGGACGAAGCTGAACTGGTAGGTGACGCATCCGCCGGCGAAGGTGTACATCCGGGTCAGGGTGAACCGCGGCCGCAGGCTCAGCGGGCGCTCGAAGCGCTCCGCTCCGGCCTGGTCGGACGGGATCCGCACGGCTCCGGAGGTGTCGCACGCCGCGGTCAGGCTGACGGTGACCGCCCGCGGGCCGGCCTGATCGGAGTCCAGCCAGAACACCGACCGGCCGCTGGTGATGTCGCCGCCTCCGGCGGTCCAGCCCGAGGGCAGCTCCGCGATGCACGGCAGCAGCCCCGACGACGGCACCGCCTGCGCGGACAAGATCATGGTGTGCCCGGTGCCGCAGAACGGGGCGGCGGTCCCGGAATCCGCCGCCGAACGGAACGCGGTGGCGGCGAGCCCTACCGCAACCGCGGCGGCGCCGAGCATGGCCGCGGCGACGACGACCCGCCGGGCCCCCCAGCGCTGCAGGACGATCGGCCGCCGCGGCGGCGCCAGCGCCCGGAACTCCGCGAGCAGCTCGCGCGGGTCGCGTTTCAGATGCGCGCGCAGCTGGGTCGGGCTGGCCACCCCCCGGGTGGCGGCAAAGGCCTCGGCCAGCTCATCGGGGGTGAAATAGCCGAGCGCGCGGCGGTACACCCGCCCGGCGTCGGTGCGCACCGCCAGCACCAGCATCATGTTGCCCAGGTCGACCGCCTGCCGCCAGGGCGACGGGCGGACCTGGGCGAAGCCGGCGTCGATGAGCAGCAGTTCGGAGCCGCGGACCATCAGGTTTCCCGGCTTGATGTCCCGGTGCGCCAGGCCGGCGTCCCACAGCTTCCTGATCAGCACCAGTCCCTGGTCGATGACGGCGTCATCGATGTCGGCGTGGCCCAGCTCGACGGCACCGGCGAAGAACTCGGTGACGAGCAGGTACTCTCGTTCCGGCGTGATCTCCACGATCCCGTGCGGCGCGGCGCTGCGGACCCCGGCGTCCCGCAGCAGCCGCAGCACGTAGTCCTCGTACTGGGTCAGCTGCCGCACCGAATGGAACGGGTGCTCGTCTTCCAGGGCGCCGTAGGCGATGGTGCGCCACAGCTTGTACCACCGGTCCGCGCGGACGTGACCGCGGGTGTAGAGCTTGCCGAACAGGTACTCGTCCGGGTCGCCCTGGACCGTCAGCCGCAGCGGGGTCGACCCGGCCGACGACTCCAGGCCCACCGGCGCGATGTCCAGGACCGTCAGCCCGAGCTGGTCGTGGACGGCCTGCCGGATGGCCGCGCCGCGCCGGCCGGTCACGTCGACGTGCGCGGTCCGGCCGCGCCGGTAGGACACGCCGTACACCTCGTCGGGCGTGAAGAACCGGAACGCCGCCACCGGTATCGCCACCCCCAGGACCACGCCGAACAGCACGTCGTCCGGATGATCGACGGCCAGGTAGAGCCGGGCCAGGCAGAAGACGGCGACCACCGCGGCGGCCGCGGCCCTGGCCACCGACCGCGGCCGGCCGGGCACGACCACGCAGTAGACGGCGGCCATGAGGAGGAACGCGAGCGCCATCACGGTCGGCGACGGGGCGGAATAGCCGCCCCACCGGCCGATGATCGGCACCCCGTAGGGCCGCGGCCGGGACAGCGCGGCGTAGATCAGGCCGCCGGCGATCTCCAGGAAGAACACGCAGGCGGTGAACACCAGCAGGTGCCGCCAGCGCCGGAACACGATGACCAGCAGCACGACGGCGACGGCGATCGCCGGGTGCCAGATCTCCACGACGGCGTTGACCCGGCTGGCCGCGCCGGTCAGCCCTTGTGTCCGGACGGCCGCCAGCCGCCGCAGCAGCCAGGTGCTGGCCTGGTCGCCCGCCCTCCCCCATCCGGTGCGCTCGGAGGCCAGGAACGCGGCGCTCACCCCGATGGCCGCGAGCGTCAGCCACACCGTGGTGCTCGGGCCGATCCGGCCGGGCAGCGGCGGCGGCGCGCCGGTCGGGCGGCGCCGCCGCCGGGTCCGCCGGACCGCCGGCGCCGGGCGGGCCGTGGCATCGCTCACCGCGCCGCCGTCCCGGCCGGCCCCTGATCCCGGCGGACCTGATCCCGGCGGATCAGCCCCTGGTCCCGCAGCCAGTCCCCGGCCACCGCGCGCGGGTCACGGCCGTCCAGCTCGACCTGGGCGTCCAGCGCGGTGAGGGCGGCGGTGGACAGCCGCGCGGACACGGCGTCCAGCGCGGCGAGCAGCCCGGCGCCGTAGCGGCCGGCGGTGGCCCGGCGGAGCACCGGAACGACGTTCTCGGCCGGCTGCAGCCTCCGGGTATCGGCCAGTTCTACCAGGTGATCAGCCGCAATGGCCGGATCGGTGGTGAACAGCAGGGCCACGCCGATGTCGCCCGATACCAGCGCCTGCCTGGTCAGCGGGCCGCCGGCGTCGAGGGCGGCGAACGCGCGGAACCGCAGCCCGTAGACCTGCCGCAGGCCCGGCAGGCAGTCCGGACGTTCGGCGCACTCGGGCGGCCCGCCGAACACCAGGCCCCGGGCCGGGCCGGCCAGGTCGGAGATCGCGCGCAGCCGGTAGCGGGCCGCCGTGGCGGCGGTCACCACGATGGCGTTCGCGTCCTGGGCCGCGGCCGGCCGTGCGGTGACGATGCCGCGGGCCGCCATCCACCTCGCCAGCGCCGCGGCGGTGGCCGCGACGCTGGCGGTGGCGTGGGCCCGGCCGAGGCTGACGAACTCCAGGGCCGACCCGGTGTACTCGGGGACCAGCTGGACCAGGCCGGTCATGAGGGCCGGCTCGACCAGTTCCCGGGTGCCCAGATCGGGCAGGACCCGGACCGGGTAGCCCCGGGCGGAGAGCATCCCGGCGTACAGGTAGGCCAGCAGGACGCTTTCCGGGAAGTCGAACGATCCGACCGTGATCACCCCCGGGCCGGCCTCGCCCGCCGCGGCCGGCCCGGGCGGGCTCCGGCCCGCCGTGCCGCCCGGAGCCGTGCCGCCCGGAGCCGTGCCGCCCGGAGCCGTGCCGCCCGGGGTCGTGCAGGCCGCGCAGGCGATGGCCAGCACGAGGGCGGCGGCGAGGCCGGCCAGGCCGGTGACGCTACGTCGCGGCATCGTCCGGCACCGAGCTCAGCACCTGCATGACCCGGGCCAGCGGGAACTGGGCGATGTCGTTGACGCTGCGGACCAGGTCCGGGCCCGCGGCCTCGAACAGGCACAGGCACCGCTGCTCGTCCGGCGCGTAGATGCGCTGCACGTAGCGGATCCGCCGGCCCCGCTGGTTCTCCCGGCGGACGGCCTCCCCCAGGGCCCGGTGCACCGTGGCCAGCTGCCACGACGACAGGCCTCGCAGGTCATGCTCGACCAGGAAGAGACGACGGTCGGTCTCATCAGCCACGGGTCTCCTCCGCGACGGTCAGCGTGTTTCCGACAATGACGCTGCTCGGCCCCGGGGGCATCCGGGGAATCCTCGATAGCGGTACGGATTTTCGCGGCTGTTTCCGGCGGCTCCCCGCTGCCGCCGGCCGGCCGGCCGGCGGCAGCGGCTATGGTCGGGCCTGTGGAGCTTCGCGAGGCGCTGGCCGATCCCCGGGCCAGGCTCGGCGTGGGCCTCGCCGCGCTGCTGGCCACCGCCGGCGCGGTGCACCGCGACCGGGTAGGCGGCTGGGAGGCCGGGGCCTTCCGGGCCGTCAACGGGCTGCCCGATGCGCTGCACCCGCCCGCCTGGGTGGTCATGCAGCTGGGCGCGTTCGGGGCCGTGCCCGCGAGCGCGGCCGCCGCCTGGCGGGCCGGCGACGGTGAGCTGGCCGCGCGGCTCCTGCTCGGCGGCACGAGCGCCTGGGCGGCGGCCAAGCTGGTCAAGCAGGTGGTGCGGCGGCCCCGCCCGGTGGTGCTGCTGCCCGGGAGCCGCTGCCGCGGCCGGGAAGCCGCCGGGCTCGGGTACCTGTCCGGCCACGCGGCCGTCGCCGTCGCCCTGGGCGCCGCCGCCCTGCCCCGGCTCGGCCCGGCGGCCCGCGCCCTCACCCTGACCGCCATGCCCCTGGTCGGGCTGACCCGGCTCTACGTGGGCGCCCATCTCCCGCTCGACATCGCGGGCGGAGCCGCGCTGGGCCTCGCCGCTGACGCGGCGGCAGGCCTGGTCACGTCGAGGCTGGGACGGTGCGCCGCGGGCCGGAAGGGCCGCGCGAGCCGCTGAATCCGTGCGGGCATCAGGGATTTCCCGGATGCCAGGCGGTTCGCCCGCCCGCATCCTTGAGTTCTGGGGCGCGGCCCCGCGGCCGCGCCGTACCCGGCCGAATGGAGCCAGTCATGGCCGATGTGATGACCGCTCAGAAGGTAGCGGCCCGGACCGAGGATGCGGTCAAGGTCTACGGGAAGGGCCAGACCGAGGTGCGCGCGCTCGACGGCGTCACGGTCGAGTTCGCGGCCGGCCGCTACACCGCCGTCATGGGCCCCTCCGGCTCGGGGAAGTCCACCCTGCTGCACTGCGTGGCCGGGCTGGACAGCCTGACATCGGGCCGGGCCTTCATCGGCGACGTCGACCTGAGCACGCTGGGTGACCAGCGGCTGACCATCCTGCGGCGGGACCGCGTCGGCTTCGTGTTCCAGGCCTTCAACCTGGTGCCGACGATCAGCGCCGAGAAGAACATCACCTTGCCGCTGCTGCTGGCCGGCCGCAAGGGCGACCAGGAGTGGATCAGCACGGTCATCGAGATCACCGGGATAGGCGACCGGCTGGCGCACCGGCCCAGCGAGCTGTCCGGCGGCCAGCAGCAGCGGGTGGCGGTGGCCCGGGCGCTGGCCAGCCGGCCCGAGATCATCTTCGCCGACGAGCCGACCGGCAACCTGGACTCCCGGGCCGGCACCGAGGTGCTGACCTTCCTGAGGCGGGCCGTGGACGAGATGGGCCAGACCATCGTGATGGTCACCCACGACCCGATGGCCGCCAGCTACGCCGACCGGATCGTGTTCCTGGCCGACGGGCGGACCGTCGACGAGATGCGCCAGCCGACGGCCGAACGGGTGCTGGAGCGGATGAGGCGCTTCGGGGAGTGAGCCGCGATGTTCAAGATCGCCCTGGAAGGGCTGCTCGCCCGGAAGCTGCGGCTGGTCACCACGGCCCTCGCCGTGATACTCGGGGTCGCGTTCACGGCGGGAACGCTCGTGCTCACCGACACCATGAGCAACATCTTCAATGACCTGTCGGCCGGCGTCTACAAGGGCACCGACGCCGTCGTCCGCGCCAAGGCGGTCTTCGACGGGCCGATGAACATGGGCGAACAGCGGCCGCTGATCGACCGCCCCGTCACCACCTCACGCCCCTTGCGCATCAAGCACGGCTGCGCCATTCACGCATGGTTGTGGCAACCTGCACATTCTTCCGGGTAGAGCGCCGCTCTCGCTGGATGGCCGCGGCCGATGCCAGCCGGGGCGGGTGCCCCGCAGGTCTCAGTGACCTCACCGGGCGCAGCGGTCACGAGATCGGCTCTTCCGTCACCCCGGACATGGCGCACCCCGCCCGCACAGCGCCAGGCCCTCCGTGTTCCTGATGTGATCCGCCAGCCTGGCCCGGGGGACGAAGCCCACCGCGCCGTTGACCGGGATCGCCAGCAGCGGGGACGCGCCGGGCTCGAAGGTGAACCGGTAGGTGACGCAGCCGCCGGGGAAGGTGTAGAAGCGCAGCGCCGCGAACCGCGGTCGCTGGCTCAGCTGGCGGTCGAACCGCCGCGCGCCCGGCTGGTCGGACGGCACCAGCCGGGCGCCGGCCACGTCGCAGGCCGCGGACAGGGTCACGGTGACGGCCGGGGCGCCGGCCTGATCGGAGTCCAGCCAGAACACCGAATGCCCGGTGGCGATGTCGGCGCCGCCCACCTGCCAGCCCGAGGGGAGCGCGGCGACGCAGGGCACCAGCGCCGCCGACGGGACCGCCTGGGCGGCCAGGATCATCGAGTGGCCGGTCCCGCACGGCGGCGCATAGGCCCCGATGTCCCCCACCGGCCGGAAGGCCTGGGCGCCGACCCACACAGCGGTGACGCCGACCGCGAGAACCGCGAGGGCCAGGCCCACCCGGCGGATGCTCCAGCGCTGCAGCGCGATCGGTTCCCGGGGCGGGGCCAGCGCCCGGAACGTGCCCAGCAGGTCACGCGGATCCCGCTTCAGATGCGCGCGCAGCTGGGTCGGGCTGGCCACCCCGCGGGTGGCGGCGAACGCCTCGGCGAGCTCGGCCGGGGTGAAGTAGCGCAGCGCCCGCTGGTAGACCCGGTCCGGGTCGGTGCGCACCGCGAGCACCAGCATCATGTTGCCCAGGTCGACCGCCTGCCGCCACGGCGAGGGCCGCACCTGGACGAACATCACGTCGATCAGCAGCAGTTCCCCCCGGCGCACCATGAGGTTGCCCGGCTTGATGTCCCGGTGCGCGATCCCGGCGTCCCAGAGTTTCCTGATCAGCAGCAGCCCCTGGTCGATCACCCGGTCGTCGACCACGGCGTCGCCGATCTCGACCGCGCCGTCGAAGAACTCGGTGACGATCATGTACTCGCGCTCCGGGGTGATCTCCATGATCCCGTACGGCCTGGCCGTACGGATCCCGCTATCGCGCAGCAGCCGCAGGGCGTAGTCCTCGTACTGGGTCAGCCGGCGCACGGTCTGGAACGGGTGCTCGTCTTCCAGCGAGCCGTACCGGATCGTCCGCCACAGCTTGTACCCGCGATCGGCACGGACGTGGCCCTTGGTGTAGAGCTTGGCGAACAGGTACTCTTCCGAGCCCCCTTCGACGCGCAGCCGCAGCGGCGTCGAGCCGGCCGAGGATTCCAGGCCGACGGGCTTGATCTCGAGCACGGTCAGCCCGAGCTGGTCGTGCACCGCCGCCCGGATCGCGTCGCCGCGCCGCCCGCCGACGTCGACATGGGCGGTCCGGCCCCGGCGGTACACGACGGGAAACACCTCGTTCGGGGTGAAGTAGCGGAACGCCGCGACCGGTACCGCCACCCCGAGCGCGACGCCGAAGAGCACGTCGTCGGGGTGATCGACGGCCAGGTACAGGCGGGCCAGGCAGAAGATCGTCACCAGCACGGCCACGACGGCCTTGGCCCAGGCGCGCGGGCGGCCCGGCACGACCAGGCAGTACACCACGCCCATGAGGAAGGTCGTGAGCGCGACGACCGGGATGGACGGCGCCGAGTACCCGCCCCAGGTGCCGATGATGAGCACGCCGTACGGCCGCGGCCGGGACAGGGCGAAGTAGATCAGCTGCCCCGCGACCACTTCCAGGAAGATCAGGCTGCCCAGGAAGACCAGCAGGTGCCGCCAGCGGCGCAAGACCATGGCCAGCACCACCACCGACAACCCGATCGCGACCCCCCAGCCGGTGCCGGCCGCCTTGATCCCGGTGGCGACATCGGTCAGCCACGGCGTCCGCACCGCGGCGAACTGGCGCAGGATCCAGGTGCTGACCTGGTCATCGGCCCGGCGCCAGGGCGTGAGCCCGGAAACACCGAAGGCGCCGGCCAGGACGACCACGGCGAGCAGGAGCCAGGCCGTGGTGCTGACCGTGATCGGATGCGGCAGCGGCGGCGGCGCGCCGGTCGGGCGCCGCTGCCGGGCGGTCCGCTGAGCCGGCCCGGGGGCCGGCCCGGGCGAAGCGGCAGGCGCCTGAGCGGTCGGCCCGGGCGGAGCGGCAGGCGCCTTGGTGCGCTCTGTGTTCTCGCTCACCAGGCACCCAGCCTTCCCGGGAGGAGCCGGCTAGGGCTGCCAGGTCCGGCCCCGGCCCCCTTGCCCATCATGCGCCTGCCCGGCCGCTTCCCATAGGCTTTGTCTGCAGTTCCGGGGGTGGTAGCACCCGGAACTGCAGACAAGCGCTGCTCGCTGGCCTAGAGCGAGCGGCGGCGGAGCTTGACCCGGTAGGAGTAGTGCTCGGGGTCGAAGTGGCTGATCGCGAGCTCGACCGGGGTGTCCTCGCCGTCGAAGTACAGGCGGTCGATGCGCAGCAGCGGCTGGCCGGCGTCGCAGCCCAGGTGCCGGGCCGCGACGGCCGGGGCGCCGGCCGCGCTGACGCTCTGCTCGGCGGTGACCACGGACCCGCCCGTCCGAACGTCGATCAGCCCGATCACCGTCACCCGGCTGCGCCGACCCGCCGTGGCCAGCTCGCCGAACCCGGTCAGCAGCTGCCCCACCCGCGGCGGCAGGTACACCGAGGTGTAGCAGAACGGGACGTCGGCGTGCCGCCGGATGAAGGTCACGGTGAAGATCTCGTCCGATCCGAGCCGGAGCCTGCTGGCGGCCTCCACGTCGACCTTGCGCTGCAGCGGGCTGATGACCTGGCACTCGGTGTCCAGCGACAGCGCCATCAGCTCCTCCACGGAGCCGAAGTGGTTGACGTACCGGTCCTGCTCGGCGACCGGGTAGGTGCCCCGGCCGGCCACCCGGTAGATGATCCCCTCCGACACCAGGTCCTGCATCGCCCGCCGGACGGTCTGCCTGCTGACCGAGTAACTGGCCGCGAGCTGCTCCTCGGTGGGCAGCTGGCGGCCGTCGGCGTACTCGCCGTTGCGGATCGCGTTCCGGATCTGGGCGGCCAGGGTCCGGTAGGCGACGGGACGCAGTTCCATGCCCGAGAGTATGCCCCGGATTGACGCGGGCCGCACCTTTGTGAGGAAATGGCCGTACATATCCTTCATTGAGGAGATCAAATGACGTCGGTGGGAGTGACGCTGGCCCAGTGGGCCGCGCGGCTCGACCCGCAGCCGGGCGACCTGGCGCTGGCGGACCGGTCGCTGCGGGACACGGTGGCGGTCGCGCTGGCCGCGCGCGACCACCGGGTCACCCGGCTGGCCGCGGGTCAAGGGGTCCGCGGGGTCCTGCCCGACGGCGCGCGCTGGGCCGTGGCCGCCCACGTCCTGGACTTCGACGACCTGCACATGCCGTCCACGACGCACGTCAGCGCGGTGTGCGTGCCGACCGCGCTGGCCATGTCGGAACAAGCGGGGGGCGGCGGGCCGCGCGCCTACCTGGCCGCGGCCGGGGTGATGGCGCGGCTGGGCACGGCCCTGGGCTGGCGGCACTATCGGGCCGGCTGGCACGCCACCTGCACGGCCGGGGCGCCGGCCAGCGCGGCCGGCGCGGCGGTCGCGCTCGGGCTGCCGGCCGGGCAGATCGCGGCGGCCATGGCGCTGGCCGTGCCCGCGGCCGGCGGGGTCCAGCGGGCCTTCGGCACCGACGCCAAGTCGCTGCAGGTCGGCTTCGCCGTCGAGGCGGGGATCCGGGCGGCCCGGCTCGCGGCCGCGGGCGCGCAGGCCGACCCCGCCGCGGTCGACGCGTGGCTGGGCCTGATGGGCGGCGACCCGGCCGCGGTGGACCCGTCAGGTCCTTTGATACCGAACGGACTGGCCATCAAGCTCTACCCCTGCTGTTACGCGCTGCAGCGGCCGATCAGCACGCTGGCGGAGCTTGCCCCCCGGCTGGATCCCGCGGCGGTCCGGCGGATCGTGCTGCGCACCCCGGAGGCCACGGTCGTGCCGCTGATCCACCACTGGCCGGATTCCGGGCTGCAGGGCAAGTTCAGCCTGGAGTACGCCGCCGCGGCCGCGCTGCTGGACGACTACCCCGGCTTCGGCAGCTTCACCGACGAGGCGGTGCGCCGGGACGCGGCCCGGCGGCTGACCGCCCTGGTCGAGACCAAGCTCGACCCCGGCGGCAGCTGGCTGCTCGACGGCGAGCTGAAGGCCGAGATCGGCCTCGGCGACGGGACCGTGCTGCGCAGCCGCCAGCAGTTCCCGCCGGGTTCTCCGGCCCGGCCGGCGACGGAGGACCAGATGGCGGCCAAGCTGGCCGACTGCGTGCACGGCCTGGACACCGACCCGGCCGCGTGGACCTGGGATAACGCGGCGACGACACTGAGGCGGTACCTGCCATGACGCTGCCAGCTGAATTCGGGGAGCTCAACGAGGACGAGCGCGCCATGGCCGGGCTGGTGCGGGAGTTCGTCAACCGCGAGGTCAAGCCCGTGGTGCGCGAACTCGAGCACGCCAACACCTACCCGGACAAGCTCATCGAGCAGATGAAGCAGCTGGGCATCTTCGGGCTGGCGATCCCCGAGCCGTGGGGGGACACGCTGGTCAGCACGTCCTGCTACGCGATGATCACCGAGGAGCTGGCCCGCGGGTGGATGAGCCTGGCCGGGGCGATGGGCGGCCACACGGTGGTGGCCAAGCTGCTGCTGGCGTT
>Ga0335078_10007897_pt1 | contig 15797 bp, 13 predicted proteins | sample Lox_Sample_32_FD_206711 | JGI IMG/M metagenome (GOLD analysis project Ga0335078, IMG submission 206711) | Soil microbial communities from Loxahatchee National Wildlife Refuge, Florida, United States - Lox_Sample_3.2 | ecosystem: Environmental > Terrestrial > Soil > Wetlands | place: USA... | reverse complement strand
CTCCGAGCACGGTCGGCAGCGGCACCTCGGCGCCGCGAAGGCGAATTGCGAGCGGCACGCGGAAGGGACGCGGCAGCTCGGGCTTCGTCGCGCGCAGCCGGACGACGGCGAGCTGGGCCGCCGTGAATGCGAGCAGGACTCCGAAGCTGAACAGGCTCGCGAGGAACGCGACCGGATTCGTCGTGAACGCCGTCGTGAGCAGGAGCGCGATCGCGATGCCCGCCGCGGCGACGACCGCCTGCGGCGAGTGGTGGCTGCGCCGGCTGAGCCGTCCGAAGGCGGGCGGCAGCTGGCCGTGCTCGCCCAGCGAGAACGCGAGCCGCCCGAAGCCGGAGCTCGAGGTCGCCGCCGCCGTCAGGAGGATCAGCGCGCCGGTGATCCCGACGTAGACGCGGAGCACGTGCTCCACCCACGACGCGACGTGCGGCCCGATCGCGTACACGATCCCCATCAGCGGCGCCCGCTGCCACTCGGTGCCGAGCGCCGTCGTACCGTGCGGCGCGGGATAGGCGGAGAGGCCGACGAGCGCGATCAGGACGGTGACGACGACGACCGCGCCGATCCCGGTGAAGAGGCTGCGCGGCAGGTCACGCCCGGGCTGCCGCGTCTCCTCGGCGAGGTTCGCGACCGTCTCGAGCCCGGTGTAGGCGAGGAAGGCGAGCGGCAGCGCGAAGGCGATCTGGTGCCACGACGGCTGCGTCCCCAGCACGAGCCCGCGGCCGAGGGCGCCCGGCGAGAAGAGAAAGGCGAAGCCGAGGACGACGAGCAGGAGCTGGGTGACGAGGTCGAGCAGGGGGACGAGGAGGCTGACCGAGTAGAGGCGCGTCCGCGCCACCAGCCGGGCGACCGCGATCGCCGCGATCAGGCCGCAGCCGACGTAGACGTCCCCGGGATGGCGCGCGATCGAGGAGACGCCGATCGCGAGCCCGAGGTAGTGCGGGAAGAAGAGCGCCGAGAGCGCGATCACGATCAGGTAGTCGAGAAAGAGCGCCCAGCCCGTGAGGAAGCCGGCGAAGTCGTTGAACGCGACCCGCACGAACGTCGCCGCGCCGCCGGTCTCGCCGATCGTCGTCGTCCCCTCCGCGTACGAGAGCGTCACGAGCAGGAAGAGCAGGCCGACGACGCCGAGCACGGCCGGCGTGAGCCCGAGCGCGTGCAGCGCGACGATCCCGAGCGCGAGGTAGAGCGACGAAGCGACCTCGCCGTACGCGACCGACGCGAGCGCCGGCGCGTCGAGCACCCGTTGCAGCTGCGGCAGCTTGCGCGCCATCAGTGGAGGCTAACGCCGCCGCGCGAGGTACAGGCGCCCGACGCCGAGCGCGAGGAAGAGGATGCCGAGCGCGTAGCCGACGCTGCCGCCGCCCACGCGGACGGTCTCCGCGATCAGCGCGACGCCTAGCGCGACCGAGACCAGCCCGAAGGCGACGACCGAGCGCCGGTAGAAGCTCACGCGGCCGCCTCGTCCGCGGCTGTGGCGACCATCACGCGGCAGGGCGCATGACGGAGGACGAACTCGACCGTGTCCCCGAAGATCTGGCGCCGCCCGCGCTGCAGGCGCACCCGGCGCGGCCCCGCCATCACGATGATCTCCGAGCCGCGCCGGACGGCCTCGTCGACGACCGCGCGGCCCGCATTCCGCGTGCGCGAGATGCGGCCGATCACGCGTACGCCGTACGAGTCGCCGATTGCGCGCGCCTCGTCGAGGAGACGGTTCGCCTCCCGCACCTCGTCGGGCAGCTCGGCGTCGAGCGTCTGCTCGAGCGGCACCTCGAGCGACGTGAGCGCCACGATCGAGGCACGGCGCTCGGCGGCGAGGCGGCAGGCGACGTCGACCGCCTCCTCCGACGCGTAGCCGGCCGCGAGCGGGACGAGGATGTTCCGGAACTCGAGCGCGGCCGCCGGCCCGAACTCGACCGGCGCGCGAACGGTCTCCTTCAGCGGCACCTGCAGGATCCGCCGCCGGTAGCCGACGTAGACGAGGAAGCCGAGCGCGAGCCACGCCAGACCGGCGTAGCGCGTGCTCGGGTACTGGACGACGACGTCCACCCACGAGAGCGCCGTCCCGAGACCGCCGATCACCGCGAACAGCGGCCAGTCGACGCCGCGCCAGCGCAGGTTCGGCCTCGCGCGCCACGGCAGCTCCTCTCCCCCTCTCCGGCGGCGCAGCTGGATCACGGCGGCGTGGGCGACCGTGAACGAGAGCATCGCGCCGAACGAGTACATCGTGCTGAGGAAGTCCGTCTGCCCCGGCAGCAGGACGAGGATCGACACGAAGCCGGCGAAGACGATGAGCGAGAGCCACGGCGTCTTGAACCTCGGGTGCAGCCGCCGGAAGATCGCCGGCAGCTGCCGGTAGCCGGCCATCGCATACGTGATGCGCGACGCCCCGATCACGCCGGCGTTCGTCGCGATGAAGAGGATCGTGGCCGCGAGCAGGCCGACGTAGACCTTCAGCACCGAGAGCAGCGAGCCGCCGATGCCGAGGTTCTCGATCAGCCCGAGCACCGGGTCGTTCGCGAAGCCGCCCTTGTTCGGGCCGAGTCCGAGCACCGTGACGCCGTCGTGCACCGGCATCGCCGAGAGGGCGATCATCGGCAGGGTGAAGTAGATCGCGAAGACCGCGACCGCGACCATCAGGATCGAGCGCGGGATCGAGCGCACCGGGTCGCGCGCCTCCTCCGAGAGGTTCGACACGGTCTCGATGCCGGTGTACGCGATCATCCCGACCGGGATCGCGAGCAGGAAGTGACCCCAGGTCGGCGCGGTGCCGAGGTGGACGTTCGCCCTCAGCGTGTGCGGGCTGAAGACGAGGAAGAAGCCGAGCAGCACGAGCAGCACCTGCGTGCTGAAGTCGATCGCGGCCAGGACGATGTTGATCCGCGCCGACTCCTGGATCCCGACGATGTTGAGCGCGACGAGGATCACGATCACAACGGCGCCGCCGATGATGTCCCACGGGTTCTGGCGCAGCGGCTCCCAGAAGATCGAGAGGTAGTGCGGCACGAAGAACGCCGAGATGGCGATCGTGATGACGTAGTTGAGCATCTGGGCCCACGCCGCCCCGAACGAGACGAGCTCGTTGAAGGCGTGGCGCGCGAAGCTCGAGGAGCCGCCGGCCTCGGGGTACCGCACCGTCCCCTCCGCGTAGGTCGCGGCGGTGGCCGCGAAGAAGAGCCCGGCGATGACGAACACGACGGGCGTCAGTCCGAGCGCGAAGAAGGCGGTTACGCCGAGGGCGTAGTAGATCGAGGATCCGACGTTGCCGTAGGCGGTGGCGAAGAGCGCGTTGGCGCCGAGGACGCGCTCGAGCTCGTGCGCCTGCCGCCGCCGTCGTGCCACGGGCGGACTCTAGTGTGAGCGCCCAGCGGCCACCGGGCCGGTTGCGATCATGACGCGGCACGGCGCGCCGCGGGCGAGCACGCGCACGTCGCGCGGAAAGGCGTGACGGAAGCCGCGGCGCGAGTCGACCGGAGCACCGACCACGACCAGCTCCGCGCGGCACTCGGCCGCGATCGCGGCGACGTCCTCGCCGAGCTCGCCGGGCCGGGTCCGCACGATCCGCCGCCGGACGCCGACGCCGTACGAGTCCGCGACGGCCGCCGCCGAGTCGAGCCGCTTCCGCAGCTCGGCGAGCTCCGGCCCGAAGTGGGCGTCGAGCGGCAGCTCTCGTGGGACGAGGAGCGGTGCGACGAGCACGATGCGCGCCCGGCGATCGGCGGCGAGCCCGCATGCGAGGTCGAGCGCATGCTCCGTCTCCTCTGCGGCGAGGAGCGGGACGACGATGCTGCGATAGGCGATCGAGCCCGTCCAGCGGGCGACGCGTCGTGCGCGACCGTGAAGCGCGCGGATGTCGAAGCGCTTCGTCACCGCAGCAGCTGATACGGAACCGACGCGAGCACGACGTGCGGCTCGAAGAGCAGGAGCCGCTTCACGTAGAGCGCACGCTGGTTGTGGAGCGCGCGGCGCCAGCCGCGCATGATGAGCTCGGGCATGAGCACGAGCACCGCGACGTCGGGGTCGGCGGTGATGCCGCGGAGGTAGCGGAGCAGCGGCGCGCCGATGTCCCGGTACGGGGCCTCCTCGACGTGGAGCGGGATGCGCGGCCCGTGGCGCTCCCACTCCGAGCGGATCTCGCGAGCGTCCTCGGCGCTGAACGCGAAGTTGACCGCCTGTGTGTCCTCGACGCGGAGCGTGCTCGCATAGTTGACCGCGCGCATGGTCGCGGCACTGACGTTCGAGACGAGCACGCGCACCACGAGACGCTCGGGGAGCGTCCGCCGGGGCCCGCGCAGCACCGGCATGTCGGCCACGACGACGCTCGGCTCCGAGAGCAACCGCAGCTTCAGCGCGAGCTCCCTCGGGTGCCGTACCTGTTGCAGCAGCGACGGCCGGTCGAAGAGCTCGGGGACGATCAGCGTCACGAAGTCGGACTCGCTGCGCGGCTGCCGCCAGACCTGGTCGAGCACGCCGGCGATGAGGCCGCCGGGCTCGTCGTACACCTCGAGCAGCCGTTGCTCCTCGTACTGGTGGAACCAGCGCGGACGGATGCCGGGATCGGTGCCGGGCCCCGGCACGTGGAAGGGCCGGAAGCCGTCGGGTGAGATCTTCTCGGCGAGCCAGACGGCCGCATCCGTCGCCTCGTCGAGCGCCTCCACGACGACGATCGTCGTGTTTCTCGCCGGCGGCGCGGCCGCCACGGCCGCCGCGCCCGCCGCCAGCCGTCGCTGGACACCGTCGTAATGGCGCCGGACGCCGTAGAAGCCGATCACCATCGCCGGGACGGCGATCGTCACCATCCAGGCGCCTTCGGCGAACTTCGTCAGGATCACGACGATCGCGACGACGCCCGTGGCGGTCGCGCCGATCCCGTTGATCGGCGCCCGCCAGCGCCAGCCGTCGCCGTGGGTGCGCAGCCAGTAGCGCACCATCCCCGCCTGCGAGAGCGTGAAGGCGGTGAACACGCCGACCACGTAGAGGTGGATCAGGTCGTTGACGTTCGCGTGGTAGATCCAGATCAGGAGCGCGGCAGCGCCGGCCAGGAGGACGACGCCGTTCGAGTAGACGAGGCGGTCGCCGAGGTTCGTGAACTGGCGCGCGATGAAACGGTCCTGCGCCAGCAGCGCCGACAGCCGCGGGAAGCCCTGGAAGGACGTGTTCGCCGCCAGGACGAGGACGGCGAACGTGCAGATCTGGACGAGCCAGAACAGGAACGAGGCGGCGTGGCCGGCCGGGAAGACGGCACGGGCGACCTGCGACACGACGGAGACGGTCGTGCTCGGCCGCGCATGGGTGGCGACGGCGAGGTAGGAGACGCCGACGAACATCGTGATCGCGACGACGGCGAGCGCGCCGAGCGTCCGCGCAGCGTTCTTCGACTGCGGCCGTCTGAAGGCGTTGACGCCGTTCGCGATCGCCTCGACGCCGGTGAGCGCGCTTGCACCCGACGAGAACGCCTTGAGGACGAGGAAGATCCCGAGCGCCCCCGCCCCGGGGACGATCGCGTGCGGGCTGACGGCCCTCGGGCAGCCGGTCGTCGCGCACTTCGCGACGCCCGTCCCGACGGCGATGAGCATCGAGACGATGAACATGTACGTCGGGAGCGCGAACGCGAGGCCCGACTCGCGGACGCCACGGAGGTTGACGAGCATGATGAGCCCCACGGCCGCCAGCGACAGCTCCGTGTCGAAATGGTCGAGCGACGTGACGGCGGAGGTGATGGCGAGGACGCCGGACGAGACCGAGACCGCGACGGTGAGGACGTAGTCGACGAGGAGCGCAGCGCCGGCGACGAGACTGGGCATGGTGCCGAGGTTCTCGCGCGCGACGACGTACGCGCCGCCTGAGACCTCGTACGCGCGGACGGTCTGGCGGTACGACGCGATCACGATCGCCATCAGCGCGGCGACCGCGATCGAGATCGGCAGCGCGACGTGGATGGCCGCAAGGCCGGCCCCGAGGAGAACGACCATGGCCGCCTCGGTCGCGTAGGCGACGGACGAGATCGCGTCGGCTGCGAAGATCGGCAACGCCAGCGCGATGGGCAGGAGCTCGTCCTCGAGCTGGTGCGACCGCATCGGACGGCCGAGCAGGAGACGGCGGACGGCGCGCCCCGGCTCGAGCGTGCTCTCCCCCGGCTGCCTCGGCGCGGGCTCCGCCACGCGCTAACGATACGAGAGCGTCAGGCGAGCGACAGAGCCTGCACGATCGCGAAGACGCAGTAGAGGAGCACGAGCAGGATCCCTCCCGCACGCGTGACGCCGCCGCGCCGGGCGAAGAGCGCCAGGACGACGGCGGTCATCACCACGAGCCAGGCCACGTCGAACACGCCGAGGTTGCCGAGCGCTCCGAGCGACGCGACCGCCGCGGGCACCGCGATCCCGATGGTCAGGTTGATCGAGTTCGAGTTGAGCGTCTCGCTGACGAGCGCGGAGCCGCGGCCGTGCAGGCCGAAGCGCACGCCGGTGGCGGCGTTCGGCAGGCTGGTCAGGACGGCAAGGACGAGCACGCCCAGCAGGTCGCGCGGGATTCCCCACGCATCGGCCAGGTCGACGGAGGACGCGACCATCAGCGAGCTCGCCGCCACGATCACGAGCAGGTCGGCGAGCAGGAGCAGCAACGGGCGGAGCAGCGCCTCCTCACGCGAGGGAGGTCTCCTCGGCGCCATGTGCGCCTCGCCGAAGCTGTGCCGGAGGAAGCCCCCGAGCACCGGGATGTGACGGCGGCGCACGCCACGCGGGCCGACGACGAGCAATGCGACATAGGGGACGACCACGAGCGCGATCAGGACGAGGCCGACCCCGGCGTCGAACGCTCCGGCGAGCAGCGCGCAGACGGTTGCCGTCACCCAGACCCCGACGAACGCCTCGAGCGCGACGCTCTCGGGCCGCGCCCGGATCCCGGCGGCCACGATCGCGCTGACGCCGAGCATCGCCGCGATGTTGAACGCGTTCGAGCCGACGACGATCCCGACCGCGACGCCCCGCTCGCCGCGGACGAGCGCGGAGACCGCCGACGCCACCTCGGGCGAGTCGGCCGCGAGCGCGGTCAGGAGGCCGAGCAGCGCCTCGGGCAGGCCGAGGCCCAGGCCCAGCCGGTCGAGCCGTCCCGCGAAGAGCTGCGCAGCGCCGAGCATCGCCAGCAGCGAGACGAGAAAGGCGAATGCGGCAACCGGGGGCGTCATGACAGGACGCCGACCAGGCTTCCCGGCTCACCGGGAGCAATGCTATTCGAGCGCCGGAGCGGGCTTCAGGAGGAGCGTCTCGCTCGGCGCGTGCTCGAGGATCCAGCTGACGTCCTTGAGCGTGAAGCCTCCGCTCCCGTTGTTCGGCGCGGGAGCGACGATCCAGTCGAAGTGCTCGACCTCCCAGAGCCGCCGCAGCGCATGCGTCGGCGTGCGTCCCTTCTCGATGCGCGCGTCGACCGGGACGCCGTCGCGCAGCGCCGCGTGCTCGACCGCCTCGAGCAGCGGCAGGGCGACCTCGACCTCGTGCGCGAGCGGCGAGTCCTCGGCGTACTGGAGCGGGACGCGCAGCAGGTAGGCGGGAACGAGCGTCGCCTCCTGCGCCCGGGCGATGCGGATCGCGGCCGCGAGCACGGTCTGGTCGAGCGTTCCGCCCGTGAACGGGACGAGGATGCGGCGCGCGCCCGGCTTCGGCCGGCGGAAGCGCAGGCCGCGCGTCGCGACGAGCGCCGCAGCGAGGACGACGACGAGGAAGCCGAGTGCGACGACTGCCGCGATCATGGCTCGAGCCTGCCCCGGTCGGCGCGGTTGGCGACGACGCGGATGTCGATCCCGGGCAGCTCGCGCACCATGCGCGAGAGCAGCGAGCCGCCGAAGATCTCGCGCCGCCGCGACTCGTCGGGCGTGCCCACGAAGATGTAGGTGGAGCCGCGCTCGGCGGCAACGCGCCGCACGGAGTCGACGAGGTCGTCGCCCTCCGCCTCGATGAAATGTGCGCCGAGGATGGTCGCGAGCCGGCGCAGGGCGGCGAGCTGCGTCGCCTCCTCGTCCGTCGGCGCCTGCTTCGTCGGGCGGACCCACACCGCGTCCATGGTCGTGCCGAGCCGCTGGGCCGACCGCCACGCGCGGCGCATGATCCGCTGCGACTTCGGCTGGGGCTCGACGAGAGCGAGCACACGCTCGCCGACGGCCTGGCGCGAGAGCGGCTCGAGCTCGCGGGCGACGCGGCGCGCCTCGACGTCGTCGGCGACCTCGCGGAGCGCAAGCTCGCGGAGCGCCGCGAGCTTGTCGGTGCGGAAGAAGTTCTCGAGCGCGACCTGTGCCCGCTCCTGCGGATAGACCTTGCCGGCGCGGAGACGCTCCTGGAGCTCCTCGGGCGAGAGATCGACGAGCACGACCTCGTCCGCCTCGTCGAGGATCCGGTCGGGGAACGTCTCGCGGACACGAACCTCCGTCAGCTCGAAGATCGCGTCGTTGAGGCTCTCGAGGTGCTGGACGTTGACGGTCGAGATGACGTCGATGCCGGCCTCGAGCACCTCCTCGATGTCCTGCCAGCGCTTCTCGTTGCGCATCCCGGCGGCATTCGTGTGCGCGAGCTCGTCGATCAGGGCGAGCTGCGGCTCCCGTGCGATCACCGCGTCGACGTCCATCTCCTCCAGCTCGAGCGCGCCGTGCTGCCTGCGCAGCCGGGGCACGACCTCGATCCCCTGGGCGAGCACCGTCGTCTCCGGCCGATCGTGGGGCTCGAGGTAGCCGACGACGACGTCCTCGCCCTCCTCCTGCGCCTGCCGGCCCTCGAGCAGCATCCGGTACGTCTTGCCGACGCCGGCCGCCATTCCGAGCAAGATCCGGTAGTGGCCTCTGGCCACGGGCCGCTCACGCTCCGAGCAGGTTGTGGACGACGAGGTCGATCAGCTTGATCCCGATGAACGGCAGCGCCATCCCGCCGAGCCCGTAGACGAGCAGGTTGCGCTGCAGCAGTGCGGTCGCGCCGATCGCGCGGTACTTGACGCCGCGCAGGGCGAGCGGGACGAGGGCCGGGATGATCAGCGCGTTGAAGATGATCGCGGAGACGATCGCGCTCTTCGGGTCGCCCAGGTGCATGATGTTGAGCGCCCAGAGCGGCCCGCGCTGCCCCGCCTTGGTCGCGTAGGTGAAGCCGAACATCGCGGGGAGGATCGCGAAGTACTTCGCGACGTCGTTCGCGATCGAGAACGTCGTCAGCGCGCCGCGGGTGATCAGGAGCTGCTTGCCGACCTCGACGATCTCGATCAGCTTCGTCGGATTCGAGTCGAGGTCGACCATGTTGCCGGCCTCCTTGGCCGCGGTCGTGCCGGTGTTCATCGCGACGCCGACGTCGGCCTGCGCGAGCGCGGGAGCGTCGTTCGTGCCGTCGCCGGTCATCGCGACCATCCGGCCCTTGCCCTGCTCGTCCTTGATCAGCGCGAGCTTCGCCTCCGGCGTCGCCTCGGCGAGGAAGTCGTCCACTCCTGCCTCCTGCGCGATGACCGCGGCCGTGACGCGGTTGTCGCCGGTGATCATCACCGTGCGGATGCCCATCTTGCGGAGCTCGTCGAAACGCTCGCGCATCCCGCCCTTGACGATGTCCTTCAGATGGACGACGCCGAGCGCGAAGTTGTCGCGCGCGACGACGAGCGGCGTCCCGCCCTGCTCTGCGACGCCCTGTACGGCCCTGTCGATGTCGAGGGGAGCGCGGCCCCCGTTCTCGGCGATGAACGCCTTGACGGCGTCGGCGGCTCCCTTGCGGATCATCGTCCCGTTCAGGTTGACGCCGCTCATCCGCGTCGTCGCGCTGAAGGGGACGAACTCGTGCTCGCCGAGCTCCCGCTCGCGGAGGTTGAAGCGCTCCTTCGCGAGCACGACGATGGAACGCCCCTCCGGCGTCTCGTCGGCGAGCGACGCGAGCTGCGCCACCTCCGCGAGCTCGCGCTCCTCCACGCCCGGCGCGGGGATGAACTCGGCCGCCTGCCGGTTGCCGAGGGTGATCGTGCCGGTCTTGTCGAGGAGCAGCACGTCGACATCGCCCGAAGCCTCGACCGCGCGACCGGACATCGCGAGGACGTTGCGCTGGACGAGTCGGTCCATCCCGGCGATGCCGATCGCGGAGAGCAGCGCTCCGATCGTGGTCGGGATGAGAGCGACCAGCAGCGCGATCAGGACGGTCTCGGAGAGTCGCGTCCCCGCGTAGATCCCGTACGGGCGCAGGGTAACGACCGCGGCGAGGAACGTGATCGTGAGGCCGGCGAGCAGGATGTTGAGCGCGATCTCGTTCGGCGTCTTGCGCCGCTCCGCGCCTTCGACGAGCGCGATCATCCGGTCGAGGAAGGACTTGCCCGGCTCTTGCGTGACCTCGATCACGAGGCGATCGGAGAGCAGCTTCGTCCCGCCGGTGACGGCCGAGCGGTCGCCGCCGGCCTCGCGGATGACCGGCGCCGACTCGCCGGTGATCGCCGACTCGTCCACCGAGCCGGCGCCTTCGACGATCTCGCCGTCGGCGGGAATGACCATCCCGGCCTCGACGATCACGATGTCGCCCTTCTGCAACTCGGGCGCCGCGACCTCCTCGAGGTGGCCGTCTCGCGTCTGCCGCAGCGCATTCGTCGTCGTGCGCGTCGAGCGCAGCGCGTTCGCCTGCGCCTTGCCGCGGCCCTCGGCGATCGCCTCGGCGAAGTTCGCGAACAGGACGGTGAGCCAGAGCCAGACCGCGATCACGCCGACGAACCAGAGCTGGCCGTGGTTCCCCTGCGCGAGATCCTTGAAGAAGATCGCGCTCGTGATGACGCTGCCGAGCTCGACGATGAACATCACGGGGTTGCGCGCCTGCAGGCGCGGATCGAGCTTGGGGAACGAGTCGCGAATCGCGGCGGCGAAGAGGTCGCGCGAGAACATTCCTCCGGACCGGCGTGCCATCAGCGGGTCTCCTTGTCGAGAGCGAGGTTAAGCTCGAGGACGTTCACGCCGGGCTCCCCGAGGAAGCCGAGCGTGCGTCCCCACGTGTTCTCCCGGATCAGCCGCCGGACGGTCGCGAGCGGCAGGTGCCGCACGGCGGCGACCCGGTGCGACTGCAGGTTCGCGTAGGCGATCGAGATCTCCGGGTCGATCCCGGAGCCCGACGGCACCACGGCGTCGACCGGAATGTCGTGGATCGTCAGCCCCGGGTTGTACGGCTTCTCGAGCTTCAGGATCGCCTCGGCGTTCGCGTGCACGAGCTTCGCGAGCGCGGGGCTCGTCGGGCCGAGGTTCGAGAACGTCGTCGCGCCCGGGTTGTACGGCGGCGTCGTCGCCGAGGGCCGCTCGTGGAAGTAGCGGGGCCACGTGAAGTCCTGCGCGGCGAGGCTCGAGCCGACGAGCCGCCCGTCGGCCCGCACCAGGCTCCCGTTCGCCTGGTGCGGCAGCGCGACCTGGGCGAAACCGGTCATCAGCGCCGGGTAGGCGAAGCCGAAGACGACCGTTGCGAGGACGATCGCGACGACGGAGGCGAACAGCGCGCGCATCAGTGCATCAGCCCCTCGACGATCGGCCCGAGCGTCAGCGCCGGCAGGATCATCAGCCCGGCGGTGAGGGCGATGACGCCGAGCAGCATCACGCCGAACGTCGCGCCGTCGGTGCGGAACGTCCCGGCCGACTGGGGCACGACCTTCTTCGCGGCGAGCGAGCCTCCGATCGCGAGGCCGGCCAGCATCGGGAAGAAGCGGCCGAAGTAGAGCGCGACGGTTCCGAGCGTCGTCGAGAACGTCGTCGCGCCGTAGCCGGCGAACGCGCTCCCGTTGTTGTTCGACTGCGACGTGTAGGCGTACAGCGTCTCGGTGAAGCCGTGCGCTCCGGGGTTGAAGACCGACGCGAGCCCGGCCGGGGTCACGATCGCCGCCGCGGTCATCACGAGCACCATCGTCGGGACGAAGAGCGCGCCGACGGCCGCGAGCTTCATCTCGCGCGCCTCGATCTTCTTCCCGAGCCACTCGGGCGTTCGGCCGACCATCAGGCCCGCCACGAAGACCGCGATCAGGATGTAGAAGATCAGGCCGTAGACGCCCGACCCGACGCCGCCCGGCTCGACCTCGCCGAGGAACATGTTCACGAGCGGCACCGCTCCCGCAGCGGGCGTCAGCGCGTCATGGCCGCCGTTGACCGAGCCGTTTGAGACGTCGGTCGTCGCCGTCGCCCAGAGGGCGGTGTTGGCGATGCCGAACCGGATCTCCTTGTCGGTCATGTTGCCGCCCGACTGCTGCGCGCTGTGCGTGATGTTCACGCCCGACTTCCGCAGCACCTGCGAGCCGTGCTGCTCGGACGGGAAGGCGACGGACACGCCGAGCGCGAAGATCGTGAAGCAGACCGCGTAGAGCACCCACGCATGGCGGCGGGCGAACACCATCCGCCCGAACATCACGACCTGCGCGAACGGGATCAGCAAGATCGCGAGCATCTCGAGGAAGTTCGAGAGCGGTGTCGGGTTCTCGAACGGGACGGACGAGTTCGAGTTGTAGTAGCCGCCGCCGTTCGTCCCGAGCTGCTTGATCGCGATCATCGACGCAACCGGGCCGCGCGCGATCGTCTGGTGCGCGCCCTGGAGCGTCGTCGCGGTCGCGTGGGCGTGGAAGGTCTGCGGCACGCCCTGCGCGATGAGCACGACGGCGAGGACGATCGCGAGCGGCAGCAGGATGTAGACGATCGAGCGGTAGAGATCGCGCCAGAAGTTGCCGAGCCCGACGCCGCCGCCGCGGCGCGCGATGCCGCGCACGACGGCCGCGAGCACCGCGAGCCCGACCCCGGCGGAGACGAACTGCTGCACCGCGAGCCCCGCCATCTGGCTCAGGTACGACATCGTCGCCTCGCCCCCGTAGTACTGCCAGTTCGTGTTCGTCACGAAGCTCGCGGTCGTGTTCAGCGCGACCGTCCACGGCACGGCCGGCAGGTGGTCCGGGTTCAGGAACAGGTGTCCCTGCAGTCGCAGGAGGCCGTACAGGAAGACGCTGAAGGCGATCGAGAAGACGATCACCGAGGTGCCGTACCGCCTCCAGCTCTGGTCGCCCTCGGCGTCGCGGCCGAGCAGTCGCAGGAAGCCGCGCTCGACGACATCGCCGCGCTCGCGCGTGTAGACGCGGGACATCCAGATCCCGAGCGGGTAGCTGAGGGCGATCAGGACGGCCGCGTAGAAGAGGATCTGACCGACGCCCTGGCCCATCAGAGCTTCTCTCCGCGCACGAGCGCGTAGACGAGGTAGATCAGGACCGCGAGCGAGACCGCGAGACCGAAGGCGTCGGCTGCGGACATCAGATCCTCCCGAACGTCCAGCGCAGGACGAAGATCAGCGCGAAGCAGCCGGCCATGATCAGGAAGGCGTAGAGGTCGTCCATGCAGGCGACGCTAGGGAGGCCGGACTGAAGGCCGTCTGAGGGTTTCCGCCGGCGGCCTGAGGATTTCCTTAAGACCTACTGTGCGGGGTCGACGAGCCGGTAGCCGGCGCCCGTCTCCGTCAGCAGGTAGCGCGGGTGCCCGCGGTCGGGCTCGATCTTCCGCCGGAGCTGCGAGACGTTGACCTGGAGCAGGTTCGCCGCGTCCGCGTAGCCGGGCCCCCAGACCTCCTGCAGCAGCTGGCGCTGGGTCAGGAGCTTGCCGACGTTGAGCGCGAAGACGCGCAGGAGGTCGAACTGGTGCGGCGTCAGGTGGACGGGCTTGCCGGCGACCGCCACCGTCCGCTTCGCGAGGTCGACGACGAGCGCCCCGATCTCGACCACCGGGTCGGCGGACGGCGCCGTCCGGCGGAGGACGGCGCGCAGCCGCGCGAGCAGCTCGTCGATGCCGACGGGCTTCGTGACGTAGTCGTCCGCGCCCGCGTCGAGCGCGGCGACCTTCTCGCGCTCCTCCCCCACGGCGGAGAGGACGATGATCGGCGCGCTGCTCCAGCTGCGCAGCTCGCGGGCCACGTCCGTACCCGTGCCGTCGGGCAGCACGAGGTCGAGGATCACGGCCTCCGGCGGGCGCATGGCGGCGGTGGCGAGCGCCGTCTCCGCGGTCTCCGCGGTGTCGACGTCGTAGCCTGCGCCGCGCAGGCTCGTCCGCAGCGCACGCAGGATCTGCTGCTCGTCGTCGACGACGAGGATCCGCGGGCCGCTCATGCCTCGACCGCGACCTGCGCCGGCAGAGCCGGGAGCGCAAGCGTGAACGTCGCACCCTGGCCCGCATGGGACTCGACCCAGACCCGGCCGCCGTTCGCCTCGGCGAAGCCGCGGGCGATCGCGAGCCCCAACCCCGCGCCGCGCGCTCCGTCCTCGTCACCGCCGCGCTGGAACGGCTCGAAGATCCGGGCGGCGTCGGCCGACCCGATCCCGGGCCCGTGGTCGATCACGCGGACGAGCACGTCCCTGCCGATCTCGCGCACCTGCACGCGTACGGGCTCGTCCGCGGGCGAGTAGCGGAGCGCGTTCTCGACGAGATTCGCGACGGCGCGCTCGATCTGGTGCGGGTCGACGTGGACGAGGGGCGACTCGTCCGGCAGGACGACCTCGACGCGGCCGCCCGCCTCGAGCCCGTCGAGCGCCTCGAGCACGACATCCTCGATCGCCCAGTCGCGTTGCTCGGGCGGAGCTGCGCCGGCCTGCAGGCGCGAGAGATCGAGCAGGTTTGCGACGAGCCGGTCGAGCCGGTCCGCCTCGCCGAGGATGGTCTCCGCAAGGTCTTGCCGATCCTCGGGGCCGAGCGAGAGCTCGCCGTGCGCGAGTGCGCCGGCGGAGGTGAGGATCGCCATCAGCGGCGAGCGGAGATCGTGGCTCACGGTGCGGAGGAGCGCCGTCTTCAGCGCGTCGCTGCGGCGCAGCGCCTCGGCCTCGAGCGCCTCCTGCGCCAGCCGCTCTCGTTCGGCGGTCAGCTCGCGCAGCGCGCGCAGAGCGGCCTCGGCCTCGTCGGCGCGGCGCCGCGAGCGCGCGGCGAGCTCGCTGACGACGATCGCGGTGACGACGAAGACGAGGAGCGCGAACCAGTTCCGCGAGTCCTGGATCGTCAGGGTGTAGAGCGGTGGCAGGAAGAAGAAGTTGAACGCCAGCATGCCGAGCAGGGCGACGCCGACCGCGTAGACCGTCCCCCACGCCGCCGCGATCGGGATGATCGCGAGCAGGTAGAGCACGGCGAGGCTGAGCACGGGTATGTGCCCCTTCAGGAGATCGATGCCGCCGGTGACGACCGCGACGGCGGCGAGGCTCGCCAGGCCGGGAGCGAACCGCTTCACAGGCGAAACGGTACTCCCGGCCCGCGAGACGGACTAGCCGTGAATCGAGATGATGATGGGGATGATCAGGATCGCGACGATGTTCGTGATCTTGATCATCGGGTTGATCGCCGGCCCTGCCGTGTCCTTGTACGGGTCGCCGACGGTGTCGCCGGTGACCGCGGCCGCGTGGGCCTCCGAGCCCTTGCCACCGTAGAGGCCGTCCTCGATCAGCTTCTTCGCGTTGTCCCAGGCGCCGCCGCCCGAGGTCATCGCGATCGCGAGGAAGAGGCCGGTGACGATCGTCCCGATCAGGAGGCCGCCGAGCATCTGTGCGTTGATGGCGCCGACGATGATCGGGAAGGCGATCGGAACGAGCGCCGGCAGGATCATCGAGCGGATCGCCGAGCCGGTCACGATGTCGATCGCCCGGCCGTACTCCGGCCGCGAGGTGCCCTCCATGATCCCCGGGTCCTCGCGGAACTGGCGCCGCACCTCCTCGACGACCTCGCCGCCGACGCGGCCGACGGCCTGCATCGCGAGCGAGGCGAAGAGGAACGGCATCAAGCCGCCGATGAACAGGCCGGCGATCACCCAGGCGTTCGAGAGGTCGAA
>Ga0335078_10007896_pt1 | contig 15798 bp, 15 predicted proteins | sample Lox_Sample_32_FD_206711 | JGI IMG/M metagenome (GOLD analysis project Ga0335078, IMG submission 206711) | Soil microbial communities from Loxahatchee National Wildlife Refuge, Florida, United States - Lox_Sample_3.2 | ecosystem: Environmental > Terrestrial > Soil > Wetlands | place: USA... | reverse complement strand
TGCCATCCTTCTTGACGAAGGAAAGGAGCGCGGCTTTTTGCTCGTCGTTCAAATCCAGTTCGCCGGTGGTGTAGAACATGACCGCATCGAAGTAATTCAGGTTTTTGGCGTTGTTTGTCAGCTTTTGCTTGGTCAGCAGTTCCGAATCGGTGCGCAGGTAAGTGTCCCAAAGGCCGCTCTGCTGGCCCAGCTTTTCGATGGTCGCCATGGCATGCGACACCGAATCGTGCTCGAAGCCCTTCACCTCGCCGATGAAGAGCAGTTTCTTCCGCGCCGGAGTTTGCGCCTGCGCCGGGCCGCAAACGCCGAGTGTGATCAACAGAGATGCAAGCAATATCCAGTTCTTCATAGGATTTTCCCGAAGGGCAATGGTCTCACCAGTACCGTTACCGCGCAACTGGGCCCGTGGTCTGCCCGGTCTGCCACAAAACCACCGCCGTAACCGGAACTTAACAATTCCGTCATCAATCCATAATCGCGGGTCGCTACCCTAATTGAGGCCGAAGGGCAGGCCGTCGCTTGCCCGCCAGCCGTCCCCGCTTTGAAAGGAGGACGTTCGGCCATAATTACTAAATTTCACAAGGAGCTTCAATGAAAAGAAGAGTACTTGCAACGCTTGGCGGAGTCCTGCTCCTTTCCGGCGCCCTCATGGCGCCCGCGCGCGCCCAGGAAACCGCTGCCCCAAGCCCCGAGATCGAGCGTTTAAAAGCGCAACTGGCTGCCCAACAGGAGCAGATCGACCAGCTTCGCCGCGCGATGGAGGATGAGAAGAAGGTGTTGGATCAGGCCAGCCAGCCGAAACCGCCCAGTCTGGGCCAGGTTGCCAGTACCACGGCCATCATTCCGGCGGGCAACGTGGCCCCAGTGCTGAATCCCGGCGTGGCGGCCGCGGTCGCCATCCCGCAAGGGACCACCGTACCCGAATCGCCTTTACAACTGAAGATTGGAGCGGCGACCATTACCCCCATCGGCTTTATGGATATGACCGGCGTCTTCCGCTCGGCGGATGGCGGCAGCAGTATTGGCACCAACTTCGGCAGCATCCCGTACAGTAACGCGTCCACCGGATTGGGGCAGTTGAGTGAAATGCGCTTCAGCGCGCAGAACTCGCGCATCGGCGCGCGGGTCGACGCGACGGTGCATGGCACACACGTGTTGGGATACTGGGAGTCTGACTTCTTGGGCAACCAGTCCACCAACGCCAGCGTTACGTCCAATAGCATCACGTATCGCCTCCGGCTCTACTATGTGGATCTGCGGAACGGCAAATGGGAAGTGCTGGGCGGACAATCGTGGAGCATGATGACGCCAGGCAGAAAAGGGATCTCCCCGATACCTTCCGACATCTTCTATAGCCAGAACATGGACACGAATTACCAAGTGGGCCTGTCCTGGACGCGCGCTCCGCAGTTTCGCCTGGTGTATCATGCCAGCGATATCGCAACTCTTGGGTTTTCCATTGAACAGGCCGAGCAGTATGGCGGCGGCTCGGGCGGCGGCGGTTCGATCGTTCTGCCCAGCCTCCTGTCTACGGCCTACACCAACAACCAGATCGATCTTGGCGGCGCTAACTTCACCGTGCCCAACCTCCACCCGGACATTCAGGCGAAGCTGGCCTTCGATCCGAAGGTTGATGACAACTTGCTGCACGTCGAGGTCGGCGGAGTGTTCAGCTCCTTCAAAACATACAATCCCCTCACCAATCAAAGCTTCACCAAGCAGGGCGGGGGCGCGGAGGTCAACGCCAACCTGGAGCTGACCAAGGGCTTCCACCTGATCTTCAACACGTTCTTCAGCGATGGCGAAGGCCGGTATCTGTTCGGCGAGGCGCCGGATCTGATCATCCGGCCGGATGGCAGCCCCTCTCCATTGCATGCCGCTGCCTTCCTCCCCGGCTTAGAGTACACGACGGGCAAGAGCACGATCTTCGCGTACTACGGGGAAGACTTTATCGGCCAGGACGTGAGTCTCGACCCGGCCAACAAAAACGCCTTCATCGGCTACGGCTATCCGAAATCGGCCAACAGCCAGAACAGGCATATCAAGGAGGCCACCATCGGCCTCAATCAGACGTTCTGGAAAAGCCCGACCTATGGAGCGTTGGGCATGATTTTTCAGTACTCGTATCTATCCCGCGATCCATGGTGGTTTGTCTCGGGTGTGCCGGGAAGTGCGCACGACAACATGGTTTGGGTGGACTTGAGATACACCCTGCCGGGACAGGCGCCCAAGTACTAAGAGAAGCGGGCGGCCTCCTGGCCTGCCCTGGTCTGTAACAAATGAGAAAAAGGAGTCATACGATGAAGAAGAGCAGTCTCTGGCTGGGCGTGCTTGGCGCGCTGGTCATCCTGTTGACGGTGGCCCAGGCGAAGGTGCTGATCAACGCGGCTGGCGCGACGTTCCCCTATCCGATTTACGGCAAGTGGTTCGAAGAGTTTGCCAAGGCCGATCCCGACGCGCAGATCAATTACCAGTCAATTGGGTCCGGCGGCGGAATCCGCCAGCTCACCGAAGGCACGGTAGACTTCGGCGCTTCGGACATGCCCATGACCGACGAACAAATCGGCAAGGTGAAGATCAAGCCGCTGCACTTTCCCACGGTGCTGGGCGGTGTGGTGCCCACCTACAACATCCCCGGCGTGACTCAGGACTTCAAGTTTACTCCCGAGGCGCTGGCGGGCATCTATCTCGGCAAGATCAAAAAGTGGAACGACCCGGAATTGGCGAAAGCAAATCCGGGCGTCAAGCTGCCGGGTAACGACATCGTCGTGGTGCATCGGTCCGATGGCAGCGGCACGACGTTCGTATTTACCGACTATCTTTCCAAAGTCAGCCCGGAATGGAAGTCGAAGGTGGGCTCCAACACCTCGGTGAGTTGGCCAGTGGGCTTGGGTGGCAAGGGTAATGAAGGTGTTTCCGGCGTCGTCAAGCAGACCCCCAATTCGATCGGCTATGTCGAGCTCATCTACGCGCTGTCGAACAAAATGGCTTACGGCTTCGTGCGGAACTCCGCCGGCACGTACCTCAAGGCCGACCTGGACAGCGTCACCGAGGCGGCCGCGGCGGCAGCTAAGACCATGCCCGCAGACTTCCGGGTTTCCATCACCAATGCGCCGGGCAAGAAGGCGTACCCCATCTCGACATTCACCTGGTTGTTGATACCATCGAAGATTGACGACCCGGCGAAAAAGAAAGTCATCGTTGCGTTCCTGCAGTGGATGCTAAAAGATGGCCAGAAGTTTGCTGGAGGTTTAGGGTATGCTCCTTTGCCCAAAGAAGTCGTGGCGAAGGAAGAAAAGCAGATTGCGCTGATTAAGTGATTATGGCAACCTTGCCGGCAGTAAGCGCGCCCCCTCACGCCGGCGCGCGGGCTCTGGTCATGCGCCTGCGCAAGGGCGACGAGGTGGCGCGCCTGATTACCCTGGCTTTTGCATCCAGCATTCTGCTGGTGACCGTGGCGTTGGTCTACCAACTCTGGGTCGGCTCCGAGTTGGCGCGGCACAAATTTGGGTTCCACTTCCTCACCACGTCGATGTGGGACCCGGTAAGCGGTCAATTCGGCGCGTTGCCGTTCATTTATGGCACCGTCATCACATCCGTGATCGCCCTGCTCATCGCTGTGCCGCTAGGCGTTGGGGCCGCTATTTTTCTTTCCGAACTGGCGCCGGCACGGCTGTCCAGCACGTTCACCTTTTTTATTGAATTGCTGGCGGCCGTGCCCAGCGTGATCTTCGGCGTGCTCGCCTTTTTTGCGATCGTGCCGCTGATGCGGGATTATGTGGATCCGTTCCTGAAAAAAACGCTGGGATTCCTGCCATTTTTTTCGGGGCCGATTTTCGGCTACGGGTATCTGACGGCGGGCGTCATTCTGGCCATCATGACCCTGCCATTCATCATTTCGATATCGCGCGAGGCGCTGCTGGACGTGCCGGTGGAGCAGCGGGAAGCCGCGCTGGCGCTGGGCGCCACGCGATGGGAATCCACCTGGCAGGCGGTGGTGCCCTGGGCGCGGCTGGGGATTTTCGGTTCCATATTTCTGGCCTTGGCGCGTGCGCTGGGTGAGACCATGGCGGTGACCATGGTAATCGGGAACGATCCCAACATCCATGCCTCGCTGTTTGCGCCAGGATACGCCATTGCTGCGATCCTGGCCAACGACTTTACCGAGGCCACCGGCGATCTGTACCCGCAGGCATTGGTGGCACTCGGCTTGGTGCTGTTCCTTCTCACGATCGTGATCAACGCCTTGGCGCGCCTGCTCATCATCGCCACCACACGCCGCGGGAGCGCGCACCCATGACACTCCGGAACCGTTGGCGACAGAGCCTGAGCTTTTTCATGCTCACCCTGACAGGTATTTGCGCGGTGGTGGCTGTAAGCCTGCTGTTCCTCATCCTGGGCGACCTGTTCTACAATGGATGGCGATCGGTGGATTGGGACTTCTTCACGAAGTTGCCATTGCCACCGGGCGAGACCGGCGGCGGCATGGCCAATGCCATCGTGGGAAGTATCGAGATCGTTCTGCTGGCCACCATAATGGGACTGCCTGTAGGCTTCATGGCTGGCGTCTATCTTTCCGAATTCGGCGGCAAGACGTTTGCTTTCCTGGTGCGTTATATGGCGGATCTGCTGAACGGCGTGCCCTCCATCGTCATCGGTATTTTTGTCTGGATTGTGGTGGTGAGGCGGTATCACTTCTCGGCCTACGCCGGAGGAATCGCGTTGGCTTTGATCCTGATTCCCATCACCGCGCGCTCGACCGAGCAGTTCATGAATGCCGTGCCGCAAACGCTGCGCGAGGGCGCGCTGGCGCTGGGCGCGAGCAAATGGAAGACCATCGCTACGGTGGTGGTTCCGGCCGCTTACCGCGGGATCGCCACTGGCATGATCCTGGGCGTGGCGCGCATCTCCGGCGAGACGGCGCCGCTGCTGTTCACCAGCTTGAACAACCAGTTCTGGGGCGCCGGCTTGCGCGACCAGACCGCTTCGCTGCCGGTGATGATATACAGTCACGCCATGTCGCCCTATGACGACTGGCACCGCCAGGCGTGGGCCGCCGGACTGGTCCTTTTGATCGGGGTTTTGTTCGCCAACGTCGCCGCCCGCCTGATCCTTTCGAGGGGAATTGCGGTCCAAAAATGAGCCCCAAAGAGCATATGATCATGAGTAGCGCTAATCTGCCGTCCGCCAGTCCGGCCGCCGGGAAACCGGTGGAACACCAGGGCAAGCTCAAGGCTGTCAATCTCAACTTCTATTACGGCGCCTATAAGGCCCTGCACGATATCTCGCTGGAAGTGCAGGCCAATAAGATTACGGCGTTGATCGGACCCTCCGGCTGCGGCAAATCCACTTTCCTGCGCACGCTAAACCGCATCTGCGAGACCATCCCGAAGACGCGCGTGGAAGGCCAGGTTTTGTTGGACGACGAAGACGTCCTGCGCGTGGACGTGACGGCGCTCAGGCGGCGCGTGGGGATGGTCTTCCAGAAGTCCAACCCGTTCCCCAAATCCATTTTCGACAACGTGGCCTACGGGTTGAAGGTGAATGGATTCCGCGGCTCCCTGAAGGATGCCGTGGAGCACAGCCTGAAGCGCGCCGCGCTGTGGGAAGAGGTGCAGGACAAGCTGCAAAAGTCCGCGTATGCGCTCTCCGGCGGGCAGCAGCAGCGGCTTTGCATCGCGCGCGCCCTGGCGGTCGATCCCGAGGTGCTGCTGCTCGACGAGCCCTGTTCGGCGCTGGATCCCATCGCTACCGCCAAGATTGAAGACTTGCTGTTCACCTTGAAAGACCAATGCACCATCGTGATCGTGACCCACAACATGCAGCAGGCGGCGCGGGTCGCCGACCGCACCGGCTTCTTCCTGTTGGGAAAACTGATCGAGTACAATACGACCGAGATCATCTTCAAAAACCCCACCAAGCAGGAAACCGAAGATTACATCACGGGCAGGTTCGGGTAGAGCGGCCGTCAAGAGAGAATCAGGAGATCTGAATTGCGACAATTTTCCGTTGAGCTCGAGGAGCTGCACGAAAAAATCCTACAGATGGGCGGCTACGTGGAATCGGCTATCCATCGCAGCATTCGCGCGCTGGTCGACCGCGATGCGGAACTGGCCCGTCAGGTATTGCGGGACGAAGCCCGCATCAACCAGATGGAAATCGAGATCGACAATGTGACCACCCGTCTGTTCGCTCTCCGCCAGCCCATGGCGAAGGATTTGCGGTTCCTGACCGCGGCCCTGAAGATCAACACCGACATGGAGCGCATGGGGGATCTGGCGGTGAACATAGCGCAGCGGGCTCTTTCGCTGGTGGCGCAAACGCCCGTCAAACCGCTGATCGATATTCCACGCATGGCGCAGTTGGTCGAATCCATGCTGTTGCGGGTGCTGGATGCATTCGTGAAAGGCGATGCCGACGAGGCTCGCACCGTGCTTCTGGCCGACGATGAAGTGGACGCGCTGCGCGACTCGGTGTACCAGGAGTTGGTGTCGTACATGCAGAACGACCCTGCCACGGTGCCCGGCGCGATCGACCTGATGTTCGTCGCGCGCAATCTGGAGCGCATCGCCGATCACGCCACCAATATTGCCGAGGATGTGGTTTTCCTGGTCAAGGGCGTGGACGTCCGGCATCACGCCATGGAAGGCAAAGACGCGTAATTCCTTCCGGACAGGCGTGTAAGGCGTTCCGGCCGGACCGGCCCGCGGGCCTTAAGTCTCTTTGATTCTTAAGCTGCGAGACTGGCACGTGTTTTGCAAGGGCGATCTCAGTTGAAGTGGCGCGAACCGGCGGATCCGCAGCCGTTCCAAAGAACAGGCACGGTTCCGCCGGTTGTTATTTTGGGGCCGCCGGGATGCCGGCGCGCGTGAGCGCCGCGTGGACCTCGGCTGGCCGTAGGCGCGTGGCATCGTATTCCACGGTGATACTGTCTTCCGACGGCGCCAGCCTGATCTTCTGAATCCCGTATATCGAGTAGGCCGCGGCAATGCGCGTCATCAGCTCGTCGTCGAGGGCGTGTTGCAGGCGGAAGTCAATCTGGACTTTGGTCATCTCAGGTCCAGCATAACCGACTGGAGGGCGGACTTTGAGTCCGCGCGGGGCTTCAGCCCCGCTCTTCTCTCGTGCTACGTTAGAAAACTTGCCGGCTCCCCAACTGCGCCGCCAGCTCGGCTTGTTCGACGCCACCATGATCGTGATGGGCGGCATCGTCGGCTCGGGAATTTTCATCAATCCGTACGTGGTCGCCGAGCAGGTGCATACGCCGCTGCTGATTCTGGGCGCGTGGCTGATCGGCGGTGCGCTGGCGATGGCCGGCGCTTTCATCTGGGCGGAACTGGCCACGCGCCTGCCGGATTCCGGCGGCCAGTATCTTTACCTGCGCGAAGCCTACCATCCGGGTGTGGCCTTCATCTATGGGTGGGTGCTGCTGCTGGTGACGCAGACCGGCGGGATGGCGGCGGTGGCGGTCACCTTCGCCAAATACTACCGCGAGATTACGGGCCTAAAGGGCGGCGATGGAGCGATCGCCGCGGCGGCGCTGCTGGGCCTGACGGCCATCAACTGCCTGGGAGTGCGCGCGGGCAGCAACGTACAGAGCGCCATGATGCTGCTGAAGTCCGGCGCCATCGCGGTGATGGTGGTGGTGGGAATTGTGTGGGGCGGCGGCGTGGTGCACCCGTTGCCGCTGCTGGATCGGCCGGTCTCTTTCGGATTGCTGCGGGCCATCGGCGCGGCCATGATCCCGGTGGCTTTCGCTTATGGTGGATGGCAGACCTCCACGTTCGTGGCGGGAGAGATGCGCGACCCGCGGCGCGATTTGTCGCGCGGCCTGGTTGCCGGTGTGATCGGCGTGATCGCGTTGTACCTGTCGGTTAACTATGTGTGCCTGCGCGTGCTGGGGCCGGCGGGTCTGGCGGCGTCGCGCACGCCGGCATCCTCGGTGATGCGGGTGGCGCTGGGCGAGCGCGGCGCAGAATTCCTCGCGGTGGGCATCGCGGTTTCGACGTTGGGCTTCTTGAGCCAGGGCATCCTGACCGCGCCGCGCGTGTACTGGGCGATGGCGCGCGACAGACTGTTCTTCGAGCGTGTGGGGTGGCTTTCGCCGCGCACGGGAGCGCCGGTGGTGGCGATCGTGCTGCAGGGCGTCTTCGCCACGGTCATCGCCCTGTCGGGGCGCTACGAGCAGATTCTGAATTACGTGGTGTCGGTGGATTTCATCTCGTTCGCTCTGACAGCGGGCGCGCTGTTCGTGTTCCGCCACAGGGATGCGGCAGGCCCGCCCGAGGGCATCTATCGCGCGCCGGGGCATCCGTACACCACCGCAGCGTTCGTGTTGACCTGCGCGGCCATCGTGGCCAGCACCATCGCCGCGTATCCGGCCCATAGCGCCGTGGGGCTGCTGATTCTGCTGGCGGGCATTCCCGTATATTGGTACTGGAGCCGGACAAGCCGGTGAGGGCGAGGCTGTTGTTTGTGAAACAGCACACAGTCGAGCAAAGGAAAGTAGACAACAAAACTCGACAAACGAAAAGAACAAAATGTAGAGACCGCAGTTCCTCGGTGCGCGGGGTCCGGCACGGGTGAAGGCTCAGGCTGACTGGGGGCAACCGATCCATGGGCTGGTTGAGGGGTATACAGTGAGACACAGACATTCCGATTACATGCATTGGGCCAAGACCCAAAGCCGGGCGCGCTTCAACCTGGCCACCAGCGGCGTGGGATCGTTCCCGCTGGCGGAGTTGCCGCGCCAACCGGTGCTCGAGATCAATGGCGACAGCACTTATGGCTACGCTCCTTTACAGCAGGCCATCGCCGAAAAATGCGGGGTCGATCCGGATTGCGTGGTGGCGGCGGCGGGAACGTCGATGGCGAATCACCTGGCGATGGCGGCGCTGGTCGAACCGGGCGACGAGGTGCTGATCGAGCATCCGGCGTATGAGTTGCTGGTTTCGGCGGCGCTGTTTCTCGGGGCGCAGGTGAAGCGCTTCGCGCGCGCCCCGGAGAACGGCTACGCGCTCGATCCGGCGGCGGTCCGCGGCGCGCTGACGAGTAGGACGAAGCTCATCGTGGTGACAAATCTGCATAATCCTTCGAGCGTGCTCACGCCGGATTCTGTGCTGCGCGAGGTTGGCGATCTGGCGCGCAGTGCGGGCGCGCACGTGCTGGTCGACGAAGTGTATCTCGACGCGGTCTACCAGGACACTCCGCGCACGTCGTTTCACCTCGGCCCGGAGTTCATCGTGACCAACAGCCTGACGAAAGTGTACGGGCTGAGCGGGCTGCGCTGCGGATGGATCCTGGCGCAACCGGGCCTGGCGCGCGCCATGTGGCGGCTGAACGACCTGTTCGGATCGATTCCCGCACATCCGGCGGAGTTGCTCAGCGTGGCGGCGTTCGAGCACCTCGATTTTATCCGCCAGCGGGCGCGCCGGGTGGTGGACGCGGATCGCGCGTTGCTTGGCGAATTCCTGGACCGCCGGCGCGCCGTGTCCGCGCCGCGCACCCCTTGGGGCACGACCGCGTTCTTGCGATTGCATGCCGGGGACGTGGATCGACTACTGGCGCGGCTGCGCACCGATTACGAGACCAGCGCGGTGCCCGGCCGCTTCTTCGAGATGCCCGATCACTTCCGCATCGGGATGGGCGTGAATACGGAGATGTTCGGCGAGGGCTTGCGGCGGCTCGATCTGGCGCTGGCCGGCTGACTACTTCGCGGGCCAGAATGGCTCGGCCGTGGCGATGAAATCCACCTTCACTTCGGTGACGAAACCCTTCAACCAACGGGCGCAATCCTCCATGCCGGCTTGCTCGGAGGGAATGTGGCCGAGAATCACGAGCGCTTTGCGCTTGCCCTGAGCTGCGGCATCCGCGCCGTATTCGATAGTCTCCCATTCCAGTCCCTCGCCCATCACCAGCACCTCGACATCGTCGCGCTGGAGCGTGTGTCGTTCACTTGGGAATCCCGGGTAACCCGGATTGAGCGCCAGTTTGGTCACGCGCAGGGCCGGGTCGCCGACCACGCGGAGCGTGCGAATTCCTAAGCGCTGCTTAATGCCGCTGGCGAGTTTGTCGAGCGTGGTCTCCGGGATGACAAACAGGTGGTTGTCACTCGGGTTCTGGAACTTCTCCCAACCGAGCGCGCGGATCATGCCGGCCTGAATGCCATCGGGGGTGCGCGCGTGCCAGTGGTCGTGGAAACGCCAGACCACCAGATGATGTTTTTCGATGAACGCCTGCTTGGCCGCCAGCACGCCATCGTGCTCACTGGCCAGAGCGGCGGTCTGGTCCAGGTGACCGTAGAAGGTCGGCTCGTGCGTAATGATCAGGTTGTCTCCGGCGGCGGCCGCGCGCTGGAGCACATCGTAGGTGGCCATCATGGTGGTGGCGATGCCGGTGACGGGTGTGTCCGGATCGCCTGCCTTGAACGTATCGACCGTCTGGCTGCGCCATGGGACACCCACGTTCTTCTGAATGCGCTCGATTACCTGGCGGGCGGTCGGGCGATTGGCTGGGGTGTCCTGGGCGACGCCGGGAGGGTGGACAAACGCTCCCAGCAAGAGGGCTGTAAGCAGAGTTCTGATCACGAGCCGATCGTATCAGAACCGCGGGTGCCCGGACTGGCGCGGAACCAGGCAAACAGGAATGCGGGCGTCAATTGCAGGTACAGCCGATCCAGCGAGGAATCCAGGTACCATTCCAGGGGATAGGGCGATACTACGTAAACGCCGAAGAACCCAATCAACATCAGGCCGATGAGCGCAAAGCAGGCCAGTGCCGCACGGTCGGGCTTGAACCCCAGCGCCAGCGCGAACAGCGGCAGGATGAGCAGCTCCCGGATGGCAGCGGTGTGCTTCACAAGTTGAGCGGCGATGGCGGCGTACCGGCCACCGGTAAAAAGTTTGGCCAGCATCACGCCGGCACCTTGATGCCACATCGGATCGAGGCCGGGGGCAATCCGCAGCTTGAACCACACCAGGAACACGATGACGGGCAAGGCGCCGGCCAGCACCATCCGCGCGGGTTTGGCTCCGATTAGAACCATTGTCACGACCACACACGCGCCCGTAAACATCAGGCCCTCGTCCTTGGTCCAGGCCGAGAGCGAGGCCATGACGCCCGCCAGCAGAGCGAACCGGGCATCGTTTCTGGCGGCGCACAGAAGCGCGATTGTTACCAGGAAGTAGAAGCCCAGCGGAATATCCGCGTACTGAGAGGTACCCAGCTTCAACCACCCCGTCACCGCCAGCAGCATGGCTCCTGCGCAGAGACCAGGCAGGACGCCGCGCGACCACACCAGTCCGGCAACCAGCGCCAGAACGGTCGCCAGCGTGAACAGGAGCGCGACGGCTATGGGCACGCTGGCGGCGATTGAATGGGCGCTCGACCAGGCGTGCGCAATCAGCGACGAGGTCAACAGCGGATAATCAGGATGCTGCAGGATGATGTGCTTCGAGACGGCGTAGCGCCAGCTAGCCAGGCCACCGGCCAGATACCTGGCCCGCAAATTCCAGATCGACCAGGCGTCCCAGGCGCCGTGCGGATTAACGTGGCTGATGCTGATAAACGATACCAGCATTAAGACCAGCTCCGCGCCGAGCACGATCGCGGTCATGCTGGCGGCCGGCGAAAAACGGCGCTGCGGTGGCGGTGTGGGGCGCCGGGCATGCGGCACGCGTTTCCGATAAAGCCACAGCGCGGCTGCCAGCAGCAACGCCTGCGCCAGGCCGGGCCACCATGCGCCCGCGGCTCCGGCCACCGTCAGCGCGAAGAACGACAACGAATCGATGCCCAGGCCCAGGGCGGCGCCGCATCCGGCCAGGAACAGGATGGCGCTGGCGCCTTGCAGTTCCGGCATCCACGCGCGCACCAATAAGAAGCCGATCGCCAGAGCGGCCGCCAGCGACGCAATGGCAATCACGAACTCACCGCCGGTAAAGGACCACCCCGTCGCCGAAATCCCGCACCAGGTGCAAGCCAAGCTGTTCTCCCGCACGCAGGTAGTCCGGATGCCGGATGAAGTCTCCCACCACCCACGTACTGACGGACAGGTCCGGATACCACACCAGCATGCGCGGTGCGAACGCATAGCGGACCGAGAAGGGCGGCGTGGGGAGAACCATCGCCTCGCCGCGGTCCGAGAAATAGCCGATGATACCGTTGCCTGGTATGGCGCGGATGATGCCTGCGAACCTGGAGAGCCCGCCCAGCGCCTCATTGGGTGTCTCCAGGTTCGCCTGCCGCCAGGATCGCAGCGAGAGTCCGAAGCAGAGCGCCAAGGCCAAGGCCAGCGCTGCCGCGCGGAGTCTCTGCTTCATCACGAGGCGATCATATCAGAATTCGAGCATCACTTCGTCGATGTAACACCAGCCCCAATCTTCGCCCGGCTCGAGCGAGCGCATGATGGGGTGGTTGGTCTGGTGGAAGTGTTTGGTGGCGTGCTTGTTCCTGGACGAATCGCAGCACCCCACGTGGCCGCAACTGAGACACAGCCGGAGGTGGACCCAGGTGTCGCCCATCTTGAGGCACTCTTCACAGCCGTTGGTGTGCGGAGAGACTTTGTGTATCTGGCCGGTGTGTGTGCATCGCGTCATGCTGTGGCTCCTGTTGGCTTGGCTGCCGATGGCAGGGGCAGCCGGATCTGAAAGCGGGTGTCGCCGGGAACGGATTGGACTGCAATCTCTCCGGAATGCTCCTGCACGATGCGGCGAACTGCTTCAAGACCCAGCCCGGTGCCTTTCCCAACACCCTTGGTGGTAAAGAAGGGCTCGAAGATATGGGCCTGGACCTCCGGCGGAATTCCCGGCCCGTTGTCGGCGATTTCGACCAGCAGGCGATCCAGTTCGCGGGCGGTGCGGATCCGCAGTTCGCCTTTGCCGTCCATCGCGTCGACGGCGTTGTCGATAAGGTTGGTCCAGACCTGGTTCAGGTCACTGCCGCGCACGCAGATCTTGGGCAAGGCACGGTCAAAATCCAGCTTCACGGCGACGCCTTGCTTGAGGCGGTGCTTCAGCATGAGCAGGGTGCTTTCGATCCCATGATGGATATCCACTTCCTGATCGGGGCCCTGGTCCATGTAGGTGTACTCTTTGATCGCGCGGACCAGGTCGGAGATGCGGCCGGTGGAGTTTTCGATTTGATCGAGCAGCGTGCCGATGGTGAGCGAAGCGGCGATGCGCGCCAGGAAATCGGGCCAAGCCTGAGCGGGGAATTGCGCGGACACGCGGTCGAACCAGGCCGCTTCGCAGCCCGCATCCACCAGGGCCGGAGCCAGGTCCCAGGCGTGCGCGACGCCGTGACGCTCGAGGCAGGCCGCGATGGCCTCCTCGCAATCGCTGCGTTCGAGGGAATCCAGGGGCGCGGGAACGGCCTGGCGTTCGGCGAGCTCGCTCTCCAGCGCCGGCACGGCCGCACGCTGAGCGGCGGTGAGCGGCTGCGCGTCCAAGCGGGCGGCGGCTGCGCGAAAGGATAGAAACGCTGCGCGGAGGCTGGGGACGGCGCGGCGCGCGGCCGCCGCCGGGTTGTTCAATTCGTGCGCGAGGCCGGCCGAGATCTTGCCTAGCGCCGCCATCTTTTCCTGCTGATCCTGCAGCCTGGTGAAATCGCGGATGCGGTCCGAAAGCAGGGCCACCAGGCGCTGGCCCAGCACCGGCATGCGCGCCAGCATTTCAGGAAAGCGATCGGCCGGCAGAGTGGCCACGCGCGCCTGTGTGACAGCGCGGGTAGTTCCCGGGAAGTGCGTCATGCGCGAATAGGGCAGCAGGCCCGTGACGATGGGAGCGCGGAAGATGCGGCTGGTTGGCTCGGACTTACCGGATTCCACGCGCAGGCGCATCTCGCCATCGAGGAGGACCCACATGCGGTCGGCGGGACTGCCTGCGCTGATGAGGGTCTCACCGGGCGCCAGGTCGATGGCGGTCATCTGCGCCGCCAGCCAGTCGAGGTCATCGGCCGGCAAGTCGGCAAAAACTGGAACAGTGCGCAACTCTTCGCTGAGTGTCATTGTCATCGGAGGGCGGGCTTTAGCCCGCGCGGGGCTTCAGCCCCGCGGCCTTGCTTGAGAATCTTCCCATCGCTGCCGCACCAAACTGCATGCGAAGTTATCGCCGGCGCTTGCCCCACATCGATTGTCCCGGCGCGCCTACATTTGTCACGTGGCGGCTTTGGGGGAGCCTGCCTCCGGAGCGCGTTTTCGAGCGCGAACACGTCACTTCCGGCGAGGCTTTCGTGGCTTGGGATCGGCTGCTTGACATGGCTAGAAATGGCCCGTTTTATTTGCGGCAAGTGGAGATTGCAGGCTTGGTGATGAGGCGCTTGGACGAGGTCACTGCTGCCGGTCTCTGCTCTCGCGATGCCTTCGTGATTATGCCCAATCACGTCCACCTTCTCTGTACTCCGCTCGTATCTTTGCCGGAACTGATGCGGCGCGTCAAAGGTCCGACCGCTCACATGGCCAACGCGATCTTGGCGCGGCGCGGGGAGAAGTTTTGGCAGGAGGAGTATTTCGATCAGATAGTGCGGAATGGCGAGTTCGAAAGCATCCGGCGGTACATCGAATGGAATCCGGTGAAAGCCGGGTTGGTTGCACGGCCCGAGGAGTTTCTTTGGTCTAGTGCCTGGCGGGGCTAAAGCCCCGCGCGGGCTTAAGCCCGCCCTCCATTTCCTTGTCATACGGCGGCCTTGCTCAGATATTGGTGCACGAACTGGATGGCGATGGAGCCTTCGCCCACGCCGGATGCCACGCGCTTCACGGAGCCGTGGCGCACATCGCCAACCGCAAAGACGCCGGGCACGCTGGTTTCGAGCAGGCCGGGGTCGCGCTGAAGCGGCCAGCCGCGGGGCGGCTTGCCGTCGCGCATTAACGAGGGACCCGTCAGCACGAAGCCGTGTTCGTCGCGCGCCACCACGCCATCCAGCCAATCGGTGCCGGGCTGCGCGCCGATGAAGGTGAACAGCGCGCCGGCATCCGCGCGCTCGCGCGTGTTGGTCCGGCCGCATTCGATGGTGATGGCTTCCAGATGATCCGCGCCGTGGACCTCCGCGACCTGGGTCTGAAACTCCACCTGAATATTCGGCGTGCGGGCGATCTCGTCGATGAGATACTGCGACATGGAAGCGGCCAGCGACTTGCCGCGTACCAGCATCACGACGCGGCGCGCATAGCGCGAGAAGTTGAGCGCGGCCTGGCCCGCCGAATTGGCGCCGCCCACGATATACACGTCGTCATCGCGGCACGAAACCGCTTCGGTGGATCCGGCTCCGTAGTAGACGCCGGCGCCGGTCAGGCGATCCATGCCGGGCACATCCAGCTTGCGCCACTGGACGCCGGTGGCGATCAGCAGCGCCTCGGCGGAGATCTCGCTGCCGTCGGCCAAACGTACGATCCGGTACGGGTCCTGGATGCGCAATCCGACGGCTTCCTGAGGTGCCAGAATCTCCGCGCCGAAGCGCCGCGCCTGGGCCACGGCACGGCGCGCCAGATCGCCGCCGCTCAATCCCGACGGGAAGCCCAGGTAGTTCTCGATACGGGCGCTGAGGCCGGCCTGACCTCCGGGGGCCTCGCGCTCGACGATTACGGTATGCAGGCCCTCGGATGCGCCGTACACGCCCGCGGCCAGACCGGCGGGGCCTCCGCCCAAAATGATCAGATCGTAGGATGCCGCGCCGGCGCGCGTATTGAAGCCGATACGGCCGGCGACTTCGGCGTGCGAAGGATCGGACAGGCGGCCGCCATCGGGGAGCAGCACCACGGGAAACTGGCGGTCATCGGGCGCCAGTTGATCCAACGCGCGGCGCACT
>Ga0335078_10007894_pt1 | contig 15799 bp, 10 predicted proteins | sample Lox_Sample_32_FD_206711 | JGI IMG/M metagenome (GOLD analysis project Ga0335078, IMG submission 206711) | Soil microbial communities from Loxahatchee National Wildlife Refuge, Florida, United States - Lox_Sample_3.2 | ecosystem: Environmental > Terrestrial > Soil > Wetlands | place: USA... | reverse complement strand
ATCCAGTTCACGTTTCCGCGAACGGTGTTGATTTCGCCGTTGTGGCACAGGAAACGATAAGGATGAGCGAGCTGCCAGCTCGGAAACGTGTTCGTGGAAAACCGCTGGTGCACCAGCGCCAGCGCGCTGCGCGTTTCAGGATCGGCGAGTTCGCCGTAGAATTCGGCGATCTGCGGCGCGAGTAAGAGTCCTTTATATACGATGGTGCGCGACGACATCGAGGGAATGTAAAACAGTTTCTCCATCCTTCGCCGCGCGACGTACAACCGCCGTTCCAACTCGTCCTGCGCCATGTCCGCGGCCGGTGCGAGAAAAACCTGCTCGATGTACGGCTGGGTGTTGCGCGCGTGACGGCCGATCGCGTCGACATTCACCGGAATGTCCCGCCATCCGAGAATTTCCAAGCCCTCCTCGATCGCGATCCGCTCTGCCGCCCCCTCGGCGAGCAACCGTTCGTGCGGCTCGACCGGTAGAAACATCATCCCGACCCCGTATTTACCGGGTGGAGGCAAGGCGAAGGGAAGCTCGCGCGCGAAAAATTCGTGCGGGATCTGAATCAGGATTCCAGCGCCGTCGCCGGTTTCCGGATCGCAGCCGCACGCGCCACGATGTGCCAGGTTTTTAAGAATTTCCAGTGCCTTTTCAACGATCTGGTGGGTTCGTTTCGCATTGAGCTGGACGATGAAACCCATCCCGCAGGCGTCGTGTTCGTGACGTGGATCGTACAAACCTTGCGGGCGCATGTTTCAAGTTAGCGTATCTCTTATATCACGTCAACAGAATTTATGGTATTGCTATATAAGGAAATCTGAATTTATAATGAATTCGATGGATTACGAAAGCCTGAAGCTTTTCAGGGATGTAGCGCAGATGCGCAGCCTCAGCCGCGCGGCCGCCGCGAATGGGGTGAGCCAATCCGCCGCCACGCAGCAGGTGCAGGAGCTCGAACGTGCGTTCGGAATTGGCCTGCTCGACCGCACCAATCGCCCGCTGACAGTTACGGCCGCCGGCCGGCTTTACGCCACTTTCTGCCGCGACGTTCTGCGCCGCCGCGACGAATTTCTGATCGAACTGGAGCAGGTGAAACAGCAATCGCTCGGCACCGTTCGTGTGGCTTCGATCTATTCGGTCGGCTTGAGCGAGATGGTCGAGATGGAGCGGGAGTTCGCGCGGCGCGCGCCAGCCGCGCGACTGGCAGTGGAGTATCTGCGGCCGGAAAAAGTGTATGCCGCGGTTCTCGCCGATGAAGCCGACCTGGGCCTGGTGAGTTATCCCGAGCCGTCGCGCGAGATCACCGTGATTCCCTGGAGGAAAGAAGAAATGGTGCTGGCCGCGTCGCCGCAGCATCGGTTGGCCGGACGTGCGAAGGTTGCTCCGGAGGAGTTGAGCGGCGTCGACTTCATCGGATTCGATGAAGAGCTGCCCATCGCGCGCGAGGTGAACCGTTTCCTGAAAGACCACGGGATCGAGGTCAACCACACGCTGCATTTCGATAATTTGCAAATGATCAAAGAGGCCGTGGCGCATCGCGCGGGCGTGAGCATTATGCCGGCGCGAATCATGCTCGAAGAGATGGCGCAGGGAAGGCTGGTCGCGATCGCCATCGACGCGCCAGAATTGTACCGGCCGCTCGGAATCATTCATCGGAAGAAAAAACGTTTCCACCAGGTGGCGCAAGCGTTCATCGAGCTTCTGTGCGAATCGCCGAAACCGGAGCTGGGATTGATTTCGTAGATATTTGCTGGCTTTCGTGCTTCAGTTCCTTCAAAGTGAAAATCATCCGTTTAGCTTCATCATTCGAGACATCATAATGTGACTGGCTGTCTTTGCCGAATCCTATGTAGGGTTGGGTTTCTTGAATCGTTCCGGATGGTTGAAAATGGCTGGCGCGTGCCTCGTTCTGGCGCTCGCGGCCTGCGGTCGGGTAGAGCAGTCACTGTATCTTGCGGCGTGCGACCGGGATATTCGCAATGCGACGCAAGCCATTGAGACGGCTCGCGATGACGTGCAGCGCGCGAAGGGATATTCGAGGCGGGCCAGTGCTTATTCGGAAAAGGCTCGCTACAGCCGCCTTTATAAGCTGATCGCGGAGGACGAATACGAGCGGTTGTTCCAGCTCGCCATGAATGATCACGGACAGGCGGTCGCGCTTGATCAGGGGAGTGCGGAGTTGTACTTGAAACGAGGGCAGGCGTACTACGATCGGGCCACTTTGGAGGCGCAGGACGGCAAAGATGCCAAGCGGTGGTTCGACTGGGCGGCTGCGGATTTCGAGCTGGCGATTCAGAAAGACGCGCGGGAATATAGGGCATTCGACTGGCTCGGTCTGGTGCATCAGCAAAATGGCGAGCCCGAGAAAGCCATCGAGGATTTCACGAAAGAGATGGCGCTAGACCCCTTAGGAAAGGCTCGACTGAACGACGCTTACTGCACCCTGGCGTCCCATTATGAGGGACAGAAGAAATACGATGCAGCCGCGGCGGATTACCGGAAATCGATTGAGATGGGCGGCGGCGGCGATGGATGCGCGTGCGATCCTTACCAGCCGCTCGTGGCGCTCTACACGGTCGAGACCCGGCAGTATGACCAGGCTTGGGAAGCGGTCCACTGGGGGCAGCGGTCGCATAAGCGGATATCGCCCGAGTTGATCGAGCGATTGAAGAAAGACTCGGGACGCAGTGATTAGGGCTTAGGCAGTTTTCTTTCTTACCGCAAGGGGTGCGTAAGCTTGCTTCGCTTTCGGTTCGTCAGCCAGGTCGAGCGTCCCCCTTCGCGAATGTGGATTCCGAGACCTTAATCCCGAAGCAGACGGATCGCCAGCCAGGCTGCTCAAGGTGGCGAAGGCGACCACTCAGAGCACGCTCGAATCCTGGAGCAGCCAGTGGCGGCCGCCAGAGCGCCGGAGCAAACTGTTGTGGAGTATCGGCACCTATTCGAATGCAGTGCTGGAGACGCCCCCGCGTCCCCTGCATCCGTCGAGAACCATCGGGCTCGTCGCCTTCACCATCTTGCTGCTCGCGGGAGCAGGTGCGCTGCTGGTCTCGATTCGCCGGCCGGCAGCCGAGGCGCCCTCACCACCCCGGTCGATTCGTAAATTTATACGGAATCTGGTCCGTATCGATCGGCAGCCGGTACACATCGGGGCTCTCGTGGTTGTACGCCCGTGTCGGCATGCTGATGAACAGGGCGTCAGTATTGCCGATATTCTCATGAGCATGAAAGACGAAAGCAGGAATCACCATGATCGTGCGATCGAGTTCCGTGCGATAGATCTCGTTGATCATGCGGTACGTCGGTGAGTTCGGCCGGTTGTCATACAGCACCACACGGACGTGACCCTGGCTGATGAAAATGCGGTCGTCGTGCAAATGATGTTCGTGCCAGCCCTTGATCTTTCCGGGCCGTATCGTGAACTGGTAAACGTAAACCAGCGGCGCAGGGTGCGGCGGACGATGCGGGCCGTATATTTCGCAGAGCGTCCCGCGGTCGTCGGCGTGTGTGGTCATCCTCTGAATCACCACGCCTTCGATGAGCCTCATGACCGAGGTGCCGTCGGGATGCACCGTCTGGCGGTCCTGAACCGGAGTTGGTGTCACCGTCTCATTTTAAGTTATTCGTCCCTGAATCCGCGCAATTTTCGGAACTGAGTCACGGCCCAGCCCGGCGTGGTCTGCTCGGGCGGCGGTGGGATCTTGGGGAGTTGCATGGGGAGCCGCCGCAGATGGATGCGAGCCATCCTCGCCACTTCTCGCGGCACGAACCAGCGGTCGCGCTCCAGCCGCGCGACGCAATGGGCTTGTTCGTCCGAGCGGCGCGCGTGATAGCAATCTTTCCTGAAGGTTGAGACGAACTTGAACACCGTCATTTCCCGGCTGGTGCAGTATTTCATACCCGCCTCGTATGCGCGAAGCTGAAAATCCGCTTCGGGAGTCCGCCAGATCGTGCGGTAATCCTTCCACAATCCGACCTTGTCGATCATGTAACGGCGGTGCATCGTACCGGATGGGGTCAGCGCCTGCACGACGTCGTAACGCCCGCAGGGGAACTGATTCTTGAGGAGCCGCACATTCGATTCTGTCGTTCCCAACCACTCGACCAAAGACGCCGCGAAGTCCGCCCTGGCGCGCCGGATCGCTTTGATCATCGACTCCAGGTGGAAGGGGTGCCACACGTCGTCGTGCCCGAGATAGGCAATGAATTCGCCGCGTGCCATCGCGATCCCCGCGTTGTTCGGCGCGGACTGGTGCCCCGTATTCGACGGCAGATTCTTCCAGCGAATCCGACCGTCGCCGAAGGAATGCGTCACCGCTTCCGAGTCGTCCGTGCATCCGTCGCCGATCACCAGAATTTCGAAGTTCTGCTCGGTCTGCCACAGGACGCTGTGGATGGCGTAGCGCAGCACGGAGCTCCAGTTGTACGTCGCAATGACGACGGAAACGACGGGCGCCGCACAAGGCTCGGATTGGATTCGAATGCGCGCGAGCGGCATCCTGGCGTATTTGAGAGATCTGGCGGCGAGCGCTGCCAAACACGCCGGCGGCAGATAATCGCCCACTTTCCTCCTATTCCGCGCGCATTCCCGTGCGCGACCCCGCCGGGCTCAACCGGGCTTCTTCGAGCCTCTTCATCTCTGCCAGGTAAAAATCATCCCGTCCATCACCGGCAGGTTCGCTAGCACCGTGATCTCCCATAGCACCGCGGCCATGCGGTCGAACAGCGCACCGATGATCGCGCGCACTCGCGTAACTCACCATCAGCGATCCGAATCATCACAGCGCGCGTCGTCTAATCTCTTCCTCAGCCCGATGCTTCGTGATCGCGATGGCGGCAATGTGTGTCGAGATATCAATCAACCTCAGATGACTCTGGTTAGGGAGACCAGGCGCGCGGAAGTACATGGCAAACGTCCCCAGCACACGCCGCTCAGAATCGAAGATGGGAGTGGACCAGCACGCCCGCAAATCGTTTTTGAGGGCCACAGCTCGATAATCGTTCCATAACGGATCCGTCGCAATATCGCCTACGATGACGGGCTTTCGAGTGAAGGCTGCTGTCCCGCAGGAACCGGCTTGCGGGCCAATGGGGAGCCCATCGATAGCGCGCACATAATCTTGAGGGAGGTCGGGAGCCCCGCCGTGCCGGACGTGACTACCATCCGAGTCGAGCAAGAGGATCGAAGCAAGCATCCCTGGGCACTGCAATTGGATGATCCTCAATAGCGTGTCGAGCACCTGGTGCAGGGACTCGCCCCGGGCAATCAGCTCCAGCACGAGGTTTTGACCTTCCAGAAAGTCGTTTAGTTCCCCGTGGTCTTCCGTGTTCACGCGGTGCCTCTATTTCGTACCAACTAAAGAGAACTCTACCAGACCGAGCGTCCAAATTGCGATCCCGATGGACCAAACGGCGTGGTGGGAAATGATGCCGATCGCTGGGCGGATGGGCACTCGTACAAAGCCGTGATTGGCGCTACACGAACTCCACGTCCGATTGTGCGAAGTTCCCGTTCTGGAAGGTCGAGTCCGGCCACGCGACCGCGCGAAATCCGAAATTCCTCGCCAGTTTCGGCGTGATGCGCCCTTCAGTCACGAGGTAATGTCCACATGACGAAGCTGGCGATGGGAAATATTGTTACCGATCCCTTGCCTGCGTGTCGATGTCCTCGCCGCCCGATACCGGGGCGCTCGCGCACTCTCGGCCCGTGATTATCGCAATACGTGGTGACGGACACCCCAGCGACGTACTCCATAACGAAGCATGGCGCACCCTGCATTATGGAGCCGCCCTCGAAGACCTTTGCACTAAAGGCGCGCGACCAAGTGAGAGTTCCGGCCATCGCACCGATCACGGCCCTAACTATTGTCGATGCGGAAGGCCGCTCCGTTGGGCCGTGACTTGCGGATGCGATACGATCGATGGTACTGCTTTTCGATGCCGAAAACGTCAGAGCTGCTTTCCGCCGCCAGACTTGGGGATTCGGCAGCCGAAGCGCGCCTGTTCACCGCGCTTTATACGGACCTACGCCGTCTGGCTCACAGTCGCTTGAAACGCTCCGAACCGTGCACTCTTCTGGACACCACCGCGCTGGTCCACGAAGCTTATCTGCGGTTCCGGAAGGCCGGCTACGGCCGTATCCAGGACCGCTCGCATTTTCTCGCCTACGCGGCCGCCGCAATGCGTTCCATCGTGGTCGATTTCATTCGCAGCCGCCGCGTGGTCCGGCGGGATGGCGCCGATGCGGCCCTCCTTCCCGATCCTTCCTCACTCCTGCGCGGCGAGCGCGAGATCCTGCAAGTCGACAAGGCGCTGGAGGAGCTGTCCGCCGCCAACCCGCGGCTGGTGAAGGTGGTGGAGATGCGCTATTTCGCCGGCATGAAAGAAACGGAAATCGCCAGCGCGCTTTCCGTCACCGAGCGCACTGTCCGCCGCGACTGGGAAAAGGCGCGCATGCTGCTCGCGGCCGCACTGCGCTAAGGCGGATCCTATGCACGCCGATCCGGAATCCTGGCCGCTGCTCCTGGAGCTGATGGATAAGTGGCTGGAGCTGCCCGAATCGGCACGCGAGGAGTGGCTCGAAAGCGTCGAGCGCTCGCATCCCGAGCTGATGGACGCGCTCAGCGATCTGCTCAAGAGACCTCCCGATGGGTTCCTCGAAACGCTGCCGGAAATCGGCACGGATCCCGCTGCCGCGCCGGAAGACACGGGGCTGCGGGCGGGAATGCTCGCGGGTCCGTACCGGCTGGAGCGGGAGCTCGGACGCGGCGGAATGGGAGTGGTATGGCTTGCCGCGCGCGTCGACGGCAAGCTCGACCGCAGCGTCGCGCTGAAATTTCCGCTGCTCTATTCGCACGACGGGACGCTGGAGCTGAGATTCACGCGGGAGCGCGATATTCTGGCGCGTCTCGAAGACTCCCGCATCGCCCGGCTTTACGACGCCGGAGTCACCGCCCAGCGCCAACCCTATCTGGCGCTCGAATACGTCGAAGGCGAGCCCATCACGAAATATTGCGCCCGCCTGAACCTCGACGTGCGCGCGCGGTTGAAGCTGTTTCTCGAAGTGCTCGGCGCAGTGCAGTACGCGCACGCGAATCTGGTGATTCATCGGGATCTGAAGCCGGCCAACATCCTGGTGACCGCGGACGGGCAGGTGAGGCTGCTCGATTTCGGCATCGCCCGCCTGCTCGAAGACGATCGCGTTGAAGGCGAGCTGACGCGTACAGGTTCGCGTATTCTGACGCCCGAATATGCGAGCCCGGAGCAGATCGCCGGCCATGCGATCACCACCGCGACCGATGTTTACTCGCTCGGGGTGCTGCTGTATGAGCTGCTCACTGCCAAACGTCCAGCCGCATCGGCGGCCGATCCGCTTCGTCCGAGCGCCGCGGCATCCTCCAAACGCCTGAAATCCGCGCTGCGCGGCGATCTCGACACGATCGTCCTGAAAGCCATGCAACCCGAGCCGCGCGATCGTTACGCGACCGCCGAAGCCTTCGCGCAGGACATCGAGCGCTATCGCGACTCGCAGCCCGTGCTCGCGCAGCCCGAGAGCGCGTGGTATCGAGCGCGCAAGTTCGTGCGGCGCAACCGGCTGGCGGTCGCCGCGGCAGCCGCGATCCTGCTCGCGCTGGCAACCGGGGGCGGAATCGCGTGGCGGCAGAAGGTGCGGGCCGATCGCGAAGCGGCGACGGCGCAGGCGGTCAGTGAATTTCTCGAAAAAGATCTGCTTTCGCAGGCCGGTTCAGAAACGCAGGCGTCGCCGGGAACGCGGCCCGATCCCGAGATCAAAGTGAGGACCGCGCTCGATCGCGGAGCCGCGCGGCTGCCGGGCCGTTTCGCGAATCAACCCGTCATAGAAGCGGCGATCCGCGAGACGATTGGCGAGACGTACCTGGAACTCGGCGCGTACCCACAGGCCGAACAACAGTTGTTCCGCGCGCTGGCGCTGCGGCGGAGCACGCTCGGGCCAGGCGACGCGGCGACGTTGAAGACCATGCAGGTTCTCGCCGATCTTGACGAGCGCGCCGGAAAATATGACGCGGGCGAAGCGATAGCTCGCGAGCTGATCGACACGGAGCGCCGGGAGGGTCGGGAAAACAGCCGGGAATCGATCGCCGCAATGATCACGCTCGCCGATATCGCCGGGCAGGGCCGAGCGGATTATGCGCGCGCGGAGACGCTGAATCGCCGGGTGCTCGACATCGAGCGGCGCGTGCTGGGCGAATCGGACCGCCTCACGCTCGCAACGATGAACAATCTGGCCGCGGTCCTCACGCGCGAAGGAAAATTCGCGCAGGCGGAAGAAGCGTACCGAAACCTGATCGCCGCCAAGCGCCGCATTCTCGGCGCCGACCACCCCGACACGCTCGCCAGCATGAACGGCTTTGGAGTGCTGTATCGCAATGAAGGAAAATACGGCGACGCGGAGACGATGCTGAAGGCGGCGCTCGACGGACGACGGCGCGCCATGGGCGCCGAACATCGCGATACGCTCGCGAGCATGAACGGGCTCGGCCTGCTGTATTCGATCGAAGGGCGTTATGGCGAAGCGGAGCCGCTGCTGATCGCGGCCGCCGATACGTCCGCGCGCGTGCTCGGCGAGGACAATGTGGACGCGCAGAGCTGCCGCAACAACCTGGCGGAGCTGTATCGGAGAGAGGGCAAGTTCGCCGAATCGGAAGAGTCGTATGCGCGTCTGCTGGCGGCGCGGCGGCGAACTTATGGGCCCGATAATCCGTTCACGGCGAACACCCTCGGCGGACTGGGCGAGGCGCAGATGCAACTAGCGACGTTCGGCCAGGCGGCGGCGACGCTTCGGTCGGCGGTTGAGTTTTATCGCCTGCATAAGGTGGAGACGTGGCGGCGGTATTACGTCGAATGCCTGCTGGGCGTGAGCCTGGAGCGATCGGGGCGATCGGCGGAGGGCGCCGCGATATTCGCCAAGGCGTATCCCACGCTGATGACGAAGGACGTTCCCCGGGATTATCGCGTCTTCGTAGACGAAGTTGCGAAATGGAAGTAGCCCGATCGAAAAAACATGGGTAAGGATGTCCGGTTTGGCGCTCGGATTCCGTTTACAAGAGTGCAATGCCGAATCTTCGCCGTTTTATCCCCTGTTTTCTCCTCTTATCCGGGGTGTTTGCTGGAACTCCGAGACCGCTCATCGGTGTTTTCGCGAAGGTCGACGTCGAAACTGCGCTGGGCGGATATCCGGGATCGTCACCCACGCCCGCTCAACTCCAGGCGTATTTTCAGAGCCTGGTAGCCGAACTGGTGGCCAACCCTGCGATTTCCGGTCTCGTCGTAGGCGAGCATTGGGACACGCTGCAGCCGAGCGCGACGACATACGACTGGAGCTATCTGGACATCGCGTTTGAGGCGGCGCAGGCGGCGAATCTACCCGTGCAGTTGATCATCACGCCGGGATTCAACTCGCCGGGATGGCTGCTGAGCGAGCTTACATCGTGCGACAAGTTGCTGAACAACGGAAGCGCGGCGGAGGATTGCGGGAAAGTGACCTTCCTCGGCGCGCCGGAGCCTTCCAATTCCGATGGCAACGTGCTGCCGCTGCCCTGGAACAGCGTATATCAGACCGCCTGGACGGCGCTGCTCAATGCACTGAACGCGCGCTATAAATCGAACCCGAACTTCGCGGCCATGACGATAGCGGGGCCCGTGGGCGCCTCCGACGAGATGATTTATCCGACAAGCGACGACGACACGACGGCGCAGCCTTCCGGCCTGAGCGTCGATGCGATCTGGGCGGCGCTCATTCAGCACGCGTTTCCGAACAACGCCGCGTATCAGAACACGGACCAGGCATTCATCGACCAGTGGAAGCAGACAATCGATCAGTTCGAGAGCATTTTCGGCGGCATAACGCTGATTCTCATTCCGGACACCGGCAACGCGCTGCCCGAATACAGCGACAACGTGACGCCGCACCCCGACAATTTTTTGTTCTCGCAGGACTGCGGCAGCGTGAAGAAGGAAACCATGTCTTGCGAGGCCAAGACGGAGATCATTTCCTACTTCGTCACGGCGAGCGGACCGAACGCCAAGGCGACCGATGTCGGCGGCCTGACTGCGGGGAGTACGGAAACGCCGGGCAACATCGGGATCGCGGGAGTGAAGGTGCTGACCGGCCTCGCGCCCGCGCCGGCGACGCCGGTTTCAGGCGGTGCGGAGTTCGATTTTGCGGTTTCCGGCAAGGATATGCAGCAGGTCGGGTGTCCTTCGGGGCCAGGGAACTGCCCGGGACTGACGCCGGAGGTCGCAGCCTATAATGTGCTGACGGTTTTCTATTACGGCACGCCCGCGGCACCGTTTTACGGCGGAGTGACGGGCGCTGCGCCGATCCAGTTTCTGGCGGTTCCTTACACCGATATCAAATACGCGGACGCGAATCCGTGTCCCACGGCGCCGAATCCAGAGCTAGGGTCGATATCGCTCCAGGATCTGTTGAATCGCGCGAGCCGCGATCTGTATGCGATCGCGAACCAGGCGAGAGCGCTGCCCGCGCCGACATGCTCCAGCGCAAATGCGCCGTCGATCACCAACGTGTTCAACGCGGATGGCAAGAATCCGGCGATCGCCGCGAATACGTGGGTCGCGATCACGGGGCAGAACCTTGCGCCGCCGAACGATACTCGCGTGTGGCAGGAATCGGATTTCGTGGGCGGGATGCTGCCTTCCTCGTTGGATGGCGTCAGCGTGACAGTGAATGGAATCGCCGCCTACCTTTATTACATCAGTCCGACGCAGATCAATATTCTGACGCCGCCCCAGCCACTGAGCGGGCCGGTGACGGTGGTGGCGTCAGTGAACGGCGTCGCAAGCTATCCGTTTGTTGCGCCGACGCAGGCGCTCTCGCCCTCGTTTTTCCAGTTTTTCAACGGACCGTACGTGATCGCGACGCATCTCGATGGAACGCTGGTGGGTCCCCCGAGTTTGTATCCGGGATTGAGCTCGCCTGCCAAGCCGGGCGAAGAAGTGGTGGTGTATGCGAACGGGTTCGGGCCGACCAGCTCGCCGGTAGTCGCCGGATCGGTGACGCAATCCGGCAATCTTTCACCGATGCCTGTGGTGACCGTGGGAGGAACGCAGGCGAAGGTGCTGTTCGCAGGACTCGTGTTTCCCGGCGAATTCCAGTTCAACGTGATTATCCCGGCGGGAACGCCCAGCGGCGACAACGCGGTCACGGCGACTTATCAGGGAATGAACGCTACTCCGGCGGGGATGATCACGGTTCTCGGATCGTCGGCCGCTCCTACGGTGGTGACCTATTATGTTTCGCCGAACGGGAGCGATTTCTGGAGCGGAACGCTAGCGGCGCCGAACGCGGCGGGAACGGACGGTCCGCTTGCGACCTTCGACGCGGCGCGCACGCTAGTCCAGGGGATCAGCAAGACGGGGCTGACTCGCATCAACGTACAGTTTCGCGGCGGGACGTACACGCTGACGCAGCCGGAAATGTTCACTTCGGCCGATTCGGGCGCGGCGAATTTGCAGATCGTCTATCAGAACTATCCGGGCGAGACGCCCGTATTCGACGGTGGGGTGCGGATCCAGAACTGGACGAATGCGGGCGGAAACACATGGAAAACGACGCTGCCGCTCAATACACAATATTTCGAGAATCTGTTTTATAATGGCACGCGACGGCTGCGGCCGCGAATGGGCGCGACGGCGTCGGCGAATCCTCTGGGCGCGTATTACCGGATCGCGTCGACGGTGTATCTGAACGCGCCCGCGCCGCCGGCCGCCGCTCCCGATCCCAACTGCGCGGTGTACATCGCCGGCAGCGGATGGGAGTGCTTCGACCGCTTCCAGTATTCGCCGTCGGATCCGGTGTCGAGCGCCTGGAAGAACCTGGCGGCGTCGCCGGGCAACGAGTGCGGGCAGGCGGCGGGGAACACGGCGATCGCCGGCGACATAGAAGTTCTTGATTTCGAGCAGTTCAGCACTTCGAAGCTGCGCATCAGTTGCATCGATGCCAAGAATCACATCGTGTACATGACCGGACCGACGGCGTTTTCGGCGAATCGCGCGAGCGAGGCCGGTTTTATCGCCGGGAATCGATACCTGGTGGACAACGTGCAAGACGAGCTGACGCAGCCAGGGCAGTGGTTCCTCGACCGGTCCTCCATGCCCTGGACGCTGACATATCTCGCGCGCTCCGGCGAGAATCCGAACAACGACACCGTGATCATTCCGCAGGCATCGCAGGTCCTGGTCGCGAGCGGGCTCCAGTACGTGATGTTCCAGGGCCTGACGTTCGAGCACGACAATTACGTCGTGCCGGCGCTGGGGCATAAATCAAGCGAGCTGGAGGCGGACATTTCGGCGGCGGTGTCGTTCCAGAATTCGCAGTACATCACCTTCGATTCGGGGATTGTAACGCAGACGGCGGGCTCGGGGATCGAGATGATTCCATGCGTGAACACGGCGTCGCCGGCGTATTGCGTGGCGACCACGCTCAAGGCAACGGTTACGAACAACATGATCCAGAACAGCGCGTTCTATGACATCGGAGTGGTGGGAGTGCGGATCGGCAATCCGTATCAGCCGGCGGACAACGACGGGAACGTTCCGCAGCAGACGCTGGTCGAGAACAACGTCGTCGAAGGCTATGGGCGCACGATTCCGGCGGCGTTCGGGATCGGACAGGGGATGGGGCACGATAACCTGTACACGCACAACGACGTTTACGACGGCTATCACTGCGCGATTTCGACTTCGCAGAGCATCACCGACGGCAGTGTGCCAGCCGGCATCGGCAACGCGAACAACGTGATTTCGTTTAACCATGTGTATAACCTGTTGCAAGGGATCATGAACGACGGGGGGTCGATTCGCATCGACGGCGGGAACCTGGTGTTCACGGCCGCGGGGAACAAAATCCTCAACAACAGAATTCACGACGTAACCGACGCGTCGATCATGGATTCGAACGGCTACGGAGGGCACGGAATTTATCTCGACAACGATACGGGTCTGGTGGATGTCGAGAATAACCTGGTGTATCGCGTGTCGGGCTCCGATGTATATTCACCGCACGGACCGCAGGCTCCCAATGAAGCCAATACGATTAAGAATAATATCCTGGCCTACGCGCGCCAGGGGATCGTCACGGTGAATGAGCCGTATTACAACGGCGTTCCGGCGACCATTCCGCAGGTTTTCAATCTGACCAATAATTTGATCTATTTCGACCGGAGCAATCAGTCAACGCCAAAATTCTGGATTCAGGGAGGGTGCATTTACGCCGGCGGCGCGGCGTACGCCCAGTTCCAGGGGTTTAGCCAGAATATGTATTGGCGCACGGACGGGACGTTCGGGACCGACGCGAAAGCGTTCGCGGTGCAACCATTCGCGGTCAGCGGAACCGGAGACGCGGCGCCGTGTTCGGGAAACACAAATAACTGGACGTTTTACACTTTCACGCAGTGGCAGACAACAGTGAAGGAAGACGTGCAGAGCTTGGTCCAGAATCCGGGGTTCAACAATCCGGTGTATCCGGCGGACGATTTTTCGCTGCCGAAAGGATCGCCCGGCGTCGGATTCGTGCCGTTCGATGCGAGCCAAGCGGGCCGGCCCAATCCGCTGATCCAGGCGCCGGCGGTCGCGGCGACATTTCCGACGAAGGTGTTGAATCCGGCGTCGGACTATTAAGCGGCTGGGAGGGTACGGGCGGAACTGAAGCTCCACGCAACGCGAATCCGCCGCGGGACCGCTGGGGTTGGAGTCGCTGGTGAGCCGGCTCCCTTCGCGAACATCGCGCTGTCACGGGACGAGTCGCGACTCCTCGTCTCGAACAACATGGGGACCGGCAAGTGGATAGTATCTGCGGATGGCCCGAGCCAGGTAACCGTTATCCGCTCTTGAATCGCTTACGCGAGTTGCTTGGGATCATGTCGAGTGCGTGCTACGAGATAAACCGGCGTCGTCGGAGCCTGCAGTGTCGGAAGAAAGACCTCCGCCTTCACTGCGCCATCGATAGTCCGCTGATGCACATCCCCCCACGATGCCGATGATTTCATACGTGTCTTGTGGACGGCCCCACTGAATGTACAGTCGCTTGCCGACGGGATTTTCGTTTGGAAAAAACCGACGCGCGAGCGTTTGATTGACGACCACCGTGAGAGGGGCGCCCTCGCGATCCAAGGGTTAAAATGGTGCGGAGAGGGGGACTTGTTCTCTCGCGGGTCGTTGAAAACACGTAAGTTATACACGTCACGAAGCGGCAGAAGTTCTGAAAGTGCCAGAAACACCAAATCAAGTCACACGGCCAGTCACACGGGCTATTCCGGAGCGAATCCAACCCCCTTTCGGGAGGCCGCGTGAACGTCGGAACGCCCGCCCCGAATCTTCAGGTTCCCGACGATCTCGCCGAGCGGGATCAGTGGATACTCTGGCGGCGCGAGCTTTCAAACGGTCGGGAAACGAAGGTCCCATACTCCGTCGAGGGCCACAGAGCCAGCTCGACGAACCCGCACGACTGGACCGAGTTTCCGAAGGCGCTTGACTGGTGGCGCCGGCACCCGCAGAGCTATGCCGGCCTCGGCTTCGTCTTCTGCGGCGACGACCCATTCGTTGGCATCGACCTGGATGACTGCCTTGATGAGAGCGGCGCGCTCAAATCATGGGCGCACGGCATCGTCGAGCGCTTCAGCGACACATACGTCGAGATTTCGCCGAGCGGCCAAGGTCTCAAGATTTGGGCCAGGGGTGACCTGCCGGCGAACGTGGCGGGCGTGCGCGTGGGCGACGGGCAAATCGAGATGTACGATCATGCCCGTTACTTCACCGTCACGGGCCGGGTTTTCAAAGGCGCGCCGCTCGAAGTCGAGCATCACACCGCGGATCTTCTGCTGCTCTATGAACGGCTTACGAGGGCAACCCACAAATCCCGCTGGCCGTTGCAACCGTTGGAAGGCGGACGAATTCCCTACGGCCAGCAACACAATACGCTGGTTTCAATCGTCGGTACGCTTCGAGCTCGGCGGGTCTGCGACGAAGCGATTGAGGCATGTTTGCAGATTGTCAATGAGCGGCAGTGCGAACGCCCAGGGCCGCGTGCACACATCAGCCGGCTTGTGCGCAGTTCGCGAAGATGGGAGCAACGGCGTGACCCCCTCGACTGCCACCGCCAAGTGGTTGCCGGATCCTTTGACCGAAGTTGCCGCACCGACCGGGGCGATGCCGGCCACCGGCGGCTTACCCGAGATTCGTGTCAACGGTCGTGAACTCCGAGACGTTTCGGCCGAAACCCTGGATGCGGTAAACGCCGCGAACGATCCGGCCAAACTGTTTGCGCGCGCCGGCGCGGTTGTTCGGGTTGACCATGCCGAGGACGGCCGTCCGATGATCGTGCCGGTGGCGGACGTTCACTTCCGCGGAGAGATGACGCGTGCTGCCAACTTTTACAGGGTTTTAAAGCGCGGCCCCGAATTCACCCGCACACCGGTCAGTCCGCCCATGGATGCCGCGCGCGACATCCTAAGCCGACCTGTTGCTGAATTGGGGTTCCCTGCGCTCGAAGCAATCGCTGAAGCACCATTCATTCGCCCGGACGGCGTCATTGTGGCTCAAGAAGGGTAGGACCCGAAGACCCGAACTTTCTATGCGCCGGTAGGCGACCTGAAGGAGTTCCACGTTCCCGACAGACCGACCGCGGATGATCTCGACGGGGCACGCGCGCTTATCGAAGATGCGTTAGGTGAGTTCCCATTCGAAGACGATGCCAGCCGAGCCAACGCGTTTGCATGGTACATCACCCCCGAAATCCGTCACGCGATTCTGG
>Ga0335078_10007893_pt1 | contig 15800 bp, 10 predicted proteins | sample Lox_Sample_32_FD_206711 | JGI IMG/M metagenome (GOLD analysis project Ga0335078, IMG submission 206711) | Soil microbial communities from Loxahatchee National Wildlife Refuge, Florida, United States - Lox_Sample_3.2 | ecosystem: Environmental > Terrestrial > Soil > Wetlands | place: USA... | reverse complement strand
CCGCAGGAAGACGTTGCTGCTCCGGCCCCAGGACACCACCCGCCGGAACAGGTAACGCGCCACCTCATCAGGCGACAGGCGCCGCTGCCCCCGGAAGGTGCAGGTAACGCCGTACTCGTTCTCGATCCCGAATATCCGCCGGTCCACACGCCAAGGCTACGTCCCGCAGCCCCCCGACAACAGCATCCCGACGTGTCGCAGGCCGGCTCCGTCCCTGCCATAAGCCCGGTAAGCCCTGCTCAGCCAGCAGGTTCTTGTTCCAGACGTACACGGTGTAGGGGCCGACGTGGTAGGTCCTGGCCGGCCGGCCCAGGGCCGCCAGCGCGGCGGGGCTGGGCTGCCAGTGGTTGAAGAATCCGGGCGTGCTGTCGGTGACCAGGAAGTTCGCGCGGTTCGGCCCGGGGTCGTACCAGGAGCTCTTGGCCTCCCACAGGTCCGGCCGCAGCGTGCCGGGAAACACGGCCCGGATCGTGACCGCGCCGTCACTGCCGACCGTGACCGCGCTCGACTCCCAGTACCCGCCGATGCCGCTGGTCAGGTGGTGCGCGGCCAGGAACTCCGCCAGCCGCGCGTTCATCGGGGGGACGGACGGCTGGGCAGCGGCCCAGCCGAGGCTGGCCGCATAGCCGGCCAGCAGGGCGCCGGCCGCGCCGGCCAGGACGGCCGGGCTGACCCGCCGGCGCTTGCTGCCGACGAGGCCGGCCGCCAGCGTCCGGCCGGCCAGCACCGCGCCGAACGGCAGCACGACGGCGAACTCCCGCGCGTTCAGGGCGGTCGCGTCGGCCAGCGTGCTCGGCACGTAGGCGACCACGTTGAGGATCATCGCGACGAGCAGGATCTGGCTGATCATGTCGGGCCAGCTGAAGAAGTGCCGCGCCACCCGGACCATGGCCCAGGCCACCAGGGCCACGCCGGCCAGGTGCAGCACGGCGAAGGCCAGTGCCGCGGCCGGGCCCTGCGGCTTGGCCCCGAACAGGGCGAGCAGCCCCTGGCCGGTCACCCACGCGTGCTCAGGCCAGGTGTGCACCGGGGCCAGCCGATACGGCACCGGGTGCAGGTAGAACGCGTCGCTGGCCGCAAGCAGCCGGCTGATCACCGAGGCCAGGCCCTGGGCGAGAACGGCCGCTACCGCGAGCGCCAGCTCGCAGGCGTGATCGCGCAGGGTTTTCCGTGCCCACCGTGGCTCCCGTCGGTCCTGCCGCTGGGCCAGGGACAGCGCGCGGGCGACGCGCATCGCGCACACCGCCACCAGCGGGACCACCCCGACCAGGAGGACCAGCGGGTCGGCCACCAGCACCCAGGTCAGCAGCAGCCCGACGATGACGGGGACGTACCAGCGCGCCGGGCAACGGTCGATGACCAGCCAGATCAGCAGGAGGGGCACGGCCGTGCCGATGTGACCGAGGGACAGCAGCAGGACGAAGACGCCGACGCCGAGCTGCGGGGCGAACATGAGGCCGGCCGTCAGCAGCATCCGCGGCCTGGCCTCGCGGCGGGAGACCGTGCCCCGGGCCAGCAGCACGGCCAGGATCACGACGAGGGTGTACGTCATCGCCGCCGCGATGTGAGCGGTGTCGGCGTGCAGCCCGAAGAAGCGCTCCAGCAGCATGTACTGCGGCAGCTCGGTGGTGATGAACGAGACGTCCGATAGGTACCAGCCGTGCAGCAGCAGGTTGCCGTGCAGCATGTCCCACGCCATCAGCAGGTCGTTGGACTCGTCGGAGTTCTCCGGGTAGGTCCGGGACATCTGCAGGTAGGCGACGAAAAGCAGCGCCACGGCCAGGACCGCCGCCGCCGCGGCGAGCAGGCGGCGGGCGGATGCCCGGCGGGCCAGCGGCTCCGCGGGCCCGGTGCCGACATCGGCCGGGGCGGTGGGAGGCGGTGCGGAGGACCTCTCCGGCGTCCCGCTTTTCGGCACGGTGGCCACCATGTCCTTCCGAACTCGGTGTCATGCTCGCTAGCGCATCGTATTCGTTGCCGCCGGTCACAGCGTATGGGGTCGCTCTGGTAAGCTGCGCGCGCCTGGCCAAGAATTTGCCCTTCACGCTGAAGTGTCTTATGTAAGAGTTCGCGTTATGCAAGAACCCGCTGAGGTCGCCGCCCGTGCGACCTGCACCGGCCGCTCGTGCAGACCCAGAAGGCCTGCACCCGCAACCGGTTTTGCATAACGCTCCGGGAAGCCCGTGGTGGAGGCTTGCGGTTGCAGCTCACGTCGACGTCGGAAGAGGATAGGTCCCTCCGGCAACGCCCGCCATCACTATGGTCGAGATTGAACCGGCCGCTGGTGCCGGGGATCATCGCCTTCCTCGGCTGGCTCGGCTTCGCCCTGGCCCGCTGGCAGATCTGGGCCAAGGGGCACCTCAGCCTGTTCATCATGGCCGGGCACACCTACACGCACCGGGCCCAGCTCCCCCGCGGGCTGCTCCTGGTGCCGTCCGCGGGCTACGACGGGCAGTTCTACTACCGGCTCGCGCTGGACCCGGCCAACTGGCACGCCACCGCGTTCGGCATCACGATGGACCAGTCCTACCGGTACACCCGCATCGGGTACCCGATCCTGGCCTGGATCTTCTCTCTCGGCCAGCACCAGCTCGTGCCCGTCGTGCTGGTCGTGATCAACCTGTTCGCGGTGGCGGCCATCGCCATGCTCGGCGGCGTGTTCGCCCGCCAGTCCGGTCGCCATGCCCTGTGGGGGCTCGCCTTCGCCGCCTACTTCGGCCTGGTCATCAGCGTGGGCCGGGATACCGCCGAGCCCCTGGCCGAGGCCTGCATGCTGGGCGGCCTGCTCGCCTGCCGGCGGGCCACCAGACCGATGTACCTGCTCGCCACCGCGCTGTTCGCCTGGGGCGCGATCACCAGGGAAACCATCTTGCTGGCGCCGGCCGCCATCGCCGTCACCCGGGTGATCGCCATCGGCCGCCGCCGGGCAAACCCCGGCCTGGCCGACCTGACATGGGTCGTGCCCGCCGCCGTGTACGGGCTGATCGAAGTCGTGGTGCACTTCGTGGTCAAGGGCGAGTTCCCGCTGCTCGCGAACAGCAGCCGGAACCTGACCGTGCCGTTCACGGCGCTCGTCGACGCGCTGAAGTACAACGCCGCGCACCTCAACACCGCCCACCTGAGCCCGATCGACATCGCCATGCTCGAGTACGCCACGGTGGCGGTTTTCATCGTGGCCGGGCTGACCGTGCTCTTTGTCACCACGGCGCCCGGACACGAGCGCCTCGCGTTCGTCTTCTTCGTGCTCCAGCTCGGCCTGCTGTCCAGCCAGATCTGGACCAGCACGTTCGGCGACGGGCGCTCGCTCATCGAGCCCTACCTGATGGCGCTGGTCCTGCTGGTCGCCACGCCGCGACGGTACCTGTCCGGGCCTTATCTCGGCATGATCGCCGCCTGGGTCCTGCCCGCGCTGCTCGTGGTGGCCAGGCGCCGCGCCCTGTACATGTGACCCGCTGCTCATGACACCGGGGCCTGGCTACCTCAGCCCGGGTCCGGCCAGCTTGGCCAGGAGGTTCGTGTTCCAGACCATGATGGTGTAGCCGCCGGCCTGGTAGACCCGCGCCGGGCGGCCGAAGGTGAGCTCGGCGGACCAGGCGGGCAGCCCGGCGGCGCCGCCGGCCACGACGAAGTTCGCGTAGTGCCGCGCTGGATCGTAGTTCGCGTCGTCGGTCTCCCATTCATACGGCACGAGCTTGCCGCCGGGGGCCTGGACGACCGCGCTGACCAGGATCCGGCCGTGGCTGTTCACGGTGGTGCTGTTGGCCTGCCAGTAGCCGGCCAGGCCGTCGCTGAGCCGGTGCGCGGCCAGCCAGGTCATCAGGGACTCGCTGGCGGAGGGCGCCGCGGCCTGCGCGGCGCCGAACCCGAGCGCGGCGAGGTAGCCGGCCATGAGCACGGCGAGCACCGGGACGAGCCAGCGTTTCGCCGCCCGGATCCAGGCCGGTATCCGGTCGCCCAGGACGCGGCCGGCCAGCACGGCGCCGAGCGGCAGCACCTCGGCCATCTCACGCGCGCCGAGCAGGTCCTGGGCGTGCGTGCTGATCATGTAGGCGCCCAGGTTGAGCACGATGGCCACCGCGAAGGTGGGCACGATCAGCTCGCCGAACCGGAAGATCCGGGCCAGGCCCACGCCGAGGGCCCAGGCCACCACGATCACCCCGGCCAGATGCAGCACCACGAGGACGACCTCGAGCGCGGGCCGGGCGCCGAAGTAGCTCGCGGCGAAGACGTTCCCGCCGAAGAGCTCGAGGAAGGCCTGCAGAGTCACCCACGATCCGTGCTGCAGCTGGCCCAGGTCCATGTCGGCCCCGACGGGTGATTGCTGGTAGCCGCCCAGGGCGGCGATCGCCCGCGGGGCGTAGGAGCCGGCCACGCCGGCCACCGCGGCCGCCCCGGCCAGCGCCAGCTCGTACCGCCGGGAGGCCGGCCGTTCGCCGCGCCTGACCACCCCGGGGCAGGCCCGCAGCACGCAGACCAGCACCAGCGGGACGATGCCGGTGAGCAGCACGATGGAGTCCGCCACCATCACCCAGGCGAACGCCAGGCCGACCAGCGGCGGGATGAACCAGCGCGGCGGGAACCGGTCGATCAGCAACCAGATCACCAGCAGCGGCACGGCGGTCCCGATGTGGTCCGGCGAGAGCAGCAGGATCGAGGTGGCGCTGAGCTGAGGCGCCAGCATCAGGCCCGCGGCCAGCAGGGCGCGGGCCAGCCCCTCCCGGCCCCGGGCACCGCCCCGGGCCAGCACCGCGGCCAGCAGCACGAGCAGCGTGTAGGTCATGGCCGCGGCCAGGTGCACCACCTGCGGACCCAGCCCGGCCAGCGCCGCGATCAGCATGTACTGCGGCAGTTCGGTGGTGTAGAAGGACACGTCCGACACCCGCCAGTGGCTGAGCAGCAGGTTGCCGTGCAGCATGTCCCACGCCTGCAGGACGTTCCCCGAGCCGTCCGAGGACAACGGTACCGACTGGGACTGGCGCCAGTAGCAGAAGAACAGGACCGCCGCCGCCAGCACGACCAGGGCCGTCCGCTTCGCGAGCGCGGCCGCCGGGGTCCGGGCGGGCGAGGCGGCCGGGGAAGCCTGGCTGGGAGCTTCCTGCGCGCGTCCGGCCCGGGTCATGGCGCCGCGGGCGCGACCGCGATGCCGCTGAAGCGCAGGATGACCGGCGTGTGCGGCGGCAGGCCGCCCGGCGTGTAGAACCAGTAGGCCCGGCCGCTCGCGGCCTGGGCGGGCGTGCAGATGAACTGGCTGGTCATCATGAACGTGAACGACGGGTCATCCAGGCAGGCCCGGACCCCGGTGCGCTCCGCCTGGACCAGGAACCCGGTCGTCTCCACCCAGGCCGGCTGGTCGATGTGCAGCACGATCATCTGGCCCGGGGCCCGCGCGGCCAGCGTGGCCACCACCCGCGGCAGCGACTCGTCGATGTCGTTGGTGCTGCCGGTAAGCGTGCCCGGGATCACCGCGAGCCCGGCGAAGGCGGCGGCCGCGGCCAGCACCGCCACGCCGGTGCCGGCGCGGGGGGCGAGCCGCGGGCCGAGCCCCTCAACCGCGGCCAGCACGATGACCAGCACCGTGACCAGGGGGGCCGACCAGTAGAAGTAGCCGATGTAGTACCCGGTCAGGTCGTCGATCCCGACCGCGGCGTAGAGCAGGAACGCCAGCGTGGAGACCACGTTGACGGCGAGCAGCGCGAGCAGGAACCGGCGCAGCCGGCCTTGGGTGAGCCAGCAGGCGGCAGCCAGGGCGGCCAGGCAGCCGAGCAGCGGCGCCAGCCAGGCGTAGGAGTGCGGCCACCAGAACCACAGCGCGTAATCCACGACCTGCCACAGGGGATGGCCGCCGGCCCGGCTCGAGCCGCCGTAGGAGAAGTACTTGCCGAAGTCCCCCGGCCAGTGCAGCACCAGGTTGACGACGATAGGCAGCGCGAACACCGCGCTGATGACCGCGACCGGGATCCAGGTCCCGCGCTGCCTTCGGAAGAACTCGCCGATCGACGCCCGTAGCGCGTGCCTTCGGGGCCATAGCACCGCGCCCAGCACGGCCAGCGTGATGACCGGCACGAAGAGCAGGAAGCAGGCGTGCCCGTGGATGAGGAACCAGCCGGTCAGCGCGAAGATCCAGGCGTCCGGCCCGCGTCCGGCCGCGACCGAGCCCGCCGCGAGGATGAACACCATGTACGCCAGCACGTACATGTACGGCATCCAGTCGGAGTTCACGATCGGCGGGTAGGCGATCGCGAAGCCGGCGAAGACGGCGAAGCAGGCCGCGGCGCCCCGCAGCGAGCGCGTCCACCCGTAGACGACCCCGACCGCCAGCGCGACGAACGCGCTGTCCAGGGCGAACACCGAGAGCATGTGCGCGTTCCACGCGGTCGGCACCACGTGCAGCGCGCCGCGGAACAGGTACTCGCCGAGGGCCTGCACGTACATGTAGGCGGGCCCGGGATGGTTGAAGTGCTCGCGCGAGTAGTTGCCGGCCAGCAGGGTGAAGTGCTTGGCCTGCTCGATCAGGATCGAGTTGGCGCCGCCATCACCCTGCTCGTACAGGCGGGTGGTGAACAGGAACCGGTTGCGCACGCAGAGCAGGGCGAACAGCAAGGTGAAGGGAATCACCCACACCCACCAGGGGCGCCGTCCCGGCGCCGCGTCAACGGCGGCGCCGACCCGGATCCTGGCGACGGCGGTATCCGGGTCCGGTTCGGTGATCCCGGCCGCCCTCACCTGCTCGCCGCCGGCCGTCATATTCAGATGGTTCCCGCCTTGATGGCCGCGTCGATCCAGGGGATCACCTCGTCGAGCATCTGCTCGAGCGTGGTGGTGGCCTCGAAGCCGAGTATCTTCTTGGCCTTCTCGGTATCCGGTACCCGGCGCTGGACGTCGTATTCGAACGGGTCGTCGTGGACGACGCGCAGCGGGACACCCTGGCCCTTGACCTTGCGCCAGATGAGCTCGGCCAGCTGCCGCACGGTCGTGCTCTCCGCCGTGGACAGGTTGAAGTCCTCGTTGATGGCGTCCTCGTGCTCCATCGCCGTCACCACGCCGACCGCGAGGTCGCCACCGTAGGTGTAGTGCCGCACCTGCTCCCCCGAGCCGAGAATGTGCAGCGGGTCCTGGCCCTTGAGCACCTTCTGGACCAGGTCGGGCACCACGTGGCTCATGGCGAGCTGGACGTTCCCGGACAGGATCTCCTGGTCGCCCAGGGCCCGGGTCTCGCCGATGCCCACGCAGTTGAACGGCCGGACGAGCGTGTAAGGAACCCGATACTGGTCCCAGGCCGCCCGGGCGAAGTACTCCACCGCCAGCTTCTGGAATCCGTAGGAGGACAACGGCGGCGGTATCTCCCGCTGCTGCCCCTCGTAGGACGGCCACTCGTCGGCGCTCTCGAAGACCATCGAGGAGGACAGGTAGGTGACCTTGCGCAGCCGCCCGTCCCGGCGCGCGGCGATCGCGGCGTCACACGACGCGGCGATGATCCGTTCATTGGTGGCGAGCAGGTCATAGGCGTAGGTGTGGAAGTAGGAGATCCCGCCGATCATCGCCGCGCCGGCGATGAAGTGATCACAGTCGGCCAGCAGTTCGGTCATCAGGCCGACGTCCCTGGCGTCGCCCTGGACCAGCCGGTAGCGCGGATTGTCGTCGTAGGACTTCCTGACCTTCCCGTACTTGGAGAAGTTGTCCAGGCCTGTCACCGCGTAACCGCGCTTGAGCAGTTCCTCTACCACGTATCCGCCGATGAAGCCAGCGGATCCGCTGACTAGCACCTGCTCCATCAATCCTCCTGTCTGCTCCGCTGGTCCTGCCGCTGGCCGCCGCCGCGGGCCCGCACCTGATCGGGAGTCAGCCGCGGCCCGAACGCGAACCGGTACCAGCGGACGTAGCTGGGCATCCACTTGGCGACCTTGAAGTTCGACATCCCCGCCTGGCGGTCCAGCCAGATGGTCGGTATCTCCGCGACCGGCAGGCGCAGCCGCTTGGCCTTGGCCGTCAGCTCGATGCCGATCTCGAAGCCGTCCCTGGAGTCGATCCCGACCTGCCGGACGAATTCGGTCGAGTAGGCCTTGAACGAGTTGGTCGCGTCCCTGGTGCCGACGTGGGCGAACGTCCGCAGCGAGCGGCCCGCCAGCCGGGACAGCGTGCCCTTGAGCAGGGGGCCGCCGACCTGCTGGCCGCCGGGCATGTAGCGGGACGCGGCGGCCACGGCGACCCCTCGCTCGACCAGCCGGACCAGCTCGTCGATCTGCCTGGCGTCATCGCAGCCGTCCGCCATGGTCACCACGACCACGGGCGCGGCCGCGGCGTCGATGCCGAACCTGATGGCGTTGGCGGGTCCCCGGCCGTAGGTGTTGACCAGGCACCTGAGCCGGGGTTCCTTCTGCGCGTACTCCTCGGCGACCGGGACCGTCGTGTCGTCGGGAAAGTCGACGACCACGAGCACTTCCGACGGCAGGCGGACCGACTCGAACAGCCGGTCAAGCACGTTGACGACCTGCTCGCCCTCGTTGTAGGCGGGTACGACCACCGAGACGCGAGGGCGCTCGGTCATCGAAGTCCCTTCCGCGCGGAACCCCCGCCGTTCAGGGCGGAAAGGAACGCGCCCGGGCGCGGCCCGGTAACGCAGGCGCGTCCGTTACCGGACCCGCCGCAGGGCATGCGGTGGCAGCGCGGCGGCACCCCCCGCTTTTGTTTCCTCACCACGCTCACCATCCGTGTTACCTTCTGCTCGTCAGCCGTGCGCGGGAATCCCGGCCCTTCAGGGCCGGGAGGACGTCAAACGCGGACCCCGTTGCCGAGTACGTCCCAGATGTCGGCGGCGGGCTTGTCCGTCACCAGGCCCCGGTACTCCGGATGCGGCGCCCCCACCACCAGGAGGTCCGACCGGGCGAGCACCTCCTCCAGCGGCAGCAGGCCGGGGTCGACGGTCACGTACGGGTCGGTGCACAGCACCTCGGCGGCCTTGAACGCCAGGATCCGCTTGAGCTTGTAGGAAAGGCTGGACCTGATGTCGTCCGAACCCGCCTTGAACGCCATGCCCAGGATCCCGACGGTCATCGACGCCAGGTCGAACCGTTCCTCCAGCCGGTGCACCACGTAAAGCGGCAGGCCCTCGTTGACCGCCATCGCCGCGTGCCCCAGCGGGAAGTTGTTGTGGTTGAAGGCCGCGAGCTGCATGGTGTCCTTGAACAGGCAGGGCCCGGCAGCGAAGCCCGCGGCGGGCATGTCCGCGGCCCGCGGGTAGTCCTCGGCGAGCCCCCGCCGGATCCGGTCGAAGTCCAGGCCCTGCTCGTTCGCCATCATGTAGAGCTGGTTGGCGGTGGCGAACTTGATGTAGCGCCACACGTTGGTGAACAGCTTCGCCAGCTCCGCCTCTTCGGGTGACATCACCACCAGCTTGCTGGTCAGCCTGCCGAACAGGGCGGACGCCCGCTTGGTCCCGGCCGGCGTGCGGGACGAGACGATCTGCGGCAGCTCGAACAGCTCGGTCATCGCCTTGCCCTCGGCGATCCGCTCCGGGCAGAAGGCCACGTCTACCTGCAACCCCAGCCCAGCCATCATCTTTTCCACCAGCGCCGTCACCCCGGGGAACACGGTACTGCGCAGGATGAGAAGCTGGCCGTCACGCAGGAAGTCGGAGCAGCCGCGAAGCGCCCTGGTGATCGCCATCTGGTTCGGGTTCAGGTGCTCATCCACCGGCGTGCCGATGACCACCACCACGTGCTCGGCCGTGGCCACGATCGCGGGATCGGCCGAGGCCTCCAGACGCCCGGCGGCCAGCGAGCGGTGCAGCACCTCATCCGCGCCGGGCTCGGCGAACGGCATCCGCCCCGAATTCACGCCATCGACGGCGGCCTGGCTCACGTCATAGATGCCCACACTCGCGCCCCGGTCGGCGAACGCCAGCGCGAGGGGCAGGCCCACGTGCCCGCATCCCCCGATGACAACTACATCTCTGCTGACCTGATCTGGGCTGACCTGATCTGGGCTGACCTGATCTGGGCTGACCTGATCTGGGCTGACCTGAGCCCTGTGGCCCTGATCTGGCGAATTGGTCACCGCGCATCCCTCCGGCTTGTACGGCAGGCCTCCGGAGCCCTGGAAGCATCGTGCAAGGCCCCCCCTGTCACGTGTCTGGCGCTTCACCTTACCGCCATGCCCGGATGATTACGGGCCTCGTTATCCCCCTGTCGCCGCCGGCCCCCGTCGTTATGGAGTGCGTCAGGAGCGTGTTAACCGCAGTTTCCGGGAACCCGGCACCCGGCGTCGCCGTTCTTCTGGGGACGGCTGGGCGCCGCTTGCGATAAGCTCACGCCGCGATAAAAAGCATGGCGGTGATTCTGGCCCGGGGCCCGCCCTTCACGAGGATTTCATCATTGCCTGGTCATGACCACCTGCCGGCCCGCGAACGGGCCGCGGAGCCGGTCACGCCAGACGGCGGGGAATCCGTCCGGCCCGCGGGCGCTCCGGCCGCCACCAGCAGCGACGCGGTCGGCGCGCGGCCGTCCCGGCCGCCGGCGGCCAGCACGGACCGGCCCGCCGCGGCCGCGCTGATCGCCCTGCTCGCCGCGCTCGCCTTCACGCTGGCCCGCTGGCAGACCTGGGCGGACGGCAGGATCAGCCGGTTCATCCTGGTCGGCCGGAATTTCGCCCACCCGGCCCAGTTGCCGCACGGCATGCCGGTGGCGAAGACCTACGGCTACGACGGGCAGTTCTTCTACCGGCTGGCGCTCAATCCGCTCAACTTCCACCACACCGCGTACGGCATCACCATGGACCGGCCCTACCGGTACATGCGGATCGGCTATCCGGCGTTCACCTGGCTGATCTCGCTGGGCCAGCACTCCCTGGTCCCGGTCATGCTGGTCGCCGTCAACATCGCCGCCATCGGCGCCCTGGGCTACCTGGGCGGGGTGTTCGCCGTCCGCGGGGGGCGGCACGCGCTGGCCGGGCTGCTGCTGCCCGGGTTCTTCGGCCTGATCACCAGCCTGTCCCGGGACACCGCCGAGCCGCTCGCCGCCGTCCTCCTGCTGGCCGGGCTGCTCGCGGTCCGGGACCGCCGGCCCGTCCTGGCCGCCGCGCTCCTCGCGTACGGCGCGCTGACCAGGGAAACGGTCATGGTCGCCGTGGCCGCCATCGCCATCGTGCGGGTCACCGGCATGCTGCGGGGCCGGACCCGGCCGGGCCGCGACGATCTGGCCTGGGTCGTGCCGTCCGTGGCCTTCGCGGCCTGGCAGGCCGTGGTGAAGGCCGCGACCGGGAGCATCCCGCTGCTCGCCGACAGCGGGCGGAACGCGGGCGCCCCGTTCATCGCCCCGCTCGAGGCGTTCAGGCACAACCTCGGCCATGTCCACCTGCACCAGTTCGAGCAGTACGACCTGTGGTTCGGCGAACTGGCCATCCTGGTCCTGTTCTCGGTGGCGGCGCTGCTGTGCCTGCGGTCCACCAGCGCGCCGGTGCACGAACGGCTCGCCTTCATCCTCTACCTGGTCGAGATCTGCGTCGTCACGCCGAGCACCTGGAACAGCCTGGACGCCGACATGCGTTCGTTCATCGAGGTGTACCTGATGGCCGTGATCATCCTGCTGGGGACGCCCCGCAGGATCCTCCCGTCCTGGCTGCTCCCCTGGCTGGCCGCGCTGACGCTGCCCGCCCTGGCCGTGATCACGCAGCGCAGGCTCACCGGCTCGTGACGGCCCGCTAACCTGGGGCGGCCCCCGACGGGCGGTTCGCCCGCCGGGATGTCCTGCAGGAGGTTCTTGTTCCAGACCAGGATGGTGTACGGGCCGGTGTGGTATGTCCGGACCGGGACGCCGAAGTACTTCGTGACGAGCCGGACCGGCTCCCAGTGCGAGAAGAAGCCCGGCCGGCTGTCCAGCACGACGAAGTTGGCGTAGTGCCGCTTGGGGTCGTACCAGCCGAGGTCGGACATCCACAGGTCTTTCTGCAGGGTGTACTGCATGAGGGCGCGGACCTGGACCTGGTTTCCGCCCTCCACCGTGACGCTGCTGCTGGTCCAGTAGCCGCTGAGCCCGTAGGTCAGATGGTGCCTGGCCAGCCTGGACGCGAGGCCGGTGTTAGCCGGCGGGGCCGGTGGCCGGGTGAGCTCGTAGCCGAAGCCGGCGGTGTAGCCGGCCAGCACCGCGATGCCGGCGGCGCAGGCGGCGATCCTGGCCGCCCGGCCGGGCCTGCCCGCGGTGGCGGGCCTGGCCTGCCGGACGAGCACCCGCGCCGCCAGCGCCGCACCGAAGGGCACGATGATGGCGGCCTCGTGCGCGGCATCGTCCGAGGCGTTGGTGAACATGTAGAACACCGCGTTGAGCACGATCGCGACGGCGAGCACCTGGTCGACCAGGCTGACGGCGAAGAACCGCCGGAACGCCAGGACCAGGGCCCAGCCGGCCACCAGCATGCCGGCCATGTGCAGGAACGCCAGGGCGAGCCAGATGCCGCCGAGCCCGGCGTAGTTCGCGCCGAAGATCGTGAGCAGCTTCCACCCGGCCTGCCAGTTGTTGTGCAGGTAGTGCCAGGGGGTCAGGTAGAACCCCAGCCGGTTCACGGTGTAGCCGCCCAGGGCGGTGATCAGGTTGTCAGCCGCCCAGGCGAGCCCGGCCGCGGCCACCGCGGCGGCGCCTAGTGCCAGGTCGTACCACTGCCCCGCGAGCCTGCTGGTCCAGCGGCCGCTGGCGGTCGCGAAGCCCCGGATGACCCGGGCCGCGCAGACCGCCCCCAGCGGGCCGACCCCGACCACGTACACGATGGGGTCCGCGACCAGCACCCAGGCGAGCAGCACCGCGGTCAGCACCGGCACGTACCGGTGCGGCGCCAGCTTATCGAGCAGCAGCCAGATCAGCAGCAGCGGGACCGCGGTGCCGATGTGGCCGACCGACAGGTCCAGGGCGAAGACGCCGAGGCCGAGCTGCGGGGCCAGCATGATGCCCGAAGCGATCAGGGTCCTGACCATGGCCGTGCGTCCCGGCGCGCCGCTGCGGGCCAGCGCCACGGCGAGCAGGAAGGCCAGCGTGTAGGTCATCGCCGCGGCCACGTGCGCGGTCTGCATGTGCAGGCCGAGGAAGCTTTCCAGCAGGGCGTACTGCAGGAGCTCGGTCGGGAAGAACGAGACGTCCGACATGTGCCAGCCGGGCAGCAGCAGGTGGCCGTGCAGCAGGTCCCAGCCCATCAGCAGGATGTTCGCGCCGTCCGAGTTGAGCGGATGCGTCTCGGAAAGCCGCAGGTAAGCCGCGAACAGGAGCACGCCGGCCAGCAGGTAGGCGGCTAGCCCGGCCCAGCGTCTCCGGACGCCGGAACCGCCCTCGTGCTCCCCCGGCCCGGCCGGTGAAGCCGGGGTTTCTACCTCATGGGGCTCAGCGCCGGCCCGCAGTCCGCCCACGGAAGGGGAAGCTTAGCCGGTCAACCTGAAGCCAGCCTTAAGAAGGGGGAACGGGAGTGAGCCCGGTTACCAGCTGGTCGCGATGTATTTCGTCTCGGTGAATTCCAGCAGGCCATCGTGGGCGCCCTCGCGGCCGATGCCGGACTGCTTCACGCCGCCGAACGGCGCCGCCGGGTCGGACACGATCCCGCGGTTGAGGCCGACCATGCCGGCCTCGAGGGCCTCGCTGACCCGCAGGCCACGGCTCAGGTCCCGGGTGTAGACGTAGGAGACCAGGCCGAACTCGGTGTCGTTGGCCCAGCGGACGGCGTCGTCCTCGGTGGTGAACCGGACCACCGGCGCCACCGGCCCGAAGATCTCGGTGCCGAGGATGCCGGCGCCCGACGGCACCTGGTCGATGACGGTCGGCTGGTAGAAGTAACCGCGCCGGTCCGGCGCCCGCCCGCCGGTGACCACCTTGCCGCCGTCCGCGGCCGCGGACTGAACCAGCTCGGCCACCTTCGACCGGGTCGGCTCGTTGACCAGCGGGCCCACGTCGGTGCCCTCGTCCAGGCCGGGCCCGACCTTCATCGCGTCCAGGCGGGCGGCGAACTTGCGGCTGAACTCGCCGGCGACCGCCTCGTGCACGTAGAAGCGGTTGGCGGCGGTGCACGCCTCGCCGCCGTTGCGCATCTTGGCGATCAGCGCGCCCTCGATGGCGGCGTCGATGTCCGCGTCTTCGAAGATGATGAAGGGCGCGTTGCCGCCCAGTTCCATGGAGGTGTTCACCACGGTGTCCGCCGCCTCGCGCAGCAGGATCCGGCCCACCTCGGTGGACCCGGTGAACGAGAGCTTGCGGACCCGCGGGTCGTTCAGCATCGCCGAGACGACCGCGCCCGACTTCCGCGAGGGCAGCACGTTGACCACGCCGTCCGGCACGCCCGCCTCGGCCAGCAGGCTGGCGATGGCCAGCGCGGTCAGCGGGGTCTCCGAAGCCGGCTTGAGCACGACCGTGCAGCCGGCCGCCAGCGCCGGGCCGATCTTGCGGGTGGCCATCGCGGCCGGGAAGTTCCACGGCGTGACCAGCACCGAGACGCCGACCGGCTGGCGCAGGACCAGGATCTTGTTCGCCCCGGAGGGCGCCTGCATCAGCACGCCTTCCATCCGGACCGCCTCTTCGGCGTACCAGCGGAAGAACTCGGCCGAGTAGGCCGCCTCGGCCCGCGCGTCACGCAGCGCCTTGCCGTTCTCCGCGACCATCAGCCGGGCCAGCGACTCGGCGTGCTGGGTCATCAGCTCGAAGGTCCGGCGCAGGCATTCGGCCCGCTGCCGCGGCGGGGTCGCGGCCCAGCCTGCCAGCGCGGCCTGGGCCGCGCCGACCGCGTCGAGCGCGTCCTCCACGGTCCCTTCGGCCACCTCGGCCAGGGCGTCCTCGGTGGCCGGGTCGATCACCGGCAGCGTGCCACCGCCCCGCCCGCCGGTCCATTCCCCGCCGATCAGCAGCCGGGTGGGTACGTCGATGCCAGTCAGTTCGGCCAGGTTGCCGCTCATTGAATTCCTCCTGCCAGCGTGGCCGGGTCCGGGCCTCCCACAGGGATCCCCAGCGGGTTCCGGGGGCCTGGGGCCCCCCAAGGGGGGCCTGGGGGGAAGGATCCCCCCAGGCGGGGGGTCTCCGGGGGGTCGTCCCCCGGGAGATAACACAGCCTTGCTCACCGTCTCGACGATCCTATCCACCGAGGGCAGCACGTGATCTTCGAGCCTGTCCGCGGCCGGCAGCGGGATGTGCGGGGTGGTGATGCGGATGGCCGGGCCGGTGAGCGCGCCCCACGCCTCCTCCGCCGCGATCGAGACGATCTCCGCACCCCAGCCGCACAGCCGCGGGTTCTCCTCTACGGTGAACAGCCGGCCGGTCCTGGCCACCTCGGCCAGGATCGTCCGCGTGTCCAGCGGCACCAGCGACCGCACGTCGACGACCGTGGCCTCGATGCCGTCTTCGGCGGACAGTTTCTCCGCCGCCGCCACCGCCCGGGGCACCATCGCGGCCAGCGCGAGGATCGTCGCGTCCCCGCCCTGCCGCAGCACGCTGGCCCGGCCGAGCTCGTCGGTGATCTCGCCGTCGGGCACCTCGCCCTTGGCCGGGTACAGGCCCTTGTGCTCGAAGAAGATGACCGGGTCCGGATCCCGGACGGCCGCGGCGAGCAGCCCGATGACGTCCCGCGGATTCGACGGGGCGACCACCTTCAGGCCGGGCACCGCCATGGCCCAGTTCTCCACCGACTGCGAGTGCTGGGCGCCGAACCGCAGCCCGGCCCCGTTGGCGCAGCGCACGACGAGCGGAAGCTCGACCTGCCCGTCGGACATGTACCTGCTCTTGGCCATCTCGTTGGCGATCAGGTCCCAGCAGACCGCGAAGAAGTCGCTGAACATGATCTCGGCG
>Ga0335078_10007892_pt1 | contig 15801 bp, 6 predicted proteins | sample Lox_Sample_32_FD_206711 | JGI IMG/M metagenome (GOLD analysis project Ga0335078, IMG submission 206711) | Soil microbial communities from Loxahatchee National Wildlife Refuge, Florida, United States - Lox_Sample_3.2 | ecosystem: Environmental > Terrestrial > Soil > Wetlands | place: USA: Florida... | reverse complement strand
ATCGGAGACGCGCAGCGGATCGGTCTCGAAGGCTTTCACTTTACCGCGATAGAAGCTGACGTTCGCCATGAGTGGTTGGGTGGTCTCGGCCGCGGGCTCGTACGCTTCCAGGTAGACGTACAGATTTTGATCGGTGCGAAATACTCGCGTGACGCTGGGGACAAGCTTCACGCCGTCCTGGATGAGCGGATGCGCGGCTAGAACCTTCTTGTCCTTTTCGGCGACCGCGACCGCGGAAGAGAGCGGCTGCCGCTGATTGCTGAGCACGACAGAGCTGATGGGCAGATATTTCTGCTCGGTTGTGAGATCGGGAACTTGAAATTTCGCTTCGTAAGTTCCCATCTTGCCGGTTTCGTTCTCACGCGCCAGAAACTTGGCGACGTAAGCGCCGGGCGGAAGCGTGAATCCGGTGTCGTATTCGAGAGTGGTTTTCGAGAGCTGCTGGCTGCTTTCGCCCTTGAGCTTCACCTGGATGTTGTCGCGAACGTTGGCGACGGTGGTGTCCTTGGCGTCTTTGATTTCGCCGATGAAATCGAGTCGCGTGGTGTCGGCCCCGCCGTGACGGGCGAGCTCAATCTCCGATCCGGGGATCTTGACCGCGAGCGGAACAAAATAGCGATCCTTGCCCAGACGGAAATAGTCGAGCTCCATGGCGAGATTCATATCGGTGATCGGATCGCCCAAGACCAGGGCCTGCGCGAGCTGGTGTTCCTTGTCGGACTCGCTGAATTTGTTGAACTGTTTTCCGGCGTAGTAGCCCTGGCGGTAATCGAGCTTGGCGATGCGCGAGGCGAGCGCGGTGTTGGTGAGCCCGATCTTGACGCGCCGGTACTTTCCATCGAGCGCGGTGTTCGAGGAATAGTAGCCGATGATGTAGTAGCTGGTCATGTCCTGCTGGGCCTGTGCGATTCCCATGGAGAGATCGTTGTTGTCGAGCAGGGCTTTGCCGCCGGTGTCGGACGCCAGCGTGTACAGGGTCTCTTGAGAATTCTGGAAATTGCTAACTCGCGAGCGCGAGGAGCTGCCCGAGTACATGGCCTGACCACCGGGAGAACCTTTGGTCGCATCGCCGAGCGGAGCTTCGGCCATCAGTCCGCGGGCATCGATCGGGTAAAAGGAAACATTCGCCCGGATGGCGGCGTTGATAGTTGAGCGCATCTGCGCCTGATTGTCCAGACCGCTCCGCTGGATGCCGCTGGCGAAATACACCAGCGACTTCTTCTCGTTCAGCGAGCCGAGCATTTTCACGGCGGTTTCGAGTGCGGACAACTGGCGATCGGTGTTGAAGATGTTGAACTCCGTATCGTCCTGCGAGAACGCCGCGCCGGTGTCGGCCGAGCTATCGTCTTGATTGCTGAACTCGAAGCCCTGCCCTTCCCCGATCGTCAATTTCTTGATGTCTTTCTCGAGCAGATCGCGATCGTCGGTGAAGTCCTCGACTACTTTGACGTCGCTCGCGAAGGTCATGATCGCGAACAGATCGGCGGGTTTCATCTGCTCGCGCAGAAACTTGAGCGCGGCGCCCTGGGCGCGCACTTGGTCATTGATCGGCATGGAGGTCATGTCGAAGAACATCACCATCAAGCGGCGATTCCGGTATTTCAGATCGCCTGGACGCTCAGGGGCGATTTCGACCGTCGTCAGCGGCCTCACTCCATCTCCGAGCGCGAGCCGGGGCGGCGGGACGATGGTAGGCTTGGGAGCGCCGGTTTCGCCTTCGAGCGTTTGAAATTCGAAGACGCTGATTTTTTGCGCTTTGCCGTCCTCGGTGATGGTGAAATCGGAGGGCTTTAATCCAACGATGGGTTTGCCGTCCTTGCCTCTGATCAGGACATCTTCGACCACCAGTTGCGTGGTGGTAGAAATCTTCAAGGTAGTCTCCGGGCCGTTGGCGGGATTGGCGGCGGGCTGTTGCGCGCAGAGCAGCAGCCCGGACATAACGAGTGCAATGATCGGTCGCATCATGGTTAGAACCGGAATCGCAGCGTGAGCTGCATGGATCGCATGGCGTTGGCTCCGGCGGGCAAGCCGAACTGCGCGTTGCCGAGCGTGGTATTCCAAGATGTGAACGTGACGTGGTTCAAGACGTTGGTGGCGTCGAACCGGATATCGAAGCTGCGGCGCTCGCCGAGGCGGAAGACGCGGCCGGCGGAGGCGTTCAGGTTGAGCTGGATGGGCCCGGTGATGATGTTGCGGCCGGCATCGCCGAATTGTCCAGAGGGCGGCGCGGCGAAGGCATCGACGTTGAAGCCATAACCGGGGAGCAGCGGTGCCAGCGATCCGCCGAGGTAGTCGGGGCGCAGAGTACCGGTGATACCGGTCCCGGTGGCGATGCGGCTGAGGGTGATGGGTGTTTCTGGCAAACCGCTGCCGACGGTCAGCGTGGACTGGAACGTCCAGTCCTTGGCCAGCGCACCTTTCCATCCGCTCAAAAGCGTCCCGCCCGTTACGCCCTGGCCGGTGCTGTATTGAAACGTTCCATTGAACTGGTGCGTGCGATTGAAGCCGGAGAACGAGCGTTCCCCTGCGAGGTCCAGCCAGTTCTGCGCATAGGCGGAGCCGAGGCCGGTGGCGCGGCCGCCCAAGCCTTGTGAATCGTCCAGGGCTTTCGAGAAGATGTACATCCCGTTCCAGGAGAAACCGCTGCGGAAGCGGCGCTGCAGTTGCACGCTAGCGGCGTTGTAGTCGGAATTCGCGCCGGAGGTGACGTACACATAGCCGGATGGATACGGGCTGGGAGCGGATCCGGTTGGAAATGTATTCGGGAGAAATTCCTGAAGCTGGTGGGTACCTTTGTTCCCCTGATAGTTCAGCGTTAGGATGATCGAGCCGGATAAGTTCTGTTGAATCGAAGTCTGCCAGTAGTGCAGATAGCCGATGTGAAAGTTCGGATCGAGCGCGTAGGTTTGCGGCGTGGCGGTGACCGACGGGGTCTGGAAGGCGGTTCCGACATTGAAAAGAGGCGCGCAGGGATAGGCGCAAATGGTGTTGGGCTGGGTAACGCTGTAGGACAGTGGAGACTGCTGCGCCATCTGTGAGGCAAACGTCTGGTAGACGGAGGTGTTGTAGTAGACACCGTAGCCGGCGCGCACGACGGTGGAGTGTCCTTTCAACGGACGCCAGGCGACGCCGATGCGGGGTTGGAATTCGTGATAGTTCGGGCGCAGCAGCGAATCGGGATACCCGGCTTGGCCGGCGGTGATGCATCCAGTGTGCTCTGTGGCGCAGACCGGAGTTTCGGTGGTGAAGCCGGGGCCGATGCTCAGGTTCACCAGCCGATTGTATAGCTCGGTGACGGGCGCTTGAAAATCCCAGCGCAGACCGAAGTTGATGGTCAGGTTGTTTTTGACACGCCAATCGTCGTTAGCGAAGCCGTCCAGCCAGAACGTCCGATAGTATTTATCCGCGTTTCCATAAGCGATGGAGCTCGTGGCGGGCAACCCGACCAGGAAATCGGCGAAGTCGTTTCCGGTAAAGTCACCGTTGAACAAGAAGCTGCCGCGCGGATTCTGCTGGTTAATCTGGTTGAAATCGAGCCGGCGAAAATCGCCGCCAAAAGTGACGTTGTGCTTACCGTGAATCCAGATCAGGTTCTCGCCAACTTGATTCGTCTGGTTGTGATTCAGCGTGTAGTTGCCATCGGAGAGGCTTGAGATACCGCTTGAGAACGATATGCTGGGCGGGCCTCCGAATAGCGTCGATTGGTCGGTGCCTGGGCTGACTGCTTGTTCCGGGAAGTTTTGCGCGTTGGCGAAGAAGGGTATGGATTGGGCCGCGGATCTGCTGAAGTTATAGTGCAGGTTGCTAATCAAGGTGTTGGTGAAATGATACGTCCATTGCAGGCCGCTGTTGATACCGGTCATCGTGCTGGTGTCAAGGAAATCGAATAAGTTGGGATTCGTGGTGTGATTGTGCTGGTAAGAAAAACTCCCGCTGAGCTGATTCTTGGAATTGATGGTCTGACTGATGCGGGTGTTGACGTTGCCTTGGTGAGTGAGGCCGACTGTGGATACCTGATAGTTATAGCGCGTGCCGCCGGAGAAGTTGGGAAGGGGATACAGGCTGAGCAGCGCCTGCGCTTGCGGAGTCACCGGGATTGTGCCCAGACCTGGGATGATGCCATCACGCTCGGCTTCCGTCGGGACCAGGCCGGTCTGGACGCTGGCGTTGCGATTGATGGTTAATTGGTAGTTGAAAAAGAAAAATGTTTTGTCGCCGCTGAGCAGTTTGGGGATCTTGAGCGGACCGCCGAAGGAGCCGGTGCTTCGTAGATGGTTGTAGGAACTCTTGGGCGTTTCTTGTCCGGTTAGTGAAAACGGTTTTGCGTCCAGGACAGAATTGTCCAGGACCACAGCGACGTTACCGGTGTACTGATTGCGCCGGCCGCGACGGGCATTTCCGAACGAGTTGGCAGTACGCGGGCCGCCGCGCCCTCCGCGGCCGCCACCGAATCGTCCGCCGCCGCCGAAGCGCCCCCCTCCACCACCGCCACCGAATCCTCCACCACCGCGGCCTCCGCCACCGCCTGGACCGCCGGCGCCACCTGGTCCGCCGGGCCCACCAGGGCCACCGGGCCCACCGGGTCCTCCAGGAACCTGCGCGCTTAAGCCATTCGGGCCGAAACCTGGACCACCCGGTCCGAAGCCGGGCCCGCCGGGTCCAAACAATCCCCAATCGTTTTGTTGCGGAGCATTGACGCCGGTGCTGACGCTGCCGTTGACGACGTACGCGTTCGACGCGCTTTGATTGAGGTCGCCGGATCCGAACGCGTTTTCCTGCCCAGGCGTGTTTTCGGCTTGCAAACCTTGGGCATCCTGCGAAGGGTTGACGTCCAGCGATTGATAGCTCTGTTGCTGCTGCGACTGGATCGCCTGACGCAACGATGGCCGGGAGGTGGTGGAACCAGCGCCAGGCTGTGACGAGCGGTTTCTTCGCTGCGGGCCCTGGGGATTTGCCTTGGCCGAGATCGGGTTCGACTGAGCGGCCGGCGTCGTTGGCGCGGGAGGTTTCGCCGCGGCGGACTGGGCGGGAGTTGACGGGGCCGCTTGCTGGTTCAACGCCTGCTGCGACAGGAGGTGCAGATCCCAGGTGCTGGTTGGCGACGGCTTGCTGGGATCCACGGTGCCGCCGGTTTTCGCGAATCCCAACATCTCCACCGTGATGGTCCAAGCGCCGGGTGCAAGATCGGGAAAGCTATAGGCTCCCTGGTCGTCGGTGGTGGTGACGAGTCTTTTATCGAGCAGGCTAGCCGTTACGGTCGCGCCAGGGATCGGCAATCCGGCGGATTTGACCACGCCATGGTACTCGGCCGCGATGGCGGTCGTCACAGTGGAGATCGCGATCCAGAACAGCGTGCGGTGCAGCACGACGAGACGTCGGTTCTTAAAACTCAATACTCTTAGGCGGCTCGTCATGCGGGGTCGTTACTAGGTTCGCATGGTAAGACGGCTTCGAACACGCTTGGTTGAAGTTCGCGCGCGGCATTTAACGAACTTTTACGGAGTTTTTCGGCTCTTTACAAATTCTTGTGCAGCGGCGGCCGCCTTTGTGGAACTATTTCTCCGGCTGTGCGGAAACCACCGGGACGAGTTGCCCGTCGCGGATGTGATAGTCTCCGCCGCGCCATCGAATGCTGCTGCGCGTGAAGCTGGCAAGCCACAACAGAAACGCCGTGGCATCCCACACCGGGATGAGCGGCATTCGTTTCCACAGCTGGCGCTGCTTCAAGCCGTGAATGCCGATCAGCCACATCATCGCGGTACGCAGGAGTGCGTACGCGCCGAAGTACGCGATCGCGGCAGTGAAGGTTGGATGAACGAGAACAGCCGCGCAGCACCATGGCAGAGCGTGGGTGAAGATCAATCCGAGATGTCCCCACGGCCGCATTTTCCGCATCACCACCATCCAGCGCAGGCGTTTGTGGAAGAGCTCGCCGAAGGATGCGTAGTCGGGAACGGTGGAGACCGTGTAGGGAAGCAGCTCGATCGTGTAGCCTTGCTCGGCGATCAGGCGGCCGACCAGCAGATCGTCCGCGGGACGATTCTCCAGACTCTCGTATCCGCCAAATCCGGCCAGATGAGCGCGAGTGGTGGCGATGGTAGTGCCGAGCGCGAATTTCACGCCATCCAGCTGGCGGGCGACCACGATGCTGGCGAAAAAGTCGGACATCATGCCGACGGTTTGGAGCTTGTCGGTGAAGGTGGCGTCATCCGTCGAAGCATAGAAACAGGTCACGGCCCCGATTTTGGGATCACGCAGCGGGGCAACCACCGAACGAAGATAATCGGTGCCGACGCGCACGTCGCTGTCGTTGATAACTAGCACTTCATGCCGCGCTTCAGTCACCAAGCGGGCTAGTTTGGCGACCTTGTCGTTCGATCCGCTGCGGCCAGAGCCGAAGATGATCCGGATCTGACGCTGTGGGAAATCGCGGACCAGCTGCTCGATAATCGGAACTACGGGGTCGTCGCTCGCAGAGACGCAGAACAGTAGCTCGTAGTCGGGGTAATCCTGGCGGCAAAGACTGGCGAAATTCTCGTACGCTTCCGGATCGACGCCGCGGATCGGTTTGAGATTGCTAATGGGCGGGAGAAAATCAGACGCCGCACTGGCTTTGGGCTGCCGAAAAAAACGCGCCGCGCTAAACAGCGCGATCAAGTAATACGCGAACGGAAAGGCCGCGATCGCGAGTACGCAGTTCGCCAAAAGATTCAAAGAGTGCTCGGATGGATGCAGTCGCCTTATTTTATCAGCGCGCGAGCGATTTCCCGCAACGGCTCGAAAGGCCGTCAGCATGATAAAGTCAAGTAACAAGCGTTAACGGGTGAGCGGCAGCGGACCACGGGGAGCTGCATGCCCGGAAATCGAGACGACCAATTTGTGTGGAATTGCCGGCTTTACTCATAAGACTCGCCTGGCCGAACCCGGCCTGATGACCGCTGCCGTGCGCGCTCTGGCGCATCGCGGCCCGGACCGGCAAGCGATTTTCGAATCGAATGCGATTTCCCTCGGCGCGGCGCGTTTGAAGATTCGAGATCTCCACACCGGCGACCAACCGATGTGCGACGCGAGCGGCAGTACCGTGATCGCGTTCAACGGCGAGATCTACAATCACGGCGAACTACGCAGGGAGCTCGAGCAATCAGGGCACAAATTTCGCACTGAGGCCGATACCGAGACAGTGCTGCACGCCTTCCTCGAATGGGATACAGAGTGCTTTGCTCGGCTGCGCGGCATGTTCGCTGTCGCGTTGTGGTGCGAATCGGAACGGCGGCTGGTGCTGGCGCGGGACCGCATGGGGATCAAGCCGCTGTATATCGCGCGGAAGGGCGAGGATCTCTATTTCGGCTCTGAGCTGAAATCGATCTTCATTCATCCGGAGATCGACCGCAAACTCGATCTGGCGGCGCTCGATTCCTACCTCGCGCTCAATTACGTGCCCGGCCCGCGGACGCTGGTGGAAGGGGTCGAGAAGCTGCAGCCCGGGTACTGCCTGGAGTGGCACGACGGGAACATTCGATCCGAGCCTTACTGGACTTTGCCGTTCGAGAAACCGCAAGCGATCCGCATGGACGACGCGGTGGATGAATTGGATTCGTTGCTTCAGCAGTCGGTTCGCGAGCACCTGGTATCGGACGTTCCGCTCGGGCTGTGGCTCAGCGGCGGGATCGATTCGTCGACCATTTTGCACTACGCGACGCAAGCATTGGGGAGGCCACTGAGGACCTTCTCGGTTTCGTTTCAGGGACGGAGCTTCGATGAGACGGGCTATATCCGGCCGATCGCGGCTCGGTATGGCGCCGAGCATGAGGAACTCGATCTGTCGACCGACCTGAACCTGACGGACGCGATTGAAGCGTTCGCCAGTTACGCCGACGAGCCGAACGCCGATGCGGGCGCGCTGCCGGTTTGGTTTCTTTCGAAGATGACGCGGCGTAGCGTCACGGTGGCGCTGAGCGGTGAGGGGACGGATGAGCTGTTAGGCGGGTATTTAACGTATCGCGCGAACGATCTGGCGCGACGCGCTCGTCTGCTACCTCCAGGCCTTCTGCGATTGGGTGCGGCCGCGGCGGGCAAGCTGCCGGTTTCCGACGAGAAGATCGGGTTCGAATACAAGCTGAAACGCTTCCTGGCCGGCTGCCGGATGCCGCCCGAGCGCGCGCACGTATATTGGAACGGGACGTTTTCTGAGGACGAGAAACGGCGGCTGCTTCGATCCCAACTTCCAGGCGCTTTGAGTGCGCTGCTGGATCCGCTGGCGCGCGCGGGCGATCGCACCGCCGCTTATCTCTGGTTCGATCAGAAATATTTTCTTCCGGACGACATTCTCGCCAAAGTGGACCGCATCAGCATGGCGCACTCCATTGAAGTGCGCCCGCCGTTTCTGGACCATCGCATCGTGGAGTTCGCCGCGCGCTTGCCGGAGAACATGAAGGTGTCTGGCGCGACGCAGAAAGTCATCCTCCGGCTCTTAATGAAGAATCGCCTGCCTGACGAAGTGCTTCAGCGGAAGAAAATCGGCTTCGACATTCCCGTGCACGAGTGGCTGCGCGGGCCTTTGCTTCCGCTGTTCCGCGATACGCTCGAAGCCGGTCTCAATGAGCACGATGAATTGTTCCACCGCAGCGCGGTTCTCGGCTTTGCGGACGATCACCTGGCACGCCGCGCGAATTATGGATATCACTTATGGGGCTTGATGATTCTTTTTCTGTGGATGAAAAGGTGGAACATACAGACCAGCGCGCCGGCATTGGCGGATCGCCAGTTGGCGGTAAGCGCCTCCACTATCATCTAGCCATCCTCCTGTTTGCCGCTGCCGTTTATCTCGGCTGCATCGTTTCCCCGCCCTCCCTGATGGACGACGTCGACGCCGTTCAAGCGCAGATCGCGCGGAACATGCTCTCCACTGGCGATTGGGTGACGGCTCGCCTGGATGGCGTTGCGTATCTGGAAAAAGCGCCGCTCATCTACTGGATGATCGCGAGTTGCTACAAGGTGTTTGGCGTACACGATTGGGTGGCGCGTCTGCCGGTCGCGCTGTCTGCAATCTTCTTGTGCTGGCTGACATGGGTATTCGGCGATTGGGCGTTCGGACGGCGCGCGGGTTTCTATGCAGGGCTCTGCATGTCGACCTGCGTGGGGCTGTTTCTGTTCACGCGCATCCAGATTCCGGACGTAATGCTGACGGCGACGGTGGCGCTTGCGATGTGGGCATTCCTGAGGGTTCTCGACCAGGAAGAGACGCGGCCGAGGCTGTGGGCTTTCCTCCTGGCGGCAAGTCTGGGAGTCGGGTTGTTATGGAAGAGCCTGGTGGGGACGGTGTTCCCGGTTGCCGCTGGGATTTTGTATTTGGCGGTCACGCGTCAGTTGTTCGTCGCGAAGGTCTGGAAGCGGCTGCATCCTTTCAGCGGTTTGTTGGTGATCCTCGCGATCGCCGCGCCGTGGCATGTTCTCGCGACGCTGCGGAATCCGCCGTACTTCGATTTCACCATGCACAGCGGGCCCGGCGAATACCACGGTTTCTTGTGGTTCTTCTTCATCAACGAGCAGCTTCTCCGGTTCTTAAATCTCCGTTATCCGCGCGATTACGATACCGTTCCGCGCGCACTGTTCTGGGGGTTTCATCTCCTGTGGTTGTTTCCCTGGAGCGTGTGGTTGCCGGCAGTCGCGAAGCTCTCGTTTCGTCCGACGGATCGCGCCGGGCGAACGCGCTTACTGGCCTTGTGCTGGATCGGTTTCATCCTGGTATTTTTCACGTTCTCCACGACGCAGGAATATTATTCCATGCCGTGTTATCCGGCCATCGCACTGCTGATCGGATGCGCGATGACGACCGAAAGCCCGTGGTTCAAGCGTGGGACGCGAGTGCTGACGGCGATCGCGATCGCGGCCGCAGCCGTGGTGTTCACCCTTGCCTTCTTGTCGAGGAACTATCCGACGCCGGGAGATATTTCAAATGCGCTCGTGTCGCGTCCAGGAACCTACACCCTCTCGCTCGATCACATGAAGGATCTAACGCTGCCCGCCTTTGCCTATCTTCGGACACCGCTGATTATCGCCGGGATCGCGTTTGTAATCGGCGCGGCGGGAATGTTGCGCGCTACGCGACAACGCGCCTATTTAGCCGCGGCGCTCATGATGGTGCTGTTTTTCCATGCCGCGCGTGTCGCACTGGTAACATTCGATCCGTATCTCGCCTCGCGCCCTCTGGCTGATGCGTTGTTGCGCGCGCCCGAAGGAAAGCTGATCGTGGATCATCACTACTACACCTTCTCTTCGGTTTTCTTTTACACCAATCGAACCGCGCTGCTGCTGAACGGGCGCTTCAACAATTTGGTTTACGGGTCGTATGCACCCGGAGCTCCGGACGTATTTATCGACGACGCGCAGTTTCAGCAATTGTGGACCGGTCCAGACCGCTATTACATCGTGGCCGGCGAGACCGCGGTGCCGCGGCTGGAGGGACTGGCGGGAAAAGACCAGATCCATAGAGTACTTGCGAGCGGCGGAAAAGTCCTGCTGACGAACCATCCCGAGTGAGCCTCGCCAACCGGAAATTGCACTCTGTCGTTTGTCTTCCAAAGTAGTAAGTTCTCGCCAAACATTGGATCGTTACGGAAAGAGTGCGGATATGTCTTCAGCAAACCATTTTCAACGTGATCTCGTCTTAGCATCTGAAGAGCGCCCCGCGCCTTCGGAAAGAAGACCAATCTCTACGGGTCCTAAGCTAGTCCTGCTGGTACTAACAGCAGCCGGCATTTTTGCTCAACCGGCGAGCGCGCCGCTGAAATTCGACGTGGCGTCGATCAAGCCCAGCTCGTCGGACGACCATCGCGTGGCGATCATGTTTCAGCTTGGCGGGGGCTTTCGAGCCAGCGGAGCAACACTGAAAATGCTGCTCACGGAAGCCTACAATGTCCGTGAATTTCAGATCTCAGGCGGGCCAAAATGGATCGACTCGGACCGCTTCGACATCACCGCCCGTGCGGAGCGTTCCGCAGCGGCAGATTCGCCCGCAGAGCCTTCTGCGCTACCACCACCGATGACTGATGCAGAACGCAAGACTGTGCAGGAACAAGTGGCGCAGCGGTTGCAAGCACTGTTCGCCGATCGGTTCCAACTGATTGTTCATCATGAAGCGAAAGAGCAGCAGGTATACGCCCTGGTGGTTGGAAAAAATGGTTCGAAACTTCAACCGGCCCAGAACAACAGCGGCAGCCTCCGGCAAGGCATGATGCGAATGGGCCGTGGATCGGTGGAGGGCCAGGGTGTAGGCCTCGAGGTGCTGATACGCGCGATCTCCGGTCAACTGGGCCGTCCGGTGATCGATCGGACGGGATTGACCGGGCGCTATGACATCAAACTGCAGTGGACACCGGACCCTGGGCAAAACGTCACGCCGCTAGGAGGAGCGCTGCCGCCGGGCGTCGAACCTCCGCCATCCGATCCGAACGGTCCGACGATTTTTGCGGCGCTTCAGGAGCAGCTTGGATTGCGGCTGGAATCGGCAAAAGCGCCGGTGGACCTGATTGTCATCGACCGCGTGGAAAAGCCTTCGGAAAATTGAGACTATGCCGATCGATGCCGCTGGCGTAGTGGAACAAACTGGTTTCACGCGGTGTCAAAATGAGACGTATCGTCAACGAGTCGACTGGATGGATCGCGCCGCATTCACCAATGTCCTAGTCCCCGTTTGTGTGCGGCGGATCGTCGGAAGAATTGCGGCGCTTTTCCTAGTAGTTCTGACGCTGGGCGCGTCCGAATATCGCGGGCAGGTGAAATTCGGCGGCCTTCCCGTTCCCGGCGCCACGGTGACCGCTACCCAAACGGCCAAAGCGGTTAGCGCGATCAGCGATGCGCAGGGGAACTACAGGTTTCCAGACCTCGCCGACGGCGTGTGGACCATCCAAATCGAAATGCCCGGCTTCGCGCTCATCAAAGAAGACGTGACGATCGCCAGCAGCATGTCGCCGGCGGAATGGAATCTGAAGATGCTCGCGCTGGACCAAATGAACGCCGGCGCGCCACAACGGGCTCCCGCTCCTCCGTCTCAACTGGCCGCCCCCTCGCCGGCGAGCGCGGAAGCGCAGCCAAAACATCGCAAAGCAAAGACACCCCCCGCCCCGACCAACACACAGACCTCTTTCCAGCGCGCGGACGTAAATTCTGCGAATCCAAACGCATCCAACTCCGCGCAGCCGAATGCGCCGGGTGGCGACGCGTCCAGCAGCAGCGGCTTGGCGAATCAGAGCTCAGCGGAACTCAGCGAACGCGCGGCCGACGGTCTCCTGATTAACGGGACAGCCAACAACGGCGCCAGCTCTCCGTTCGCGCAATCGCAGGCATTCGGCAACAACCGCAGAGGCACGAAATCCCAATACAACGGAAATATCGGCATCATTTTCGACACATCGTATTTCGATGCGCGCAATTTTTCGATCACCGGTCAGGACACGCCTAAGCTCGACTACGATCATCTCCAGGGCGTTTTCGCTTTCGGCGGTCCGGTGCAGATTCCGCATCTCATCCGCAATGGCAGCGGCGGTCAATTCTTTATCAACTACCAGTGGACTCGCAACCGCAATGCAACGCTCGCAACCGGGTTGGTTCCAACCGCTGCCGAACGCGAGGGGATCATTCCCAGTGTTGGAACTGTTCCGATCGCCTTCCAGGCGCAACAACTATTGAACTTTTACCCACTGCCCAATTTCTCCGGCACGCGATATAACTTCCAAACTGAGCTTGGTGGTAATACGCACACCGATAGCCTGCAAACCCGGTACAACAAGACCATCGGCCGCAAAAATTTTCTCGCAGTGCAGTTCGCGCTGCAGAGCAACCGGTCCGACAATCCAAACCTGTTCGGATTCCTGGATACGAGCCGGTACTTTGCGATCAACAGCAACGTGAACTTCCGCCATAGTTTCACGCCGCGATTCTTTACCACTTTCGGATTCTCGTTCAATCGATACTTGGGTCAGGTGGTACCGTTCTTCGCCAATCGCTTGGATGTATCGAACATTGCGAAGATCGAAGGGAACAATCAGGACCCGGAGAATTGGGGCCCGCCGACGCTGAACTTCGCCAGCGGGATCACGAGCCTCACCGATGGCTTCGCGTCGCACTTCCGGCCTCAAACCGGCTCTGTAAGCATCGACAACCTGTGGTCGCGTTCGCGTCATAACATCAGTTTCGGAGGCGACTTCCGGCGGCAACAATTCAATTTACTGACGCAGCAGGATCCACGCGGCACCTTTACCTTCACCGGCTTGGCAACGGGCTCGGACTTGGGCGATTTTTTCGCAGGGATCCCGGACACCAGTTCCATCGCCTTCGGCAACGCGGACAAATATCTTCGAGCGTCCACGAGCGAAGCTTACATCAGCGACGATTGGCGCGTGACTCCCGGCTTCACCTTGAACGCGGGCGTGCGCTGGGAATATTGGTCGCCGATCACTGAGAAGTACGGTCGGCTGGTGAACCTGGATATCGCGCCCGGTTTCACCTCCGAAGTTCCAGTCTGTTCGGCGCCTGCTCAGGGATGCCTTTCCGCAAGCGCGGCGGGTTTTCCCAGTTCGCTCATGCGGCCCGACAAACGAGCCGCGCAGCCGCGCGTGGCATTGTCATGGCGGCCGCTGGCGGCGTCGTCGCTGGTTGTTCGGGCAGGATACGGCGTTTACTACAACACTTCGGTGTACTATACGCTCGCGACCATGCTCGCCCAGCAGCCCCCGCTCTCAACCAGCCTCACTGTCGCGAACAGCCCCGACGATCCGCTGACTCTTCAACATGGCTTCGGTGTATCGCCCACGATCACGCCGAATACCGTCGCCGTCGATCCGAATTTCCGTCCAGGATACTCCCAGAACTGGCAAGCATCCATCCAACGCGACCTGCCCGCCGCCCTGGTCCTCACGGTGATGTATCTGGGCAGCAAGGGGACGCACCAGGTCCAGGATTTTCTGCCGAACACCTATCCGGTTGGCGCTCCAACACCGTGCGCCACGTGTCCTAGCGGATTTCAGTACATCACATCGAACGGCAACTCGACGCGAGAGGCCGGGCAGGTGCAGCTGCGCCGCCGTTTGCAAGCGGGGTTCACGGCCACGCTGCAATACACATACGCCAAAGCGATTGACGATGCGGCCTTGGGCGGGAAAAATCAAGGCACGCCCGTAATCGCGCAGAACTGGCTCGATCTGAGCGCCGAACGGGGGCTTTCCAGTTTCGATCAGCGCCACCTGCTCAATTTATCTCTTCAATACACTACAGGCATGGGCCTGCACGGCGGCACGCTGGTGAACGGATGGCGTGGGGCATTGTTCAAGCAGTGGACCGCCGCGACGCAGATTAACGCTGGCACCGGGCTCCCTCTGACGCCGACCTACATCGCGGCGGTGCCGGGAACCGGCGTTTCCGGTGGTGTCCTCAGACCCGAATACACCGGCGCGCCGCTCTACGCAGCCCCTCCCGGACTCGCGCTGAATCCGGCAGCATATGTCGCGCCGAGTTCGGGACAGTACGGCAACGCCGGGCGCGATTCCATTACCGGACCAGCGCAATTCAGCTTGAATGCTTCGCTCGGGCGCATATTCCAGGTTTCTGACCGCTTCAACCTCGACTTTCGCGTCGATTCCACCAACGCCCTCAACCACGTCACGTTTCCCAACTGGGTCACCACCGTCAACAGCACGCAGTTCGGCCTTCCGACTGCGGCCAATGCGATGCGCAGCATACAGACAACGATCCGCTTGAGGTTCTAAGATGAGACGTCTCTCCGCCACGTTCCTCTCATTGGTGCTCGCGGCCAGCAGCCAGCAGATCGGCCAAAACAGTTCTTCCGCGGCGGGTCCGGTTACTTTCCAGACCAGCACCGCGCTGGTAGTAGAGACCGTCTCGATCAAAGACAAGAGCGGCAAGCCGGTGGAAGGGCTGGCAGCGAAGGATTTCAGCATCACCGAGGACGGCGTCGCGCAGACCATCAAGTTTTTCGAATATCAAAAGCTGGATGAAGCCGCACCCGCCGATTCGACACCCGCCGCACCGCGGGCCGAATCCGTCTCGCCGCTCGCCAAATACCCGCACAGTCAAATCACGCCTGAGACCCCGGGCGATTTCAAGTATCGCGACCGCCGTCTGCTTGCGCTGTATTTTGACATGAGCGCCATGCCGGTGCCCGACCAGATGCGCGCGTTCAGCGCGGCACGGAAGTTCGTCGATACGCAGTTGACGCCGGCGGATTTAGTCGCAGTCCTGATGTACCAGGGCGGCGCGGTGCAGGTGTTACAGGATTTCACCGCGGATCGCGCGCGGCTGGCTACCATTATCGAAACCTTGGTGGTCGGCGAGGATCAGAACGCGGGCGACACCAACACCGATGCCAGCGCGTCCGACACTGGCGCGGCCTTCGGACAGGACGACACCGAGTTCAATCTCTTCAACACCGACCGCCAATTGTCGGCGCTGCAAACCGCTGCGAAAATGTTGGGCACGCTCAGCGAGAAAAAGGCACTGGTTTATTTCGCCAGCGGTCTGCGGTTGAACGGTCTCGATAACCAGGCCCAGCTCCGTGCCACCACCAATGCCGCGATTCGTGCGGGAGTCTCGTTCTGGCCGATCGACGCGCGCGGCCTGGTGGCGACGGCTCCGCTAGGAGACGCAACGCGCGGGTCGCCCGGCGGCATCGCGATGTACAACGGCTCGGCCGCACTGGCAGTGCGCGACAGCTTCCAGCAGTCGCAGGACACGCTGTGGTCGCTGGCCGCGGACACCGGCGGGAAGGCTCTGCTCGACTATAACGAC